>Ga0315273_10000558_pt1 | contig 39938 bp, 35 predicted proteins | sample YL17G02_0_MG_FD_205753 | JGI IMG/M metagenome (GOLD analysis project Ga0315273, IMG submission 205753) | Sediment microbial communities from Yellowstone Lake, YNP, Wyoming, USA - YL17G02_0 | ecosystem: Environmental > Aquatic > Freshwater > Lake > Sediment | place: USA: Wyoming | collected...
GTCCGGTTTGATGCTATAGTATTCCTGCGCGCCACCATTCGCAATGCGAAATCCCGTCTTGACTTCATCCAGGATAAAGACACATCCATGCTCTTCAGTCTTCTTGCGAATCAGGTCAAGGAATCCATCTTGCGGATTAATGGCCGCACAATTGCCCTGACACGGCTCAGTAATCACAGCCGCAATTTGCTCGCCATAAGAACGCATGACGCGTTCGAAACCTTCAACGTCATTGAACGGAAGTGTGATAATAAATTCGCGCATGGATTTCGGAATACCAGATGAAGCTGGCACTGCAATCGGACTGCGGCGATTGCCATAAGCTTCCACCGGCGCATAGGTTGACCACAACGTGTGATCATGAAAGCCGTGATAATTACCCTCGAACTTTACAATAGGATCGCGGCCGGTATAAGCACGAGCAACTCGGATGGCATGCATGGTGGCTTCCGTTCCCGAGCAGGCAAGGCGCACCATTTCAACGGCGGGAGTCATCTCTATGATCATCTCCGCAACTGCGATTTCCAACTCTCCCGTCATCGCAAACAATACACCCTTTTGAATTTCTTCAATTACTTTTTGATCCACTTCATCGCAGGCGTGGCCCAAAATAATCGGACCGAAGGCCATGCGATAATCAATATATTTTTTACCATCCACGTCCCACAAATATGCACCCTTACCTTTTTCAACGTAAGGCGTAATGCCATTGCCCCAAAAACGAAAATTAGAATTTACACCCAATGGCAATACTTTTTGCGCGCGCTGTTGTAATGATTGCGTTTTCGGACCAAACATATATTCCTCTTATTATTGATCTAATTGGACACTGAGTTTGTTTCGATACTGTTAATCTCTTTTACAATTCTTTCCGGGACCCTCCACTGGTACACATCTTTAAGAACGACTGGCACGATGGAGGTGGTTGTCTTGCGTACCCCCGGTACTTTGCGAACCACTTCCGTTACAAAATAATAGATTTCCGCAGTGTCTTTTGCAACAAGTTGAATGCTAATGTCATTTTGACCAATACCACAAGCCACGTAGGTTACATTCTCAAAGGTGGCCATCTTCCTTGCCACATCCATAATTTGATCGGACTCTACTTCAAGCCAGACATCTGCTCTCGTTGTTAGTCCGAACGAATCAGGGTTTGCAATCGCACTGATTTGTATCACTCCATCATTGATCATGCGATCCATGCGATAGCGAACGACGCGCTCTGAAATATTTCGAACGCGACGCGCTATTTCAGAAGCAGACATGCGTCCATCTTCCAAAAGCATATTGATTATTTTTATATCAATCTTGTCGAAATTGTACATATTTATCTATATTTGCTTCCGAAAACGACAGAATACGCTGGAATATAACCAATACTTACATAAATGTCAATGGCATTTATCAAAATGGGTAGGCGTCAGAATCTTGGAAAATAAGCATGAATCGCCTGAAAACTGTATTCATCAGATAAAGGGCGAACAAAAACCTTTTATCACTGAGTCACTGAGATACGGAATTTTACCCTTGTTTTTCTCAGTGTCTTTGTGTCTCCGTGGTTCAAAAAATGTGCGGCCTATTCCTGACCAATACAGAATCGCCTGAAAACCCCTGCAAAAAGGTGGCCCAAAAAACTAACGCCCACCCTATCAAAATCAGCGGGGCCTTCTTAAAGTCGTGTCTGACAATTTTCGCTCTTGTCCCGTACCATCAAGTGCCACAAAGAGCGCAAAAAAACTTTTCACTCTCTGCGGGCTCCATGGTTCGATTTATACAGCTTCAACATCAACACAGTAATTTTAAGAAAGTCGTGAATGAAAACATAAAACGCAACAAATTCCGCATTGACGCATATTTGCCATATAGGTATAATAACAAGTCGGCATTATCACACTTAGCAGGAGTATAAATATGACAACACCAGACATCGCGCCTACCGCGGCGCTCGAACCAAAAACCAAGCTCAGCGGCAAAGTTCTAAAGACCACCCTTGCTGGTGCGCTTGTAGATCTAGGAAAAAATCTTCCGGGGGTCATTCATATATCACAGTTGAGCACAGACTCGATCAATAAGGTAGAAGATGTAGTGCAAGTCGGTCAGATGGTAGATGTGTGGGTTCGCCGCGTCAAAAAAGATCGCATCGAACTTACCATGATCCAACCACTTGCTCTTGAATGGAAAGAAATACAGCCTGAGATGATCGTCAGAGGCAAGGTTGTTCGCCTTGAAACGTACGGCGCATTTGTAGACATCGGCGCGGAACGCCCCGGCCTGATCCATGTCAGCGAGTTGGCTCGTGGATATGTCAAAACAGCCAATGATGTTGTAAAAGAAGGCGATGAAGTGGAAGCGAAGGTGCTGGACGTAGATCGCCGCAAACGCCAGATCCGCTTGAGCATGAAGGCTCTTCAACCAGAGATCGTTGAAGAAGTCAAACCTGAGCGCGAAGAGAGAAAAGTCCGCGGCGGAAAACGCAGCAAGAAACAGGAAGACCAATCTTTTGAAATGGAAGCCCCGAGTCCCAGCGAGCCGCAATTAACTGGCATGCAGGTTGCATGGCAGGAAGCTTTGGAAAGATCCAAAAAAGAAAAAAATTACAAGACAAAAATGGCGAAGGCCTCCAAAACACAGGAACGAGAGGACATTTTGCATCGCACGTTGGAAAAGCGCCTCCCCACCGGTGGTTAAATAATAAGGTTAGAGAATCAAAAACGATCAGGAAATTCCTGATTGTTTTTTGATTATACAGCAACGTCGCTAAGACAACGAGCGTACGCCTGAGGGCGCAAAACAAAAACGAAATCGAAACAGCAAAACCGCCTAGGCAGAAGATTTCCGCAAATATGCTTCCATAAATGAATCCAATTCGCCATCCAATACCGCCTGTGAATTCCCCATTTCGTGTTCGGTGCGATGGTCTTTAACTAATTGATAGGGGTGCAAGACATAAGAGCGGATCTGACTCCCCCATTCTGCCTTGGTGTATTCGCCGCGCAATACGGCACGCTCTTCTTCTCTTTCTGCTTTCTTTAACTGCAGTAAACGTGAGCACAGGATACGCATGGCAAATTCGCGATTTTGGGTCTGCGAACGCTCGTTCTGGCATGTCACGACAATTCCGGTTGGAATATGCGTTAGACGAACAGCGGTTGCATTCTTCTGCACATTCTGTCCACCCGCGCCTGATGAACGATAAACATCCATTTTTATATCGTCCGGGGCAATCTCGACTTCGGGATCGTCCATCGCGATCTGCGGCAGGACTTCCACAAGAGCAAAGGATGTATGCCTGCGATGTGCGGCGTCAAAAGGCGAGAGACGCACAAGTCGGTGAACGCCTCTTTCGGAGCGCAAATAACCAAAAGCGTATTCACCATCCATTGAAATAGTGATGCTCTTAATGCCGGCCTCTTCACCTTCAGAGAGGTCTAATATCTCGGTAGTATAACCATGCGTATCAGCCCAACGTAAATACATGCGCTCGATCATGGCGGCCCAATCCTGCGAATCTGTCCCGCCTGCGCCGGCATGAATAGCCAATATGGCCGAGTCGCGGTCGTATTGCCCTGAAAGCATGGCAGTAAATGAACGTTTCTCCAGATCGGCTTCCAAAGCGGAAATCTCACTTTCAAGTTCAGCGCGCAACGATTCATCCTCCATGCCTGCCAACTCGATCGTATCATGCAGGTGACGCGAAAAAGTGCGCCATGAAATCACCTCGGATTTCATGGTGTTATATTGTTTCATGATTTGTTGAGCTTGTGCTGGCTGTCCCCAAAAATCCGGCGCTTCAAGTTCCTTTTCAAGCTGGGAGAGTTTAATATCCTTTGACTCGAAGTCAAAGACGCACCAGTAACTGCTGAGTTAGGTCCTGTGCCGATTTCAAACGATTGATCAAATCTTGCATAATGTTATTCCTTATCTATACACAAATCGCAAGCTGTACTGCCACTTCCAACGTTAGGAAACGTTGGGGCTCGGGGATGCCAAAAGGCCGGATATGAAGGCATCAGGGTCAAATGGTGTCAGATCTTCCGGCTTTTCACCGAGACCGGCAAACAAAATTGGCAAGCCCAGTTGACGTTGAATGGCAAAAGCCATGCCGCCACGAGCAGACGAATCCAACTTGGCAAGAATGACCCCAGTCACATTGACTGCATCTTTAAAGGCGCGCGCCTGTTGCAATGCATTCTGTCCCGTAGTTGCATCTAGCACAAGCCAGACCGCATGCGGCGCGCCGTCAAGCGCCTTGCCAATCACCCGATGGACTTTTTTCAATTCCTCCATTAGATTGAAGCGCGTATGCAAACGGCCGGCTGTATCAATCAGGATGAAATCAAGATTACGCGCCACCCCGGCCTGGACTGCATTATACGCGACCGCACCGGGATCTGATTCGGGCGCGCCAGCGATCACATCCACCTTTAGCCTGTTTCCCCAAACCTGAAGTTGATCCACAGCCGCGGCGCGGAAGGTATCAGCGGCTCCGAAGATGACGATTTTACCTTCTTCAACAAATCGCTGACCAAGCTTTGCCATGGTCGTGGTTTTCCCTGAGCCATTTACGCCGACCATCAAAATAACAGACGGGCGAGCCGCCCATTCGAGCGCAGGTGGCGTCTCGAGGCGGTTACGGAGTTCAGCTCGCAGGGCAGACTGAAGCTCATTAGCGTGCGTCAGGCCGGAGGTCCGTACGAGGCGTTGAAGAGAGTCCAGCACCTCACTGGTAATTTCAATTCCCAGGTCCGCTTGTATCAGCAAGGCTTCCAGGTCATCCCAGGTATTGTGAGTGATTTCAGTCGCGCCGAGCAGATTAGCCAATCGTCCAAATGTGGTTTTACTGGTTTTGGATAAGCCAGTGCGCCAACGCGAGAATAATTCAGCCATAAGAATTTAATTATAACATGAGGTTGTTTCATGATATACTTTTTATGTTTTGTGAGGAAACAATGACAGAAAATTTATGGCGTGAAATCGAAGCAATCTGGCAAGGGGATACAGTATTTACAGGCAAAAATACAGAGGGCGCGCAAATACAAGTTGGCAAGGCAAACGGTAAGGGCATCAGCCCAATTGAAGCGGTATTGGTTGCCCTGGCGGCATGTACTGGCGCTGATATCGTTTCGATCATGAATAAGAAGCGCCAGCCTTTGACCAGCCTGAAGATCAACGCGCGCGGCTTGCGCGCAAATAGTACTCCTAGCACCTTCGTTGAAATTCATCTCGAGTTTATTTTTAGCGGCAATCATTTAATTGAAAAAGACCTGGCACAGGCAATTCACCTTTCAGAAAAAAAATATTGCTCGGTAGGCGCGATGCTAAGCAAAACCGCAAAGATCCATCCTTCCTTTAAAATCCTTCCGAACCATTCAGAAGTGTAGTAAATTGATACAGAAAAGGAATATAATAAAACCATGCCTGGAGAACCTGTACACATTACAGATAGTGCCTTCGAGCAGAATGAACACGGTTATTTGACGGTGATGCAATCACAAATGCCGGTGATCGTTGATTTCTGGGCGCCGTGGTGCAACCCCTGCAAGATGGTCGCCCCCACGCTGGATAAGCTGGCGAAGGAATATGAAGGCAAGCTGCTCATCACCAAGATCAATACTGACGAGAACCAGGAATGGATGGCGAAGTTCGGCATCCAGGGTATTCCAACCATGTTGTTTGTAGCAAACGGTAAAGTAGTGCACCGTCAGGTAGGCGCCCTCCCGGAACGAATGTTGCGTGACATCGTGACCCAGTTCCTGGAGGTTGTAAACAAAACCTAAGGAGTTGGTCATTATGAAAAATCTGCTGTTTGTTGTCCTAATTCTCAGCCTTGCGCTGAGCGCCTGTTTGCCCGCTTTTCTACAGCAACAACCTGATGCAAACAATGGCACTGGAGAAGCTCCACAAGTGAATATTGAGGAAACAGCGGCGGCGATGGCTGGCACCATGGCAGTGCAAACCATTGCCGCACTCCCAACTCCAACTGTGGTGGTGCCAAGCAGGGTTGTCGCAGTTTCGCCTACAGCGACCGTTCCCACAATCATCAATCCAAACATTATGGTAACAACCACAATGTTAACTCTTAGCGCTGCTACAACAACAGTTATCCGCACTACAACTCCATCCCCCGTCAGCGCCGCTACTCAAACTCAGACTCCTATACCTGGCAACGGACTTGTCACGCCCACAGTAACATCGCCTCTAACATACTATGGGACGCTTCCGCCCCAGGTGCCGTATGGGTTTATTACTTTGAGTAATAAATCAAAAGTGGAAGCCAATATATCTCTGCAATGCACAACAACAGATGGGTACACGACCATTCTGGAGTATTCTGGAATAAAGGGAACCATTGATTTTCATGCGCCCACCGGAAAGTATACGTATGTTGCCTGGGTTGGCGGAAATAAAATGACAGGCGACTTTAGACTGAATAGAAGACAGGAGCTGGTCATTACACTTTATAAAGACAAGGTTAGTATTAAGTAACTGAGTCTACGCACCGTCCCGAAGGTTCTCTTGAAAAACCTTGTTTAGCCGATCAAACCTTCGGGACGTTCTGCGTAATGAGTTAAGTAATTGAAACAAACGGAGAAAATTAATGAAAAATAAAGCGCTATATCTAATTTCGATATTTATGGTTGTGGCTCTGGCCGCTTGCGGACCCACGCCTGCGCCCACAATGAATCCAGCCGATGCCCAGGGAACGGCCGTTGCCGCCGCATGGACAGTGGTGGCAATGACGCAGGCCGCCATTCCTACAGCTACGCTCATCCCACCGACTGAGACACCCAGCCCTGCAGCATTGCCTACGTTCCCGCCACTTCCTCCTCCAACATCGGAGGCTTTCCCAACCCAACCTGTGTTTGTTGGCGTTCCCACCAACCCACCTGTAGCGGGCGGTCCAACCGCAGATGCGTGTCAAAAACCTATTTCAGGCAGCACCGCGGGCCCAAAAGTAAAAACGCGAATTATCAACCAAAGTGGTGGCGGTGTTGTTCTTTCTCTTTACTTGAGCAAAACCCTATTCGGAGAATGTGGAATTTACCACTTTAACCTTGACCCAAAAGCGTCGATTTCCGTCGAACTTTTGGAAGGTAGTTATTTTGCAGGTGCATTTGTAACCGGAAAGCAGGATACAAAGGCATTTGGCAATTTTTATCTTAAAAGCCCAAGCGGTACGATTACGATTACCACTGATACTATTCGGTAATAGGAAATAAACAGGGTGTGTTTTAGTTCAATTGAAAACGTCCCGCCGAAGGCTCTGTGAGCAGGTTTTTCACAACTGTCAAATTCAACTCGATCAAACCTGCGGGACGGTAAACACTAACTCATTTGCGAAGTAACTGCGCCTTTCAGTTGAATCACACTATTATGTGAAATAAACTTACGGAGAAAAAATGAAAATCAAATTAAAGTATATTGTGACCATTATCATGGTTATCATATTGTCCGCCTGTGGACCTACGCCCGCCCCCAGCCTGAGCGCGGTTAATATTCAAGAAACAGCTATTGCCGGCGCATGGACAGTCGTGGCGATGACACAGGCCGCCATCCCAACGGCTACGCTTATCCCGCCGACTGAGGCGCCCAGCCCCACACCCCTGCCTACTTTCACACCACTGCCCCTGCCCACATCGGCTTTCCCAACGCAGCCTGTATTTGGCGCACCTACCAACATTCCACCCGGCGGCGCCACTGCTGACCCGTGTAACCAATTTCTCGCAGCAGATGCACCCGGGCATTATGTTAAAGTTTTAATTAAAAACAAGACAACCGGATATGGTACTCTTTCCCTCGCATTAACGGAAAAAACAGTATTTGGGGAATGCGGATACCGCGGATTCCCCTATGGTGCAGGCGAATCCATTGTTATCAGTATTTTGGAAGGATGCTACTGGGCACAGACATATATCAATGGAAAAAAACCATCAACGGCGGTAGGAGGATTCTGCGTAAGAGCTGACGGTCATAAATGGGAAGTTGTAATGACCGCAGACTCCATTTCGATGCCCGACAAATAGAATAATCTGTTATTTATCAAAAAGGAGATGACACATACCTCATCTCCTTTTCTTTTACTGCTTGATATCCTTCGTTTATTCTATTCCACGAGTGATTTGAGCGCCCAACAAACGCAACTTTTCGTCCACACGCTCGTAGCCGCGTTCGATCTGTTTTATGTTTCGAATGACCGATTTGCCCTCTGCCGCAAGCGCAGCGATCAACAGGGCCATACCTGCGCGAATATCCGGGCTTTCCAGTTTTTCACTATATAGTTGTGTTCGGCCTTGCACCAAACAACGATAAGGGTCGCACAAAATAATGCGCGCTCCCATCCCAGCCAGTTTATCTATAAAATACATGCGGCCAGAGAACATCCAATCATGAAACAGGACCGAGCCTGACGCCTGAGTTGCCACTGTGATTGCAATGCTGGTCAGATCAGTGGGAAAAGAAGGCCAAATATTTGTCTTGATCTCAGGCACTGCGCCATCAAGTTCTGAAGCAATTTGCAATGATTGATTTGCGGGAACGATCAGATCATCGCCTTCCACTTTCCAGGTAACCCCCAACCTTCTAAATACCTGTCCGGCCATCCCAAGATGCCGCACACCTGCATTACGAATACGCACCTCGCCGTGCGTCACTACCGCGGCACCGACAAAGCTCATGACCTCAAGGTAATCAGGCCCGATCGTAAATTCGCCTCCATGTAAACGCTGTACGCCTGTAATATATAAAGTATTCGAGCCAATCCCCTCGATCTGGGCGCCCAAAGTATTCAGGAAATTACAAAGTTCCTGCACATGCGGTTCAGATGCGGCATTCCGTAAAATTGTTTGGCCCTTTGCAAGCGCGGCCGCCATAATTGCATTTTCAGTTGCCGTAACACTCGCTTCGTCCATCAAAATATCCGCGCCGACAAGTCCATGCGATGAAAACTCAAAGACGCGATCATAATTGATCGTAACGCCAAGCGCACGCAGGACAAGGATGTGTGTATCAAGCCTGCGACGGCCGATCACATCACCACCGGGAGGAGGTAATCGTAAATGACCCTCGCGCGCTACCAGCGGACCGGCAAACAGGATCGAGGCCCGGATACGGCGGCACAGGTCCGGGTCCAGATGCGAAGCGTGGATATTTTTAGCGGTGATGCGCCAGGTGTTGGCGTCCAGATCTTCCACAGTGGCATCCAGGCTTTCGACCAGTTTCCGCGCATCCAGCGCATCACGGATTTGCGGCATGTTATGCAAGATTACCGGCTCCTCGGTGAGAAGACAGGCCGCCAATAACGGCAGGGCGGCATTTTTATTACCGGATGGAGTGACTTCTCCTTTTAATGGAACCCCTCCTTCAATTACAAATTCATCCATTGCGCAAATCTCCTCTGAATTAACCGAATTGAAAGGTTTTCCAAATTGTTCGAGTTGAACATTACAATTCACTTACACCCGCTTCAGGTGCATAGTCTTGGTATATAATGAAGGTAGATGGACATATTGCTGGTTCTTATTCCCATCCTGACCGGGTGGATGGTTGGTTTAATCGTAAACTACTTTGCGGATGTGCTGCCCGTCACGCGCAAATTCAGCGCGCCGGCCTGCCCGAACTGTAATTCTGTCTATGCTACCACAGACTATCTGCTTTTTCATGCCTGCCGAACATGCCAGCAACGCCGCTCCACGCGCGCATGGTTTGTGGTTATATTTTTGATCGGCATCAGTATGTACATTTGGACGACCCCGCCCAAATTGGGTTTTGCACCGGGATCGTTGCTGCTGACTTATTTTGCGGTGGTCTTTGTGATCGACCTGGAGCATAGATTGATCCTGCATGTCACCAGCATCTTCGGCGTTCTGCTCGCGCTTGGGCTTGGCTGGCTGAGTCATGGACCTGGCTCCACGCTGATAGGTGGTTTGGCGGGCTTCGGCATCATGTACGCGCTTTACTATCTGGGTGTTCTCTTTTCAAAATTCCGCGCCCGAAAGATGCAGGAGGCCGGGCGGGAAGCGGACGACGAAGAGGCGCTTGGCAGCGGCGATGTGATCCTCGGCGGCATCCTGGGATTACTGTTAGGCTGGCCGCTGATCTGGTTTGGCCTGCTGCTGGGAATTTTTGTGGCAGGATTATTCGGAGTGGTATTAATTATTATTATGCTGGTCAGGCAAAAATATAAAGAACAGGCCCTGATGATGTTTATGCCCTACGGCCCTTTTTTGATCGCCAGCGCCTTTTTCATCATTTTTGCTCCACAACTTGTGCGAGCCATCGTACCCAAATGAAATGGGATTACCGTCTCGCAGGCGTTGCCCTGACGGTTCGTCTCGCTTTGCGGCTCACCGTATCGAAGGGTAAAATTGAACCGCTTTGACGATTTCGAAAATCCTGCTCACAGAGCCTTCGGCGGGATGTTTTCAACTAAAAGGAAGAACCTTATGATAAAAAAACTTATTGCCACAAAAAAATCAAAGGCACAGGCGCTGGTTGAATTTGCACTTGTATTGACATTGCTCTTAACCCTGCTTTATGGCATTTTGGAGGCCGGCCGCTTGTTGTTCGTTTACGCATCAACAGTGACGGCCGCGCGCCAGGCGTCACGCTATGGATCGGCAACAGGCAATAGTCCAGCCGGGATGCCCTATTATAAGGATTGCGCTGGAATTCGCGCCGCCGCCCAGAAAGTCGGTTTTTTATCTCCTTTTACACCTGCCAACATTCTCATCACGTATGACAATGGCCCAGGTACAGCCAACCTGGCCTGGACTTGCCTCCCCGGAGCCGCGTTTAGCGGCGGCACTGTCGCAACTGGAAACCGTGTCAAAGTGTGCGTCTCAACAACATGGAGGCCAATTATTGTAGCGCTGGTGCCATTGAGTTGGAGTGGGACAACAAATTGTAGCGGCACCGTCACACCCAATGCAATCACCAAGCAGAGCGAACGCACTCTTTTATCCAGCATAAGCATCGGTGTCACCGCCATACCCGGGGCGTGGAGCGGATCCGGCAATCTAAGCCTTGCCGTTTCAGCTTCGCCGGCAACTTACAGCGCGACTGGGCAGTTGATCACTTACACATATACAATGAGAAACACCGGATCCATAGATCTGGTGGGACCATTCAGCTTAACTGCCAATAATACATCCACCACTTGTGGCGCAGGAACCACTTTATATCCTGGGCAAACTCTTGTTTGTACTGGAACATATTATATAGTCCAGCAAGATCTTGACGATGGCGTAGTAGTGAGCCTGACCACCGCCACAACCAGCGGCGCGTCGTCAGCTCAGATTTCCACGACAGTAACGGCTGTCCAAAACAAACAACTAACGCTTGCAAAGAGCGCGTCCCCCACTTCAGCTTCGGTTGCCGGCAGGATCATTACATACACCTATACCCTTAGAAACTCGGGGAACGTAACACTCTCCCCGCCTTATACAGTTACAGATAACAAGACCAGTGTGACTTGCTCCTCAATTGACGCAATTGCCCCCGGTGGCACAACCACTTGTACTGTGAACTATCCACTCAAACAAAGCCCGGATATAGATGACGGCATACTCATAAATACAGCAACAGCAACAGCGAAATTTGGATCAACGACAATTACATCCAATACGGCTTCGGCGACGGTTTACACTTCAAAACTTGTACTTACCATAGTTACATCTTCCACAACTGCAATCAATACTGGTCAAGTGATCACTTATAGTTACATAGTTTATAACAACAGCGGAGCTGTAGCTGCTTCACCGACCATTACAGACTCCAAATTCACCGTCAGTTGCCCGGCTGCTTCTATTCCAGATCAAACATCCATTACCTGCGCACCAGTTGCAACCACACCAGCCACCTATACGGTCACTCTGGCAGATATGAACGCCGGAACGGCCCTAACCAACACGGCAACCGCCAGGGCAAACGGCGGAGCCATCGCTTCCCGGGCAGTTAACGTGAGCATACCGGTCGTCCAATCTCCTGCACTATCCCTTGCGATCAGCAACATCACAACCAATCCTGTGTCTGCCGGAACTCCTACGGTAACTGCCGTGGGAACTAATAATGTCACATTTACCTACACGTTAACGAATAGCGGTAATGTCACTTTGTCACCACCATACGATGTAAGTTCTCTTGTGAGACACGATACGTTCACCAACCCTGCCGCCACCTGTACCCTCCCAACCGTTCCCGCGACCGTTCCTGTAAACGGACTTGTTCCCGGCGCATCCACCACGTGTACAGGATCAATGAGCATCATTGCGGCGGATCTTAACGGCACTTACGGCGCCTACGTGATCAATCACGCCAGCGCCACCGCCAAATTCGGCATCGCAATTATTCTCTCAGCTCAGCAAACTGGCATCGTGGCTACTTACAACGGAGCGCGCCTTGCTTTGGGAATAACAGCGGACCCAACCAACGCCCCAAGCACAGGCACGCCAATTACCTTCACCTACACATTGACCAGTACCGGTAATGCTCCGGTAATATTACCATCGCCATACTCGATCGCGTGGACGATAACCCTTGGAGCCGGAGCCGCCGTAGCCCAACCCAGCTTTGTTTGCGCTTCGCCCATCACAACAATACCGGTCAACTCGTCCACTACCTGTACAGGGACATCATCCTATACAACCACAGCTGCAGCCGGTAACGTCACAAATAATGCGACCGCGCCTGCCACAAATGCGCCGCCTGCCACAGCGCAGGTAATAGTCACAAGGAACTTTTTATGCGATATTACCCACAGTGGTCCTGTCCCCGACACTGACACCAGCGGCCCCGGCAAAGATAAAACCACATGGAGCATCTATAATAAAACCGGCGGCGCAGTTCACATCGATTCGATCACCCTCATCTGGGCTACCCTTAATAAATCCATAAAGAATGTCAACTTAAGCGGAACTTCAGTATGGTCGGGTTCAACAAGTGCCAGCGGTTTCCCCATAACATCCAGCACACCCAGTTTCCCTGGCTCATCATTGACCTGGCCATTAACCGTCAACACTGGGTCCCAGCCCATGGTATTGACCTTCTCAGGAAGCACCACCGGCATCCAGGTGATTCTTGCATTTTCCGAACCCAGTTGCAGCGCAGGTCTCGACTCTGCCAACCCTGCGCAGCAAGGAACATGGCCATGAAAAATAAAATCTCTCCTATACGCAAGTCAAATTCCGAACGCGCCCAAAGCCTGGTGGAATTTGCCATCACCCTGCTGCTGATCCTGATGATCCTAACCGGCGCAGTGGAACTCAGCCTGGCTTTGTTTGAGTATGTCACCATCCGCGATGCCGCCCAGGAAGGCGCCCTGTTCGCGTCTGTAAACCCGAAGGAAACTGCCGCCATTCAAGCTCGCGTGATCGATGCCGCCAATGACGGCGTAGCTTTGACCGCCGGCAACATCACAATCACCAGTAATGGTAACTATTGTGAAGGATTAACCCCATCGGGTACACCCATCACCATCACAGTCAGGATCAGCCGGCCGCATCAAATCATCATGCCACTGGTGGGATCCTTCATAGGCCAGCAGCTCAACCTGTCTGCAAGAGCCACGAACACGATCCTTCAACCGGTCTGTCCTTGATGAACCCAAAATGAAGCCAGTAGCCTCTCACGAAAAAGGACAGGCGCTTGTTATCATCGTTGTCTCTCTGATCGGTTTGTTAGGGATCACCGCACTTGCTGTGGATGGCGGAAATTCATACGTACAAAAGCGCGCGGTTCAAAATACAGCAGATACCGCCGCGTTGGGCGGCGCGCTGGCGCGTATCCGCGGCGAGGACTGGGTGCAGGTAACGTATAAGATCGCGGCGTCCAATGGCTACAAAAACAATGGCACCACCAATGTAGTACAGGTGTATAGCCCGCCCATCAGCGGCATCTATGCCGGGGATCTAAACTATATTCAAGTAAGAATCACGTCACAAACGCCCACTTACTTCGCCGGAATCCTGGGGATAAACCAAATACCAGTGTCCGGCGAAGCAGTTGCACGCACAAAAAGACCAGAGATCACGCAGATACTTGAAGGCAATGCCGTCATCTCGCTGGCTCCCACCAGCGATTGCAAAAAGAAAAGATCCTTCGATATTTCAGGCGAGTCCACGCTGGATATTGAGGGCGGCGGGGTCTTTGTCAACTCAAATAACCCGACCTGCGCCTTGACAACCTGGGGAAACGGCTCGATCCGCCTGGTGGATGGGACAATCTCGGTCGTCGGTGGAGCCGCCATTCAAAAACCGCAACTACTCACCCCCTATCCTCCACAGACCGGCGCGGCGCCCATTTCGTATCCCCCGCCATTTCTATTACCTAAAGTAGGTTGTAATAAAGATGCAGTTATTTCAGATGATGGCACAAGCATGACTGCGGGAGATTGGGGCGGTGATTTTCCGCCCGAGGGCGTGGTCGGCCTGCAACCCGGAGCGTATTGTATCGGCGGCGATTTCATTGTTAATGAAGCGCTGGAGGGCAACGGAGTCGTTTTTCTGGTCTCGAACGGAAGTATCCATCTTCAAGGCGATATCAAGCTTTCAGCGCCACCTTTCGGGAAAAATAAGGGACTATTAATCTACGTGCCGCCCGATAATCACCACATTGTCTCGCTTAATGGCGAAGTGGGCTCCTCTTACAGAGGCACCATTCTGGCGCCCGGCTCGGAAATTCGGTTAAAAGGCAACGAGTCGGCTTTTGGGTTTCACAGCCAGATCATTGGATACCGCATCATGTCAGACGGCATGAGCAACATTGTTATCAAATACATAGATGACCAGAATTACGATGCCTTGACGATGCCTGAAATCGAAATTTCCCAGTGATCCTTGCTGATGTAGGTCGGATTGGCAATCCGACCTACACAAGGATTTAATCAATTATAATTTTGCCAGATCATAAGGAGGTGCAGAGACAAAATTTTCGGGAAAGACAGCGCATGATCCTTCTGTATATAAAGAAGGATGACGAGGATGAGGGTTCTCTATCGCGAGATAGAGCTAACGACTTACCTCACCCCAACCTTCTCCCATAAGGAGCCCCAAAGGGGTGCTTCGCGAAGGGGGAAGAGGTGGTCGGAAAATCGACAGTTCAGCGGAAGCCCTCCAGGTGAAGCCATCACCTATTCTCTTTCCCCCCAGTAAGAAAACCAACGCGGACAAAACTCAAACAAAGCCGCGCGGAAATGGCTAAATCGTAAATCGAAAATCAAATTGGAGGATTCCTATTATGTGTGGAATCGTCGGATATATCGGACCGCGTGACGCGACACCGATCATCCTGAATGGTTTGAAGAGGCTGGAATACCGCGGTTATGATTCGGCTGGCATCGCTGTCTTAAACGGCGGCCAGATCGAGGTCCGGCGTGATGCGGGCAAGTTATCCCAATTGGTTGAACATATCAGCCAGTCACCGATCAAGGGCGCTCCTGGCATCGGTCACACGCGCTGGGCAACGCATGGCGCGCCGTCCGCACGCAACGCACATCCACATCTCGGCAATGCAGGACGCGTGGTGCTGGTGCATAACGGCATTGTGGAAAACTTTCTGGAACTCAAAGATGAATTGACAGCTGAAGGCGTGACCTTCAACTCAGAGACCGACACCGAAACGATCGTGCATATTGCAGAACATCATCATGCATCCGGTATGGACCTGGTAACTTCTGCGCGCAGAACATTCAAGCAGATACAAGGCGCGAACGTTGTGGTAATGCTCTCTGCCAATGAGCCGGATAAGATCGTAACGGCGCGCATCGGCAACGCGGGCGGCGTGGTGATTGGGCTGGGCGATGGTGAAAATTTTGTCGCTTCGGATATTCCTGCCATCCTTGAACATACGCGCAGAGTGATCTTTCTTGAGTCGCATCAAATGGCAATCGTGAGGCGCGATAGTGTGCGCGTGGAAACATTGGACGGGCAGGAAGTGAAGCCCGAGGTCCACACGATCAACTGGGATTCGGTTTCGGCGGAAAAAGGCGAATACCGCCACTTCATGCAAAAAGAAATCCACGAGCAGGTGCGCTCGCTGACCGATACACTGGCCGGCCGCGTGGATTTTAAAGAAGGCCGTATTCGTTTGCCGGAACTAAACCTGACACCCGAACTTGCCAAACGCATTCAACGCGTCTACATTACAGCGTGCGGCACAGCCGCCTACGCGGGCATGGTCGGGAAATATCTGATCGAAAAAATAGTGCGCATCCCGGTTGAGGTCGTGATCGGCTCCGAGTTCCGCTATAGCGACCCGATCATTGATGCAAATACGGTGGTGCTTGCCATCTCGCAATCCGGTGAAACGGCAGATACACTGGCGGCCATGGAAGAGGGACGCCGAAAAGGCGCGACGATCTGGAGCATTGTGAATGCCATCGGGTCGCAAGCCATGCGCGTTGCGGATGGAACCATCTCGATGCAAACCGGACCTGAGATCGGTGTGGCCTCGACCAAGGCTTTTACCGCCCCATTGGCTGACCAGTACATGCTGGCGATCCTGCTGGCCGACCTGCGCGGCGTGATCGATGATGGGACGCGCAGATCGCTCGTCTCTGACCTGAGACTTGTGCCCGACCTGGTTGGCCGCACGCTCAACACCGAAACTGAAGTGGAAAAAGTTGCGCACGTTTTGAAAGACATCCGCGACTGCCTGTATCTTGGACGCGGGATCAATATGCCGATCGCCTACGAAGGCGCGTTGAAGCTAAAGGAAATTTCATATATTCACGCCGAGGGCTATCCCGCGGGCGAGATGAAGCACGGACCGATCGCGCTGATCGACGAGAATATGCCGGTGGTCTGTATCGCGCCGAAAGACCCCTGGCACGAGAAGATGATCTCGCAAATCCAACAGGCCCGGGCACGCGACGGTATCGTCATCGCCGTTGCCACAGAGGGCGATGAACTGATAAAAAGCATGGCCGACCATGTCTTGTGGGTTCCCGAAGCGCCGTGGATGCTATCCCCCATCATCACCGTACTACCCTTGCAACTGCTGGCTTATCACATTGCAACCATCCGCGGGCTGGATGTTGACCAGCCGCGCAACCTGGCAAAAAGCGTAACGGTGGAATAGAGCAGTGATGAGTGATAAGTAAAAAGTAATAAGTCGAGGCCGTTATGGTCTCGACTTATTTGTGCGAGCTTGAAATGCAAAGCCGCTGAATCGCGGGTGTATGCCGAAAAATCGTAAACCAGCTCGCCGCAGATTGCGCCGATTTCACAGATTAAAAAATAAATCTACAGACTAATAAAAACCATGCTGAGAATTACTGACTTGCCCGCTAAAATGAGAACACCTATAATTACTGCTCAGCGATGTCATTGCGAGGCGGATGTTCTTCCCGACGAAGCAACCCCCTCGCAACAAGAGACTGCTTCGCTCCCTTCGGGGCTCGCAGTGACATTGTTTTTTGGAGATGGGTGAGTAGTTACCACCTATAATTACTGACAGCGCTTGCTAAATTTTTACTGCAATCCATACAGTACAATCGGGAGGAAGTAACGGTTGAGGAAACAGGAAAAACGTGCCGCGCTACGGCAATCTACAAAAGGAAATCTCCCATGAAACAGTATGCTGAAAAACAAAAACGCACACTGATTATTTCCATCTTCATTTTCCTTTTGTTGGCAGTGGGCATAACCGCCGTCGGCTACAAGTCTTACCGTGGGTTTGAGCTGCAATCGCGCGCACAAGCGGAGAGACGGATATTAACCATTACGAAATCAAAGATAAACGGACTGGCAGCCTGGCACGAAGAACTTTTGGACGATGCGAATTTCATTTACAAAAACCCGGCCTTTTCCAATTTGGCGGCACGCTATCTGAAAAACCCACAGGATGTTAATGCGAAAAAATATATCCTTGACTGGCTGAATATATACCAGACGCACGATCAATTTGACCAAATGATTCTGCTGGACGCGCAAGGAGAAATACTGCTCATCATTCCGGACGACATATCTTCACCTGCACCTGCTGTCAAGCAAAAGATCCCCGAAGCCCTGCGCTCAGGACAGATAACCATTATTGATTTTTACCGTGATGAGTACGATCAGCGCGTTTACCTTGCGATTCTGATTCCCATATTTGATGAACAGCAGTCCCAGCGTGTGATCGGATTCCTGACCTTGCGAGTTAATCCGCGTTCATATTTATATCCCTACATCAACGAGCAGGCCTTAGAGGGTGCAGCTACTGAGTCTTTTCTCATCCGCCGCGCAGGAAGCGATGTGCTCTTCCTGAATGAACTCAGATTCCAACCAGACGCGGCTTTGACCCTGCGCGTCCCACTGGAAAAGATGGAAAACCTGGCTGTAAAAGCCGCGTTGGGGCAAACTGGGATCGTGGAAGGCCTGGATTATCGCGGCGTCCCAACGATTGGCGTTGCGCAAGCCGTGCGTGATTCCCCCTGGTTTTTGGTGACGCGCATGGATATCATCGAAGTCTACGCGCCAACGCGCGAATACTTTTGGGGAACCATCATAGTGGCTGGTACGATCATTCTTTACTCAGGTTTGGGCCTGGTTTTGATCTGGCGGCAGCAACTATTGAAATTTTATCAGGTGGAGATTCGGACAGCGGAGATATTGCGCGAAAGCGAAGAGCGTTTCAGGAGCGCGTTCCAGTATTCTGCGATTGGCATGGCTTTGGTTTCATTGGAAGGAAAATGGTTGAGAGTTAACTCGAGGCTAAGCGCGATCCTCGGTTATTCTGAAGACGAGCTCTTAACTAAAACATTTCAGGATATTACCCACCCCGACGATTTGAAAGTTGACCTTGATTATGTTCGCCAAATGCTGGACGGCGAAATCGAAACCTATACACTGGAGAAAAGATACCTGCACAAAAAGGAAAATATCGTCTGGGTGCTTTTGGCGAAAGCGCTCATCAGAGACAGCGCGGGCGCTCCTTTATATTTCATCTCCCAGATCGAGGATATCACTGAGCGCAAACAGGCGGAGGAGAATTTACTAAAGCAGCAGTATTATCTCGAGAAAGCGCAGGAGATCGGCAGTATGGGGACATGGGAACTTGACCTGCTTGCAGATAAATTGATCTGGACCGAGCAGAATTACAGGATCTTTGGGATTCCCACGGATACCCCGTTGAGCTATGCAATGTTCCTTGAACGCATCCACCCTGATGACCTGCAGCATATGAACGCGGAGTGGGAGGCGGCGCTGCGCGGAAAACCTTATGATGTTGAACACCGCATCATTGTTGACGGCAAGATTAAATGGGTGAGGGAAAAGGGAAATGTCGAGTTTAATAAGAATGGCATTCCCATCCGCGCCATTGGTTTCGCGCAGGATATTACCGTGCGGAGATATATTGAAGAGGAACTGCGCCTGCTCACACAGGAATTGGATAACAAAGTTCACGCGCGCACCGAAGAACTCCAGAAGGTGAATCAAAAATTGCTGGAGGAAAAACAACGCGCGGAACTTCTCCTCGAAGATATAAAGGAAAACCGCGAGCAGCTGCGCGCCCTTTCGCAACAAATGGTTGATTTGCAGGAAGTGCAGATCAAGAATCTGGCGCGGGAACTCCATGACAGCGTGGGGCAAAACCTGACGGCCATCAATATCAACCTGTCCTTGCTGCAGCAACTCATGCCGGAAAATTATCCCGAGGACATTAAGTCGCGGCTGGCGGATACAAGCCAGGTCGTGGAGGAAACGGTCGTCCGCATGCGGAATGTAATGGCGGATTTCCTGCCGCCCATGCTGGAAAGCTATGGTTTATCGCCCACGCTTTCATGGTATGGCGAACAGTTTACAAAACGGACGAATATTCCGGTCAACGTTAATGATCACAGGCTGGACGCTGTGCGGCTGCCGCCCCAATCGGAAGTCGGTTTGTTTCGCATTGTTCAAGAAGCGTTGAATAACGCTGCCAAGTATGCTTACGCCACGCAAGTGGATATTGAACTGAAGGACGACGGCGATGGCATGTTGATGACAATTGCCGACAATGGGGTGGGATTTGATCATCGGATTATTTTCGCAAAGCCAACGCACTGGGGGTTTGCCATTATGCGGGAACGGGCAAGGGCGCTGGATGCGTCTTTTGATATTAAATCTACCCCGGGAAAAGGTACAAAAATCCTTTTGCGGATTGCGAGATAAAGAATGCTTATCACTGTTTACCTGGTTGACGATCACCGCATTTTACGCGAAGGCTTGCGTATCCTCTTGGAGTTAAAGGGCGATATCCGCGTAGTGGGAGAGGCTGAAGACGGGCGCAAGGCCCTGGATGGGATTCTGAAAGCCAAGCCGGATGTTGTGCTGATGGATATCACCATGCCCGAATTAAACGGAATTGACGCCACCCAGAACATTATGCTAAAACTGCCGGGTACCAAAGTCATCATCCTTTCGGTACATTCGGATAGCGAGCATATTTATCGCGCATTCCAGGCAGGCGCAAAAGGGTATCTGCTCAAAGAGTCTGCCGGGGATGAAGTAGTCAAAGCCGTGCATGCGGTGTATCAAGACAGGCAATATATCAGCCAGAAACTATCGGATGCTTTGCCGTTGAGTTATGCGCGGCAGCGCCAGGAACGAAGTCCATTTGAATTGCTCAGCGCCAGGGAACGCGAAGTATTGCAATTAACTGTGCAGGGCGCCACCAGCGCGGTGATTGCCGGGAAATTGGCACTCTCTCCCAAAACAGTGGATACCTATCGCAGCCGCCTGATGGAAAAACTGGGTGTCCAGAATCTACCGGAACTGGTGCGTTTTGCCATCAAGCATGGGCTGACACCGCCTGAGTAATCTTTATATAGAAACTCTAACTCGGACAAGCCGACCTACGGCAAAAAGGCTTAAACACGAAGTACACAAAGGTCGCGAAGGAAGACCTTAAAACCTTTGTGTACTTCGTGTCCTTTGTGTTTAAAAATCCTTGTACAAAAAACAAGCATTTAACTTCTAAGTTCCTAAAGGTCTGCCTGCTCAATGGTCGCGCCTGCGCGCCAGAAAGACCTTTAGGGTTTGCGAAAACTTTAATTTTCTTTGCTTCCTGGCGTCTTTGTGTTAGGTTTTATTTTTTTGCAGTAGAGTCGTGGATGTGTCTATCACTTATCTTGTGACCGCCACCTTTTAGAACCGCTTTTTCGGGGAAATAACCACATGCTCCTGCCAACAATCTGATAAGTTAAATCAAGAATTCCTGACAGACAGCAAACTCGGGAGAGTTTATAGTAGTAAGCAAGGAGAGTTTTTTTACCCTTGTTTTATATGTTCATGCATCAAGACTGTTCAGTTGAAACACACCCAATTCAAAAAGGAGAATATTATGAACCATAAAAAATACGAAAAAGGACAGGCGCTCATCATAATTGTTTTTGCAATCGTTGGGCTGATTGGCATAACCGGCCTGACTGTTGACGGCGGCAGGACTTTTGCAGACAGGCAAAGCGCCCAGGGCAGTGCCGATAGCGCGGCCCTCGGAGCCGCCCTGGCAAAGGTACGCGGCCAGGATATAACCGCCAGAGCCCTGGGCATCGCTGCGACCAATGGCTATGTCAACAACACCACCCACGACACGATCACCGTGTCAAACCCGCCCCAGATGAACCCACTCTCATACTGCAGAGGCGAAGTCAGCGTATATGCCGGTGACAGCCACTACATCCATGTCAGGATCGATACGAACGTCAATACCTATTTCGCACCCGTCATTGGTATACCGCAAACGCACAATTGCGTTGAAGCAATAGCACGGGCGTCAACGAATTTTTCGGGCAGTCCTGCCTACGGAATGGGTATCACGACCCTGGAACCCGACGGCTATTCCCTGGAATTCACAGGCAGTGGCCCTGTTATTATAGAAGGTGGCATCACCAGCAACGGAGACCTCGACCTCTCAGGCAGCGGAGATGTTAATGTCACGCAGGGGATGCGAGTTTTGGGCGCCCTCGATATTTCAACCTCTGGCGATTGGACCATCGGAGGCAATACCTGGGTTAACGGCTTTGACCAGGCAGGCACCGGGGCATTCACTGCCTCTGGCGCTTTTTTCGATAACGGAAATTTCAAGGCTAAAAACCTTACAGTGGGCGGTGCGTTTTCAATTGCTGATACAACCCCCACTATCTCAGGGTCAGTCTCTCCCTGGCAGCCGACTATGGGGCAGCCGACATTATTATCTGCCGTTACGCCAACCTTGCTTACAGATCCTTTTATAAATCCTTCAAACCCTTCAGAATTTGTACTTAATCCCCCCCCTCAACCAGCCGATACTTGCGAGGTTTCCACGAGTTCTGCGAACCGTACTTTATATCCAGGTTGCTATCAGAGTATAACCCAATCAGGCTTCAATACTCTAACCCTTAGCCCGGGCATTTACTATATCACCGGCGCTGATGGCTTTAAGATGTCCGGCAGCAGTGACCTGGTTGCAAATGGGGTGTTACTTTACATGAAAACCGGCGAAATCGATATGACCGGAAGCGGCTCTTACACGCTCTCACCCATGATGGATGAGGGGAATCCCTATAAAGGATTGTCCATTTACATGGATAGATTGAATTACACCAGCTATAAACAATCTGGCGCCGCCACCTCTGCAATATCCGGCACAATCTATGCGCCAAGTGCTGATGTCACAGTAAATGGCAGCGGCGGCACCCATGTTATCGATTCGCAAATCATCAGCTCCACTACTGAAATAACAGGCAGCGGTGGTATAAACCTTAAATATGATGCAAGCAAAAATTACCAGCCCCCAAACCAGGCGGCTGTAGAACTAATAAAGTAGCACAAAAGAAGACTGCATGTGCCGCCCGGCGACGATCGTGTAGTTGCATCAAGTGTTGTGTGTGGCAAGCCAATTTCGGAAAAGGCATGGAAATCAAACTCCATGCCTTTTCATTTTTTTTCTCTACTGTACAAATGTCTTTGCGAGGGCGCCAGCCCGAAGCAATCCCCAAAGGGGACGCCGTCTCCCGTTTTTACGAGATATTTCAACTCAAAAGGAGGTTGCCAAAGTGCCACGAAGTGGTACGCCGCCAAAAAGCACCCCGCAAGTACATCGGGGCAGGCGAGCAACGGCTCGCAACGACATCAATTTACGAGATGTACGGTAGAGAATTTTTTTTCTGGCACGCTTTTACAAATAGTGAGCGCAGGTGTATCCTTCGGGAGGATGACACAATTGCAGGCTTTATAAAAGCCCTTTGTTTCCTGGGAATTCAGGCACTGATTTATACCTTACAATGGGTCAAACACGAGTTAATATCTGATGTTATCACCGTCCCGAACCTACAGGGTGCTGTGCAAGGTTTGGGAGAAAGCAAGCCTAAATTACGGGAACTTTCGGGACGCTCTCCCGAAGGACATCGGGACGATTAAGGTGACTTAATATGTCAGATTATGCCAATAGGCTAGTTTCTGGTGCAAAAGACCACTGTACTGTCGAGGTAGGCCTATTTGCAGGCTACATCCTGTATTTCGCCCTATATATGGCGGTGTTTGGTAAGCAGGAGTTAGTTTTGCACCAGAAACCAGGCTATTGACTTTCGGACAGATTTCAGTAAAATGTAGTATAATACTTAACGAAACTGTAAGGTCATAACAAGATAGATAGGTGTTTTTTTAATTCCAAATTTAAGTGGATTTCAAAATCGATCCAAAGATTCGGTTTTGCACTTTAAAAAACAATTGAACTCTTGCATAAGTAAAAACAATTAAGCCACAGAGCGCGCAGAGACCTTTCCTGACACAGAACGTCAGGATAATGTGAGAAAAGGCTCTAACTCTTTTTTTCTATGTGATTTCTGTGGCAAAAAAGACTTTTGCAAGAGGTTTAATCTAGTGATTGCGGCAGCGATCAACCGCTTTGAGCAGTCATTTCGTTAGATGGTTCGATTATGGACTTTGTTATAGCCCTGATTTCCTTGAATTTCAGGTTGAATTTAATCAGGATAGCAAGTAAAAATAAGCAAGGTGTTTCTTGAACGCAAGAGAAGTCGTATCCATGAAATATATGATAGATCTGGAGGAGAACCATGTACAATAAAACACGTTTGTTCTTTCTTTCATTAACAGTCGTTATGGTTTTAATTTTTGGCGCTGTCGGCCCAACCCCTGTTTATGCCGATGACGGCACAACCCCACCACCGGATGCCCCCGTTGTGGATGAGCCGTCAGCGGATGTTCCTGATGTGGAAGTGCCTGCTGCGGATGCTCCTGTTGTGGACGCGCCATCAGCGGATGTCCCCATTGTTGATGCAGCGCCGACGGATGTTCCAGCGGTGGACGCGCCCGTTGCGGATGCACCTGCTGAAGATCTGACCGTTCCCGAAGTTCTGGAGCAGCTTCCAGCCGGGACCGATCTGGTGGTCGTGGATCAAAACGGCGAAGCCCTGCCCCTTGCTTCAGTAGAGGCGGCTGAGGTGCTTGCCGCGCCGGATCCGTATTTCACCGTTACCGTTGCCGGTACGCCGACTCTCTTCCAATGGTTTGCAACAGCAGGTGCTTGTGGAGGCGCTCCCAACTGTGTTGATGGAACCACTACTCCGATTCAGGATGCGATTGATTACTTGTCGTCCAACGACTACAAGCCAGATGATGGCTACGTCTACGTGGAAAATGGAACATACGTCGAAGACGTGACCGTGGATGGTTTAAATTGGATTACAACACCTGCTTTCCTCGGTTTGGTTAGCGAAAACGGTTCTCTCTCTACCTTCCTTGACGGTTATTTCGAAATCTCGAATATGAATGACTTCACCCTCGCGGGCTTCACCGTGCGGGACGATGGTGGCGCTGTCAACGACACCTATGTCTATGCTCATGACAACACCGGCACGTTGACACTCGAGGATCTGTATGTAACCAATCACGGCGGTGACGGCATTACAGTTGAGGACCACACTGGCGATGTCTCCGTGACTGGCGTGAATTCCAGTTTCAACAACGGCAATGGCGCCACCATTCAGGCAACCGGCAGTGTGGACATCTTGAATGCCCACTTCGACAACAACTACTCCCTCGGCGCTTCCCTGACCGGTTCAAAAGTGTTTGTTGAAAACAGCACCTTCAACAACAATGGTTCCGGTTCCGATCAAGACCCGACAGGCCAGGGCTTGATCGTCGATAGCCGTGGAAAGGTTACCCTTGTCGGCGTCACAGCGAACAACAACCAGCTATTCGGCGCGAACATTCAAGCCCTAGGCAATGTCGCGATCAGCAACAGCTTCTTCTCCGGAAATCAAGTGTACACGTGGTCGAGCGGCGAATACGCATACGAAGGAGGATATGGATTGCAGGTCTTTACGACGGGCAATGTCGCCCTTAACAATGTCACTGCAACGAACAACCTTTTCTTCGGCGCTTCTGTAACCGGCACAGATATAGCGATTGACAGAAGTTTCTTTAATAGCAACGGTTCCGGTTTAGATGAAAACCTGACAGGCAAGGGCTTGATCGTCGAAAGTGGTGGATCCGTTGCCCTGTCCAGTGTAGAAGCGAACGACAACCAGCTATTTGGCGCAAACATTCAAGCCCAGGACGATGTCTCGATCGTCAACAGCTTCTTCTCCGGAAATAAAGTGTACACGTGGTCGAGGGGAGAAGGCTTCACTTACTATGGATATGGGCTGCAAGTTGTTACAACAGGGGGCGCTGTCTCCCTAGCCGGTGTCGATGCATCGAACAACAATCTCAATGGCGCTTCTTTAACCGGCGAAGATGTAAGTATTGACAGCAGCACCTTCAATAGCAATAGTTCCGGTCGTCTAGACGGATACGGATCCCCGACAGGCACGGGCCTGTTCGTCAACGGTAGTGGATTGGTATCCCTCTCCAGCGTGCAAGCGAACAACAACCAGCGATTTGGCGCAAACATTCAAGCCACAGATCAAGTCTCGATCAGCAGCAGCTTCTTCTCCGGAAATCAGTCATACGAAGACACACCTCAGGGTCAGATCTTCTATGGCTATGGATTGCAGGTCGTTACCACGGGCAATACTACGACCGATCTGTACAATATTCTCTTGAACGGTGTCACAGCCGATGAGAACAACCTTTGGGGCGCCAACCTGGATGGCCTGGGCGTGGAAGTCAAAAACAGCTCCTTCAGCAACAATAATTCTAGTCAAGGTCAGAACTTCTTTGGCTATGGATTGCAGGTTGTTGCCCCGGGCAATATTCTCCTGGACGGTGTCACTGCTAACTTCAACAACCTTTGGGGTGGCAGCCTGGATGGCTTGGACGTGACCATCCTGGACAGTCAATTCAACAACAACGTTTCCGACTCATACATTTTCATTGATGACACCGGCTTGTTGGTCAAGAGTGCTGGCAACGTACTTCTGGATAACGTGGAGGCTAAGGAAAACCGCCTGATCGGCGCAGATATCGTCGCGACCGGAAACGTCACTATCACCACTACCCTCGAAAACGCCACTATCACCAACGGTAGTTCCTTCTCTCACAACCAGGGCTTTACTTGTTTCTATAGCGATTGCATTGATATGACCTTCCACGGTTACGGTCTGCAAGTCCTCACACCAGGCATTATTTTCCTGGATGGTGTCACAGCCGATGAGAATAATCTTTGGGGCGCTTCCCTGAACGGCTCAGAAGTGACTGTTAATAACAGCACCTTCAATAACAATAGTTCCGGTCAAGGTCCGACCTTCTATGGCTATGGATTGCAGGTCGTTACCCCGGGCAATATTTTCCTGAACGGCGTCACTGCCAATTTCAACAACCTTTGGGGCGCCAGCCTGGATGGTTTGAACGTGGAAGTCAAAAACAGTCAATTCAATAACAACGTTTCCCCCTCATACGTATTCATTGATGACAGCGGCCTGTTGGTCAATAGTTCCGGCAATGTACTTCTGGATAACGTGGAGGCCAATGAAAACCGCCGCGTTGGCGCAGATATTATCGCGACTGGAGACGTCACCATCACCTCATCTGTCCTGCCACCGGGGGAAACGCCGCTCACCACCAACGGCAGTTCCTTCTCTCACAACCAGGGCTTTACTTGTCTGGATAGCGCTTGCAACAACATGGTCTTCCATGGTTACGGTCTGCAAGTCCTCACACCAGGCATTATTTTCCTGGATGGTGTCACAGCCAATGAGAACAACCTTTGGGGCGCTTCCCTGAGCGGTTCACAAGTGACTGTTAATAACAGCACCTTCAACCTCAATAAAGGAACCGGCCTGTCTATTACAACATCCGGACCTGTAACGCTGACCAATGTCACTGCCACCAATAACGGCCTTAATGGTGTCGACATCATAGGCAATTGCTCCTCAGTAGGTGTCACAGACGGTACATACTCAAACAATGGCCAATACGGTATAAATGCCGTCAGCGCCAAAGTTACCTTGGTCGGGCCGACAATTGAAAATAATCCGGCTGGTCCCATAAACCAAACTTTTGAGGGTTGTCCGGAAGTAGCGCCAACTACTACGACCACTACTGTTGCGGATGGAGGGAATGCTGCTCCGCAGGATGGTCAGCCAGCTGAAGGTAACCCCGAGGAAGATAACGCATCGGCCGATACTGATACCCCAGCTACTGAAACAGCCACAACCGCCACTACGGCCACCATCACTGCAACCATTACTAGCCGCCACCACGATAACAGGGACTATGGCGTTGCGTTGCAATCGTGTAAGTGGTGCAACTATTTCAGAGGACACTTTTTCTCATACCCGTCTTCTGGGATGGAATTTTCTGAAAACTACCACAGCCACCACTACGGTCATCGCCACCATCGCTAGGCCATTTACATCGTTGATAATTCCAGTATAAGTTCAGTATGATCATTGAGGAACGGCTTATTCCAGCCGTTCCTCAATTTTTAGAAGAAAAGGATGTATGTATGAAAACCCACAATCTGCTAATTGTTTCCAGCTTATTCGTCGCGGCGGCACTTCTGACCGGATGCGCAGGAAATCAAACAGCCGTTGAACCAGCACCGACAGCAACGCCGGACCTATGCGCACCGGGAAACATCGAAGCCGAAGTCAATAAGATCCATAAACATATGCGGGAATTTGATGATACATCCATGGTTGCCGCGAATATGCCGCAGGAACAGATTAGCAGCGCAATCACCGATTTACAAAGAATACGCCGTGCAGCCGAGGATGAACCGATCCCCGGCTGTCTGGTGGGCCTAAAAACATATCAAATCGCCCATATGAACTCAGTCATAAATACCCTGGTGGCCTTTATGGGCGGCAGTGACCAGCAAGCAGTCGACCAATATCTTGCACTCGCCCGGCAACAACACGATCAATATACGCTTGAACTTGCCCGCGTGCTGGGACTCACAGTAGTTCCGGCGACGATCCCATCAGGCACGCCACCTCCGTCACCTTAAAGCTAAACTGAATTTATGTTAAATCAATCCCTCATTTTTCATGAGGGATTGATTTATTTGAGAGGAGCATTAACAATTACACTGAAGTATAATTCTGAAAATTTGATGCGGAGGATACCTCATGCGCCCTGATTGGGACTCGTACTTTATGAAGATCGCCTATGCCGTTTCAGAACGAAGTACCTGTGAACGCGCCTTCGTTGGCTGTGTGCTTGTGCTGGAAAAACGTATTCTTACCACCGGCTTCAACGGCTCACCCGCCGGACAGCCGCACTGTGACGAGATCGGTCATTTGATTGTGGACGGACATTGTGTCCGCACCATACACGCCGAGACGAATGCCATTATCCAGGCCGCGCTGCACGGCGTCTCGACCAAAGGGTCAACGTGTTATGTCACTCACCTGCCGTGCATCAACTGCACAAAGGCATTGATCAACGCCGGCATCGCGCGCGTTGTTTTTAGTTCAGCCTATCGAACAGACGAGAATGCCATGAACTTCCTGAATGCCGCAAATATTGAAGTGGTTCAAAAAGAGTTTACCCCCGATAAAAATTGAAAATGTAAGTCGGATTGGCAATCTGACATGCCTGACGGTTCAAAAAACGTAGGGCGGATTGCCAATCCAACCTACCCAACCTACATCCTTACACCTAACCTAAAAACACAAAACGAATTTCCTCCCTTCTCCATCTTCGCTATTTGCTCAAGAGATTGCTCAGTGAGTTCCTCCAGCAAAGCCGAGTCCAGAATACATAACTCGGGATGTTTATCAATAACCCCCGCGTATGGACAGTGCGCGAATATTACGCGCGGCCCTTCAGCCCCTGCTTCCCAGCGCGCTTGATAATGCAAAGTATTTAATTTTTCGATGACGAGCACCAGCCGCTTCGCCATCGGGACGTTTGAATTGATCTGCCCCAACTGATTCCCCAGCTCTTTAGCAATGACAGCCATCGCATCCGCGCGCTTTACAGGCGACAGCTTGCTCAACCACTCTGTCAAAATTAAATCTGAGAGCAACGCCAAATTATTCCCAAGCAAACTCTCCGACAACCCATATACCTTGACAGGTCGTCCGCGTCCACCTTTGCGCGTTTCAGCGACCAAAACGGCGCGTCCATCAGAGCACAGCACAGACAGATGATGCCGCACATTCGCCGCAGACATCCTCAAGACGCGCCCGATCTGCGCCGCAGAAACCGTGCGGGTCTTTTTTAAGTAAGCCAATACTTTTTGGCGGGCAGTTGTCACCATGCATCCGTCATTGCGAGGTTCCGAAGGAACCGAAGCAATCTCCTCTTTCCAAAAATTGTCATGGTGTTCGTAGGGCGGGTTGGCAACCCGCCAAAACCTGTGTTTTCAAAAACTGTCAGGCTGCAAGCCTGACCTACTTGAGACTCTCGCAAAAGATCTGCTTCAAAGATTGTCATAGTAATAAGGTGATTATACTCACAAATTTATTTTTGCAAATATATTTTTGCATAATTCAATTGACTTTGACAAGCCAAGTGCTATAATCCGACAATTCTTATTATGTCTTTGCGACGCGTACTTTGCGGACCCTTGCTCTCCCCGACGACGTGTGCCAAAGTGCCCTGCATGGGTACGAAGTGGTAAGCAATCTCAGTACGAGGAGACTGCTTCGGCTAAGAACAAGAGCGCCTCGCAGCGACATTATTTAGCCCGCAGGGTGCTCACCTGCACTTGCATGCAGGTGCAAGTGTCGCGAAGATTTTGGAATCCGCGCACAAATGACTCTTACCTGGGAATCCACCTACGCCATCGCCCTGGAATTACGCAGGCAACACCCAGATATTGATTTCGAAGAAATCACACTGGGACAAATCTATAAATGGACACTTCAGCTAAATGAATTTGAGGATGACCCGTCACTCGCGAACGATGGAATCCTGTATGCAATCTATCAAGACTGGTTCGAGGAGATTTTAAATGGATAACGAAAAGCTAAGTTTGCCCGGCTACGATATTCCAGCCGATCTGGAAAACGTCGTCACCATCACCACGCTTGACCGCCTCTACAACTGGGGACGGCGTTCATCTGTATGGCCGCTCATGTTCGGTCTCGCCTGTTGCGCCATCGAAATGATCGCCGCGCAGGCCTCGCGCTACGATATGTCACGCTTCGGCATGGAAGTCATGCGCGCCAGCCCGCGCCAGGCTGATATGATGTTAGTCTCTGGCACGGTCACCAAGAAGATGATCCCCGCGCTTGTGCGCCTCTTCAATCAAATGCCTGAGCCAAAATATGTTGTGGCCATGGGCGCATGCGCTTCAGGTGGCGGCCCATTCAAGGAAGGCTATAACGTCGTCTCGGGTGTCGATAAATTCCTGCCTGTGGATGTTTACATCCCCGGCTGCCCTCCAACTCCGCAAGCCCTGATCGCCGGTATGATCAAACTGCAAGAGAAGATTGACAAACAATCCATTGGTAAAGTACGTTGGTACAGGAAGGGTAAAGATAGCGTTGAGATACCCGTCCCGATCCTCGGACCTGATCTGATCGACCCGCGCCGCAATGCAGAAATCAAGGCGACTGCCGCCGCGAAAGAAGGATAAGGCGATGACAACCCCGCAACCTCAGACCCTTCGACAGGCTCAGGGCAACGGCGTTGCCCTGGCCGCGCGTTTCCCTGGCATTGTCAGCGCTGACAGCCGCCCCGGCTACACCGGCTACATCGTGGAAAAAGATAAACTCGTCGAAGTTGCCACCATCATCCGAGACGAACTCGGCTTCGACCTGCTGACCGCCGTCACAGGCGTGGACTACCTGCCTGAAAACAAAATGGAGGTGGTCTATCACGCCTACAAGACCACCGGCGGCCCCGGCTTGATATTCAAAGTACAGGTTCCTCGTGAAGACCCGATCGAAGTTCCATCCTTGATCAGTGTCTATCCCGGCGCCGACTTCCAGGAACGCGAAGCCTGGGATTTGCTCGGCATAAAATTTACAGGTCATCCCGACCTGCGCCGCATCCTGATGTGGGAGGGTTATGAAGGCCACCCGCTTCGCAAAGATTGGAAGGAACCGTTCTACGAAGCAGATGCCAAACCCTTCAAGAGTCGCTGGCCGAATGGCAAGATCGTAATGGCCGAAGATAAGAATCCATATCAGGACAATTTGAAATTCCCTGAGAATTTTGATCCCGAAAAATGGATTCCCGAAGGCGACGCCCTGTTATATGGCGCGCTGGCGCGCTATACCCTCAAACAGGAGGATGGCTTCAGCACCGACCGCATCGTCGTAAACATGGGGCCGCAGCATCCATCCACGCATGGTGTCTTCCGCGCTGCACTCACCCTCGATGGCGAGACCATCGTCGGACTCAAACCCGTGGTCGGCTATCTACATCGCAACCACGATAAGATCGGCGAACGCAATACCTATCAACAGAACATGCCCTACACCGACCGTCTTGATTATTTCAACTCGATGAGCAATAACTTCGGCTATGCGCTCGCGGTCGAAAAATTGATGAATATTCCCGTTGCAGAGCGCGCAGAATACATTCGCGTCATCATGGCCGAACTTAGCCGCGTCCAGAACCATCTCGTGTTTATCGGTATGCTGCTCAACGACCTCGGCGCAATGTACACACCCGCGTTATATGCCTTTGAGGAACGCGAATTAATTCTCGATATATTTGAAGCCGTCTCTGGCGCGCGCATGATGTGCAATTACTTCCGCTTTGGCGGCGTGATACGCGATGTACCGGATGATGTCATGCAGAAGATCAAGGGGCTGGTCTTCGAACGTTTACCTGCAAAGACCGATGAAATGGAACGCTTCCTGAGCGAGAATGAAATCCTGCTCTCACGCCTCAAGGGTATGAAGGTCATTGACACGGAAACTGCCATCAAATATTCGATGACTGGCCCGGTACTGCGTGCCACAGGCCTGCCGTATGATCTGCGCCGCGCTGACCCGTATTCCATATACGACCGTTTTGACTTCGAGGTGGCAACCCGCCCGAACGGTGACTTGATGGATAACTTCCTGATCCGCATTGACGAGATCCGCCAGTCCCTGCGAATATTGGAGCAGGCCACCCAACAAATCCCTCAAGGGCCGATCAACTCGCAGAAACCGCAATATCAGTTCCGGCCCCCGGTGGGTGAAGCGTATGGCCGCGTTGAGTCCCCGAAAGGCGAGCTGGCCTTTTACATCGTCTCGAACGGCACATCGAAACCGTGGCGCTATCACATCCGCCCCGCCTCATTCGTCAACATCACCGCGCTCGAGCAGATCTGTCTCGGCACCAAGATCGCGGACTTCGTAGCCCTGCTCGGCGTGCTGGACATCGTCATGGGCGAGTTGGATAGATAAAAAACCGGATGTCATTGCGAGCGCACTTAGCGAAGCAATCCCCTGTTAACGAGGAGATTGCTTCCCGAAGGCTCGCAATGACGTAGAGGAGAATAAACTATGTATGGAAAAGGTATTCTAAAAGGACTCGGCGTCACCCTAAAACGCTTTTGGTCTACGTATACTGAAGACATCGCATGGATGTTGCGCGGCAAGAAACGCTACTTCAATGAGGATGGTGTTAAGGCACGCGCAGGCAAGGATACACGCGGCATCTTCACGGTTCAATATCCGGAAGAGCGCTTGATCCTGCCCGAGGAGTTTCGCTACATCCCGTTCCTTGTTTACGATGAAGGCGCGGAAGGCAGGAAGGAAATTCGCTGCACATCATGCGGAATCTGCGCCCAGGTTTGCCCGCCGCAATGTATTTGGATCGTGAGGACAACGAATCCCGCGACGGGCCGGCCTGTTCCCATTCCATCTGACTTTTTCATCGACGCCGACATCTGCATGAACTGCGGCTTGTGCGCGGAATATTGTCCGTTTGACGCCATCAAGATGGATCATGATTTCGAGATCGCGTCATATGAACGCAATGTGCTCAACCTTGATAAATTGCTCAAGTCTGCTTCGTATTACGCAGGCATCCGTCCGCAGAATGCGGCGCGGGAAGAAGAAGCCCGTCAGGCCAAGAAAGCCGCAAAGGCCGCCAGGGCCGAGGCAAACGCATCCTAGTATGTCATTGCGAGGAGGGTGCTTTCCCCGACGAAGCAATCCACATCTAACGGGAGATTGCTTCGCAAAGAACGCCCGCAATGACAATTGAATATTGGTAAAAAATGACAAACAAAATCACACAAGAAGCGATATTAACGGCTCTCAGCAAAGTACAGGAGCCTGAATTGCACCAGGATTTGGTCACCTTGAATATGATCCGAAACATCGAGATCAAAGGCGACAAAGTCTCGTTTACAGTCATGCTGACCACACCTGCCTGCCCGTTGCGCGGGAGAATTGAAAAGGAAACCAGAGAAGCAGTGATGACAATCCCCGGCGTCAAATCTGTTGAGGTCAAATTGGATTCAGATGTGCCTAACGATGGGCGCATGCGCGGGCTGGTCAATATGCCTATACGCAACGCCGTTGCAATTGGCTCGGGCAAAGGCGGTGTTGGGAAAAGCACTATTGCGGTCAACATCGCGGTGGCGCTGGCACAAAGCGGCGCACGCGTTGGACTAATGGACGCAGATATCTACGGCCCCAACATTCCCACCATGATGGGCGTGAACAAACTCCCATCGCCGAACGGACAAAAACTTATCCCGGCAGAGGCCCACGGAGTCAAACTGATCTCAATGGGCCTGCTGGTCAAACCGGGACAGCCGCTCATCTGGCGCGGCCCGATGTTGAACTCCGCCATTCGTCAGTTTTTGGGCGATGTGGAATGGGGCGAACTCGACTATCTCATCATTGACTTGCCCCCCGGCACAGGCGACGCGGTACTAAGCCTGGCGCAGGCCTTGCCATTGAGCGGCGCGATCATCGTCACCTTGCCACAACTGGTCTCGCTTGAAGATGCCAGCCGCGGCCTGAATATGTTCAAGCAACTGGAAGTGCCGATACTCGGCGTGATCGAGAACATGTCCTACCTTGACCTGCCCGATGGCACACGCATGGACATCTTCGGCTCAGGCGGCGGCGAACAACTTGCACTAGCGACTGGGACTCCTTTCCTCGGCAAGATACCGATTGACCCAAATGTGCGCATTGGCAGCGATACCGGGAAACCGATCGTTGTATCCAACCCCGATTCCCCCGTTGCAAAAGCCTTGCGCCAGATCGCCGAAAGCATGGCAGCCAGGGTTAGCGTGGCGGCAATGTCCACAAATAATAGCCTGCCAATAAATATAGTAGAATAGATAAAGCAAGGATGTATTGCAGGGGCGATCATTGAATCGCCCTTGTTTTCTTTAACAAATAAAACTACATCATCCCGAAGAACATATCTACACACAGGCAAATGTGAGATGGATGCTGACGATCATAAAGGCATAAAAATATGACGAATAAAAATTTACTCTTGGGAATACCGATATCATTGGCAGGTTTGCTGACTTCCATTGCATCAGTCTTCGCGGATGTCTTGAGGGGTGGAAAATTCAGCGTTGGCCCGGCTCAATATGCTGTCGCCCTGGCAGGTTTTCTGGTGTTTCTGCTTGGGTTGGGAATTGTCAAAAGAACCTATCCCCGTCAATTTCTTTACGGCTTATCCATAATTATTTTTGTGCCGGGGATTATTCTGCTGTTCCTGAACATATACGGCCAGTTCGTATCTCTCAGAAACCCCGCGATTTACAATGGTTTTTTATACGAAGGGCGCCTAAGATTTCCAAAAACACCGGAGGATGTATATCCTTTACTGAAACAAAAAACGGGGGAAACACCGCAGGATTTTGCCTACCGCCTGACACAAGTAACATACGACGCCACGGTCCATTATTGGGATCAATCAGAAAACTACACAGAATATCATCACAGGGTTCCAATTTACGAAAACTTCCTGTTATGGTGGATTTACCCCAAAAACTACGAGTTTTGCAATCCGTATAAAGCCATCGAGCGCGGCGTAAGCGTTTGCAGCCAGGCATCAAAGATCATCATCCATGTTTGGAAACAGAATGGCCTAAAGGGCAAGGAGGTCACATTGGATGGACATGTGATCGTGGAGGCATTTGTCGGACGGGATAGCCAGAACAACCGGGTTGACTGGGTACTGGACGGCGATCTTGGCGTGGTTTTCGAGCAAGGGATGGCGTTTCTTCAGGATCATCCAGATGTTGTCAAAAGTGGCTATCTGCAAGCAGGCTACCCGGAAAGTCTCGCAGAAAAGATGGCTGGCTTTTACGGCCCAAGTGGAAACTATGTAATAACCAGCGCCGGATATTGCGAGGAAGAAGTGCTCTTCTATCAGCTTAAATGGGTTCTTCCTCTGGGATCAATTTGGCCCCTACTTTTATTTACATTGCTGAAAATAAGGGGAAAAAGATTGCAAGGCCAATAGGCAAGAAAATAATACACGAACAACAAGTCGGCCGCCAATCATAGTGGGCGGCTGGTTTATTATTACAATGCACTGCACAGCTTTTCAATATCCGTATTGATTATGGGCATTTATGTTTATCTGAATTTCCGTCCACTTCAATGCTGATCAAGGTCCCTTCCCTGACACTCACAGTCATGACCTCTGGTGCATCAGGTACGTCATCATCATAAACAAAATATTCACCGGAATATACACGCGCATCGTTATTTGGAAAACCCAATATGTTTGAGACAAGAATGCCACCAGGTTGTAGAATCATCAAATGATAGGTACAATTTTGAACATAAGCAGGGACGGCATAATCCACGATCACTTCCGGCAGGTTATTGATATCGCCAGTTATCTTTGAATAATCCGTTTCTGTCCTGACCCAACCAGTTTCCCCCGCTGAATTTGGAATATCAACCATTATCCAATTCGCAAGAAAATCACGACCGTGGGCTGTAACGCTCTGTCCATTTTTCAAAACCGAAATTGGATTGTATGCCACACCCGATCCGCGGCGGATATTCAAATTGCCTTTGCTCGCAGTAATCACAACCGTCTCCACAGTTGGTGAAGGTGTAATGACATCAACCGGGGATGCGGTTGGCGAAGGCGTAGGTACAGGCGCGCTAGAAGAACTCTTGCGGTCGGCATGACCTGAATTTCCACAGACGAAGTTGGCGTTGGTGATGAGGTGCATCCCACAACTGACAAGACCAAAAACGCAAGGGCTACCTGCCGATTAACTTTACGAAAATCAATTGACATTCTATCTCCTTAAAGTGATGTTGCAGATTTATTATACGCTTATTCGTTTAATCGCAGATGAAACTGCTTACGGTATAATTAGCTTTATGCAACCTACAATTATTGGCGTACGTTTTACCCGTATCGGCAAGATCTACCACTTCGACTCTTCTGCCATGCCCGATGTGGGCGTTGGCGAACGCGTTATCGTAGATACCTCGCGCGGCAAACATCTCGGTGAGGTCATTCAGAAACTTGATGAAACGCCTTCTGCGCCCGAAGGCGGCTGGAAACGCGTAGAGCGCCGCGCCACCCCGCGCGACCTTTTGCTCTGGCAATCGTGGCAAAACAAACAGACCGAAGCCATGATCAACTGCCGCGCCCGCGTCGCCGAACTCAAACTCAACGGAGTCAAAATCGTCGCCGCTGAATACAACTACGATGGCTCGCGTCTCGCCTTCCTGTTCAGCACCGAAAGCGAAGACAAGGTGGATCTTAAATCCATCAAAAAAGATATGGCCGACCTGTATCCCAAGACGCACATCGAAATACGCCAGATCGGCCCGCGTGATGTGGCAAAATTTCTCGGCGGCATGGGCGCCTGCGGACTTGAAAACCGCTGCTGCTCCCAATTCCTGACAGACTTCAGCCCCATCTCGATCAAGATGGCAAAAGAGCAGGGCATCTCGCTTACCCCCACCGAGATCACCGGCATGTGCGGACGCCTGCGCTGTTGTCTCATTTATGAATATGAGTTATACGTTGAAGCGCGCAAGCATTTGCCCAAGCGCAACAAGCGCGTCATCACGCCAAAGGGCGAAGGCAAGGTCATTGATGTTCTGCCCATGAGCAACAAGGTCATGGTGCTGATCGACAACGAGGAAGGCAAGCGCATCTGGGCTACATTTGATCATGAAGAAATCCAACCCTGGGATGAAGTCGAAGCCTTGCGCCGCAAATCGCAGGCTCCATGTGACCGTCACGAAGACGGCGGCTGCACCTGTGGGAAAAACAAGAAAAAACAATGACAGAACAACCCGATAACTGGCCTGTTCCCCAAAATATCGTGGTCATTCTGGCACATCCGGATGACCCCGAATTTTTTTGCGGCGCAACCCTCGCACGCTGGGCGCGTGCCGGACATAATATCACCTATCATATCCTGACCTGTGGCGACAAAGGCTGGAATCCAAAAACATCGCCTGACATGACTCCGAATGCATTATGCGCGATCAGGCATGTGGAACAAATCAATGCCGCCAAAATCATTGGAGCAAAAGCCGTTCATTTTCTGGACCGTCCGGACGGGTACCTCGTCCCAGACCTTGATCTGCGCCGTGATGTCGTCCGTTTAATCCGTACCCACAAACCTGATATCCTCGTCACCTGCGACCCTCAAAACTTATTCGCCACCTACGGCATCAACCATCCCGACCACCGCGCCTGCGGACAGGTCGTGCTCGACGCGGTCTTCCCCGCCGCGGGCAGTCCCTTCTTTTTCCCAGAGTTACTAAAAGAAGGTTTTGAACCTCATACGCCAAAAGAAGTTTGGGCGTCGCTAACAAACCAGCCCAACACAACTCTGGATGTGACAGATACATGGGATACTAAACTCAAAGCCATCTTCGAACACAAATCCCAGGTACAAGATCCGCAGGGATTAATTGAACGCATGAAATCCCGCCGCACCGAAGATAGCACGGATGAAAACCCACGATACGAAGAAAAATTCCGCGTGATCAAATATAAATAATAGTTGAAGGTTCAAGGTTGAAAGTCAAAAGTCGCGTAACTTTAACTCGTCAACCTGCAACCTTTAACTTGCAACTTTCAATAAGGAGTTAACATGACTGACTTTCTCAAAGAAGCAAAATCACTCTTTCCCTACACCCAATCCATGCGCCGCGATTTCCACTCACATCCCGAACTTGGGTTTCACGAAATCCGCACAAGCGGCATCGTCGCCAGGGAACTCGAAGCGCTTGGGCTTGAAGTCACCAAGGGCATCGGCAAGACCGGCGTGGTGGGTATGCTCGAAGGCGGCAAACCCGGCCCTACCCTGCTCCTGCGCTTTGACATGGACGCCCTGCCCATCACCGAAGATACAGGTGCAGAATACGCGTCGCAGACACCCGGCATCATGCACGCCTGCGGACATGATGGTCATACGGCCATTGGCTTGACTGTTGCAAAACTACTTCAGGCACAACGTAACAAATTAGCAGGCAATATTAAATTCTGCTTTCAACCATCCGAGGAAGGCTATAACGGCGAGGAAATGGGTGGAGCCGAGATGATGATACGCGACAGGGTACTTGACGCCCCCAAAGTGGATATGAGCCTCTCGCTTCATCTCTGGAATCAAAAACCGCTCGGCTGGATCGGCGTTGCAAAAGGCCCTGTGATGGCAGGCGCAGAACAATTCACCGTCACACTGACCGGCAAAGGCGGACACGGCGCGATCCCCAATGCAACCATTGACCCCGTCATTGCTGCAGCGCACGTCATCACTGCGCTTCAAACCATCACTTCGCGTAATGTTGGACCACTGCAAGCCGCAGTCGTCACCGTAACAACTGTCCACGCTGGCACGGCATTCAACGTCATTCCGCAGGAGGTAGAGCTGACGGGTACGATCCGCTCGTTTGATCTGGCGGTCAGGCAAACCGTCCTCGAAAGATTCGAACAGATTGTGCGCGGCGTTGCTGAATCGTTGGGATGTCAAGCCCAGATCATCCTCCAGCGCGTTACGCCGGCATTGATCAACAACGACGAGGTCACAGCGGTAGTCCAGCAGACTGCGCACAATATTTTCCCTGATGCAGATCACGATGCCGCGGCTTACCTCACGATGGGCGCCGAAGATATGGCTTTCATGCAAGAGAAGGTGCCGGGCTGTTATTTCTTCATCGGCTCAAATAATATTGAGAAACATCTCGATTACGGACATCATCACCCGAAGTTTGACTTCGATGAAGAAGCCTTGACGCGCGGCGCGGCATTGATGGCCACCGCGGCGATGGATGTGTTAAAAAAATAAGACTTAAACCCCTCACAAGCAAAAGATGATCCCAATCTATCATTAAACATTGTCGTGCAAACACAAACAACTTATAATAACTGAAATTAGCTATTCAAAAACAACAGGATTATATGACCCAGAATAAACTAAACGTTAATGTTGAAGAGCACGATCCAATAGCAAAACAGTTGATGAAATATGGGTTTACACCTGTAAAATTTGGGGCTTTAATTTTTATTCTCAACATCCTCGTTGATGGAAGTTTAGGCGCCCTATTTGGAGTTTTTACAACCCATTCCGGCCCCCCTGGGATTTTACAAGATCCGGTGGCGCTCAGTTTTGATTTCATAATACAACCTTTGATTTGTGGAGCTTATTTATGGAGTGCGCTTGCATCGAAT
>Ga0315273_10000559_pt1 | contig 39904 bp, 28 predicted proteins | sample YL17G02_0_MG_FD_205753 | JGI IMG/M metagenome (GOLD analysis project Ga0315273, IMG submission 205753) | Sediment microbial communities from Yellowstone Lake, YNP, Wyoming, USA - YL17G02_0 | ecosystem: Environmental > Aquatic > Freshwater > Lake > Sediment | place: USA: Wyoming | collected...
CGCGGGGGGGCGGCGCCCGCCCCGGCCGGGGGGCCGGGCCCCCGGGGCCGGGGGTGGGGGGTGCAACGCCCACCCCCCCACCGCCAACCCCTGCCCCCTCCTCCCTCCTCTCTGCAGATCATGGCCATGTCCACCATGAAGGACGGGGAGCGCCTGGAACTCCTCAAAGAGATCGGCGGCACCAAGGTGTACGAGGAGCGGCGCAAGGAATCTCTGCGCATCCTGGCCGAGACCGACGCCCGGCGCGCGCGCGTGGAGGAGGTCATCGCGTCGCTGGACGCGCGCCTGGCCGAGCTGGACGCGGAGCGGGCCGAGTTGGCCCGTTTCCGCGAGGGGGACCGCGCGCGGCGCTCGCTCGAGTACACCATCCTGGACGCCGACATCGCGGCCGTGCGCGCCAAGCTGGACGCGGCGGATGCCGCGCGCGCGGCGGCGGCGGCGGCGGCGGGCGCGGCGCACGAGGCGGCGCGCGACGCGCGCGCGGCGGCGCGCGACGGCGGCGCGCGCGCGCGGGCCGCCGCCGCCGCGGCCGCCGCCCACGGCGCCGCGCGGGCTGCGGCGGCGGCCGACCGGGAGGCCGCGCTGCGGGCGGCGACGGCGGCCGACCTGGACGCGGCCGAGCTCGACGCGCGGCTCGCCGCGACGGCGCGCGACGCGGGGTCGCTGCGCGCCGCGCTCGCTGAGCTGGACAAGGAGGCGCAAGCCGCGGAAGCCGTTCTCGCCCGCGCGCGCGCTGACGCGGACGCGGCCGAGGCGGCCGAGGCCGACGCGGCGGCGGCCGCCGCCGGCGCGGCGCGGCGCCTGCGCGCTCTCTACGCCAAACGCGGCCGCGGCCAACAGTTTGGCTCCGCCGCCGAGCGCGACGCGTGGGCGGATGACGAGCTGGCGCGCCTGGCGGCGGCGACCGCGACGCAAGAGGCGGCCGCGGCGGGGCTCACCGCGGCGGTCGACGCGGCGGCGGCCGACGCGGCCGCGGCTGCCACCGCCGCCTCGACCGCCGAGGCCGCGGCCGACGCCGCCGCATCCGCCCTGGAAGCCGCCATCGAGGGCGAGGCCGCGGCCGCGGCCGAGCGCGACGCGCTCCAGGCGCGGCGCAAGGAACTGTGGCGCGCGGGCGCGGGCGCCGACGCGGCCGCCGCGGCGGCCAAGGCCGACGCCGCCCGCCGCGAAAAGGCGGTCGACGCCGCCGTCTCGCGCGACGTGCGCCGCGGCCTGGCGTCCGTGCGCCGCATCGCGCGCGAGCACAACGTGGCGGGCGTGCACGGCCCGCTCGTTGACCTGATCGACGTCATCCCCCAACTCCATGCCGCCGCCGAAGCGGCCGCCGGGGGCGCCCTCTTCCACGTCGTCGTGGACGACGACGAGACGGCGACCCGGGTCGTGCGCCAGCTGGCGGCCGACCGCGGCGGGCGCGTGACGTTCATCCCGCTCAACCGCGTCGTCGCGCCGACGGTCTCCTACCCCACCTCGTTCGGCGACGACGCTGTCCCCCTGCTCAAGTACGTCAAGCACGCGCCCGCCGTGGCGGCGGCCGTCGCTCACGTCTTTGCGCGCACGCTCGTGTGCAAAGACCTCGACGTCGCGACGGCCGCCGCGCGCGCCTCGGGCCTCGCCGCCGTCACCGTCGACGGCGACACCGTCGGCCGCAAGGGTACGCTCACGGGGGGGTACATCGAGGCGACGCGGTCCAAGATGGGGGCGGTGGCCGCGCACAAGGCGGCGGCGGTGGCCGCGGACGAGGCGGCGGCGGCGGCGACCGCGCTCGCGGCGGAAGCCGCCGACGTCGACCAAGCCGTCGCGTCCGCCGTCGGCGCCGTGCAGCGCGCTGCGGCCGACAAAGGGCACGCGCGCTCCGCTCTGGGCGCGGCGCGCGACGCGCTCGCGGGCGCGCGCGACCGCGCGGCCGCGACCGCGCGCGCCGCCGAGCCGCGCCGCGCCGCCGCCGACGCCGCGCGCCGGGGCGTGGCCGACCTGACCTCCCAGGCCGACGCGCTGCGCGCCGAGGTGGGCGCCCCGCTGGCGGCCGACCTGACGGCGGCCGAGGCGCGCGAGGCGGCCGCGCTCGCGCCGCGCGCCGCCGACCTCGACCGCGCGCTGGCGGACGCGTCCGCCGCCGCTGCGTCCGCCGCCGCGCGCGTGGCCGAGCTGCAGGACGCGCTCGCGTCCGACGTCGACCGCCGCCGCTCCGACGTGCGCGCCGCGCTCGCGGCGGCCGACGGCCGCGGCGGCGCTGCGCCTGCCGCCGCGGGCGACTCGGCCGACGCGCTGCGCGCGTCTCTAGCCGCCGCTCGCGCGCGCGCGGACGCGGCGCGCGCCGCGCTGGACGAGGCGGCCGCGGTCGAGGCGGCGGCCGTCGGTGCGGCCGACGCCGACGCGGCGGCCGCCGACGCCGCGGCCGCCGACCTGGAGGCGGCTCGCGCGGCTGAGGATGCGGCCGCGGCCGCCTCGGCTGACGCCGGGCGCGCGCTGGACGCCCTCCTCGCCCGCCGCGCCGCGCTTGCGGCCCGCCGCGCCGACCTCGAGCGCAAGGTGCGCGACCTCGGCGCCCTCCCCGCCGACGCCTTCGAAAAGTATCGCGGCCTCCCCACCGCCGACCTGCACCGCCTGCTGGCCGAAGCCCAGGCCGCCGTGCGCGCGTGCGGCGCGGTCAACCAGAAAGCGGTCGACCAGTTCCAAGCCTTCACCGAGCAGCGCGCCGCCCTGGCCACGCGCGCCGCGGACAACGCTACCGCGGAAGCCAAGATTCGGCAGCTGGTGCGCACCCTGGACGCGCGCAAGGACGACGCGGTCGAGCGCACGTTCAAGGGCGTCGCCAAACATTTCCGCGACGTCTTCGCCGAGCTCGTGCCGGGCGGGCGGGGGGAGCTCGTCATGCAGCGCGCGCCCGGCGGGGCGGTGGGGGCCGCCGGCGACGGCGGCGATGACGTGGACGCCGACGGCGGCGACGCCGCCGCCGACGTCGACGCCCCCTCCCCCGCTGCCCGCTCCCTGGACAAGTACGCCGGCGTCGGCGTCAAGGTCGCCTTTGGCGCCGGCGCCGCCGCCGCCACCTTGGCCGCCCTGTCCGGCGGCCAAAAGACGCTCGTCGCGCTCGCCCTCATCTTCGCCATCCAACGCTGCGACCCCGCTCCCTTCTACCTGTGCGACGAGGTCGACGCCGCGCTCGACCCCCAGTTCCGCACCGCGGTGGCGGCCCTCGTCGCGCGGTGCGCGGCGGCGGGCGAGGCGCCGGCGCAGTTTGTCGTCACGACGTTCCACCCGCAACTCGTCGCCGTCGCCGACCGCGTCTTCGGCGTCTCTCACGTCAACCGCGTCTCCCGCATCGACGCCATCGACAAGGGGGACGCGCTCGCGTTCGTGCGGCAGGAGGAGGAGAAGGAGGCGGAAGCGGCGGCGGCGCGCCGCGCGCGCGGCGAGGGCGTCGCGGTCGCGTGAACGAGGGTGGAGAGAGAGACAGGTGGAGCCCTCCCCGCCACCACCAACCAACGCACGCCAACGCTGCTTTCGGGCCAACGGCCCGCCCCCACGCGCCCCCCCCGGCCTCGGCCGGCCTGTGCAAACCCCGTCCGAACTCATCCCCCAATCCCTCGACTCGCTGGACAAGTGAACACACGCGCAGCACTCCCCAAAGCAGCCCCACCCACCAAATCAGCGCCCCCCCCCCTTGACCGGCTCGGCTGCGACCTTCTCCGCCGCCGCGCGCTCCGCTGCCACCACGCCCGGCGCCTTGACCAGGTGCAGCCCCGCCTCGAGCGCGGCCCGCTCGGCGACCGCCTCCCGCGCGCGCGCCCCCCGCATCCTCGTTTCGTGGTGCCGCGCCGCGCGCGCGACGCGCAGCTCGTCCGCGCGCTTCATCGCCGCCACCGACTTGGCGACGAGCGCGCGGTCGTACTTCTCCGGCACGTTGCGCTTGCGCTCCATGGCGAAGACCGCGTCGTCGGTGAGGTCTTTGCCGGCGAGCGCGCGGTACGCTTTCGTCCACTTGACCTTGCGTGGGTTGCGCTTCATGCGGAAATTTTTGTGGCATTTGGACCGACAGAAGCGGAAGATCTAAAGGAGAGGGAAGGGGAGGGGGCGCGTGGGCCAGTGCGGCCGCCGCGGGATTCGGCGGCCCGCCGCGCTGCGCCGCGCCGCCGCCGCCGCCGCCCCGCCTCCCACCACCACCCTCTCTCTCATCTACGCACGGTACAATCGTTGCGCACGAATTGGATGCCGTGGCCGGGGTAGACGGTGGACGAGCAAAACCAGCACTTTTCGAGCCGCATCGCGGCGACGGGGGGCGGCGCGCGCTGTGGCGCGGGCGGCGGTGCTGTGTGTGGCGCGAGGGCGAGCGCGGCCGGGGTGGCGGCGCGGAGAGGGGAGTGGCGGGGGCGCTGCCGCCGGCGGCGGCGGCGGCACTCGCGCCGGCCTGGCCAATTCGGGGCGGCGGCCCGCCTCTGCCGGCGATGCCGCCGCGTCCCCAGCGCGGCGCCGCGTCCGTCGACCCCCCCCTGCCGTCGTCGGGCGCCGAGTTTCGGTCCGAGGCGTATTGGCGCGCGTTCTTCGAAGCCCGCCCCGCGGACGCCGCGTTTGAGTGGTACGGCGACTGGCGCCAGCTCAAGCCGCTGCTGCTGCCGCTTTGTGTGGGGGAGAAAGAGGATGGGAGCGTCGAGACTGCGCGCGTCGTCGTCCTTGGCTGCGGCAACTCTGCCCTCTCCGCCCAAATGTGAGCGTGGCTGTGGGGGCGGCGGGCGATGCATGGCGCGCGTGCGGGACGCCGGGGCGGCCAGGCGCGCCGATAAAGGCGTCCTGGCCCACCCACCCTTTTTTCTCCCTCCCTCCCTCCCTCTAGGTACGACGACGGCGTGACCGACGTCGTCAACGTCGACTTTTGCTCCGCCGTCATTCGCGACATGCTCGCCGCCCACGCGCGCGCGCGGCCGCGCATGCGGTGGGTCGTCGCCGACGTGACCGCCCTCCCCCGGGCGCACCCCCTCCTCCGCCCCGCCTCCGCCCACCTCGCCCTGGACAAGGGCGCCCTGGACGCCCTGCACTCGGACGCGGACGACGCGGTCGCGGGCGGGGCGGCGGCGGCGGGGCTGGTGGCCGCGGTCAAGCGCCTCGTGCGCGCCGGCGGCGCGTACGCGGCCGTCTCGCTCTGCCAGCGCCACGTCCTGACGTTCTTGTTGGCCGCCTTTCGCACGCCCGAGTATTCCATTGCGATCCATGCCGTCCCTCCCCCGCCGGACATGGCGGGCGCGGCGCTGCAGCCGATGCTGGTCGTCGCGACGCGCCGCGCGGACGGGGCGGATAGAGGCGCCGCCGCCCCTCCGGTCGCCCTGCACGCCCCGCCGTCGTTGACCGCGCCCAACGGGGACCAGCTGGACGACGTGGCGGCGGTCGTCGCGGCCGAGAACGGGGCGCGGGCGCGGGGCGACGAGGCGGCCGGCGCGGCGCCCGTGCCGCCCCCTCCCCCTCCCGACCCGTTCGCGACCCTCCACCCCGGCCGCACCCTCACCCTTACCCTGCCACGCGGGTCCGCGACCCCGGCGTACGACGCCACCGTCGTCGACGCCGCCCTCCCCCCCGCGGGCCCGCCGACCGCCGCCATCTTTGTCGTCCCCCAAGGCCGCGAGCACGAGTGGCTGTTTGCCACGCCCGCCGGCGCGGCTGACGTGGCGGCCCAGGTGGGGGCCGGGCGGGTCGTGCTCGTCGCGCTGCGGCGCGGCGCGGCCGCGCCCGCGACCGTCGCGGCGCTCACGTCCGCCCTCTCCCCGCTCGTCGCCTCCCTGGCCCCGGCCGCCCTGCGCGGCGTGCCGGGCGCGGTGCCGGTGGTGACGCTGGCGGAAGGGTTGGGGACGCGGGCGGCGGTGGCGGCGGTCGCGTCGGCGCTCGACGGCGGGGGGGCGCTCCTCGTTGAAGACGTGGGCCCCCCGCCCGGCGCGCCACCGACCACCTCCGGCTTGCGTATGCTCGTGTTTGGGGGCGCGGTGGCGCTGGTGCAGTCGGAGGCGGTGCTGGAAGTGGGGAAGAAAGGAAAAGGCGGCGCGCGCGCGCGCCCGACCCCTTCGTTGGCCGACCACCTGCCCGCCGCCTACCACTCGGCCGTCCTTGTCGGCCTCGCCCTGGGAGGCGTGATTGGCGAGAGCGTTCCTGCCGAGCCGCGCACCGCTCTCGTTGTCGGCCTCGGCGCGGGCGGCCTCCCGACCTTTCTCGCGGCGCACACGCCGCTCGCCGTCGCCACCGTCGAGCTCGACCCCGCCGTCGTGGCCGTTGCGCGGGCCCACTTTGGGTTTGTCGAGTGGGTGCCGGGGCAAGGGCCGGGAGGGGGCGGCGGCTCTCTGGCGGTCGAGGTCGGCGACGGCGTCGCCGCTGTCGCGTCCGCCGCCGCGGCCCCTCGCGCCCCGCCCCTCGCCGCCATCGTGGTCGACGCCGGCGGCGCCGACGCGACCGACGCCATGTCGTGCCCGCCGCACCCGTTTGCGACACAAGAATTTGCGGACGGCGCGGCGGCCGCGCTGCGCCGAGGCGGCGGCGGCGCCCTCGTGGTCAACGCTGTGTCGCGCGACCCCGCCCCCGTCGCCGCTCTCACCGCCGTCCTGGCCTCCTCGTTTGACGCTGTCGCCGAGATAGACGTCCCAGACGACGTCAACCGGGTGCTGGTGGCGGTCGTCGGCGGGAAAGGGGGTTGGTGCGGCGCCGACGGCGCCGCGCTCGCGGCCGCGCTGCGCGCGGCCGGCGTGCCCGCGGACCCTGCGGCCGCCGTGGGTGGCCCGGGCCTGGCCGAGCTGGGCGATTTGGTGGTCGTCAGGAAAGACTGGGCGTGACGGGAGGGCGGTGGGCGTGGTGCGCGGGGGGGGCGAGCGCCGGCCGTCGAGCCCCACTTCGCCGCACACCGCCCGCCGTGCAACCGCCGCCCGCCCTCGCGCGCGATCGTGCGCATCGCCGCCGGCGTCCAGCCCGCGCCGCGCCCGCAGGCCCGCCCCGATGGGCAGCGCCGTCGCCGCATTCTTCGCCGACGCCGGCGTGGACGCGGCGCCCGTGGCGGCGTCGGTCGCCGAATTCGTGGCGCGGCACACGGGGCCGGACGGTGATAAGTGGGGGTGGAGAGGGCGGGGCGCGGCGGAGGCAAGAGGCGCCGCCCGACGCGTCCTCTCCTCCCTCCCCAGGCAAAGCGACGCGCCCGGTCGTGTGCGTGACGTCGGGCGGGACGACGGTGCCCTTGGAGAAGCACACGGTGTGAGCGGGAGGGCGGTGGAGAGGGAAGGGCAACGGGGCCGACGACGGCAACGACCACCCCTCCACCCCTCCTCTCCCCTCCCTTTAGGTCCGCTTCATCGACAACTTTTCGGGCGGCACCCGCGGCGCCCTCTCCGCCGAACAGTTTTTGGATGCGGGCTACGCAGTCGTCTTTTTGTCGCGCCGCCACTCGATCCAACCCTTCACCAAGGGCCTACCCTCTGGCGACATCGTCGACCGCCTCACCCAGATTCTGACGACCGACGGCGGCGGCCCCGCGGGGCTGGACGTGCGCCCCGGCGCGGGCGTGGCGGACGCCGCGGCGACGGTCGCGACCGCGCTCGTCGCGGCGCAGCGCGCGGCGCGCGGCGGGACGTTGCTCCGCGTCTCGTTTGAAACGTTGTTTGAATATTTGACCTACTTGCGGGCGATTGCAGGGGCGTTGCGGCCGTTGGGGGCGGACGCGGCGCTCTACCTCGCCGCCGCGGTCTCGGATTTTTACATCCCCTTTGCCCTCATGGCCACCCACAAGATCCAGTCGGCCGCCGTCGCCGACACGCTGACGCTGACGCTGACGAAAACGCCGAAAATGTTGGGCGCGCTGCGGCGCGAGTGGGCGCCGGCCGCGTTCTGCGTCGGGTTCAAGCTCGAGACGGACGAAGCCATTCTGGTGGCCAAAGCCGCGGCCTCCATCCGGCACTACGGCCTGCACTGCGTCGTGGCCAACATCCTGGAGACGCGCAAGGAGCGGGTGCTGCTGGTGACGCCCGAGGAGGGGGCGGGGGGCGGCGGCGGCGCGGCCGCCGACGGCCCGCCCCGCGCCGACGCGGCCGGCGTCGCCGTCGCGGCCATCGACCGGGACCCCACGGAATCGTGCATCGAGCGGCAGCTGGTGACCGCGGTCGTGCGCCTGCACGCGGCGCACCGAGCGGCGGCGGGGTGACGGGACGGGGGGGGGGGCGCGCGGGCGGCGGCGCGCACGCGCGCTCTGCGACCGCGCGGCGACCGTCGAGACTCGCCCTGCGAGGCGGCGCCGGCGCGGTGGGGCGGGAAACTGTCAACACGGGGCCGCGCCCTTCCCTCTGCCCCTCGTCCCCCTCTCGCCCTCAAATGTCGAGCGGCACCGCGTTCGCCTCGCTCTCCCGCAGCGCCTCCACCCGGGCCGGGAGCAGCACGTAGAGCACGGACGCGACGACGACGGCGCCCTCGGGCAGGGCGGCGAGGCGCGCGAGGGAGAGCGGGCCGCCGGGGGTCGTCGAGACGAGGACCGCGGGCGGGCGCGCGCCCGCCGCGGGCGGCACGCGGTCGACGATGAGCAGGCCGGGCCCGCGCAGGCGGGCGACGTCGTCGTCGGTCACCGCGAGCGCGGCCGCGCGCACGGCGGGTTCGGCGGCGCAGTCGCGCACCTCGACCGCCGCGGGCGCGACCGCCGACGCGAGCGTCGACCACGCGGGCAGCACGATGACGCTGCCAGTAGCCGCGGAGAACAAACCAAACGCGCCGGTGGGCGTGGGCGACGCGGCGGCGGCGAGGTCGGCCGCGGTCGCCGCGCCGAGCGCCGCGCACGCGACGCCCAGCGGCGCGGTCGCCGTGTCGCCTTGCGCGAGCCGGGTCACCGTCAGCGCCGGCCCGTCGTCGCGCGTGGACACGACGACGCGCTGGATGGCCTCGGCGCGTAGGGCCTCGACGCGCGCGCGCGCGGTGCCCGTCACGGCGGCCGCCACCGCCCTCTCCACCGCCTTGTCCTTGTCCTCCTCCCGCCGGCACTCGACCGCGTCCCGGTAGAATTTGTACGCCATGACGTCGCCGGGCGCCTGGGTGAAGCCGTCGTCCGTCGCGCGGCGGCGCTCCCACTCGCGGTACGCGCGCGCGAGCGTCGACGCGAGCGCCGGGTCCGCCCCCCGCTCCGCCAGGTAGGCCGCCGCCGCGACGCGCACGTCGCGGGCGAGGTTGCGCAGCTCGTTGAGCGCAGGCGCGCCGTCGGGCGAGTCGAAGGCGGGCAGGTAGGACGGGTCGAGCGCGCCATCGGCAGGCGACTGGAGCGACGCGAAAACTTGCGCCGCCGTCCCCCACACCGCCTGCGTCTTGCGCTCGAGCCCGGTGTCGACCTCGACCGCCATGGCGTCGATGCCGGCGCGGGCCAAGGGGGGGAGGAGGGCGGCGAGCACGTGCCACGGCGCCGCCTGCGCGCGCAGGCGGCCGAGCGCGGTCTCCATATCGAAGCCCGCGTCGTCGTGCCCGGCCAGCCACGTGGTCTCCGCGCCCGCCTCCATGAAGCCGGGCGGTGGGCGGAAGTTGGGGGTCGAGGCCGCGTCGAGCTCGACGCCCGTCGGTGACGGGCCGGCGGGCGCGGTCGGGGGGGCGAGGCCCGCGATGAGGGGCGAGCCGACCATGGGCGCCGCGCCAGGGCCCCCCATGCCTCCGCCGCCGCCGCTAGTGTCCGGCCTCCCGACCGGCGGGTTGCGCTGCGACTGGCCGGGCAGGATGAGGCCGCGTCCGCGGTTGGCGCCGCCCGTCGGCTGCCCCGGCAGGATGAGGCCGCCCTCACCGCCCGTGCCCATGCCCATGCCGCGGCCGCCGTTGGCGAAGCGGGGGTCGCCGCCGCCGCGGTTGGGGGTGGAGCGCGCGGCGGCGGGGGTCGCGGGAGGGCGGCGGGCGCGCATTGGCGCGCGAGACAGCGCCCGAGACGGAGAGCTTGTCGACGGCGACCGCATGGCGGCGGTGAGGCCACGGGCGGTTTCCTCGGGCGAGCGAAAAGGCTCTGCGAGCGCCGGCCGCCGGCGCCGCGCCCTCCGAGCCTCAGACCCCGTCGTCAGCGCGCGTCTCCCCCCGCTGCCCATGCAGACGCACGCGCGCCGCGCTCCCGGCCGGGCGGCCGCCCTCGAGCGGACCGCCGGACCTCGCACGGTCGGTGCGCATGCGCGCCCCGCGGCCGCGGGCCGCCCAGGGCGCGTCGCGACCCCCGCCCCGCTTCAACGGTTGCGCACGGTCACCGCCGCGGCCGCCGAACGCCCCTGGTCCGCCCCCGACGCCCGCCTCGTCCTGGAAGACGGCTCCGTGTGGCCCGGCCGCGCGTTCGGCGCGCGCTCCCCCGGCGCCGCCGGCGAGTGCGTGTTCAACACGTCCCTGTCAGGCTACCAAGAGATCCTGACCGACCCGTCCTACAAAGGGCAGTTCGTCGTCTTTACGTGCCCGCACATCGGCAACGTGGGCGTCAACGAGGGTGAGCGAGGCGAGGGGGTTGGCCTCGTTGGACGCGCCTTGCGGTTTTGTCGTTCGCCTCGGGTGGCGGTTGGGGTAAATCGGCGCGGCGGCGGCCGCGATTCCGCGGCGTTTAGGGCGCCGCGGCGGCCGCGCGCGCCCCGGGCGGGCGCCGCGCCGCGGCCGGGCGCCCGCGGTCGCCGCGCGGCTTCCCGATGGGCGACAATGACATCGCACATTCGCGCCACGGCATCGGCGCCGGAATCGGGGGCCGGCGTTGGCGCCCGCGGCCGTCCCTCCCCAACCCTAAAGAACCCTAACTTTTCCCAGACGACATGGAGTCGGCGTCCGTCCACCTCGGCGGCGTCGTCGTCCGCGACCTCTCGACAGTCGTCAGCAACTACCGCTCCACCCAGACGCTGGACGACTACCTCAAGGCGCAGGGCGTGCCGGGCATTGCGGGCGTCGACACGCGCGCGCTCACGCTCCGCCTGCGCGACGCGGGCTGCCTCGGCGCGGTCATCTGTTCCGACGCCTCGGTCCCGGACGCGGAGCTGGTGGCCAAGGCGAAAGCGTTCTCCATCGACGGCGTCGACCTCATCGCCCAAGTCACGTGCGCCGCGCCGTACGCGTGGAAAGACCCGACGGGCGCCGAGTGGGAGTTTTCCGCGGCCGCCAAGGCCGCGCACGGGGGGAAGCCGTTTCACGTGGTGGCGCTCGACTTTGGCGTCAAGCACAACATCCTGCGCCGGTGAGGGGGCGCGGGGGAGGGCGCGATGGGTGGTGGCGCGCGCGCGCGAGGGGGGCGCGCGCGCCGACCTCACCCCCCCCCCCCCCGCCCACCCCCTCCCCCAGCCTCGCCGCACACGGGTGCAAGCTGACCGTCGTCCCCGCGTCCACCTCCGCGGCGGACATCCTCGCCCTGCAGCCGGACGGCGTGTTTCTGTCCAACGGCCCCGGCGACCCGTCGGCCGTCCCGTACGCGGTCGCCACCGTGAAAGCGCTCCTGGGGCGGAAGCCCATGTTTGGCATCTGCATGGGGCACCAAGTGCTCGCCCAGGCGCTGGGCGGGGCGACGTTCAAGCTCAAGTTCGGGCACCACGGCGGCAACCACCCCATCCGCCACGGCCCGACCGGGCGCGTCGACATCTCGGCCCAAAACCACAACTTTGCGGTCGACCCCGCCACGCTGCCCGCGGGCGCGGCGGTGACGCACGTCAACCTGAACGACGGCACGTGCGCGGGGCTCGTCGTCGAAGCGTCGTCCGCGATGTCGATTCAGTACCACCCGGAAGCGTCGCCGGGGCCGCACGACGCGGACGTGTGCTTCGACGCGTTTGTGGGGATGCTGCGGGCGGCGCGGGGGGCGCCGGTGGCGGCGTGACGTGGACACAGGGGGTGGTGGGTCGGTGCGTGGTGGCGTGTTTGGGGCGTGCGCGCCGCCGTGGGGCGTGCAACATGGCGACCCCGGGCGGCGCTTGGTGGGGAGGGGGAGGCGCGCGAGAGACGGGTCGCGCCGCCGCAGAGGCTACAGAGCCCCCCCCCACACCACCGCGCCCGATATCCCCCTCCCCCTCCTGTTTCTCCCTACCTCACCCCCCTTTCTGCGGCGGCGGCAGGTCGGCCAGCAGCAGCTTGATGAAGAAGTCGGTTTCCTCCGGGTTGGCAACCCACAGAATGGGGCAACAGTCGCGCGTCGCGGAGTCGTTGCCCGACGCCGTGAACCGGTCGCCGACGTGCAGGACGGCGCCGGGGTGGAGGCCGAGGTAGGATTTGAGGGCTTCGAGGCCGAGGGATTTGTTGCCGACGTCGACAAAGACGTCGCCGCCGCCGTTGAAGGCGCAGAAAGGCAGCGCAGCCCCTGCCAACTCCACTTGCACCGTGATGGCGAGCTCTTCGAGCACCTCGTACACGGTCGGCTGCGCGGGCACGACGCCGACCGCGCGGTCTTTGCGCACGACGCACACCGGCACCCGCAGCCGGGCTGCGCCGTCTACCAGGATGCGCTGCGCGTCGTCCAGCAGTTTGGCGATGGCGGCGTCGGTCCAGGCCATCATCTCTGCGGATTTCCACTCGGCGTCGGGCACAAACTCCAACCGCCGCGGCGCGCTGCGGGGCGCGCCGGGAGCCGCGGGCGCGACGCGGAGCAGGTAGTTGCACTCGCCGCCCATGATGTGGAAGCTGGAGAGGGGAGGGATGGAGGGTTGCGGGGTGTTGGTCGGGGTCGCGGCGCCTCGGGCGACCTCCCCCCCACGCTCGACCCTGCCCCCCCCTCCGCTCCCCCTTTCTTGCTCTCACCGGTCGATCACGCTCGCCGGCAGGTCGCGCGCGGCAAACGCGGCGAGCAGCCCCTGGACCCGGTGCTCAAAGCGCGCGGCGTCGCCGGGGTAGCCCGCTGCCGTCACGATGGCCACGTCGATGCCCGCCTCGAGCAGGTCGATCATCAAATCGACCTGGTGGGGGAGGAAGAGGGGCGTCGGGGCGTGCGGTCGACCCCAAATCCGACCCCAACCGATCCCCCCTCTTCCTCCTCTCCCTTCTCCCACCATCTCCGCGTCGTGCCGCATGTGGGCCCCGTCCGCGTACAGCGTGCCGTCCGCATCGAAAGTGACCAGCTTGAGGCCCGGGGCGGACGCGTGCGTTTGGGCGAGGTTGAGGACGTGCCGCAACTCTGCGAAATTGGGGGGCACGTGCCGCCGCCGCGACAGCGCGAAGAAGGCGTCGTACTCGGACAGGGCGGCGGTCAGGTCGAGGGGGGTGAAGAATGCGCCGACGCCGGGGATGAGGCGGCGCAGGCGGGACCGGAGCGGGTCCTGGAGGGGCGGGCGAGGGAAGGGCGAGGGTGGGCGTCGGTTCAAGCCGCCAGCGACGCCACCCACCCCGCCCCCCCTCCCTCCCCCCTCCCATACCGCGCGGTGGTCCTCGATCCAGGCGTCGAACTTGGCCATGACCTCGGGCGCCGAGTGCGTGTCGTGCATCCCGCGCATGAAGTCGATGAGCGCGTCCTGCTCCTTCAGGTGGCCCTTGCGCCGCAGGACGCCAGCGTCGGACGCGGACCGGGCGCGGGGGCCGAGGGTGTCGTCGAGGTCGGGGGCGGCGAGAAGGTCTGCCCAGTAACCAGGGTCGGCCGGCGTCGCGTCGCCGTGTGGGGTGGTGGCGCCGTTGGTGGCCTCGCCGGCGTCGGGGCGGGGCGCGGAGGCGGGCGAGGTCGCGGCGGGCGGCGGCGCGCGCGCGCGGTGGGCGGCGGTTGGCGCCAGGCGCGCGCCGCGGGCTGCACCCGCGCGATGCGTCGACGCCGATGTGGAGCGTGGGGCGCGCATTGGGGCGGCGGGAGGGCGGATGCCCTCGCGCGCGGCCGCGCGCGAGCCGAGCCGGCGGGCGGCCGAGCGCTGCGCGGAGTGCGGCGGCCCGGACGCGAGCCTCGCTGGAGGGGCAGGCGGGCGGGAGGCGCGGGCGTGGCACGCGGAGGGTGTGCCGTTTGTCGCGCGGTTTCGTCACTCAGGGCCTCTCTCCCACCCCCCCACCGTGCTCCCACACCGCGCCCGCCACCGCGGCGGCAAGAGCGTCCGCCGCCTCCCGCGTGGCCGCCTCGGCGTAGACGCGGACGACGTCCTCCGTGCCCGACGGCCGCGCAAACGCGCGCGCGCGCGCGCCCGCGGACGCGACCGCGGCCTCGATCGCGGCCACCAGCGCCGCCGGCGCCACGGTTGCGCTCTCGTCGCTGTTGACCGCGATGGCCGCCCGGTCGGCGACGCGCACGGCGGCGTGCGCAGACGGGAGGTCTGCGTACGCCCCCGCCCACGCCGCCACCGACCACCCCAGCCCGCGCAGGGCGGCGTCGACGAGGAGCAGGCCCGATAACGCGTCGCCCACGGCCTGGTTGGAGGCGGACGCGAGGGCGGCGGCCAGGGAGGCGGCGCGCGCGTCGCCCGCGGCGGCGGCGGCGGCGGCCGCCGCCTTGAACCTCGGCCCCAGCAGCAGCGCCCCATGCCCATTGGCCTCGTAGTAGACGCCCACGTCAAAGGCCGTGGCCGCGGCGTGCAGGTGCTTCACTCCAGTCCGCGCGACGGGCACCCCGCGCTCCCCCAGCGCCGCCACCGCGGCCTCCACCGCGGCCCCGTTGGCGTACGCGGTGCGCACCTGGCCCAGGGTGAGGGGGCCGGACGCGTCCGGAGGGTTGGGGAGGGCGGGAAGGAGGACGCGCGCGGCCCACCGCGCGAGCAGGGCGGCGATGCGGTCCCCGTCAAACACTGTGACGCCGTCGCCTTCTCCATGCGGCGTCCAGTACAGGACGCGGTCGGCGTCGCCGTCCAGGGACGCGCACAGGGCGCCGGGCGGGATGGAGGCGCAGTTGTTCGGCCGGGTGCGCGTCCTCTGCACATGGTCCGACCCGGCGCCCGCGTTGAGGGCGGCCGGGTCGTCGGTGGCGATGTTGACGGGGGTCAGGGAGAGGCCGGCAGCTGAAACGAGCGGCGCAAGCGACGCGACCGCGGCAGCGCCGACGCCGTTGGCGCAGTCGACGATCAGAGGCGTGCCCTCTCCATTGACCGGATCCGTGCCCGCCACCAGGGTCGCGTGGCCAGAGGCCAGGGCGTGAAAGTAGGCCGCCGGCGTCGCGCCTTCCCCGCGCGCCGCCGCCGCGACGAGCCAGTGCAGTTGCGGCGTCGTCGCCACCCCCGCCCCGACCACCACCCCGCCCGCCGCCACCACGCCCGCCGCCGTGGCGGCGGCCAGGGCGGGCGAGGAGGGGCGGGTGTCGTGCGCGATCCAGACGACGGGGGGGAGCGCGCCCGCGGGGGCGGCGGCGAAGAGGGCGGCCGCTTGGGCGGCGACGGACGCGTCGTCGGGAGCGTTGGCGAGCGCGTCGGCGATGGGCTGGAAGGGGGAGGGAGGGAGGGAGTGGTGGTTACGAGGCGCGCGCGCGCGCGTCTCGACTGCGGCAACGCCCCTCTGTCGACCCCACCACCCCATCCTCCCACTCTGACCTCCCACTCGGGCGCCAGCATGTGGCCGCTGGGGTCGACGAGCTTGACCCCGTTGTCGGGCGCGGGGTTGTGCGACGCCGTGACGCACACGCCGGTCGGCGCGCCGGCCAGGGTGGCGGAGCGGGCGGCCATGAGCACGCCACAGCTGGAGGAGAGAGGGGGGGGGTCGTCGGCGGCGGGTTGGGGCCGGGATCGCCCCCGCCCCCGCCCATCGCGCGCGCACCGGAACAGCGTGCTCCCCAGCAGCCCCGCGTCCGCCCGAAATCCCGCCGTGCCGTACACGGGCGCGTAGCCGGGGGGGAGGCGGTGCGCCGCGGACGCGGCCGCGACGCGGGCGGGGTCGAAGAGCGGCATCGCGCGGAAGAGCCAGGAGAGTGCGGCGCGTCGAGAGCGACAGCCCCACCCTCTCTCCCGCGCCATCACCCGGCGGGCGAGGGGGCGGCCCTCCATGTTGCACGATTTGCGTCCCGCCGTGGGCGCCCCGCCCGCGCCGCCCCGCGCGCCGCGCGCGTCCGTCACCCCCCGCTCTCCTCCCCCCCTCTCCCACGAGTCGCCAGGCGTGCGGGCCCAGGTGTGGGCCCACCACCACCCTTCACATCGACCCTCTTTCCTCACTTCTTGGCGAGCTTCTTGGCCGCCGCGACGACCGCCTCCTTGGTGATCCCAAACTTTTCATACAGAATGGGCGCCGGCGCGGACGCGCCGAACGAGTCGACCCCGATCTGGATGCCGTCGGTCGTCGTGTAGCGCTCCCAGCCGTAGGTCGCGCCGGCCTCGACCGACACGCGCGCGCGCACGTCGGGCGGCAGCACCGCCGCCTTGTACGCCGCGTCCTGCTCGTCGAAGAGCTCCGTGCACGGCATCGACACGACGCGCGCGTTGATGCCGGCGGCTTCCAGGTCTTTGGCCGCGTCGACCGCCATGCAGAGTTCCGACCCGGTGCCGATCAGGATGACGTCCGGCTTGCCCGCGCCCCCGTGCACGACGTAGCCGCCCTTGGCCGCCTTCTCGGCGGACGAGCCCGGCAGGTTGGGCATGCCCTGGCGGGAGAGGGCGAGGGTGGAAGGCCGAATCTTGCCAGTCACGTTGTCGCCGACCGCGTTGAGCACGGCCGCCTTGTAGCACCCCGCCGTCTCGTTGCCGTCGCCCGGGCGCATGGTGAGCATGCCCGGCATGGCGCGGAACGAGGCGAGGTGCTCAATCGGTTGATGCGTCGGGCCGTCCTCGCCGAGGCCGATCGAGTCGTGCGTCATGACGTAGATGACGCCCGCCTGGGACAGCGCCGACATGCGCATGGCCGACCGCATGTAGTCGGTGAAGATGAAAAAGGTGGCGCAGTAGGGGATGAGGCCGGTCGCGTGCAGCGCGAGGCCGTTGCAGATGGCGCCCATCGCGTGCTCGCGCACGCCAAAGCGCAGGTTGCGCTCGGCGTACTGGTTCTTCTGGAAGTCGCCGTACATCTTCATGAGCGTCATGTTGGAGGGGGCGAGGTCGGCGGAGCCGCCCAAAAAGCCGGGGATGCGGGGCGCGAGCGCGTTGAGCATCGTCTGCGAGTGCAGGCGCGTCGCGAGGCCCTTGTCCTCGGGCGTGAAGACGGGCACGTCGGCGTCCCAGTCCGAGGGGAGCTTGTTGGACAGGAGCTGCTTGAACTCCTTGGCCTCGGCCGGGTACTTCTTCTCGTACGACGCCAGCGTCGCCTTCCACGCCTCCTCCGCCTTGCGCCCGCGCGTGCCCGCCTTGGCAAAGACGTCGTACGCCGCCTGCGGCACCTCGAACTCGCCGTAGGGCCACTTGAGGTTGGCGCGCGTCGCGGCCGTCTCGTCCTTGCCGAGGGGCGCGCCGTGCACGTCGTGCGAGTCGGCCTTGTTGGGGGAGCCGTAGCCGATGAGGGTGGACACCTTGATCATGGACGGTTTGTCGGTCACGGACTTGGCCGTCTCGATCGCCTTGCGCAGGCCGTCGAGGTCGGTGTTGCCGTCCGCCACGTGCTGCACGTGCCACCCCAGGGCGGCGAAGCGCGCGGACACGTCCTCGGTGAACGAGATGTCGGTGTGGCCGTCGATCGAGATCTTGTTGTCGTCGTACATGACGATGAGCTTGCCCAGCCCCCAGTGCCCGGCGAGGGACGCCGCTTCCGTGGAGATGCCCTCCATGTTGCAGCCGTCGCCCATAATGCAGTAGGTGTAGTGGTCGACGACGGTCGCGTCCGGCTTGTTGAACCGCGCGGCGAGGTGCGCTTCCGCCGCGGCGAGGCCGACGGCGTTGCAGATGCCCTGGCCCAGGGGGCCTGGGAGGTGAGAGGGCGGGTTTGGGGTGAGGCGGTGGGTGCTTTGGCGCGGGGCGCGCCCCTCTCGGCCCCCGCGCGAGGGGGTGGCCGCCGCGCGGCCGCGGCGGGCGCGCGCGCGGCGCCTCCCCGGGCCCGCCTCTTTCCCTCGGGCCACCCCCGGCAGCGAGAGCCATGTCCCGCGCGGCGCCCGGGGCGCCAATGCGGGCCGCGGGGGGCGGGATCCCGCACCCCCCCCCCATCCCCACGCACCCGTCGTGACCTCGACGCCCTTGGTCTCGAAGTTCTCCGGGTGCCCGGGCGTCGCCGAGCCCCACTGGCGGAACTGCTTGAGCTGGTCGATCTGTGGGGAGGCGAGGGAGGGTGGGGGAGGGGGGGGGGAGGTGGGAGCGGGCCGGAAAGAGGGGGCGAGGGCGGCCAAGCGGGGTCGGCCGCTTTGGGGCGCCCGCGCGGGGCGGGCAGGCGCCGGGCTCGCCCGGCGCCGCCCCCGGGGGGCGGCCCGCAGCAGCACTGAGTCGCGGGCGGGGGTGGCGCGTCCCGGCGGGGCGCGCGCGGCGCGCGAGGCGGCCGCGCGCTCCGGGGCGGCGGCGCGGCTGGCCGCGCCGCGCCGCGGCGGCTCCCGGCGCGGGGCGGGGCGCGCGGCCCCGCATTCCTCGGCGCGCGGTCAAGGATGACGCGTGGCCACCCCCGGCGCGGGTCGCGGGGCGCGCCCGGCGGCGCCCGGCGCCGGCGCGGCGCGCGCGAGCCCAACCCCCGCCCCCGCGCGCCGCGCCGCCGCCCCCACCGCCCCTCCCCCCTCCCCCCTCCCCTCCCCTCTCACCGTCATCCCCTTGTACCCCAGCAGGTGCAGCAGCGAGTACTGCAGCATGGAGCCGTGCCCCGCGGACAGCACAAACCGGTCGCGGTCGGGAAACGCGGGGTCGTCCGGGTTGAGCTTCATGTACTCGGAGAAGAGCACGGTCGCCATGGGCGCGCACCCCATGGGCAGGCCGGGGTGGCCCGAGTTGGCCGCGTTGACGCCGTCGATCGACAGGAAGCGCACCGCGTTGATGGCCGTGCCCACGTCGCCGGGGATCTCCTTGGCGACGTACTTGACGGCCGCGGTGGCGGGCGCGGCCTGGGCGACGACCGCGCGGCGGGCGGGGGCGGCGCGGCGCGGCGCGGCGGCCGCGACGGCGCGCGCGGCGCGCGCGGCGGCGGCGGGGGACCGGCCGGCCGCCCGGGGGGCGGCCGTGGGGGCGGTGGCGCGCAGGGCGGTCTGCATGGCGGCGGCGGGGGGTCGGGCGGTGTCGGGCGCCGGACGGGAGGTGTGCCGCGGTGAGAGAGCGCGCGGCGGACGCCGCGGCCAGGCCCCACTCGCGTCGCCGGCACGCCCTCCTCCCCCCCCCCTTTCCGATGGCCACCCCGCGCCGGTCGGCGCGGCTGGCGTCGCCGGCGCCCGCCGCCATGTCACGCGCGCCGCGCGGCGCCAAGCCGCAATCGGGCGCCGACCACGCCACCTTTGAATTCTGCGGCCCGCTGCTGGGCCCTGTCGGCATGCTCATCGGCCTGCCCGGCGTGTGCTACGCCCTGGTCGCGGCCTGCAACGACACGGGGTGCGTCGCCGGCGCCGACCTCTTCCGCCCCGCGGCCTGGCCCGGCCTCGGCGGGCGCGCCCTCTTTTCGTGGGCGGGGCTGGCGGCGGTGGTGGCGTGGTTTGTGGCGCAGGCCGCGGTGCACCTGGTGGCGCCGGGGCGGGTCGCAGAGGGGGTCGTGCTCTCCACCGGCACACGGCTCCCGTACAAGCTGACGGGTGTGGAGCGGGGTGGTGGGGTGGTGGGCATGGGCGCGCGGCCTCGCCGCCCGACGCGGCGCCCCTTTCCTCCAGGCCCGACCAACCTCGCCGCCACCCTGGTCGCCACCGCCCTCCTCTTCTTCTCCAAAACGGCCGCCGGCGCCCCCCGCCTCGCGTGGGCGTACGACCATTTCGTCGAGCTGCTCACGGGCGCGGTGGCGGGGTCGTTCCTTCTCTCGGTCACTCTCTACCTCGCCTCGTTCCGCCGCGCGCGCCCTGCCGTGCTGCTCGCCCCCCACGGCGCCACCGGGTGGCGCCTGTACGATTTCTTCATGGGGCGCGAGCTCAACCCGCGGGCGTGTGGGGGGTGGGGGCTCAAGAAACGGCGCGGCGTTTTCGGCGCCGTCGGGAAAAGTCTCGCCCGCTTCGACTGGAAGGAGTTTTGCGAGCTCTACCCGGGCCTATTGGGGTGGGTCGTGCTGGACGCGGCATGTGCGGCCAAGCAGCTGGAGCGGGTGAGAGGGGAAGAGGGTGGCAAGGGAGGGCGGCAGGATGTGCGCCGCGGTCGCCGACCTCTCTCCCACCCTCCCCAGACCGGGTCCGTCTCCCCGGCCATGCTCCTCGTCCTCGCCTTTCACGCCGTCTACGTCGCCGACGCCCTGCTGCACGAGGGCGCCATCCTGACGACGATGGACATCACGACCGACGGCTTTGGCTTCATGCTGGCCTTTGGCGACCTCGCCTGGGTCCCGTTTGTCTACTGCGCCCAGGCGCGGTACTTGGCCGACCACCCCAACGTGCGTGGCGGGGGGGGAGGGGTGTGCGGGGTGGTGGGTGGACCGCCGACCCGACGCCCCTCCCTCTGCCTCTCAGCCCCTGCCCCCGGCCGCCATCGCCGCCATCCTCGTGCTCAACCTGGTTGGCTACACCATCTTCCGCGGGTCCAACTCCCAAAAGGACGCGTTCCGCCGCGACCCCCGCGACCCCGCGGTCGCCGCCCTCCCGTCCATCCCGACCGCGGCCGGCCGCCGCCTGCTCGCCGGCGGCTGGTGGGGCCTCGCCCGCCACATCAACTACTTTGGCGACTGGTTGCTGGCCCTCTCGTGGTGCGCGCCGTGCGGGGTGGCGTCGCCGGTGCCCCACTTCTACGCTTTTTATTTTGCGGCGCTCCTCCTCCACCGCGACCGCCGCGACGGCGCGTCGTGCGCTGCCAAGTATGGGGCCGACTGGGACCGGTACTGCGCCCTGGTGCCGTGGCGCATCGTGCCGTACGTCTATTGATCGAGAAAGAGAGAGGGGGTGGAGAGATAAAGCGGGGGTCGAGGCGGCGCGCGCGCTCTTGTCGCCCCACACCTCGCGACACACCCTCGGGCGCCCTCCCGCCCCATCTCGCCGCGCTCTCATCTTCTATGCGCGCCACGGCGACCGTCGGGCGGGCGCGCGCGCAGCGCGCGGGCCGCCGAATGCGCGCCGCCGCGGCGGGTGAGCGGCGGTTGGGGGGCGGCGAGGGGCGTGGGCGATGCACCGTCGACCCTGAAGCACAATGTGGGGTGTGAGAGGGCGGGCGGGCGCCTCCCGCCGCCGATGCCCGACCCCGACCCACCAGCGCCGTCCGCCTCGGCCCGCACCGTCCCGCTCGCGCTCCACGTCGGCCCCACCACCCTCGTCCTGCCCCTGCCGCCGACCGCGGTCGTGGCGTTGCGGGCGGGGCTGGCGGACCTGCTCACCACGTTCAAGGCCAAGGCCGCGGCCGAACGCCCCGCCAGGTGGCCCTCGATGGAGGTCGTCTGGACCGATGCCGACGCCACGGCCGCCGGCGGCGTGACGCGCTTTGAAGCCTTTTGCAACCCCAACGGGGCGGCGTCCCCTTTCGACGCCAAGGTGCTCATCACCGCGAAAGCGGGCGGCGGCGTGAGCGTCGCGACCGAGTGCCCGCTCGCGGGGCTGCGCGCCGACGTGGACTCGTGCGAGGCGTAAGGGAGGAGGGAGAGGAGAGGGCGGCGCGTGCAAGCGGGTCACAGACAAAAACAAATCAATGCCACGGCCGGTCGCGCGCGCCGTCGGCGTCCGCCCGCGACCCGCTGCCGCCCTCCCGGGCAGCCAGCAACTCAGCCCACGGGTCGGCCGTCATGCAGGGCAGGATGAAGGCGGACACGGGGAGGGCGTCGTCGTTGAAGCCGCGGCCGCGCCCGCGGCCGCGGCCGCCGGGCGGTCCGCGCCCGCGGCCGCGCCCGCCCCACGCGGGAGGCTGCTGCTGGTAGGGCGGGTCAGGGGGGTGGCCCCGCCCCCAGCCGGGCCCCGGGCCCCAGGCGGCGGCCGGCGGCGGCGGCGCGCGCGGCGCAGACTGCGCCGGCTGCGCCCGCGCCCGCGCTGCCGCGCCCACCGCGGCTGCATCCACGTGGGCCCGCCCCAGGACGTCGCCTGGGGTGGGGCCGTCGGCAAAGGGCGCGGGGAGCAGGGGGGTGGCCGCCGTGGTCGGTGCTGGGGAAAAATAACGAGGGGGTGAGAGGCCAATTGGCGCCCCGCCCGCCCGCTCACCGCCGCGTCTCCCTGCCAGTAATCCTGCGGCCTCACCGGCACTCCCATCGCCCCCCGTCGTGTCGGCCGCCGCGTCGCGCAGCGCCTTGAGCCGCTTGCGCCGCTCGTCGCCCTCCTGCATCGGGGGTGGGGGCAGGGGCGCGGCTTTGATTGTGAGCCGGCCGCGGCGCGGGCGCCGGGCGCGGCCTGGCGGCAGAGAGTGGTGGCGCAGGGCGCGAGAGCCGACCATCCTGCGCCGCTGCCCTCTGCGCGCCCCACAGCGACCGCCCGCGCACCCCGGCAACCGTCCCGACACCGCAACACGCCCCCTGGTGAGGGCGGTGAGGGCGTGCGAGGGGGGGCGGCCGCGGGGCATGGCGCGGGCGGCGGCGGAGGGCGGCTGCGGCGAGGGGTCGCACGCGCCGCGCGCCGGCGCCCCCCTGCGCGCACGCTGATGATCGCAATGCGACCGCTGGGCGGGCGGGATCGGCGGCGGCGCGCCCGCCCCCCCCACACCGCCGCGCGCGCCAGCACGCCCAACCCCTCTCCCCCCTCTCCAGGCCGCCCCGCCGCCGACCATGGCCGCCGTCGCGCACCCGCCCTCCCTGCTGGACGAGCGCGGGCTCTTTGGGGGCGCTGGTGAGGGGGGGGGGGGGGGGAGGGAGGGCGGGGCGGGCGCCGCGGGCGCCGCGGCGGAGCTGGCGCTGGCGACCGCAGCGGCCCGCGCCGCCGCCGCCGCCCCGCCGCGCCCGACGCTCCCTCCTCCTCTTCCCCAGAACCCCTCACCCGCGGCGACGCGCCCGCCTGGGAAACCGCGGCCCCCGCCGCCGACGGCGACTCTGCCGACGACGGCTCCGCGGGCGACCCCGCGGAAGCGGACGACGGCGAGACCGGCGACGAGTCGGATGGCGGCGACGGCGACGACGTGAGCGAGGGCGGCGAGGAGGGGGCCGCCTCTGAAGACATCGGCGACGACGACTCGGACGACGGCGACGGCGACGACGGCGGCGAGTCCGAGTACGAGGAGGACACCGAGGATGAAGAGGAGGAGGAGGAGGGCGAGCCGGGCACCGAGGCGCTTGGTGAGAGAGACGGGAGGGGAGGGAGGCAGGGAGGAGGGAACCGGCGGCCGAGCGCCGCCCGCGCCACCCGACGGCCGCGCCCCGCCCACCCCACCCCTCCACCCTCCTCAGCCACCGACAAGCCGCTGTCAGACGACGGCGACGAGTATTCGGAAGAGGACGCGCCCGCGTCGGAGGACGTGTCGGGCGACGGCGAGGGCGAGCCGCCCAAGAAGCGCGCGCGCGGCGGGGGGGGAGGGGGGGAGGAAGAGGAGGAGGACGACGAGGAGGAGGACGACGACGAGTGATGAGGTGCCGCGGCGGCCGCGGGGAGGCGTGCGACCCGGGACGCGCGCGCTCATCGCCACCCCTCGCGTCTCCCCCCGGCGCACACTGACGTTGCAGCGCCCGGACCCCCCCCCCCCCCCTCCCTCCTCTCACGAGTGTTCGATCACCAGCTTGGCCGCGACAAAGAGGGCGACCCAGAAGGCGGCCGCCTTGGCGCCGTCAGCGACCGACGCGGCGACAGACGCGGCGCGCGCCTTGGCGCCCGCGACCGCGGCCCGCACGCCGAGCACGCCGCCCAACGCGGCCACACCGGCCGCGCCGGCGACGAGCGCGGCGCGTGTCGTGGGGTCGGCGGGCAGGGCGGGGGCCGACGGCAGCGCGGCGCCGCCCGCCGCGATCGTCTCCACTTCCACGACCCCCGTGTTGAGCAGCACGCCACCGCCCGCGGCGACGACGGCCAGGCCAAAGGCAAAGGCGAGGGGGGAGAACTGGGGGCGGCCGACGCCGGGGGGGGCGATGTCGAGCGACCCCGACGCCGCAAACGCCTTGACGCCGCGCTCGCCGCCCGCGAAGCCGCCCGTCACGTTGGTGAAGGCGCCCAGCGTCTCTTTGTCGGCGTACTTGCTGGGGTCGTCGTTGATGAAGCGCCCGTTGCCGACATAGATCGACCCCTGCGCCTTTGCGGGCGCCTTTTCGGGGGCGGCCGCCGCCCGCGCGGCGCCCGCGTCGACCCCGGTCGCGGCCTCGGCAGCAAACTGTTTCAACCCCACCTCGCCGCCCGCCCACCCGCCGGTGAGCTCGGTGCGGTCGGGGTAGAGGGACGGGTCGTCGACGACGGTGCGCCCTTTGCCCAGGTAGAGCCGCGCCTTGCCCTCCGGCACGGGCGGCGGGGGCGGCAGCGGCGGCGGCGGCGGGTCGGCGGCGGCGGGCGCCTCGACCTTGGCCTCCTGGAGGCCGGGGGTCGGGGTGGTGCGAGGGTCGGGCGCGGGCGGCGCGGGCGAGGGGGGGGCTGACCGCCGGCGCCCCGCACACAGCGCGATTGGCGCCTCTGCTGCCGTCGCATGGGGGCGCGCGAGGCCCTGGCGAGGCCGGGGCCGTCGGCAGCGCCGCGCCGCGGCGCCGCCCGCCTCCCGCTGTCCCCACCTGGGCCGCGATGCGCGTCCGCCGGTGGACGACGGACGCGCGAGGGCGCGCGCTGGACGCCCGCATGGCGGCAGGGGTCTCCGGCCCGCGGGAGGAGTGGCGCGGACTGCTTGCTCTCTTGGCCGGCGTCGGCCGCGCCTCCACACCCGCCCGCGATGCAGGCCTTCCTCACCGCCCCGCGCGCGCCGCGCGCCGCCCGGCCGGCGGCCGGCCTCGTCGTGGAGGCCAAGTGGAAGGTGGGAGAGAGGGAGGAGGGTGGCGGCGGCGCGGGCGGCGATGCGGGGGCGCCCGGGGCGGCCTTGCCCGCCGCGCGCCGCGCACGGCGCGCCCGTCGTGGCACGCATCCGTTCGGGGGCGGCGGTGGCGCGCCGCCGCCCGCCCGCGGCTGGCGCGCCACGCGCCGGCCGGCCGCCGCGCGCCTGCGCCGCGCCCGCGCCCCCGGTGCCCCCTCCCGCCCACGCACCGCGGCCAGTGGCCCCCAATGCGGGCTCCTGGAGGGAGCTTGGGCCCGCCCCGAGCCCGCCCCACCCCAACCACCGACCCCCCCCTGTCCCCTCACCAGGCCGTCAAGCTCAAGACCAAGAAGCGGCCCAAGAAGACGACCCCCTCGGACAAGAAGCACGTGGGGGCCACCTACCCAGCGCTGCCGCCGCCGCCGCCGGCGTACACGGTGCTGGCCACGAAATGAGACAGAGTGGGGGTTGGATGAGGGGGGCGGCCGAGTGGCGCCGCCGTGGCCCTGGCCTGTTTTTTGGGGTGGGGCGTGGCGTGCAAGCGCGGCGGCGCCCATTTTTGAGCGGGGAGAAACGGGGTGGGAAACGGCGCGCGACCGACCGACACACAGTCGCCCCCGCCACTTCTTCCCGCCGCCTGGCGGCGCGCCCCAATATACCACACCGCACACGAAGCCCTCCCTTTTCCTTCCTTCACAGCCCCTTGGTCGGCGGCGCCGCGCGGTCGACGCCGCGGTAGAGGTCTTGGATGGCGCCCCCGTATTTCTGGCGCAGCTGGGGCCGCTTCAGCTTAAACGTGGGGGTGGCCAGGCCGGTCTCCACGGTCCAGGGCGCCGGGTCGAGGAGCAGGGCGCGCGGGAGCTCGAACGCGCGCAGGCCGGCGGCCTTGCCCCCGGCGGTCAACTCCGCGAGGGCGGCCGCGACGACGGCGGGGGAGGCGCACAAGTCGGCGAGGCTCGCCTTGGCGGCGGGCGCGCCGGGCGTGCGGGACGCGAGGGACCGGAGCGCGGGCTCGGCGGGCACCCCGATCGCGACGGGCGCCGCGCGCAGCGAGTCGCCGGTGACCCACAGTTGGTCGACCAGGGGCGACGCCAGGAGGGCGCCCTCGACGCGCTCCGGCGACACGTACTCCCCCTGCGCCAGCTTGAAGAGGCTCTTCTTGCGGTCGACGATTTTGAGCGACCCGTCGGCCGCGAGCTCGCCGATGTCGCCCGTCCGAAACCAGCCGTCCGTGTCGAGCACTTCCGCCGTCTGGACGGCATCCTTGTAGTACCCCGCAAACACCGGGGGGCCGCGGACGAGGACCTCGCCGCGCGGGGGCGTGGCCAGCGCGTCGCACGCCATCTCCGGCACCGACTCAACGCGGTAGTGCAGGCAGGCCAGCGCGCCGCCCACCCGCCCCGTGTGCGACGGCACGGGCATGGCGCAAAACGAGGCGCCGCACGTCTCGGTGAGGCCGTACCCCTGCACGACGGGGCAGCACATCGCGACTTTGAGAAACCGCTCGACGTGCGGCGCGAGCGGGGCCGACCCCGACGCGACGAGCTTGACCCGCCCACCCAGCCGCGCCTTGACCTTGCCAAACACAAAGCGGTCGGCGAGGGGGGACGCGTGGTCCCACCGCACGCCCGCGTCCATCGCGCGCGCCTTGTGCCACATGGCCAGGCCGAAGACGGCGCGGCGGATGGGGGAGGCGGCGTTGAGCTGGGCCAGGACGCCGGCGTACACGCGGTCGAAGACGCGGGGGACGCCGATGAACATGGTGGGGCGGAGCGCGCCTATGTCCGCGAGCACGCCGTCGATCCGCCCGCGCCAATAGCCGATGCTCGCCCCGACGTGCAGGAACAGTTCCTCGAGCGCGCGGTCGAAGATGTGGGCGAGGGGGAGGTAGGAGAGCATGACGTCCGAGGGGCCGAGCGCTTGGCCGACGCGCTCGCCGATTTGCCGAAACCCGCGCGCTTGGCCGGCCACGGTCGCCAGCAGGCCGCCGTGCGTGATCATGACGCCTTTGGGGTTGCCGGTGGTACCGGAGGTGTACATGACGGTGCAGACGTCGGCAGGGGTTGCGGCGGCGGGGGGGGTCGCGGCGCCGGCCGCGCCTGACGCCTCAAAGTCGGAGAAGCGGACGACCGCCGCCCCCGTCGCCGCCCTGGCGTCGGCCAGCGCTTCATCGGTCACGTCGCCCCACACGACGACGGTGGCGACGGCGGCGGGATCCGCCCCCGGCGGCGCGCGCGCCGCGAGCGCAGCCGCGAGCGGCGCCAGCTTGTCCCCCGCGCACGCCACCACCGTGACCGCCGCGTGACCCAGCACGTAGCGCACCGCGTCGTCGCCCAGGGTGTCGTACAGCGGGACGCACCAGGCGGCCTGGCGGTTGCACGCCTGGAGGGAGAGACAAAAGGGGGGCGCGTCGGTCGCAGCTTTCGGCCCCCGAATCAACCTCGGACCCGCCCCACCCCCTCTCTCACACCTGCATCGTGATCATCCACTCCGGCGAGTTGACGCCGTAGACGCCGACGCGGCCGCCCGCCCCGACGCGCGCGCGCGCGAGCGCGGTGCCGACCGCGTCGACCCTCGCCCCCACCTCGGCGTACGTCTGCCACTCGTACGGGCCGGCTTCGCCATCGGGCAGGAGCGTGCGGGCGCCGAGGCAGGGGCGGGGGCCGTGCGTGGCGACCGAGGCGGCGAACATCTCGTGGAGGTTTTTAGGGCCCCCGTCCGCCTCCGGAAACGCGGCCGCGGCGTCCACGTTGGACCAGACGGCGGACGCGGACGGGGTGGCGCCGTCGGCGGGGCGGGGCGGGGCTGGAGGGAGGGGAGAGGGGGTCGCGGGGGGCGCACCGAGGCAAAGCACCGTCTCCCCCGCCTCGCGCCCTCTCGACCCTCTCTCCTCCCCTCACCGATTTGCGTCAGCACGTCCTCATAGTTGGGCACCTTGACCGGGGCCATCAGGGGCGCGGGCCGGCGGCGCGCGGGGGGCGCGGGCGCAGGAACTCGAAAGAAACGGTTGCGCGGCGCGCGCGACTGTGGATGGGGGCGGATGCGGTGTGGGATGTGCGCCGGGGGCGGGTGGAGGCTGTGCGCGCGGGCAGCGGCGGCGGCGCCGGGGGCCTGTCGTGCATTGGGCGCGGCGCGCGTGAGGTTGCGCACGCGAGCCCGCCATCGATGCGGCGTCGCGGCGCCACACGCCAGCCGCACCTGGGCGGCGCGGGGCGGCGGGGAGGAGGGGGCGGGGAGTGAGAGCGAGAGGGGCTGAGCGCCGGCGCTCGCAGGCGCTCACTCAGGGTCGGTCGCACCATGCCATCCCTCGGCCGGCCGCGCCTGCACCGCCTGCAGCCTCTGCCTCTGCGCCGGCCGGCCGCGCGGCCGCGCCTCGCCCCGGCCGCGGCGGCGCGCGGCGACGACGCGGGCGCACGCCTCGCGCGCGCCGCCGAACAGCTGCTGCAAGACAGGTGGGACGCGGTTCGAGACATGGACGCTGCGGGCGGTGGTGGAGGCCGGGGTCGGCCGACGGCAGACGCCGCCGACCCGCTGTCCCCTCTCTCCCTCCAGCGTCGCCGCCGCTTCGCGCTTTTCGTCCGACCTGGACGCCCGCTTCCGCCTGCGCTCGCGCGTGCGGTCGGCGGCCGACACGGTCGACGGCCGGCTGGGCGTGCGCCGCCGTGCGCGCGCGCTCGCGGCCGACGCCAAGCGCCTCGGCCCGCTGTATGCCCGCCGCACAGCGGCCTTCTTCAGGTCAGAGGCAGGCGGCCCCACGCTGATAGCTATACTTTTCGTCCTGGCCGCCACCGGCCTGCTGGGCCGCGTGCTGCGCTTCGCGCTCCTCCTCTGGTGGCTCGCCCCGATGCTCCTCCTGCCGCTCGCCGCGGCCGATGCGCGGCGCGCGGCCGACGCGCAGCAGCGGGAAGCCGCCCGAACCGCCGCGCGCGCAAAGTGGGGGCCGGCGGCGGCGGCGGCAGAGTGGTTTGGCGGCGCGGCGCGCGGCGGGCGGCCCGGCGGCGCCAAGGGGGGCGCGAGCGGGAGTGAGGACGCCATTGACGTCGAATGGCAGAGCCTGGATTAGGGAGGAGGGGGTGAAGCGGGGGTGGCTAGCTCGAGAGCGCGCGCGAGAGAGGGGTCGGGGCGCTGTTTTCCGCGCCCCGCCCTGTGTGTGAGTCGAGTGCGCACACCTACAAAACATGGGCCGGCCGGCAGCGCAGCGGGCGGCGTCTCTGCAGCGTCACGCGGTCGGCGGGGCGAGCGCTGGCGGGGCGCGCCGTTTTTGGGCGCCAACCCAGTACCCAATGACAAGTCCAGCCACGGCTAGAGCGCCCAGGGCCAGAGCGGCCAGCCAGCGCCACGCCGAGCGGTCCCGCGGTGGCGGAGATCGGCCGCGCTTGCGCGGCGCTCCGCCGCCCTCGCCCGCCCGACGGCGCAGGCCACCCTCCCGGTGCGCTGGCGACCGGCCGGCGGACCGGCACGACGCCGCGGGGCCGACCGTCGAGTCGCTCAACCGGGAGCTGCCCGCCGACTCGTCGCCCGACGCGGGCGCGCACGAGGCGACGAGCTCCCAGTCGTCCTCCTCCATTGTCCAAAATGGGGGGGGAGAGGGAGACAGCGGGAGTGAGGGACAGCGGGAGTGAGAGCGTGCGCGGCCGACGGCACTGCTTGCATGCCCCACCACGCCCTCCCTCTCCACCCTCTCTCACCGCTTGCCCCGCGCCTTGAGCCCGAGCGCCACCACGCCTCCGGTCGCCAAGTTGTAGTGGGCCAGCGTGTGGCGGTCCGCGAGGACCCCCGCGCCGGGCGTCGACAGTTTCTGCTTGTTCACCGCGAGGCCGACCGCCGGCGCGAGCGCGGCCTTGAGGTCGGCCACGGTGGCCAGAATCGAGTCGAGCGTCGCGGTCACCTTGGTGCCGCCCGCGGTCCCCGCGCCGGCCGCGACGTCGGCAGTCAGTTCGACGGGCCCCGGGTGCGCCGCCGCAAACTCGTCCGCCGGCACCAGGACAAAGGGCGCGGGCGCGTCGGGGCGCGGGCGCTTGGGCGCCGGCTCGTCGGCGGGCGGCGGCGGCGGCAGCGGCACGACGAAAGGGAACGGCGGGCGCGCGCCGGGCGGGAAAAAGGGCGGCCGCGCAAACGGCATGCCGGGCGGCGGCGCTGCCGGCGCGACGCCCGGCGGGAGCACGTCGACGCCGGGCGGCGCCTCGGGGAGGCCCGCGCCGGGCGGCGGCGGCTGCGGCGCGCCCCACCCGGGCGGCGGCCCTCCACCCCACCCCAGCGGCGGCGGCCTCCCATAATAAGCCGACCCCGCGGGCGGCTGCGCCGGCCCCGCGGGCGCCGGCAGCGCGCCGGGCGCGGGCGGCCCCGCTCGCGGGCCGGGCGGCGGCAAGTTTATCGACGCGTTGATGAATGCAGCGGCGGCCGCCACAGCAGTGTCGCCACTGGCCTCGCCAAACACGTCCGGGCGGCGCTTCGCGAGGGAGATGAGGTTGCCCACGATTTCTTCGTCCGACGCTTTCGCGGTGACCCGCACCTTGGCCAGCATCGCGTCCCGCTGCGTGCGCCATTTGGGGTCGAGCAACGCGACCCGCATGTGCTCCGCCATGGCGTCGACGGGGACGAGCTCGCCGGTGAAGGGCGAGACGGCGACGCGCGCCGCGTCGGCCGCGCGCGCGGCGGCGGCGGCAGCGACGCCGGGGCGCACGTAGTCCTTGACGACGCGCACGGGGGCACCGTCGTCGTCCACGGTGACGACGGCGCCGGTGGTTGAGGGAGGCGGGGCGGGCGCGGAGTCGAACGCGACCGCCGCCGCGCCGGCCACGACCATCGCGCGCTCCTCGGCCGTCATGCTCGACGGAGCAGGCGGCGGCGGTGGCGGCTTCGCCCCGGTCGCGGCCGGCGGCGGCGGCGGCGGTTTGGCGGCCGGCGCGCCCCCTGCCGCTGCGGCTTCCGCCGCCGACGCCTTGCTCGCCGCCACCACTTCCGCCAGCGTCTTCGGCGGCGGCAGCTCCCCTTCCTCCCCCTCGTAAAACGCGATCGTCTCGACGACGACGAAATCGTGCCAGTCGATTGACGCCATCGCCTCGCGTTCCGCGGTCGCCGCCGCGTCGCGCGCGGCGGCGTCGGCGCGCGTCACTTTCTCCCACTCGAGCCGGCGCAACACGCGCGCCAGCACGCCCGCCCGGTCGTCCGCGTCCCGGCGCAGGGTGGCGAGAACGTCGGAGGAGGGGGCCAGGACGCGGGCGTAGGCCGCAACGAGGGCGGTGAAAAAAGGGTGGAGCGAGTGGGTCGCCCTCAAAAACGCAAACGCCGGGTTGGCCGCCTCGCGGTCGGCCAGGCCGGCCGCGAAGGAGCCCCCGTTGCGCGCGACACAGGCGGCGGTGAGGCGCAGGGCGTCGAGCTCGTGGGGGGTGAGGCCGGCGGGGACGGGCACGGCGTACGCGTCCGGCGGGGGTGGCGCGATCGGCTCCGCCTTGCCGCCGTCGCCCCCTCCCGCCCCGACCGAGCTCACCACCGTCATTTTCGACGCCGCGGCCGCCGCTTTGGCCTTGTCCGACGCCGATGCGTTGGCCGCGGGCGCGGCGGGCGCGAGTGTGGTGGTCGACAGGTCGACGCCCGCCGCGGCCGCCTTCACGCGTTCGCGGTAGTAGGTGTGGTACGGGTCGTCGTCCTTGAGGAAGCCGAACTTGGCGGACGACGCCTCGTTGGCGAGGATCTTCTGAGCAAACGACTCGCCTAGGGACAGGAGAGGGTCGGAAAGAGGGGGGGCGGCGCGAGCACGCTTTGCCGCCGCCTCCTCCCTCTCCCCCTCCCCTCTCTTTACCATTCTTGGCCACAAACTGGGCCGTCTTGTCCACGATGGCGCGCACGTCGGGCGGCGGCACGATGACGCCGACGACGCGCGTCTGCGACGGGATGACGCCCCGGCGGGAGGCGCGCGCGCCGGAGCCGGGGACGACGGCCAGGGTGGTGGCCGGGGTGGCGTCCATGGGTTCGGTCATGGCCGGCGGCCGCCGCGCGGGCGGCGCCGCGAATCGGCGGCGGCGGCGCGCCGGCGGCCTCGCCTCGCGGCGCGGGCGCGGCGGCGGTGGCGCGGCGACGAAGCCGCAAGCGGCGCTCTGCCCGGGCGGCGGGACGGAGAGTGGAGGAGGGCGGCGACGGGCTCGCCGCTGCGCACACATTCCCCGTCGCGCGCTGCCGCCGGCCGGCGAGCCGCGCGCGGCGCGAACGGCCTGCACCACTAGATTGCATTCCATCGCCTCTAATGGCCACCCCGCCGTCCTCCCTGCTCTCGCGAGCCCTCGCGCGCCTCTTCCCGCGCGCCCGCCTCTGCGTCGGCGGCGACGCGTCCGGCAACCTGTACTACGCGCGCACGGAGCGGGACGACGAGGGCGGCCCGGTGGAGCGGCGGGAGGTGCGCCCGCCGTCGAGCCGCCCGTCGGACTTTGACTCGCGCACCGTGCCGGCCGAGTGGTCGGCCTGGCTGCGCGCCACGCGGGCCGATCCCCCGACGCCCGAAGAGATTGCGTCCAACGAGGCGCGCCGGGAGCGGACGCGGGAGCTGGCGGCGTCGGTCGACGCGCGCGCGGCGGCGGCGCGCGCGGCGCGGCTCGCGGCAGGGGCACCGGAGCGGGAGGCTCCGAGGCTCGAGGCGGGTGAATTCGCGGCGGGCGAGTGGGAGCCGCCGGCCAGGGGGGGGGGAGGAGGGTGAGCGGGGGTGTGTTTGGCGCCTCGTGCTTTTTACTGCCCTCCGTTCCATTCTCCTCCTCACGCCAGCGCCAGCACGCCCACCGCCACCGCCTGCACCGCTGCCAACGCGAGCACGGCGCACGCGCGGCGGGCGGAAGGGAGGCGCGGGGCCGCTGCGCGCTCGCGGTCCGCCACGAGCGCCGCGGTCAGCTCCGCCACCGCCTCGCGCGCCTCGGCCAGCGCCTGGACCGCCCCCTGGTCCGTCGGGCTCGGCGTGAGACTCGACGCGACCGCGGTCTGCACCGCGCTCGCCGCGCCGCGCAGCGCCCCCCCCCCGCGCAGCGACGCGACCGTCTCCCCCGCGTCGCGCGCCGCGGGCGACGCGCACACGACAAACACGGGGCGCGTGCCGCTCGCGAGCGTGGGTTGCAGGACGCGGGTGAGGGCCGAGTCGCGGTAGGGGATGTGCGGGGCGTCGGCGGCGAGCGCGGCGACCGCGCGGCCGAGGACGGCGAGGGACGCGTTAATGGACCGCGCTTCCGCCACGGTGGCACCCGTCGCATTGGTGCGGGACGCGCGCTCGGAGCCGGCGAGGTCGACGAGGGCGAGGGTGGCGGGCAAACGCCAGGCCGGCCGCGACACGCGCACCACCAGCACCGCGTGCGACCGGGACGACACCTGGTTGGCGTCCGTCGCCGCCGTCGCGCGCGCGGCCATGGCGCGCGCCATGAGGCGGGCGAGGGCGGCGCCGTCGGGCGCGGCGCGGGTCGCGGCGCCGGCAAGCGCGGCGCCGCCGCGGCCGACGGCCACGCTGTCGGAGCCGCCCAGCAAGCAGCGCACCTTGTCCAGGTGGATCTCGACCGCGGTCAGCGACAGGGACGCGTCGGGAGGCATCGCGGCCGCGAGCGCGGCGGCGGCGCGCGGCGCAACGCCGGGGTCGACCGGCGTGCCCAGCATCGTGTGCGTCTTGCCCGAGCCGGTTTGACCTAAAGATAGTGGGATGTGTGGTGGTGATAAGCCGCCCGAGGGCGAACGAGGCCCCCCAACCCCCCATTCTCTTCTCACCCGTCGCGAGCACGGCGGCCGGCGTCCCCGCCGCCACGCCCGCCACCACGCCCGCGCACGCCGCCCACACGGCGTCTTGACTCGCGCCACCGTCCAGGACGGCATCAAAGCCGGAGAATTCGGCGGCGGGGACGGTGGGCGGCACGGCAGCGACGGACACGCGCGCGCCGTCGCCGCTCGCCGTCGTCGCCGCGGGGCCGTCGACCTCCGTCAGCGGACGCAGGCGCACGATGACGGTGGAGCCAGGGGCGGGGAGAGGAGGGCTGGCGCGCGGCGTGGCGGGAGGAGACATGGTGGGTCGAGGGGACGAGTGGGGCGGCGCCTTCTTGTCGTGCCTATGTCGCGCGTTTCAATTTCGTCACTCGCTCGCCTTCCCCCCCTTGCGCGCCCTCCCCCCCGCCCGCGCGCCCGCGGCCGCGCCCGCGGCGACGACGCAGAAGACGCCGACGCCGACGAGCGGGGAGCCGGCGCCGGAGCGGGCAGATTCCCCGCTGAAGCCGCCGCCGCCGCGGCGGCCGCCGAGGGCGGTGGTGGCGCGCGGCGAGGGCGGCACCCCCGGCGCTAGATAATAAGACGTGAGAAACGCCGCGACCGCGCTTTCGTCCCACTGCACCGCCCCCCCCGCGCCCCGCGCGGGCGCGGAGCAGGTCGGACACAGCGTCGCGGGCGGCCAGGGCTCCTTGGGGTGGGCCGCGTCGCCGCCGCCGGCCGCGGCTTCGACCGCGGCGAGGCGGTCGTTGACCTCGTTGTGCGCACGCCACGCCCACAGCCGGGCGTCCGCGCCGGAACGGACGGCAGATGCGCCAGGTGAAGACGCCATGGCCGCAAAGTGCGACGCACACTCGGCGCACTGGAAAAAGTGGGCGACCCACGCGGCGACCGCGCCGACCCACCCGGCCCCGGCGTTCTCCCCGTCGCCCACGCCGGCCGCCGTAGCGTGAAACAGGGTCCACAGGCCGCACGTGTAGCCGCGCTTGCCGGACGCGGGGTCGGAGGGCGCGCACGCGTGCCAGTGGGGGGGTTCGGGCGCGGCGCCGCAGATAGGGACGGCCGCCAGCGCGGCCGCGGCGCCGGGCGGGGGAGGGGCATCAGTCGGCCACACGCGGTCGAGTTCGGCGACAAAGGCGGAGCCGCCGGCCCGGCAGGGGGCGACGGGGTGGGCGGCCGCCGCGAGCGCGGCGAACGCGCGCAGCGCGCCGCGCGCGCCCGGCTGCTCCAGGGACGCGCCGCCCTGCAGCGCGTACTTGAAGGCGAGCATGGTGGCTTTGTGCGCGTCCGAGGCGTCCATGGTCTGGAGAGCGGGGAGGGAGGAGGGACCGCGTAAGCGCGAGGGCGCGCGCCGCCCGCTCTCCCACCTCCCACCCTCTCTCCCTCGCACCGCGGCCGGCAGGGCTAGTTTGACTGGCTCCGGCGTCGCCCCCCCCGCCGCCGCGCCCGCCTCGGTCGGCGCCGGCGTCGCCGGCGGCGCGTCGCCCGCGCCCCGCGCCCACGCCGCCAGCGCCGCCCCGTCGTGCGCCCCTTCGTACGTGACCAGCCCCGGCTGCTTCTTGGCGTCCAGGAAGCCGGCGGCAGGGCCGAGGCGGATCGTGGGGTACCCCCGCACGCCGAACCGCGCGCACACCGCGCCGTCGTCCGCGCAGTCGACGCGCGCGACCACGATGCCGGACCCGGCCAGAGCGGCCGCCGCCTTTTCAAACTCGGGCTGAAAGCGTTGGCACGCGGGGCACCAGTGCGCGTAAAACTCGAGGAGCACGGTCGTCGTCGGGGGCAGCCCCCGCAGCGCGGCGTCCAGCGTGCCCCGAGACCAGGCGGCTGGTTGGGTGTCAGCCTCGGGCGAGGCGGCGGCGGCGGCGAGGAGGAGCAGCGCGGCCGCGGCGCGCAATCGCCGCGCGGGCATGGGCGCGGGAGGGGGGGGCAATGCGCGCGAGGTGGTGAGCGTGGGCGCCGCGCGCGCTGGGCGGGCTGCGGGGATTCGGGAGCGGCGCCGCGAGGCGCGGGAGTGGAGAGACGAGCGCGGAGCGCGAGAGCGCGGGCCGGCTGCCGTCTGATCAGACGGCAGCTGATCGCTTAAGCCATCGCGCTGCCCCGCTGCCTCACGCACGACCGGAGCACAACGACGGACGGGCACGACTGACAACAGTCGGATAAGATAACTGCCCAGAGAAACAACCGACACCCCTCTCTCCCTTTTCTACCCGCGCCGCCGCTTCTTGCCGGTAGCCGGCGCCTCCGCCGGCGCGCTCAGCGGCTCCCCCCGCGCGCCGTCGGGCAGCGCCCACGCGCCCGGCTCGAGCGCGAGCGCTGCCGCCAGCGCGCCCGCGTCGGGCGGCGGCCGCGGGCCGGGGCCGACTGCCGGCGGCGGGCCAGACGCGAGCGATGCGAGGCCCGTGTCGGCGGCGCGCCACAGGCGGGCGTCGGTCGCGAGCGCCGCGAGGTAGTCTGTCGGCGGCGCGCCCGCCTGCGTGAAGTCGTGCAGGCGGCGCAGGTTGTAAAAGGCGAGCAAATCGTCTGTCGGGGCGGGCTCGTCGGGCGGGCCTGGGTGAAGGAGGGAGAGGTGGGCGGGCGCGCGCAGCGATGCCCGCCATCGCGCCCCTCTCTCCCCTCTCCCCGCGCTCACGCGGGCCGGGCTCCAGCGCCAGGAAGGCGGGCGGCCCGGGCGCCGCGTCGATGCCGGCCATGGGCGCGGAGTGGGGCGCGCTGGCGACGCGCTGCCCCCACTCCCGCCCTCTTTCCTGGGCGGTTGGCGCCCGCCGCCCGCGCGAGAGCTTGTTCGCCCTCTCCACGCGACCCCATGTCGGCCACCTCGTCCCCGCCCCCCGCTGGCCGCCCGCTCTCCGCGCACCCCCTGCTCGACGCGCGCGGCCGCCCGCGCACGTCGACCGACATGCTGGTGGATGACGGTGAGCCGCAGACCCGGCACGTCTGCCGGCGCGGGGTGGCGACGCACGCGCTGGCCGCGGTCGCCGCAGCGTCGACGCCGAGCCAACACTCCCCACCCGCCGCCCGCCGCCCGCCGCGTGGGCCCGCGCGCCCGCCGCCCCGCCTCTCCGCCCGCCCAGGGACGCGTCGGGTGCGCGGGCGGGGTGTGGGGTTGCGCGCCGGGCGCCGCCCACGGGGCCCACCCGGCGCCTCTCCGCGGCGCCGGCGGCGCCTCCTCCCGCCTCGCCGATGGCCACGAGGCGGTTGGTCGACACCCGTCTCGGGGCGGGCGGGCCGTACTAGGGCGGGTCCCCGCCGGAAGGCGCGCGCGATGCCCGGGCGCGGGGAGCAGGAGAGGCTCACCTCTCTTGACCCTCTTGCCCATCAGGCGCGCGGTCTGCCGGCTACACACGACCCTCCTCCTCGAGTAAGTGACCGGAAAGAGGGGCGGGTTTGGGGAGGGGGAGAGGGGGTCGACGCGCGAGCGGGCGTGCGCCGCGACCACCGCCGACGCCGCCACTTCCACAGGCGCAAGTTTTTTCCGAGATGGACGGCGGCGGCACCGCGGAGGGGAGCGACCCGGCGCGCGCGGCCGCCCCCCCCCCCCCCCCCCCGCCCCGGCTGCCGTTGGCGCGCCCCAACGTCCCCGTGCCCGACAACGAGGACGAACTCCTCCAATTTGTCGAAGCCTGGACCATCGGCGACGTGGCGGAATGCGTCTACGCGGCTGGCGTCATGGTCGTCAAGGAGTTGTGCGCGTTGCAGGCCAAGCGCGACGCCTTGTTCTTAGAGCTCTTCCAGGGCGCCAACGGGCCCGAGGAGCGGGACGTGCTCGTGCGCATGGCTCCTGGCGCCGCGTGTGCCGGCGGCACCGCCGCCGCCACCTTGCGCGCGGCCGGCGGGGCCGCCGCCGTCGCCGGGCGCGCTGCCGTCTCCGCCATGATTGCCTGTGGCCGTATCGAGTACGCGAACGCGGCCACCCTCTACCGCCGCGCCCCCCGTGGCAAGTTTCCTTGGTCACTCGCCAACTTCGCGGCCGGACTGTCCCAGTTCGTCGCCGAGCGTCGGCCGGACTCGTGCCCCGTCGTGCGCGAATTGGTCTCCGACGAGCCGATGTACGCGCTGGCCGAGTGGACGGACGACGAGCGGCGCTGCGCGCGGGACGTCGTGCGCGCCGCCGCGGTGCTGCCGCCGTACGCCGCCGCCGGCCTCGCTGCCGCCGCGGCGGCCATGCTGTCCCATCGCAAGGTTGAGTACGCGACGCGTCGCACGCTCTACGGCTGCATCCCTGACGACGGCGAGTATGTGGCGTCCGAGGACGCCTTCGGTTCCGCATTGTGCGCCGCACTTGCCCGCCTTGCGCCGCACGAGTGCCCCCTCGTGCGCAAGTGGGTCGATGGCGTGTGGTGGTACGCCCTGCGAGCGCGGGGCGAGGTCGATCTGGCCGCCGCGCTCGCCGCCGCGCGTGCCGCCGCCGCCGCCGCCGCCGCTGGGCAGCCGCGCGCCGTCGCCGCCGCCCTGACCGCCGCCGTGAAGGCCTTGCAGGCGCACGGCTCGCCCGAGTACTTGCGCCCGCGCGCGCTCTACGACCGCGTCCCGGGCGACGCGGGGTACACGGCGACCTACCAGTCGTTCGAGAGCGCGCTGACCCGCCTCTTCGACCGGTACTTGTGGGACGGGTGCCCCATCGTGCGCGAGAAGGTCGAAGGCGTGTGGCGGTACGCCCTGCGAGCGCGGGGCGAGGTCGATCTGGCTGCCGCGCTCGCCGCTGCGCGCGCCGCCGCCGCCGCCGCCGCCGCTGGGCCGCCGCCCGCCGTCGCCGCCGCCCTGGCCGCCGCCGTGAAGGCCTTGCAGGCGCGCGGCGTGGCCGAGTACGTGGGCTTGGGCGCGCTCTACGACCGCGTCCCGGGCGACGCGGGGTACACGGCGACCTACCAGTCGTTCGAGAGCGCGCTGACCCGCCTCTTCGACCGGTACTTGTGGGACGGGTGCCCCATCGTGCGCGAGAAGGTCGACGGCGTGTTGCGGTACGCCCTGCGAGCGCGGGGCGAGGTCGATCTGGCCGCCGCGCTCGCCGCCGCGCGCGCCGCCGCCGCCGCCGCCGCCGCCGCCGCCGCCGCCGCTGGGCCGCCGCCCAGCGTCGCCGCCGCCCTGGCCGCCGCCGTGAAGGCCTTGCAGGCGCGCGGCGTGGCCGAGTACTTGCGCCCGCGCGCGCTCTACGACCTCGTCCCGGGCGACGCGGGGTACACGGCGACCTACGGTGCGTTCAATATCGCGCTGTGCAAGCTCTTCGACCGGTACTTGTGGGACGGGTGCCCCATCGTGCGCGAGAAGGTCGACGGCGTGTGGCGGTACGCCCTGCGAGCGCGGGGCGAGGCTTGGCCGGCCGCAGCCCCCGCCACCACGAGCGGCGGGCCCACCCCTGCTGTCGCCGTCGACGCACCCGCGCCCGTCGCGTCGCAGCCCGCGCCCGTCATGTCGCCTCCCACGCGTGCCGCGTCGCCGCCCGCGCCGGGCGACGAGCGCGCCTCAACGCGGCGGCGCACCACCTAGTCGCCGACGCCGGGCACCGTCGCGTAGGCCGCGACGGCGGCCAGCCTGGCCGCCGCGGCGCGCGTGCTCACGCCCGCGCGCATCAGGTGGTCGGTGAGGGAGGGGAAGTAGGTGCTGGGGATGCAGGAGGGGAGAGAGGGGAGGGGTGGGCTTTTTCTTGAGCTGGTCGGTCCGCGCACCGCTCGAGTGGGACATCCTCGCTGTGCAGTGTTGCCCTGTTTCATCGGCCATGTAACACGTTGACGCGGGGGCTTGGGCGGCGCGTCGAGGTCTGCCGCGTGCGCCGCTCTCCGCGCGACCCATCGTCCGGGCGCCGCCGCCGCGTCCCCTCGAGGGTTGCGCATCTGAAAGCGGCTGTCGTGGCTGGACCAACGCAAGCACCCTTCGGCGTCGGCGCCGTGGTCGTCCGCCGCCGCCGAGCGCGGCGCGCGCCGGCCCCGGCCATCCCCGGGTCACGGCGTCATCGCGACCGCGGCACGATGCAACCTCTTGCTTGCAGTGCGGGGCATGGGCGCGGCCGAGCCCGGCGAGGTTGGCCGGGCAAGAGGCCGGCGGCGGCGCGCGCGCGCGCACGGCGCCTGGCGGCGGCGGACGACCCAATCCCTCCTGCCCCCCACACCGATCCCCGCGCACGACGCCTGACGGTCTACCGCCTGGTCCACGAGCAGGCGGGAGCGTCGAGTCGGCACGTGCGGTGAAGAAGAGAGAGAGAGAGAAGAGAAAGATAGAGAGGAGGCGTGGCGCGCGCTCGGCGTCTCCCGTTCCCGCCGGCTCCGCCGTTTCCGTGCCCACCGGGTCCAGCCACGCATCCGTATGGTGGCCGGAAGCCGGTCGCGGGCCGCCAGAGTTGTGGGCACCGGGGGGGGGGGGGGGGGGGGGGGGCCACCGCAGACAAGCAGAGGAAAAACAACAAAACCAACAAAACCAACAAAACAACCAAAAACACAACACAAAAAACCACAAAAAAAAACCAAACCACAACACCACAACAAACA
>Ga0315273_10000560_pt1 | contig 39835 bp, 30 predicted proteins | sample YL17G02_0_MG_FD_205753 | JGI IMG/M metagenome (GOLD analysis project Ga0315273, IMG submission 205753) | Sediment microbial communities from Yellowstone Lake, YNP, Wyoming, USA - YL17G02_0 | ecosystem: Environmental > Aquatic > Freshwater > Lake > Sediment | place: USA: Wyoming | collected...
CTCGTGATCAAGCCGTGAGAAATCAAACTCGTGAATTTCTTCAATGAGTGTGCGCCAGTGAGGGACGGCCTCGTCAGAGAAAAATGGGATTCGATCTCCAGTGGAGAGATGCTCTTCGCCAAAAACCGTTTCGTAGTCTCCAGTGATCCTGATCGCGTCTTTGAAATAGGACTCAAGGTGCGTCCACAGTTGTTCACCCGTGCTGGTGAGCGAGGGCACTCTAATCTTCTCTATTCTTTTTCCGTATCTCTTGAGCAACGCTTCGTGGAAGACGAGCTTGTTCACTAAAGCATAGCATGCAAACCGGGCGGCTCTTTCCAGATTCTCTTCGATGCCTTCCTTGTCATTACGAATTGTCCACCCTTGATCTTCTCGCATCCAGCGTTCGATTTTGTTCCTCTCGTTTCGGTTCGAATGGCGTGCGTAAAGCTCATCAAAGGTAAATGCGATTGGCATTCGCAGAGATGATTCCAATGCCTCTACAAATTTCTCATCCGGAGGTTTAGCGCCGATTTGTGCTGTGCCGACAAGTATCTGCGCGACCCTGTGCAAGAACTTGATAAGCCAACTTTCAATCTCTTCCTCGGTGGCCTGATGCTGCAACTGTGCTTCGTTGTGCACGTTCGTTACCGCCCACGCTACGTAGTTCTGTCCGAGTTTCGAAGGGTCAGGGGGGTCTGTCTCCCAAAGCACACACTCATTTACGTTCCAAGTAAAGAAGAAGCGGGCCTTCGCCTTGCGTGCCTTTTGGCGCGCATCCTGCACGACTTTCCAGACATACGGACTACTTCCGTCCGCCTTGTAAGGGAGCTTGATTTCGCCGGTCACAATCGCGCGCTTGCTCTTGTCAATCAGAGTCAAGTCCCTTCTTTTCCTTGACCCCGAGCCGCTCTGTTCGATTTTCGCGCGATAAAACGGAGGGATGGCAATATGATCAAGAATCTGGTTGATCCAGCTACTAACTTCGCCGGTAAATTCCCACTCGTTCATAACTAGACTACCGATTGTCCAAAACTGGTTTCCGAACCTTGTATTTCATACCGTTCCTGAAGGGGATACCCTGCAACAACTAGAGCAAATTAGGGTTGAAACTCGAAAGCGCAATCACCAAATTATTGTATTCCTGCTCTCACTGGAATGACGTGCGGGCACGTAGCAACTTGCCCCTATGGAGTGTCGGGATGGTCGGTGTTGGGTTCTTCGGGAGGCGTGTCAGGCCGAGTGATGCGGGATACTCGGCCTGAGTCACGGAGAGTTTTTCGCAGCAGGAATTCGATCTGGCCGTTGAGGCTGCGCAGGTCATCATCCGCCCAACGTTGCAACTGCAACAACAGGTCTTGGTCGACCCTGAGCAAGAATGATTTGCGCTCTGCCATAACGTCTAATGGTAAAGAGAGCCCGTGTTGATTACCGGCTGCGTGTTGGTTTCACCGCAGAGCACAACCAGTAAATTGGAAATCATCGCCGCTTTGCGTTCGTCATCAAACTCGATAATCTTCTTGGCCGACAATTGTTGCAGCGCCATCTCGACCATACTGACCGCGCCTTCGACGATCAACGTGCGCGCGGCAATGATTGCGCCCGCCTGCTGGCGACGCAACATCGCTTCGGCAATTTCGGGAGCATAGGCCAGATGACTGATGCGCGATTCGAGCACTTCAACGCCGGCCTTCTCCAGCCGCTGATCGATTTCCGCACGCAATTGATCGGAAATTGTCGCGGTGTGTCCGCGCAACGAGACTTTTTCTTCCGAGTGGGAATCATAGGGATGTTGGGTCGCCAGATTACGCACCGCGGATTCGCTTTGGATCGCGACGAATTGCTCGTAGGCGTCAACCTGGAAACAGGCCTCGGCGGTATCGACAACTTTCCAGACTACGATTGCGGCGATCTCGATCGGATTGCCGTCGATGTCATTCACCTTGAGACGATTGGTCTCGAAGTTGCGCACGCGCAGGGAAATCCGTCTCTTGCTGTAGAATGGATTTGCCCAGCGTAAACCTTCCATCTTGGCGGTGCCGACATACTTGCCGAAGAGTTGAAGTACGCGGCCCTGATTAGGGTTTACCATAAACAGCCCTGCCAACAGGAAGCAGTCAATCACCATGACGACTGCGCCCCAGACTTTGAGGACTTCCGGCAGCACAAAAACGATCCAGAGGATCGCGCCGATCGCGATCGGGATCAGGATGGCCAGCATGGCCCAGCCAGAGATTACTTTGCGTTCGAGTTCTTTTATCATTCATATCTCCTTATGATATCATAATGATATTACGACGATAGCATAGGAAAGTTACAAGATTTTGTCAAGGGAATTGCTGCTGATTTGTTCGGCGACTCAGAAAAACGCAGTTTGATAACTGTAAGCCGTTGTCATGCTGTCTATTACCAGAAATAATATTTTCACGAGGAAATGAGAGAGAGAGAAGGTCCCGGCGGAGTTTAACGTACGCTTTTTCGTGCCGCTCCGTATATTTCATCGAATTGAACTGGGATAGGTCAATTTGCTAATGATTCGCAACGAGAACTGATGCATCACACATCACAGCAAACCCGCATTCGCGCCGCGCTGATTGTGGCCACGCTCAGTTCATTCATCGGGCCCTTTATGGGGTCCACCGTCAATGTGGCGCTGCCATCGATTGGCAAAGAGTTCGCCATGGGGGCGGTCACGCTCGGCTGGATTAATACTTCGTTTCTACTGGCTGCGGCGACGTTCTTGATTCCGTTCGGACGTCTTGGCGATCTATATGGCAAGAAGTCGATTTTTATGTCCGGAGTCATAATGCTGGCGGCATCATCAGCGGCGTTGGCGATGTCGATCTCGGGGGGCATGATGATTGTCTGCCGGGTGTTTCAAGGGTTTGCTTCGTCGATGGTTTTTGCGACCTCAATGCCGATACTGGTCTCAGTCGTTCCGCCGGAGCGGCGCGGCAAAGCGATCGGTGTGGCAACGGCGGCGGTCTACCTTGGCCTCTCACTTGGCCCATTCGTCGGCGGGATCATCACTCAGCAGTTGGGTTGGCGTTATATATTCTGGTTCAACGTACCGCTCTCGCTGATTCTGCTATCAGTCACCTACTTTATGCTTGATCTGGAGGAAACGAAAATCGCGGGGGCGAAATTCGATCTTGCCGGTTCGGCGCTGTTGGGTGTTTCACTACTCTTGACGATGTATGGTTTCTCCACACTGCCTTCTCTGCCTGCCGCCATTATGATTGCTGTTGGACTGATTGGCATTGTAACATTCGTGAAGTACGAGTCGCGCACGACGGATCCGCTGCTGGACATCGGGCTTTTCCGTAATAACCCTGTTTTTGCTTTCTCGATCTTGGCGGCGCTGATCAACTACGCCGCAACCTTTGCCGTAAGTTTCATCCTGAGTTTGTACTTGCAGAAATTGCGTGGGCTTTCGCCGGGTTCGGCGGGTTTGATTATGGTGGCGCAGCCGGTGGTGATGGCCGTGTTCTCACCTTATGCTGGCAAACTCTCCGACAAGACGGAACCGCGCACGCTGGCGTCGCTCGGTATGGCTATCACCGCTGCCGGACTGGCACTGATGTTTTTGCTCAGCGCCGATACGTCTATGGTTTATGTCGTCGCCTGTATGATGATTCTCGGTTTCGGATTTGCGCTGTTTTCCTCACCGAATACCAACGCCATCATGAGTTCGGTCGCGCGTGGGTCATACGGCATCGCCGGCGCAACCGTCGGCGCCGCGCGCCAGATCGGTATGATGGTATCGATGGGAATCGTGATGATGATCATCTCACTTTACCTCGGCAAGGCCGACATCATCCCCGACAATTACGATTCGTTTGTGCATTGTGTGCGAACGGTCTTTGCAGTTTTCGCTGTTGCATGCCTTGCAGGAGTGTTTGCGTCGTTGGCAAGAGGGAAGATGAAACGAAGTCAGCCGTCTTAATGGTTGGGCGCAACCCAATAAGCGCTGCCGAGTTCTCTTCTATTCACATCGCTGAAGCGTCTCGTGGTGGAAAAAATGCACCGCTTCCGGCGTAAACGCTACTCGTATTGTCTCACCCACTTCGAAACGCCTTCTATCAGGACCATGCGCCACAATTGCCTGCTCGCCGAAACGTCCATAGAGATACGTCGTCGCCCCATGGAACTCGACGCGCTCGATGGTCATGCTCACACCCGCGCTCTCGGGTGAAGCAATGAGATCGTCCGGTCTGATGCCGATCAGGTAGTCGTCGTCGGGCATGGTGACATGGCAGATCGGGGATGACAGAGATTCAAGGCGCAGTTCACCGCGACGCACCGAGCCGCGCAGGATGTTGATCGGGGGGGAGCCAATAAAGCGGGCAGTGAAGACGTTGGCCGGACGATGATAAACTTCATCAGGTGTGCCCTGCTGCATGATCTTCCCTTTTTCGAGAACCACCAGCGTATCGGCCATCGTCATCGCCTCGGTCTGGTCATGCGTGACATAGATCATCGTTTTGCCCAACCGCCGTTGCAGCGATTTGATTTCGCCACGCATCTGATTACGCAATTGGAAATCGAGATTTGACAACGGTTCATCAAGGAGGAATAGTCTGGGATTGCGAATGATGGCGCGCCCGACGGCAGTACGTTGACGCTCACCACCGGAGAGAGTTTTTGGATATCTGGCGAGCATGCTGCTTAGCCCAAGCAGCTCTGCGGTTGCAGCTACTTCTCGGTCAATTCGCACTTTGTCAGCTTTCGCGACTTGCAGCGGAAACGCCAGATTTTCGCGCACGGTCAAATGCGGATAGAGCGCGTAGTTCTGAAAGACCATAGCGATGTTGCGACGACGCGATTCGAGGGTTGTGATGTCCTCACCATCAAGAATGATCTTGCCTGCGTCGGGATATTCCAGACCGGCGATCAGCCGCAGCAGAGTTGATTTGCCGCAGCCGGAAGGTCCGAGCAGTACGGTAAGTTTGCCGGATTCGATTTCCAAATTCAGGCATGGGATGACGGGGTTGCCGGCAAAGCTCTTGACGATATCTTTCAGTTCAACGCGACTCACGGCAATCCCATTCAACCTTTGCGATTAGTCTTTCCTCATGAAGATAAACATCTCGTTCACCGTGCCGCTATCGGCATCAACGCCGATCCCGTAGTTGTCGAATCCGAAATTTTTGGAATCGCGCGGCGGTAGATACCAGATCGCATTGTCTCCACAGCCCGTCCGCGGTGTTGTTGTCTTGGTCAAATCGATGTAATCCAAGTAACTGTCCTTGCCGCCGACATCGATCAGGATTCCGTATGACTGCGCATACCATGTGAACGGCATCGTTGGACGCGGAGTCTTGAAATCGTCGCGGAACGTCGCTGCACCCATGCCGTCGGTACCGGTGTTTAGCCGGTACAGGTCATCACTACCGAAGTCAAACAGGAACGAATTGGAGCGAATCTGCGCGTTGGCAATTGAAATGATCTTGCCGCTGTAAACATCGTTACCACTCCCATCGACCATCAGCGTCACGGCAAAGTCCCATCCAAACGACAGACCGGCGCCGGCGGTTTCATACAATTCATGCCTGTCGTTGCCCGCTTCGTCGAAAATTGCACCAATGCAATAGTGTGCGCCCGATGCCTGAGTGAAGTAGCAACTTCTGTACGAGTCGTTGCCGCTGATGTCATAGAGAATGCCGATGCCAAACCAGTAGCCGACACCGAGTGTCCAGTTGCCGGAGTAGTATTCATCATCCCCAGCGCAATCGATCAGCGCTCCCAGTCCGCCGGCCCAGCTGTGACCATCCGAGCCGTCGCCGCGCCGACCACCACCATAACCTTGCGCTCGGTTGCCGTTGATTTTGCTTTGCGAATGGTAGTCACCCCGATGGGCTACACTGGCGAGTGGCTCCGCCACGTAATGATCGTTACCGGAGTAGTCAACCAGTACGCCGATACCGCCCCCGATGCCTCCCGCGCCTTGACCATCGCCAAAGAGATAGTAGCTGTCGTCCCCTTCGCGATCTACCAACATGCCCACACCGAAATATCCACAGCCTTGACCGGAGACCGCCAAGTGGTACTCATCCTTACCCGCAAAATCACACACAATGCCGGTGCCGAATATGCCAACACCCTGTGACAACCGGTCGGCTCGATAACGGTCGTTGCCGTCAACGTCGATGCAGACACCGACACCGCAATTGCCGTAACCAAACTCGCGAGTCGTCGTGCTGTCGCCATAGATATCATTGCCAGCCAGATCGACGAGTACACTGATCGGCACAAACGGTTTGCTGCCGCCGCCAGTGAGGTATTTATCATTGCCACCAAAATCGCAGATTGCGAGATAGTCGCCATCGGCAACAACATCATCCTTGGAGCCGTTTACGAGTATGGTTCCAATCGGCGTGGCAATTCTGAATCCCAAATCCTTGCCGCGTTCGCGCAATGACTTGAGTTTCTTCGCGGCGATATCGGTAGCCGCCGTGGCTTTGAACGAAGCATAAACCAGCGACTGCCAGTCGATCAGACGGGCGCAATCGTCAAATTGCGGATAGTAGACATGTCCGTCTGCCTGCGTGGCGTCGAGATCGGCAATTCTATGAAGCTCCTCGACGATCTTGTCGGGTACGTTGCGGAATGCCAATTGCCGATATTTGTAGGCATCCAGCAGGTTGACAAGCCAGACCGCCAGCACCTGCTGAATCTGCGGATCGATTTTAGCCGATAGACTCTCCAACTCCGATCGCGATGCCATACCATCACTCTTGCTTCCAAACGTGCGATATTCAAACTCTCCACCGGTGGCCGCGTAGATGCGTTCGATAGCGGTGAGAAGCGGTCTCGGCGAAGCGACTGTGTCAATAAGATTGACTGAGAAATTGCGAAATCCGCCGATGCGACGCTCCCAGCAAAGTGAATAGCACAAAAGATACAACGAGGAATTGGTTGTGCTCCAGAAAGTGGAGTCAACCAAAAGCTGTGTCGCCGAACTCTTCATCGACTGGCTGTAGTCATAAACTTTGAGCGGCTCCGCGAAAAGGTCGTCAAACGCGGGCAATTTATATGGTATCTCGTATGGATAAGCATTCCAGTATCCTTTGGGACGATAGCCCAGATCGGCTTTCGATTTTCCCACTGATGACAGCGCCTGATCCAGCAGATCGCCGCCGATACTTGTCTGTGAAATTGCGAGAACGAGACAGATGATAATCACATAGCGAAGTCGCAGCATATTTCCTCCAGTGCCGCGCCAATTTAGTCGTTGTTCGGCATTGTCACAACCACAAATCAATTGCCTAAACGAATCCGAATCGACAGATTATCGGCGATGGCAACTCTCAAGAAAAAACTCATAGTTCGTCTGCATGACACCGACGCCGCCGGTATTTTGTTTTATGCGAATCTATTTCTGTACATTCATGACGCGTATGAAGAACTACTGCAATTGATCGGCCTGCCGATTGCCTCAATGTTGCGCGATGAGCCGTTTATCCTACCGATTGTGCAAGCGGAAGCGCAGTATTTCAGCCCCTTGCACGTCGGCGACGAGATTACGGTCGTCGTGCAGGTAGGCAGTATCGGTAAATCCTCATTTGTGCTGGTGTTCGATCTATTCGCAGCCGATGACAAACTTGTCGGAAAAGCCAAGACGGTGCATGTAGCGGTCAGCAAGCAGACGCAGAACAAAATTGCGCTGCCGGAGAAATTGTATCGTGCTTTGAAGGCTTTTCAATCGGCTCCGTGATTGTTTTCCCGCTCGCGGTACAATTCCATCAATCGCGCTTTGTCCACTTTGCCGATTCCGAGGCGGGGAAGCTGCTCCGTTACAATGATCGTGTCAGGCATTTTGATTCGCGCCAGTCGCTCGCGGAGATGTTGTTTCAGCGCGTCCAGATTGCAGGCCGCAGGCGCTGTTGTCGCAACAAATAGCACGGGACGTTCACCCCATCTTGTGTCAGGCACTCCGATCACGGCGCAGTCGGCAACTCCGGGGAAGCTTTCTGCCTGGGCTTCGATTTCGCGCGGAAAGATGTTTTCGCCCCCCGAAATCAACATGTCGTCCTTGCGACCGCATACGGTCAGGTATCCGTCGCTGTCCAGAAAACCCATGTCACCCGTATGGAACCAACTGTCGGCATCGGGAGTCTCGCCGCCCAGATAGCCTTGGAATAGTACTTCGCCTCGTACAGCAATCTCGCCGACAGTGTCCGAAGCGACCTGCAGCTTGCTGGTGTCAACAATACGCAGTTCGCGATACTTTAGAGGACGACCTGAAGTGTTTAGCTTCTCCGACGAATCTTGCGGACTTAGCGTACAGACCTGCGAGCCGGTCTCGGTCAGGCCATAGGAAGTAAGCAGCGGCAGGTTTAATTCGCGCGCCCGTTCGATCAAACTTGTCGGCACCGGGGCGCCACCCAGCAGGATGGCTTTTAATGTCGCCGGCAGCGGCCGATAGTCGCGGTGCTGCAACAAGGCAATCAGCATGGTCGGCACTAATGACAGATGGGTTACCGCGCCAGAGTCGATCAGCGCATTCGCTGCTGCTGTATCAAATCGTCGCATGATATGTGCCGATGATCCCGCAAGCGCCGACCGAAACAAAATCGAGATGCCGCCGACATGACACAGAGGGAGTGACAACAACCAGCAATCTCTGCTCTGCAAGGGAATGTTTTCATTCGAGCCAAGCGCATTGAAATAGTGATTTACATAAGTCAGGATCACGCCTTTCGGTTTTCCGCTCGATCCCGAAGTAAATACTATGGTAGTCTCCTGCTCGGTGTCGATGTCTTTGGGTATAACTTCGTCTGCCGGCACAATGCGCGAAATGCTGTCCGAGTGATCGTCATCAATGACCCAAGCGGGAATCGTCAGCGTGTTCAATGTCAAATGATGTTCTGCATCCACCAACAGTAGACCGGCTTGACTCGCGGCGAGCATATCATTCCACTCGCGCGGACTCTGTCGGAGATTGAGCAGTACAGTCGAAGCGCCAAGTCGTGAGATGGCAAAGGGAAGCGCGGCGTATTCAATGGAGTTGCGCGCCAGAATCCCCACGCGATCGCCGGATTGAATGCCGAGTCGTCTTAATCTCCGTGCTTGCCCAACGATCAGACGTTCCAGTTCGCTATATGAAATGCTCCGATCGCTGTCGTGCAGGGCGACGGCGTCCGGCCGGTTGAGAGCCGCATTGCGTATAAGGCAGGTCATTTTCATTTGACAGATGAACAACACGGATTAGTGTCTAAATCGCAAATGGTGATTCCCAGGCCACACTCTGTCGGTACAGAAATGCAACCATTCTCCACTGGTAGCGGTTCGCTGATTAGCGAATCGGCAAACAGTCCCAATGTATCCAGCCCGCAGGGAAGCACGGTATCTCCGAGCGTCGCTGCCAAATGCAACGCCGCTGCCAAGCCGATGCCGGTTTCGATTGCCGAACTGATTACCATCTTCAAATCCGTACGCGAAAGGTCTTGCGCGAGTTCAATCACTTCGCAAAGACCTCCGGCGAACATCGGCTTGATAATGACAACATCCATCGCGCCCCTGTCAACAAGCTGAAGTGTCCTATCGTGCAAACTCCAAGTTGCCTTACCGACACTACGATCCGAGAGCGATTCATCGAGCGCAATAGGCACGCGCGATTCTGCGTGCAAATCGCCAAGGCGATTGTATTGATTAGCGCGAAGTGGTTCCTCTATGTATTCGATCTTGAATTGCGCGACGCTTGCGAGAAACCTCACGGCTTGAGCAAATCCGAAAACGCGATTAGCGTCAAGACGAATGCTGATGCTTTCTCCAAGCGTGTCGCGCAAGTAAGCAATTTTCTCCAGTTCACGTCCGTCGGTTTCGACACCGACTTTGAGCTTGTACGCACGATACCCCCGCGGGAGCATCCGCGATAACTGCTCTTTGATTTCTGCCATGTTCCCCGAGAGAATTGCATTGACCGGCACACGGTCGGATGCTTGCTGGTTGCACCAACGTGACAAACTGACACCGGCGGTCTGTGCCGCCAGATCGGCAAGCATCGTCTCCATTCCGAAAGGAATACTCGGTAGCGAAACGCGATCTCCACCTCTGCCAACATAAGATGCTTGCAGCGCACTTTGGTCATGCGGAATGGGTTGCCCCTCCAGTCGCTGCTGCAAAGACGAAATGGCTCGGCGGGCGTCTTCAAGACTTTCCCGGCTGAATCCCTCAAGCGGGGCGATCTCGCCATAACCGACGAGACCATCATCGGTCTCGGCTCTAACGATGAGGCCGCGACGCTTAGCAATCGTGCCCTGTGCCGTGATCAGTGGCGTGCGCAGCGGAATTGAATACTGCCAGACTTTCACGTTTTTGATGATCATAGAAGCAAACCCGCGGAAAAGCAGACGCCAAACAGCAGCAGTAGTCGACCGGTGCCAGCCAGCGTGCGGTTCAGCACATTGCCATCGTCAACCGTAAGTACGGCCTTGCAGAGCGGAATAGAAAGCAGCAAGGTGACAGACGCCAGCATGATCAGCGGATGCTTGCGGAAGATCAGGTAATGCAGCAGTGGATACAAGGTCGCGGCCGCTACGACGACGATATACTCGATCTGCGCAAAGCGTTTCCCGAAACGCACTGCCAGTGTCCGTTTGCCGCTGGCGCGGTCGGTGCCAAGATCACGAAGGTTGTTGACCACCAGAATGCCAATCGACAGCAGTCCCGGCGCCAGACCGGTGAGAAGAACCTGACTGTTGATCTTTAGCGCCATCACATAGTAAGTGCCGGCAACCGGCACAAAACCGAAAAAAATCAGCACAAACAGTTCTCCGAGTCCAATATAGCCGAGAGGGTATGGTCCGGCAGTGTATAGCACGCCACAAAGCATCGAGGTGATTCCGATGATCACAATCGGCAAGCCTCCGCGTATGACCAAATAGATACCGACACAAAACGCCAGCGCAAAAACGATGATGGTCGCCGCTCGCATCTCGGATACGGTCACCAGACCGGCCTGCGTAACTCGCAGCGGACCTAAGCGCTCGTGCGTGTCTACCGATTTCTTGAAATCGAAAAGATCGTTTGCGTAGTTGGTACCGATCTGAATCAGCAGACCACCGAGCAGCGCCGCCACAAATGACGGCAGATGAAAAACACCGTCAGCCAATGCCAGCGCACCGGCAATGATGACCGGTGTTGCCGCAGCGGGGAGTGTTTTGGGACGCGCCGCCAACCACCAGATTTGCGGTTTACCATAACCGGGGACAATTTGATTCATCGCGCCAATCAGGGATTGCGTTTGAATTTGGAGAAGTCCGGCTTGCGTTTCTCGACAAAAGCGTCGCGACCTTCTTGCGCTTCGGGACTCATATAGTAGAGCATCGTGGCGTTGCCGGCCAATTCCTGCAATCCTGCCTGCCCGTCGCAATCGGCATTAAGCGCGGCTTTGAGACAGCGTATTGCCATCGGACTGTTGGCCAGAATTTCGCGACACCATTGTACGGTTTCTTCCTCCAGCCGGTCATACGGCACAACACAATTGACCAATCCCATTGCCAGCGCTTGTTGCGCATCATACTGTCGGCAAAGAAACCAGATTTCGCGTGCTTTCTTTTGACCGACGATTCGCGCAAGGTAGCTGGCGCCATATCCGCCATCAAACGAACCAACTTTGGGACCGGTCTGACCAAACCGCGCATTGTCGGCGGCAATTGTCAGATCGCAGATCAAGTGCAGCACCTGTCCGCCGCCGATCGCATAGCCGGCCACCATCGCGATCACCGGTTTAGGGAGCGTGCGAATTTGTCGTTGCAGGTCGAGCACGTTCAACCGATGTACGCCGGTTTCGTCTTGGTAGCCGGAATCGCCCCGTATCTTCTGATCGCCTCCCGAACAGAAAGCCTCTTTGCCTTTGCCGGTCAGGATCACTACCCCCGTCTGTTCGTCCTCGCGCGCCTCGGCAAAAGCATCCGACATCTCTGCAACCGTCAGTGGCCGGAACGCATTGCGCACCTCCGGTCGGTTGATCGTAATCTTGGCAATTCCTTCGGTCTTATGATATTCGATGTCTCGATAATCACCCGCTCTAATCCACTGTATGACACTCATATTTTATTTTCTCCAGCTTGCCGTTGAACCTGTCTAAGCGTCCGTATCATGGAGGAATTCTCGCAGTCGCGCAAGGAATTCCTGTGGCTGCTCGAAATGCGCGTTGTGACCGGCGTCGCCGATGGTGATCTGTCGGCACCTCGGCAACAACGCCGCCATCTTATTCGCGATGTCGCAGTACTTCTTATCCGCAGCGCCGGCGATGACCAATGTTGGTATGTCGAGTCGGAGGATTCCCTTCCAGAGGGAAGGCTGCCGACCAATGCTGAGCCCTCGCAAGGCCGCTGCGAGTGCGTGCGGATCGTGCACGAGGCGCGACTGCTTGAGCAGCGCCAGCTTTTCCGGCTGGTGATGCAGTGAGTCAAACAGCGGAGCGTTGTACCATTGTTCGACAAAGGCCGCGACTCCTTTGCGTTCAATCTGTTCAGCACGCAGGTCATCGAGCGCGGCACGATCTATTCGTTCTTTGTCATCTTCAATTCCCGGATTTGCGCTCTCCAACACCAATGCTTTCACTCGGTGAGAGAAGCTGACGGCAGTGTACAAGGCGATGCGTCCACCCATCGAGTAGCCGAGAAGTGCCACGCGATCAATCTTGAGATCATCCAAGAGATTGACAATTGCTTCTGACGTGGCCGCCATATCGGATGACTGATGGCCTGATAATTCGCGGCTTTGACCATGTCCCGGCAAATCGGGAAGAATACAGAAGTGGTCTCGGGACAAATCCGTGGCGAGATCAAACCAGTCTTCGCCAAGCCCCAAGAATCCATGCAGGAATAGAATAGCCGGATTTGATTGATCGCCGCGGACTTGAGAACAAAGTTTCACGTGGAACATTCCGATCAGGAGAGCATCAGACCAAGGCGAATTTCGTCGGCCACTTTCTGCCACAGTTGTTGATGCTGTGTCAGATTGAGTTCGCGATCGCTGACTACCTCAATCAATTGTGATTCGCCGCTTGCGCACGCTTGGGACAGTTGCTGTTGGAACTCGGCAAAATTAGGCGCGATATGATATGACAATCCGAATTGTTCGGCGACTTTCGCAAACGACATTCGGTGGGGTGTGCCGAAGTACGATTCAAAATGGATTTTGGTTTTGGCAATCGGCAGAAACGAGAAGATGCCGCCGCCGTTGTTGTTGATGACCACAATAGTGATCGGCTGCTGCGAGCGCTTTGCCAACACCAGCGAATTGAGATCATGAAGCAGCGCCAAATCACCTATAACCAGCGTTACCGGCAGTTGCAGGCCGTCGGCAAATCCCACCGCACTTGCGATTGTGCCGTCGATGCCATTAACGCCGCGATTTGCAGCGACCGGCAGCATCCGATCGGTCTGGCTGACACCTGCCTCGGCGTCGCGGATCGGCATACTGGTTGCCAGATAGATGCCGCGCAGATCGCGACTCTGGAAAAATACTTCGCGTGCGACGGCCAACTCAAGTGACTGAGACGACTGGGCTGCGACAAAATCACGCAGCACTTTGCCTGCGATGTGATCGGATGTTGTCAGCATCTCGGTGAGAGTGGACTGATTGGCAGTTATATTGCCTGCTAATGCAGTGGCAAAGGCTACCGGATCAGCTTCGATTCTATCGCTGACGACATGCTCGACATCCTGACGGAAGGGATGATCATTGACGACAATCCAGCGCGCACGACTGTCGGCAAGATAGTGCAGGAGATGTTTTGATACCGGAGTGCCGCCGAACTGCAGGATGCAATCGGGCGCCAGAGTTGTGCGCACTTCGTGAATGCGGAGATACAGATCGTTGTGGCAGAGTAAGTTCTCGGAGAGAGTGCCGCTGCTACGCAAGCCTGAACAGACGTCGGCGAACACCGGCCAGCCGAGTTGCGCTGCCAGTTTCACTATGCTGCTCTTGTCTTGCCAACTCGGCAGTGTGCCAACGACGATGATACCTTTTTTCGAGGTAGCGATTGCCGGTGCAATGCTGCTGACATCGAACGAGCCGATGCTCTCTGGAGATGTGTAGGTCGTACACTGTTTGTCTGAGTTAGACCAAGTCAAAATCGGAGCGAGATATCTACTCCAGTCGGGAGCTGCGCCGGTCGGCGCCAATGGTTCGCGGAACAAACAGTTTAGATGCACGGCGCCGGCGGGAGAGTGTGTCGCACGGTAGCAAGCTTGATCAACTGTCGTCAGCACAAATGCCGGTGTGATACTTTCATCTGGTGTCGGTAGAGTAAATGCCCAGCGAGTAAATTTGCCGAAGATTCCGGTCTGATCAATGGTTTGCAATGCGCCGGTATCCTGCAACTCAGGTGGACGGTCGGCGCTGATGATGATTAGCGGCACGCGTGATTGGCCGGCCTCAACGACGGCAGGAAGGCAATTGGCTACGGCAGTACCTGAAGTGCAGATCACTGCCGCCGGTTTGCCAGTAGCTCGGGCATATCCCAATGCATAAAAAGCAGCGCCTCTTTCATCATAGTGAACAACGGTTTCGATTCCGGTATTATCGGCGGCGGCGAGGGTAAGTGGTGTTGAGCGGGAGCCGGGAGCGATGCAGATTCTGATGACTCCGTTGCGCGCCAGTTCTTCGACAAGCAGTTTCGCCCAGAGCAGATTGATGTGATCGGCTTTTATCAAGATCCTCCGGTCAGTGCGTTTATTCCGGCTGCCAGCTTGTGTTCCAATTCTTGCCATTCCAGATCAGCGTCGGATCCTCTGACAATCCCGGCGCCGGCAAACAACGAAAGTGTTCTGCCGGTGATCAGACCGGAACGAATCGCGGCGGCCAACTCGGTTGATTGATTCGAGATTACGCCGATACCGGACGCATACCAGCCGCGATCAAAACGTTCTATCTCTTTCAGCAGCGACAGTGCTGTCTTGGAGGGGGTGCCGCAAACGGCCGCAGTCGGATGAATAGCGGCATAAATGTCGCTTAGAGTCACTGAAGGTTTTAGCGTGCCTGCAAGGCGCGTGATCAGATGTTGCACGTGTGTCAGTTGCAGAACTTGCGGGCTGCCGGTGGGTTCGACGGAGTCGCATAGCTCTACGAGTTTCGCTCGGAGCCCATCGACCACATAGCGTTGCTCGTGACGATTCTTGTCGCGTTCGAGCAGTTGCGCCGCGTTGGCCGCCGTTTCTTCATTACTATCCCCTACCGCGATTGTGCCCGCGATTGCCTCGGTAACAACGTGGTTTCCCGTCACATTGAACAATCGTTCCGGTGTCAGACCGACAAAGGCGACTGATCGGTTCGGCTGAAACAGGAATCCATAGCACCGTTTGCCCTGCGCGATCAGTGTTTCCAGATAACGGCATGGATCAAGAGTGTCGGACAACTGCAAATCGCAACGTCTCGCCAACACAACCTTGTCAACCTTGCCCGCGTCGATTTCTGCAAGGACTCTGGTGACACCCGCTGACCATTGTTTACAGTCAGGGGTATCGGTGCGAGTTGCGATTTGCGGCAGAATGGCTTCGGTGATGTCATCCGGATGAAAGAACAAATCCAGTGAATCGTGCAATCGTGTTTGTATTTCGTCAGTGCTCGAGATGCCGTCCCAAGCGGTTGTGACTGTCAGGAAGTGCTCGTCGCCTTTGCGAGTGACGATCAACCGGGGCAACACAAACCAAAGACAGGGGAACGACTTCCAGAGTTGGTCTGGCCCGGATTGCGGGTCAAAGCGAGTACCTCCGAAGAAGCGCAGGAAGGGATTATCGGGTTGTTGTTTCAATATCCGGTCGATGCGCCGGAAACTCTCGGCAAAATCCTCGGGATGGTCGGTTGCAATCGTGCAGATACTGCCAATGCCGGCAAGTTCAAGATCACACTCGCGATCACGCCAATAAACACGAGGACAAACACTCACCCGTTGCAGCCAATGCAGGACATTGATTTTTTCGCAGCGGGTGGTATAGCTGATGGGGATGGATTCAAACGACCCGGTCATCCTCTCAAAGAGTCGAACAGCTTGGGCCACTTGCTGATCGATGCTTTCCTGAAACTTGGGGAGAGAGATTGAACGCGAACCGAGGCTTTCCAGAGAATCAGGCATCATGGAATATCACACGCCCTTGGCGGCAAAAATGCGAGTCAGGTCAGGCAGCAAGGTTGCGATCTGCTCCAGAGTCAGCGCTTGCCTGCCGTCGGAGAGCGCGTGCTGCGGCTGAGGATGCACTTCCAGCATAACCCCATCGGCGCCGGCAGCGGTTGCGGCTTTGGCCAGTGGCGCCACCAGATCGGAACGTCCCGCGGCGTGAGAAGCGTCGGCGATCACAGGATAAGACGTCTGTTGCTTCACCAATACAATGGCGGCGATATCGAGTGTGTGCGCCACCTGCGGCTCAAAAGTGCGAATGCCGCGTTCGCAAAGAATGATTTCGTTATTGCCGCCGCGACTAACATACTCGGCTGCGGATAACCATTCGTCAATCGTTGCCGCCATACCGCGTTTGAGCAGCACCGGTCTACGCATCGAGCCGAGAGCCGTCAACAATGTGTAGTTGAACATGTTTCGCGACCCGACCTGCAAGATGTCGGCGTATTGGGCGACGGTGTCAATCTGTGATCGATCCATAACCTCGGTGACGACATACATGCCGTGCAGATCGGCGTATTTGCGGAGCAGCTCAAGCCCGGGCTTGCCGAGTCCCTGGAACGAATCGACCGAGGTGCGTGGCTTGAAGGCGCCGGCGCGGAGATAGCGCACACCGAGTACGCTCAGGCGGGCAGAGGTCTCGGCCAACTGCTCTTCGTTTTCAACAGCACAAGGACCGGCGATAATCGTCAGTTGTTGTCTATTGAGCATTTGCGCATAACAGCCGGTTTCTTCCCTCCGTTTGATCGTCAGTTCCGGCGCGCTCTTGTTGATCTTGTCGAGCTTTTCACGCAGATCGCCGGTCAATGCCCCCAAGACTCGCACGACCGCGGCGTCGTGCACGGAGACTTCATAATCAATGCCGGCTTCCTGCAACATCTGGATGAAACTCTCCTTGCGTCTGTCGTTTATCGCGAAACTGTAAATCAAATCTTTCTTCCCGTGTAGATCGTTACGATGCCAAAGCTGACTGGTTCGGCGATAACTTCAACAAAACCGGCTTGCCTCATCAACTCGCAGAAGGCTTCGCCCTGCGCATAAGTCTCGATGGTCTGATTAAGATAGCTGTAAGCATACTCATCCCCTGAGACGATTCGCCCGACAGTGGGTACGATACGCCGCAGATAGAAACGGTGCAGCGATCGCAAGAGCCGATTCGAGGGGAGTGAGAACTCCAGCACAATGGCTTTGCCGCCGAGATTTAGGAGCCGGTGGATTTCCCCAAGACATTCAGAAGTGTCAGGCATGTTTCGTATGCCAAACGCGATCATAGCAGCATCAAGACTTGCGTCTTTGATCGGGAGTGCCATGCCGTCTCCGAGCGCAAGCGAGATTGAGTTAACGCGGCACCGAGCGAGTTTGTCAGCAGCAAGTTGCAGCATCTGTGGAGCTTTGTCGATTGCGATCAGTCGGCAGCCGTTGTTCAGCCGATTTGCCGCCGCCAGCGCCAAGTCACCGGTACCGCAGGCGAGATCAAGAATTCGTTGATTCGGTTTTCGATCCAGTTTGTCGACGGCGCGACGTCGCCAGTAGAAATCGAGTCCAAGGGAGAGCAGGTGATTGAGTAAGTCATAGCGACGTGAGATGCGATCGAACATCTGGTGGATATTCGCCCGCGAAGGGACTGTCGGCGTGTTCGTCGTCATCAGCCGTTTGCTCGTAATTGTCTCGTTGCTAATTGCCATCAATGCAAACCCAATTATCTCTAAATACGCAGCATCATCGTCAGGCGGCAGCATCAACCCACCCGACGCTGCGCTTTGGGTGGGCTACCGGCTAACCTGAACCCATAATTATACCTGCCGGTGTCCCTGAAAGCAAATGCTTACCTGTTTGCGATGCAATGTGCGGTAAATGGCCGTATTGCTACCCTTTGGGCGCATTTTCCCAGTCTTATGTAATAGATAGACTTATGCCACTGGAGATAGTGCTTGCTGCTTATCAAAGGCGCAGGTGGCATTGTTGGGACGATGCCGACCGAGTTGGAAAAAGCAATGATGTGCGCGTGATCAGCAAAGTTTGTCAGGTTTCGCTCTCGATAAGCCGCGCGAACAACGCCGTGCCAGTCTCCAGGCATGCATCTGCCAGCAGACCGTCGCGCCAGCGCTTGATAAATTGGGAATCGGCGGAAACCAATTCAAAGCCGTTGCGAACCAGAAAGCTTTGTGCCTTCTGGGCGTCCGCTGGAATCAGCGCATACAGTAAGCGCAGCTCTCTGCTGCGAGCCAGGTCGTGGATTTGCGACAGCAAGTACTCACCATAACCCTGGCCGAGATAGTCGCGATAGAGAAAGGGGCCACGCAGTTCCCCGCAATCATCCAACGGCGCCAACCCAACAAGACCGAAGGGAAAGTGATCCTCGAAGGCGATAAAGTACTCGCAACTGCCAAACGACGTCTGCGTGGCGGCCTGGGATGACAGCACCTCGACAAACCTCGCCCTGAGTTGGTCTCCTCCCGGCAGGAAGGCGGTTGACTCCACAATATCCAGCATCAGCGGAATTGCATGAGGATTGGCTTTCACAATCCGGCGTTCTGACATGGGAATAATATAGGTTTCGGCAGGTGTCGGCGGCGGAGATTTCTGAAGAAAGATAATTGATGAAATCGGGGGTGTTACGTTATATTGGTGTAGGGAGGAGTTCAGGCAATGTACAAGAAAATTCTCACGTTTGTGGCGCTGACTGCCGTCCTGCTGCTCTTGCAGTGCTCGGACAAGGCAACTCAGCCCGAGCAAGTTAAGCTCGGTGAGCCGTTTGTTCTCAAGGTCGGACAAACGGTCGTGGTCCGGGACGAGAACCTGTCCATCACTTTCCAGGACGTTGTGAGTGATTCCCGCTGTCCGACAAACGTCTTATGTTTTTGGTCCGGTATTGCCGAAGTCCGGATTAAGCTGGTGACGAAGTCGGCTGACACCGCGATCGTAACGGTCGCCATTCTTGGCGGTTCCGAAAGTTATTCTGACAGTCGCTACGCAGCAGATACTCTTGGCTATCACATTGCCTTGCTGCGACTCGATCCCTATCCGGATCTGTCAATAAGTTCTGGAAGCCTGCGCATGCCCGAACCGTATCAAGCTACCTTGAAAATCACCCGATCCAGCGCAACACCGGCGCCCGTGTCGGAGGTCATCATCACCGATTTGCCCCCTGATTCGATTCAGCTTGATCACTTCGCGATTGACAGTATGTCGATCCGGGGGGATACGCTTAGCCTTACTGTCGAGTATGGCGGTGGCTGCAAGAACCATTACTTCTTCCTGTTTATGAGTCCGGCCACGTTTGCAGAGTCTTTCCCGGTTCAGGCGAATTTCTGGTTGCGGCATTTCGACAACGCCGATTCCTGCAAGTGTGAGGGGAAATGCAATAATCGCAGGCAGTTGAAATTCATAATAACACCGATTGCGGAATTGTACCGCCAAGTATATGGCGGAGTCGACCCAATCGCCCTCAATATCTCCGGATATACCGGTCAGCAGCCGGAGGAGAGATTTCGACAGGTTTATTATCCTGAAGGTTCGCAGCGCAACCGTGCACCTCAGTTGACACCCGTCGCATCGAAATCTGTTCGTGAAGGCGATACTCTACAGTTCTCAATCTGGGGAGTTGATCCTGATGGTACAGTCCCGACCCTCAGTGCGATCAACTTGCCTTCTCGTGCAAGTTTCGTCGACAATAGTGGTGGCAACGGGACGTTTCTTTTCGCTCCCGATACGAATCAGGCGGGAGAGTATCAAGTTACCTTTGTCGCCTCAGACGGTGAGTTTGCAGACAGCGGCATGACGGAAATCACAGTCACAGATTCGAGAAACCACGCACCAGTGTTACGCATCTTCGGTTCTCGCATGGTGGTGGTCGGTGGGACGCTAATTCTTGATATCATGGCGTCTGATAGTGACGGTACAACTCCGATCGTGACTGTTTTCGGTCTTCCTGAGAACGCGGTATTCACGCGTGGAACTTCGGCCCGCTACACGTTCACTTTCATCCCGGATTCATCGCAAGTGGGCGATCACGACATCCTGTTTGTCGCCTCGGACGGCAGTCTGGCTGACAGTGAAGTGGTGACAATCCGAGTTGGTGGTACAGGCTCGTTGATTCCTACTGCTGTCGGCAATTACTGGCTATACGAGATCATAGATAATGATTCTGACCACGGAATGGTCGCTTTCATTGACGAAGTGCGTATCACGGGATCGCTTATGGATGCGAACGGCAGCGATATCTGGTGGAGCCTGTCGAATCCAATTCCCCCATTCACTGGCCGGTTCATGGTTAGACATGACAGCGTCTACAGCGAATCGGGATTGGAGTTTATCAGAACCGCGGATGAGCCCATATCATATTCTGTGACTTCCAGATCCTGGTCTGGATTTGAGCCGCTTTCGGGCGTACCGCGTGTGGTTAGCCGACTCGATTCTGTGGTCTTCCGGGCAGGGATATTCAGGAACTGCTATCGTTACGAACGCAATGTGTGTGACAGCAGTTCAGCCGGTACAACCTGCTACAATGAGACTTACGTCATAGCACCGGGGGTGGGCATCGTCGCAATCGGGTTCGCGAAAAGCACGGTACGACCCGGGTATTTATATAAAGCAAGCGTGCACTGGCAACTCGCCAGGTACACGTTGGAAAAACCATGACGCCAGACGGCGCCTCTGAGAGAGGCGGTGAAGCAAAACGATCTTAGTCGTTGAACACTATTGCAATGACTACGTATGATCATTGGAGAGTATTCCTAGACCTGTAGGGAGGTTATTCATGTTCAAGAAAGCTGGTATACTCGCAATTCTTTGTTGTTGGATGTTGTTGGTGCAGTGTTCTGACAAGTCCACGCCTCCGCCCACACCGACACCGGTGCGCGATTTGACGACTGCTGAAAAGCAGTTGGTCGCGTCGGACAACAAATTTGGACTAAAACTTTTCAGGGAGATTGTCTCGCAAGAGGGGGACAAGAACATTTTCGTTTCGCCACTATCGGTGGCGATGGCGCTGGGGATGACGTACAACGGCGCCAACGGCGCGACGCGGGAAGCGATGCAAAACACGCTCGAATTGCAGGGGATGTCGCTTGAGGACGTCAACAAATCGTATCGCAGCGTGATTGATTTGCTGCGCGGTCTTGATCCGAAGGTCACATTTCAGATCGCCAATTCAATTTGGTATCGTCAGGGATTCGAGGTGGAGTCAACCTTTGTCGATCTCAATAGGGCTTACTTTGACGCTATCGTGCGCGCGCTCAATTTTGCCGATCCGTCGGCAGTCGTGACCATCAATGATTGGGTGAACGAGAATACAAACGGCAAGATAGACAAGATCATTGAACGCATACCGGACAGCACAGTAATGTACTTGATAGACGCTATCTATTTCAAGGGTACCTGGAAGCTGCAATTTGACCCGAAGAAAACGACCGCGCAACCTTTCCATCTTTCTGACGGCTCTGTGAAATCGTGCCAGATGATGGCGATGCCGGAGACGGACATCGCATTCTTCGGAACCAGGGAGTTCTCCGCGATTGATCTCAAGTATGGTGATGGCGATTACAGCATGACTATTCTTCTGCCAAACCGGAATATGACTCTTGATTCGGTCATGGCTCAGTTCACGGATGAAAACTGGCGAAGCTGGCTGGGACAGTTTGCGACTGAGGATCTGGCGCTACAGATTCCCAAGTTTGAGATCGAGTATGATAAATCACTGAAGGATGTGTTGAATACGTTGGGTATGGGCATCGCTTTTAGTGACTTTGCGGATTTTACCGGAATCAATCGACAAGGAAACTTGCAGATATCGGAAGTGAAGCACAAAACCTATGTTAAGGTTGATGAAGAAGGAACTGAAGCCGCGGCCGTGACATCGGTTGAGATCGGCTTTACCAGCGCGCCATTTTCATTCACAGTGGATCGACCGTTCGTATTTGTCATCCATGAAAATCATTCCGGTACGATTCTGTTCATGGGGAAGATCGTTGATCCGACCGTGAAGAAGATGTAACGACTACATTCATCTCAGGGGCTACAACGTGACAAATAAAAACCCCGTCTCGCCGTAAAGCGAGGCGGGGCCATAATAGGGAGGCTATCATGAAAAGAGGTTAAAAACTTTTCTCCCCTGCCTCTAACACTATCCCTGCCTTTTCTACGAACGAAGGGTACTTTCGCAGCAATTCTTTTCTCAATCTCAGCCGCGCCCGGTGCAAATACCATCTTACCGTCGCCTCCGGCATGCTGAGAATTTCCGACACTTCCTCGATCTCGTGTCCTTCGATATCGCGCAGCAGAAACGCCTGTTTTTGCTTGTCGTTCAGCGCATCAGCCGCCTGCAAGATGCATTCCTTGATATTCTTGCGGTAGAGACTGATATCCGGTGTGTCGGCCGGTGTTTCCACGGAATCGCTGTAGGTCTCCAGTGTTTCGTGCCGATGCTTTTTCTGCTTGCGAATATAGTCGATCGACGCATTTACCGTAATGCGGTAAAGCCAGGTCGAAAATTTCTTGGTCGTGTCGAAGCGATCGAGGTTGCGAGATGTTTTCACAAACACCATCTGCGAAATATCCTTAGCCTCATCATAGTCCCCCACCATGCGATAGGCAATACCCGCAACTTGGCTTTTGTATTTCTTCATCAGGCTACCGAACGCTTTGTTCTCGCCCGATTGAATCCGTTTTATCAGAGCAATTGTTTCCACTTCGCTCGGATCACTAACCTTCACACCACCGGTAGCAGCGTCTTCCACCTCATTATCAACCTCGCCATCAAGTTGATCTGGTTCCTCGAGAACCGCAACATCCTTTGCCTTCATACTCTGCCTTTCCTCAGTAATCCTATCAATGATAGACCGCATATAACTATCATGTTCTTTTAACGTTTTGTCAAGTTACTTGTTCCAAGTGGGCTCCAAAAAGATGAAATATCCCGGTCATTAATAGCCGGTTTTTTGATTGATCGGCTAACTCTATCTGCCGCAATGAATACGGTCACTTGCTGTTCGCTGAGACGGTCTTTGTCTCCCGAAATGATGACTTCCCCCTTTCCGTTAAGAGTTGCTTTGCCTGCACAACATAGTCCAGCCGCAGCGGGAGCCTAACTAGTTTCTCTACAGGCAAAAAAATCAGGACGAAATTCGCATGGCGGTATCGGTCGGAAACACGCGTTCCCAAGACCGTTCTGCCCCCGCTCTTGTCGAAGTGATCGGCAGAGGGTATCCAGGAACAACTGAGAGTTGCGAATTATAGGGATAATAAGTTGAACAGTGGAGAGGACTAGAAATTCGGCCGGGCAGTGAATATATACTGAACCGGATTGACAGTGCCACTAAATTTGACAACTTCATAATGAAGATGCGGACCGGTGGAATAGCCGGTGTTTCCGATCAGTCCGATCAGCTCACCACGTCTAACCTTCTGTCCTTCTTTGGTTTTGAACTTCGAGAGGTGACCATATACGGTTTGAAAGCCGTTGCCATGGTCGACGACAACGGTGTTGCCCAAGCCAGACTGGTAGCTGGTGGAAGCGACTACTCCATCGGCAGTTACGATCACCGGCGTGCCGATGCGATTGGAGATATCCAGACCGGAATGCAGTTTCTGCTCCCCGGTAAACGGATCGCTCTTAACGCCATAGCCGCGAACAAGATAACCCTGGGTGGGCATAATCGACGGTGTGTGATCCAGATCGCTTTTCTTTTCCAGAAGTTGTTGATAGATATAGCTGAACTGCTCTTTTTCGAACGAAGAGAGCGCTACCAGCCTATCGATTTCGGCTTCAGACTGGAAAGCGGCATCCTTGATGGGCGCCGAACCATCGGCGGCAGAAATCGCATCCGGACCACCAATACCGAGTTCGCGCTCTTGCGGGTCGATCTCGGGCAGTTCAAAGATAGTGCGGATTGCTTTTTCTTTCTCAACCAGCCCTTTGACCTCGTCATTCAGCTTCCCGATCGACATGTTGATACTGGCAAGCTTGGCGCCGAGAAACCGATTCTCTTCCGACATTGACTTGTAGCGATGCGCCTCGACTTTGCGGGAGAAAAAGTCTATTGAAAATATCAGACTTGCGCCGGAATACAGAAATACGACTGCCGCCAGACCAATCAACAACGATTTGGAAAAGGAGAATTGCTTGATGTTACCCGAATCAGGAACAATAAAGACCGATAGTTTTTTCTTCATCCCTAAAGAACATTACAGTGTGCGCTTCCAGCTCTGTCTTGAGAGCCCCCGAAAGTCTGGGGAACATATCCCGACACAACTTTCTTGTCAAGTTTTTTTCCTTACTTTCTGCTAACAAACTACGTGCCAACAAGATGAACTTTCTTAAAACGGCTTGCGATCGGCTGCTTTCGGCAATCATGGAGGCCACAACATATAGTTGGTCACCTATTCAAAAGCCCAATATCGTCCCCTTCTGCATCCTTTTTGTCACCGTGTCCGTTATCGATCTGCCGAGCGTCTTCGCGGCTATACTGGTGGAAGCCGGAATCCGGCTATCACTGCGAATTTCCGACGCAAACACCGGGATTACCACTCTGGCGGGAAAGACATTCCCGTTTCTGCCCGCAACAGCCCCTCTTGGCCAGTACCTGTCATTGGCGCCCGTCCTCAATGCAGCCATGGCACAAGCGAGCCGGTTCCTGGGCGAAAACAGCAATACGCTGAAAAATAGTTCGATTTTGGTTGTTGTATGAAGTTGCTGTGTGACCGCTGGGAAGGGTCAAGGAATGCAGTTTGACCGGCAGGAATCGACCGCATTAGCTATTTGATAACTTGCCACTCCTGGCGGAGGATTTTGTTGACGACCTTGATGAACTTATCGCCGTTGAGGCTCTGCAGCGAATAGAGGTGCCAGCAAGTCTTGTGAGGAATTTTGTACCCAGATCTGCGTTTTTTCGCCATAGTTCCTCTCAACCGGGACGTCATGATTGCAACCCCTCGCCCGTAATCCAGAACACTCGAACCTTGCTCAAGTGCCTGACTTATCTGCTGCAAATCCAGTGCCCAGCCGGAAAGTTATTCCTGTCACGAAGCGGCTAAGTTATTCTATTGTATATTAATAACTTGCGTGCAAGTCACGACGCTGAAACGGTGGTTGTAGGCTTCCGAAAATGCTGGATTCCCCCCACACTTTGCGGGGAATGTGCAGCAAAATGTCAACTGGGGAAGAGATTGAATGAACTCATGGCCATTTTCGGGTATGCGGATTGTTTTGATTGCAGCAGTCGCAGAGCAGTGTTGCGTCAACGGGAAGGATCAAGGCGATGAGATGGACGGCATCGGAAGTATCAACAGCGCCGGTATTACCAGCAACTCTGCAATGCGTCTCTCAGTTCGTGAGACTTCGGCTGGTCGCCTCGAATATGTTCTCATCAGAGTTATTCTGCACCCGATGGGGAATTCCCTGTCTTCTCATCGAGATGAATCCTGGACTCCGTACACATGATCGCGGTCGCTTCCGCACCGTGAAAATAGCGGAATTCGGGCTTTCCATGGGCTCAGAGCGATTGGCGCAGGCGAGGAGAAATAGCTTGTCGGCGGCGAGCGGTTGGCGTATCCTTTGAGCCACACAAATCGTATTCTGAGAGATTGATCTTAGGACATAGAGCCTTTGGAGGTGTGATGAAAGATAGACTCAAAGAGTGTGTCGAATGGTTGCGCGGCAAGGGTGTGACGTACGCGGACTGTCGGTACATTCGCAAAGAAAACGAGGCGCTTCGAGTTTCGGACAGTGTTGTCGACTCGCTGTCGCGCAACATCGATGTCGGAGTGGGTATGCGCGTGCTGGCGGACGGCTGCTGGGGATTTGCGGCGACCGCCATACTGACGCCTGCCGAGCTGATGAAGACGGCCAATCAGGCGCTGCAAGTCGCCAAGGCCTCGGCAGTGACAAAACACGATCCCGTGGTGCTCGCCGAGCAGGAGCCGTTTATTGACTTCTATCAGTCACCATGTGTTAGAGACCCGTTCGCGGTCTCTACGGATGAGAAGATCGGGTTGCTCGTGAAGGTGACCGATGTTTTGAAGAAGGCCAAGAAAATCAAGTCAGCAGAAGCTGCGATGAATTTCTTCAAGACAAATAAGCTATTTCTGTCGACTGAAGGCGCGGATATCGAGCAGGAGATTATCGAGTCCGGCGCCGGCTACCATGCGGTGGCTTTCGACGGAAAGGAAGCGCAGACCCGTTCCTACCCCAACTCTCAGGGGGGTGATTACGCTACGCGAGGCTGGGAATTTGTCGAGGAGATGCAACTGCTCAATCATGCGGAGCGAGTACGCGAGGAGGCAGTTACGCTGCTGCAGGCGGCTCCGTGCCCGGATGAGGTAACGACGATTATCATCTGCGGGGCGCAAATGGCGCTGCAGGTTCATGAATCATGCGGACATCCGATCGAACTTGATCGGGTACTCGGCACGGAGATTTCGTTTGCCGGTGGTTCGTTTCTATCGCTTGACAAGCTTGGCAAACTCAAATACGGATCGGATATCGTCAACATCAATGCCGACGCCACGATACCGGGCGCACTGGGCAGTTTCGGTTACGACGACGAAGGGGTGAAAGCGCAGCGAACGCCGATTGTTGAGCGCGGGTTGTTTGTCGGCTATCTGACCGGCAGAGATACGGCGCCGGTAATCAAGCAACGCTCGAATGGCGCCATGCGCGCCGACGGTTGGAATCGCATTCCGATTATCCGCATGACCAATATCAACCTGGAACCGGGGGAATCGACGCTTGCCAATCTGATCGCCGATACCGAGCGTGGCATCTTCCTGGATTTCAACAAGAGCTGGTCAATTGATGACAAGCGGTTGAATTTCCAGTTTGGCGTGGAGTGCGCGTGGGAAATCAAGAACGGCAAGTTGGGACAGATGTATAAAAATGCGACCTACACCGGAATAACGCCGGAATTTTGGAACTCGTGCGATGCTATTTGCAACCGGGACCACTGGCGAGTGTGGGGTATTGCTAACTGCGGCAAAGGAGAACCGATGCAGTCGATGCATGTCGCGCATGGCACGGCGCCGGCGCGCTTTCGCAACGTCAAGGTGGGGGTGAGCAAATGATCGGAAAAGAGAAACTGCTGAAGAAGCTCGAGTCGATTCTGGCACACTCCACTGCCGATCAGACGGAGATCGTTTACATCGGCGACGAATTCGGCCTCACCCGTTTCGCGAATTCGTTCATCCATCAGAATGTGTATGAGAACAACTGCCGCGTGCTTTTCCGGTCGGTGTTGGGAAAGCGCGTTGGCGTGGCGTCCACCAATTCGTTGGTTGATGCAGACCTCAAGCAGACGCTCGATAATTCGATCGAGATCGCGCGCAGCCGGGCGGAAAATCCGAAGTTTCCCGGATTGCCGAAGGGGTCGAAGTACAAACAATTGGCAACATTCGACAAAGCCACCGCCCGCTGTACGCCGATGCAGCGTGCGAAAACCGTGCAGAAGGTTATTGCCGAAGCAACCAAACAGGACTTGACGATCGCCGGAGCGTATTCTACCTCCAGCGGTGAGATCGCCATCGTTAATTCGCGGGGCGTGCGCGCGTATCAGCCGGTGACCGCGGCAGCGATCAATATGGTTACGATGTCAGATACGTCATCGGGATATGCATCAGCAGTCTCACGCCGGATTTCCAACATCGATTTCAAAGCGCTGGCCAAGACCGCTGTGGAGAAATGCAAATTGTCGCGGAATCCGCAGGCGCTGGAGCCGGGTGAATATGAAGTCATCTTAGAACCGGCCGCGGTGGCAGAAGTGATAGAGTGGCTGAACTACATCGGTTTTGGCTCCAAATCGTTCCAGCAGGGAACATCATTTCTCGCCGGTCGCATCGGACGCAAGATCACGTCGGAGAAGATAACGATCTACGACAATGCGCTTGATCCTAAAGCAATTGCCTTCCCGTTCGATTTTGAAGGGGTGTCCAAAAAGAAGGTGATGCTGATCGATAAGGGTGTCGCCAAAGGCGTTGTTTATGACAGCATGGCAGCGAGCAAAGGCAAGACCAAATCTACCGGCCATGCGCTTCCGGCGACCGAATCGGCCGAAGGTGCGCTCGGTCTCAACATCGTCGTAGCCCCGGGTAAAACACCGAGGGCAAAAATGATCTCCGGTGTTAAGCGCGGAATTCTGGTGACGCGGTTCCACTACATCAACGGCTTGATCGACACACGCAATTCGATCTTGACCGGCATGACCCGCGACGGCACCTTCTTGATTGAGAACGGTGAGATTAAGTACGGTATCAAGAACTTGCGCTTCACCGACTCGATGATGCGCGCTTTCAAATCAACCGTCGCTATCTCGAAGGAATCTCAGCTAATTGCCGCCTGGTGGAGTTCGGTCGGCTGTGTTTCAGTGCCGACGATCCATCTCGGTTCTTTCAAGTTCTCCGGCAAGACGGAGTTTTGAGGGAAATGCTTCATGCCCCTCTTCCGTAAGGAGAGGGGTGAGAAGTGAGAGTAATTTTATCGAGTAGTCAACTCGCGCATTGGTTGCGGCCGGCGTTTTTGGCGCGGTATAGTGCCTGATCGGCGAGCAGGGAAAACTCGTCCGGCGAAGAGACTTTCAGCGAGAGAGTGGCGGCGCCGACGCTGATCGTGAAGAAGACGATCTTGTCTTTTACCAGAAAATCGGTCTTGCTCAATACAACTTGAATGCGTTTGCCCAACGCCAGCGCATTCTCCACAGGTGTCTCGGGGCAGATAACCAGAAATTCGTCACCACCCAGCCTGCCATAGTGATCCTCGGCGCGGAGGTGTCCTTTGACAATGCGGCTGCTTTCGATTAGCATTTGGTCACCGGCCAGATGTCCGAAGGTATCGTTGATTTCCTTGAACCGATCAATGTCATAGACGAGAATGCTTAAGGGGCGATCATAGCGTCTGGCGCGGTTGTATTCCTGCTCCAATAGATTGATGATCTGTTGCCGGTTGGCGATGCCGGTGAGAAAGTCGGTGGTAGCAAACGAATACATTTGTCCGAAAAATCGATTTTCGGCAAGGCTGGAGTGGATAAACTTGAAGAGCACACGTCCGATCAGAATCAAATCGCCGTCGTTGAGAGGAATCTCGTTGACCCGTTTGGAGTTAACATAAGACCCGTTCGTTGATCGCAGATCCGTCAGCCAGACCAGTCCATCACGGAAGTTGATCTCGGCGTGCCTGCGACTGACGTTGTCATCTTCGATCTGGATATCACACTGGCTTGATCTGCCGATGGTTAGTGCCGGTTGCTCAATCATGAAGGTCTTTCCCAGTAGTGGCCCGTGTAGCACCACGAGCATGGGTTGACGATTGATCGCAGCGTTAGCCGGCGTGCTATTTAGCGCCAGATTTGTGGCCGATGTCTGCTCGAAGTTTTCCTGTGGCATGTCGTCGCTTCCTCGCGAAATCTGGCTGCCCCCAAATTGCCTTCGTTATTACACATGACGACCTACGGGCCTGAAACTCAGGCTTTTCGTGCCGTCTGCTATTCTTTCGGCAGTCTTGCCAGCAAATTTACTGCCAAACATGAACCGGGTCTTCGCCTCCCGTAAAAGGGAATCGAAAACCCGGCTTACTGACGTTGGGTCAGAGAGTTACTTGCCTGCGAGCGGCGAAGGAAGCAACGGTGGTTTCATGATTTTTTCTTCGTTCTTTTTGAGTTCCATTTCTTCGATCAGCACTGAGGGGGTGACGATCGATGCCGGCATCTCCGGGTCGGCGTTCAGAAGATAGTTGTAAACAAATGTCTGATCGTCGGTCTGCAGAATATCCTTGAGAATGCGGACGGTGACGTTGTTGAACTGGAGACCACGTACCGGTTCTTCGCGTCCATCGGGATAGACTTTGTAAATTTCCCAGGGCGAACTCAACGCTTCCGGAGCGCCCGAGCTCTGCATGAACATACTGCCCCTCCTCATCATGAGAGACGTGCTAGACGCATTGGGGTCGCTCAAGCGCTTGACAATCAAGCCATACGGCAGATCGACATCTTTGCAAAGAGTAATCAGCGTCTCCTTGAGTTTGGCATAGGGAACCTTTTCGCTTGATTCGAACACCAAATTGGACGGTTTGGCCGTAATCGCCTTGCCGACGGCGCCGCGCGCATGACCGTTGGCATCCTTAACTTTCTTGGTTGGAGAAATTCCGATCAGCAGGTTAATCAGTTTGCCGTTTTCCACCAGCACGACCTTCTGCGGAGTATTGCCGGCATCATCCACGTTGTAGCCACCTATCACGGGTGAACTGCCGACCTTGCCGATAGTCGGGTCATCGTACACCGTAAAGGAAGCCGGCAAGACACGACGATTGAGTTTCTCGGCAAACTCACCACCGCCACCACCGGTTCGCCCAATCATCGCAGCCATTTGCTCGTTTTCATAGGTCGGTTGCGGCAGGTTGGAGATGCTGCGCACAAACAGTTGTCGAAAAAATTCGCCAGCGGCGTCAGCGGTGAATACTACCGGTCCGATGTACTCTTCCAGTGTATCTGCTTTAATCAACTTGCTCATCCTGTCGGCATTGCCTTTTGCCCAGGTGGTCAAGTCGGCAACCGAGGGAATGGCCGCGAGAGAGTTGTAGATGATCCGGTCGCCGTCGAAGATGTCTTCACCGTCCACCGCTTTGCCCATCATCGACAGATCAAAAATATAGAGCCGATCGCCACGCAAAGTGCGTGTACCATTGGTATTGAGGAGATACTGGTTGGCAATTGCTGACTGAATTTTCAGATCGGAGGAGATTATATCGGGATAGTCCCTGAACACGACAGTTGCGGCCTTTGCCAGTTCCTCGAACTTCGCCCTGTTGAGATCGAATTCTTCCGGCTTGTCGAGGAATCGATTTGTCGGCAGCTTGAGGAAATCATCCGGACGATTGGTAATGACGCGGGTTTGGAGGTAAGCCCGCTTTTTCGAGATCGTCTCCACCGCGTCTTTGTAGACTTGATCGGTCTGCAAGTAGATTTGGTTGCGGATGGCGTCATAGTTGTTGTCGATCGGCAGTTGGGCATAATTGGCCCCGAAACCGGAAAAACCGGATACGAAGTTGCTGTTATCAAGCGAGTAGTTGCCCACTCTCAAGTCAGTTGACAGATATCGTCCCCGGTCGAGGCTCGACTGCGTAAGCGTGCCAAGAGTGGCATGTACTTCGAGTTGTTGCATGTCGTCGAGGGTATAGCTGACGAAGTACGGTCGTTCCAGGTTTTCCATTACGAGTTGCGACATATTACGATCAAGCTCATCCTGCATAGCTTTGAAAAGCACGTCGCCGGCTTGTTGGGCATAAGCAAACGCAGCCATTCCAAGCAGGGCGGCAATAATGCCGATTACTATGGTTTTGCGTGAGTGTTTTGTAATCATCTTCATCCCCTCCTCTTAGTAGATCCCACTGGTTTTGATCGGTTTGTAGGGAGGCGGCAAAATCGGCGGTTTCTGCTGCTCCTTGAACTTCTTCTCAACTTCTAATGAAGCGACCAAGATGCTGGGGGCAATGGCCGAAACCGGCACCGAACCCGACTCAGCACCGCAGGTGCCATTGAAGATATCGTAGTCGTTGCCGGTGGCAACGATCTGCTCGAAACTTGCCAACGGCGTGCCGACGATGTCAACACCCCGAATCGCCTCCATCGGTCTGCCATCGGTGTAGCACTTGTACACCAACAGCGGAATAACTTTGAACGCTTGCGGGCCGTAGCGCCCGGTTGATGTAAAACCGCCGGAGATATCATTGAAGATGAGTCCATACGGTTTGCCCTGCTTGATACACTCTTCCTTAAGCAGTGCCAGAAGCGAGTCGAACGGCAATTCCTTGCTGGAACGAATCGTAAGATTTCCCTGCCGCGAGACTACCGACAAACCAGCTTGCTTGCGGCCATGAGCGTTGGAGACCGGGAATCCGCGCACCGGTGAACGGGACATCAGGAAGTTTTTCAGGACACCATTTTCGACAACGGTCACTTTCTCGGTTTTGACACCCTGATCGTCGTAGAGGTAGTGTCCGCGCAGGAATTTGCCTTTGAACTCCGACAATGTCGGGTCATCGATAACACTGATAAAGTCGGGAAGAATCTTCTGATTGACTTTCTTCGCAAAGGTCTGTCCTTCTGTTTCGGATTTTTGGCGATGTCCTTCAATCCGGTGACCAAAGATCTCATGGAAATAGACGCCGGTGGCACGATTGAGTAGAATTGCCGGGCCGGTATACGGTTCCGCCAATGGCGCCTTCAACAGCACCTCCAACTCTCCGATCAGCCGGTGGATAGTCTTTACTACCACCGAATCGGCAGGCAGTCCGTCCATGGTTGCGGCATCAAATCCTCCATAGCGCTGAATTTGCATGCCGTCAGCGCAGGTTCCGGAACAGGATACGCTCATCCGAACGTACGATTGGCCTTGTTGAATCGAAGAACCTTCGCTGGAGACGAAGTAGCGATTATCGTTGGTGATGGACATGCTGACGGAGGAATTCTCGACAAATGGATAGTCCTTGAAAATGGCGCTCAATTCGCGCAGTCGCGTTTCCCAGGCGGCCGTGTCGCAGGTAACTGCGACCGTGGGGCCGACAAAGACATTCGGTTTCTCGACGGAGAAATCCGCCGAAGTGTCTTCCTGCTCCACCATGACATCTTGATTCGTCTTGACCTTGGTATATTGCTCCAACGCCGTCTTGTATTCGTTGTCGGTCGCTTCCCAGATAGCCGTGCGGATCGCCTTTTCGTCATCCTGCAGTGGCAACATCGTAGGCCCACCATTGAAGGAGCCGAAATCGTAGCCGCCCCGAATCTCGCGAGTGTTGTCGAGTCGATAATCGCCGCAGCGCAGGTCCATATCGAGGATACGCGAGCGCGAGTGATCATCCGTGGTAATCGCACCGTAGGCGGCGCTGATTGCTCGCCTCTCAGTGTCGGTAACCTGATAGCTCAGGAAATACATCGGTACTGAGTCGGCATGACCCAGCGTTTTCACCGAGCGATCCAGCTCGGTTTTCATTGCGGTCAAAAGCGGTGACTGCTCGACCGCGTAGAGAGAGGAGACTGTCAGCAACAAGATTGCCGTCAACAGCAGTCCTGCCGATCGTGTTCGCTTCATCCTTACACTCCTTTGTTAAGATTTCCCAGTACGAACCGGATTATTGTCCTTGTATTCAGATCGTTAATGCGCCTGCCGTCAGGTCTTTAAGATAAGTTACGTCAGCGGCAAAATGAACGCCTTTTTTGCTGCCCATCGAGGATGACAATCGGCGCTAAAGATTCCGGCGAACCGCACGATTAGTATAGTGTGACCAATCAGAAGACGAAAGTGCTGGTTGTAGACGATGACCCCAATCTCACCGACCTGCTGGTCGATACGTTGGCGGCCATTGGATATGAAGCCTTTGCCGCCGAGTCGGCCAAGACCGCTTTGGAGGTTCTCCGGAAGGAACATATCGATTTAGTCATTTCGGACATCAATATGCCCGAGATGTCCGGAATTGAGTTGCTTGAGGAAATCAAGAAGGCCAATCGTCATCTGCCGGTGATGCTGATAACCGGCATCGGCAGCGATACGATCAGGAGCCGGGCCTATTCGAGCGGAGCCGACAGTTTTCTTGCCAAACCGTTTCGCATAGGAACGATTGAGTCGGAGATCGGCAGAATGCTGTCCGGCATCAAACGGACACGCATACTGATCATTGACGACAACCGGGATTTCCTCTCCAGCCTGACGCAGCGATTGGAGGACGCCGACAACATCGTTTATCCTTTCGCGACGGTTTCAGAAGCGACAAGGTTTCTCGAGGACCATACCGTTGACCTGGTAATCACAGACCTGAAGATGCCGGACGGAGACGGTATCTCGCTGTTCAACGACCTTCATAAGCGTTACCCCGATCTACCTGTGATAATGGTCAGCGCCTATGCGACAGATGATATCCTGGAGAAGATCAAAGAGTCGGGTGTCAGCAAGTTTCTGCCCAAGCCGATAGACTTCAAAGAGATCCAGACCGTAGTCGCCACGTGCAAATCAAGAAGCTCATAGTTGTTGATCTCGCGCTCAGTTTGCTTTGACCAACTGACCAACTCTCTCTCCAATCTGCAAGAAGATCACGTCGTGCACGTGAGGGTGCTGGAAGCGCAAGAATCACACGGCCGATCGGCTTCTGCTCTACGCAATCTAAGTGTCTGTCGCCAGGACGCGGATCATTTGGCTATGGATGGCATTATTGGAGGCAAGGAGATTCTCGGAATAGATTGAGTATGGTTTTCCGCGGAAATCAGTGACTCTGCCACCTGCCTGTTTGACGATAAGTGTCCCGGCGGCCGTGTCCCAGGGGTGTAGTTTCAACTCCCAAAACCCGTCAAAGCGCCCCATTGCGAGATAACACAGATCGAGTGCAGCGGATCCGGCACGGCGGACTGCGCGAGCGGTCTTGGCGAATCTCACAAAGTGATCGAGATTGTTGATGCTGCTGGTTTGAACGTCATAGGGGAAGCCGGTGGCCAGCAGCGATTGATCGAGCCGTCGGCGTTCGCTAACGCGAATGAGTCTACCATTTAGTCGAGCGGGTTTGCCTCTGACGGCGGTGAACAGTTCGTCACGATTCGGATCATACACGCAACCGAGTACAATCTCGCCAAGCCATTCCAGTGCGATTGAAACGCACCAGATCGGAAACGTATGCGCATAGTTGGTCGTGCCATCAAGCGGATCGATCACCCACTTGTATGAAGCGTCGTTTTCGACAGCGCTACCTTCCTCGGCAAGAAACGATGCATCGGGGAGCAACTTGCGTAGTCGCGCGACAATCAGCTTTTCGCTTCTTAGATCCATTTCGGTTACGAGATTGATCTTCCCCTTGAAGTGCACCAACCGATGGCGGGAGACATTTCGCAACAGCAGTTTGCCCGCCGCAATTGCCGTGGCGGAGACGTCGGGCAGCAGCGTTGTCGGCTGGAGTGTGGCGACGGCGCGCCGTTTCATACTGCCTCCTGATCTTGATACTGGAGCTGATAAAGACGCCAGTAAACGCCCTTCTGTCGCAGCAAGTCTTCGTGTTTTCCCTGTTCCACAATTCTGCCTTTGTGAAAGACCAAGATTTTGTCGGCTTCTTTAATGGTTGACAGCCGATGTGCTACGATCACGGAAGTGCGTCCCTCGAACATTTTTCGCAGCGCCTGTTGAATAATCTGTTCAGTTTCATTATCGACTGAAGATGTCGCCTCGTCCAAAATCAGCACCTTCGGGTTGCGCGCCAGTGCGCGGGCGAAACTGACCAACTGTCGTTGGCCAACCGAGAGTGAAGTTCCGCGCTCACCAACCCCGTGCTCGAAGCGCCGCTCTAATCTATTGATAAACGGAAGCAGTCCAACCTGCTCGGCGGCTTTCAGTACTTGCTCGTCGCTGATATCGTCTGCACCGAGGGAAATGTTGTCTTTGATGGACCCGGAAAAGAGGAAAATCTCCTGCGAGACCAGTCCGAAAACGGAGCGCAAATCGTCCGGATCAAGCTGATTGATGTCTATGCCATTGAGTTTGATTCTGCCAGAGTTAACGTCATAAAAGCGGCAGAGCAGTCCCACCGTTGATGTCTTGCCGGCGCCGGTTGCGCCCACGAGGGCGACTTTCTCACCAGGTTTGACGCGGAAATTGATGTCGTGCAGAATCAGATTGTCGGGGTCGTAGGAGAAATCAACGTGCTCGAATTCGATATCCCCCGTGAAGCCGATCAGCGCCTGTGTTTGAGCAGGCGCCACAATATCCGGCTTCGTATCGAGTACCTTGAAGATGCGTTCGGACGCCGCCATTGCTGACTGCAGGATGTTGTAGCGCTCCGCCAAATCACGCATCGGACGGAAGAACATCTCGACATATTGCAGGAATGCTACCAGCGTACCGACCGTTACCGCATTTTGCACTACCGAGCCACCACCATACCAGAGTATCAGCGCTGTTGCCATGGCGCCGATCAGTTCGACAACGGGAAAAAAAACGGCATAGTAGTAGATTGATTTTTGGTTTTCGGTGCGGAGATCGTTATTGATCGAGCGGTACCGGTTCATCGTCTTCTCTTCCTGCACGAAGGCGTGTACTTCGCTCATGCCGGCGAGGTTTTCCTGAGTATAGGCGTTAAGGCGCGCGATGATGATTCTAATCTGCCGGTATGCCTCTCGAACCCGCTTGCGAAAGACCATCGTGGCGCAGACGATCAGAGGCATAATGACGAATGTCGCGAGAGCCAGCCGAGGGGAGATGTAATACATCGCCGCCATGACACCGACAAGTTGCAGGAGGTTGCCCAGAATTTCGACGACTCCCGAGGCGAACAACTCGTTGAGCGCATTAACATCGGTGGTCACACGGGTCAGCAGGCGACCGGATGGATTCTTGTCGAAAAACTGCAGGTGCATCGATTGCACATGAGCAAATAGTTGTCGCCGCAGATCAAACATTGCATGCTGACCGATCCACTCCATGATGTAAAGTTGGCCGTAGTCGGTGAAGAACTGCACGAACAAGAACAGCAGATAGATCAAGGCGATCTGCTGCAAGCCGCCGAAGTCGGAGGTCGAGATGTAGTTGTCGATTGCGATCTTGACCAAATACGGTCCGGCCAGCCCAAAGGCCGAACTGATCAAGAGCAGCGCGATGGCGAGAGCGACATACCTGCGATATGGCTTCAGATATTGCAGCAGCCGCGACATCAATTTCGAATCATAGCCCTTACCGAGCTTGTCTTCTTCGCGATAGTCGTTTGCCATCAGTCCAGCAACTCCAGTTCACTGGCCAGCAACTCGCGGCGGATGATTTCATAATAGCGCCCTTGTCGGGCAATCAGTTCATCATGCGTACCGGTTTCAACGATGGTCCCCTGGTCGAGAACCAGAACGCGATCCGCGCGACGAATGGTTGACGGACGATGGCTGATCAAAAGCGTCGTCGTCCTTTGGTCAACCGTCGACAGGTTTTCGAGGATCGACTCTTCTGTTTGCGTGTCAACGGACGAAAAAGCGTCGTCGAAGATCAGGATGCGTGGTTTCTTGAGCAACGCCCGGGCGATGGCGGCGCGCTGCTTCTGACCGCCAGAAAGCGTAATGCCGCGTTCTCCGAGGATGGTGTCATATTTCTGCGGAAACGATTCGATTTCGTTATGCAGAGCCGCTTTGACAGCGGCGTCTCTGACGGCGTCCTGATCGATCTGCGGTTGCGAGAAAGCGATATTGGCGGCCACCGAGTCCGAAAAAAGATAGGTATCCTGCGAGACCAGACCGACCATAGTGCGCAGATCGTCAAGTGGAAGCTTGTTGATATCAACGCCGTCGATAAAGATCGCATTGTCGGCAGTCGGGTACTTACGCACCAAAAGTGAGATCAGGGTTGATTTGCCCGAACCGGTCGGCCCGACGATGGCCACGATTTCACCAGGTTGCAATTCAAAGCTGATATCGCGCAGCACTTGTCTGTTCGTTCCCGGGTAGGTGAAGGAGAGTTTGTCGAAGCGAATCGTTCCTTCGCCGCGTGATTTTACGAGATTGGTGCCATTGTATACATCAGGCTTCTCGTTCAAGACCGAGTCTATCCGTTCCAGAGAAGCCGTGCCGCGCTGATAGAGAGAAATTACCAAGCCGACCGCCAGCATCGGCCAGATCAACATTTTCAGATAGACCATAAAGGCAACGAATTCGCCCAACGAGATGGATTTGTTAATCACCGCGTAACCCCCGGCCCAGAGAACGGTGAGCACTACCATGCCGACGAGGAACATGATTGCCGGCATAAAAATAGCCCTGAGCTTTGCCAGCGAGAGGTTCAGCCGGACATATTCCTGATTAACTTCGCGGAATTTTTCCTCACGATAGCCTTCACGCCGAAACGCTTTGACAATGCGGATGCCGGAAAGCGACTCTTGCACGAACGCCGACATTTTGGAGAAGTGATCCTGTATTTTCATAAAGCGACGGTGAATCTGTTGACCCACCAGCCACATGGTCACTGACAAAAGCGGCAGAGGGATCAGCGAATAGATGGTCAAACGGGGGGAGATGAACAGCATTGAAGTAAAGGCAAGCACCGCGATAATTACCGTGTTCATGAGCTGCATGACGGCCGGACCCACCATCAACCGAACGGCCTCGATGTCATTGGAAGCACGGGCGATAATGTCACCTGTCGGTGTACGCTGATAGTATGACGCCGAGAGCTTCAACAGATGCCCGAACAGTTCATTGCGGAGATCGTACTCGATATGGCGCGACGCCCAGATCAGCGTTCGGCGGGCATAAAATCGAAAGATGCCGCCGACCAGCGCCAGAGCGACGATTGAAAGCGCATACTTGATGAGCAGGGACTTGACGACCACGGCGATGACATCATAGACCGCCTCGCTTGGATACCACAGCAGGTTGGGTCGAAAACCGCTGGAACCGGCAGCAACGACGAAGCTGACGGCATCGATGCCTTCTTTGAGCAAAAGCGGGGCAATGATCGCAAACCCATTTGATCCGAGGAGCACCAGAAAGCCCCAGAAAAAATAGCCGCGGTATTTGCGGTAGTACTTGAGAAGGGTTTGCTGCCGCGCGAAGGGATTAAAGCCAGCCACTGAGAGTCTTTTCACCCGGATTCATCATGAGAAGTAACGCCATATCAACTAAACTATAACGCCGAAATCGGCCATTCGATACAGTAATTCTTGCGGGCGACTTGTCATCTCCGCACTATCGCCCATTGCGAGTCGAGACAGTATTCTTGACACAATACGCACGCGCCCTTAGCTTAGGGAAGGTAACATAGTGTCTCTAACTCTAATCTCAAGCGATTTATGCGATTTGTCTGTGACAGCACAATGGGCAAACTGGCGAGACTCTTGCGAATGGCCGGATTCGACACGGCTTACGTCAAGGAAGACAACCTCGCGCGAGTTTTGGCGATCTCCAAAGAAGAGAACAGGTTGATTATTTCGCGTAATTCCAAGTATTTGGAACTGCAATTGGCGAGCAGCTTCTATTATCTAACCGCTGACGAGCCTCTGGATCAATTTCGCAAACTCGTGTCTGATTTGCAGATGCAACTCGACGAAAAGCGATTCCTGACGCGATGTCTGCAATGCAATGAACCGCTGGAGAAGATCGCCGCCGAAAAAGTATTAGAGAGATTGTATGATTTCGTGGCGCGGACGCAACCGGAGATATTTGTCTGTCCGCGCTGCGATAAACTCTATTGGCACGCCACACACGCTCGCGCCATGATCACGCAACTAATGGCGGTCAAGTCGGAACTTGATCGGAAGTCTGGCAGTGAGCGCAACTGACCTTGCTGTCAGCCAATCGCTCAAATGACAGTTTGATTTCGACCTGCCACGATGCGCCAGCAGCTAAAGACACCTGCCACTGCGGCACGATGATCGTGCCCTGATAGACTTTTTCGAAACCGCCTTCCGACAATGAGACTGTCCAGAGTGGATGGGTCCAGAGTTGGGCGGCTTTGTCGAAGCTCAAAGCGGTTCGGTATTGGTAGAGGCGGCTGTCGAGGCGCAAGTCGTTTATGTCGGTATGCTCAGTCGGACTTGCAGCGTCAATCATTTTGCCCAGGCCATTCGTCATCTCCGATTCGCGCATCGGGAAAGTGTAGCTGCCGAATCCAAACTCGACACCAAATTGCAGATCAAGCGACTGCTGCGACTCGTTAGTCAACCGATAGTGCGCCGTTAACTGACCGGTAACGGATTCAAACCGGAGGGTCTTGGTTACATTGATCGGAACGGTTGCGCCA
>Ga0315273_10000562_pt1 | contig 39796 bp, 28 predicted proteins | sample YL17G02_0_MG_FD_205753 | JGI IMG/M metagenome (GOLD analysis project Ga0315273, IMG submission 205753) | Sediment microbial communities from Yellowstone Lake, YNP, Wyoming, USA - YL17G02_0 | ecosystem: Environmental > Aquatic > Freshwater > Lake > Sediment | place: USA: Wyoming | collected...
GGATCTGATTGCGCTTGCCAGTGACGAGCGACACCTCGACGACGGCCGCCTCGGCGAACTGCTCGATCACGCGGTACTGCGCCTCGGCGTCCTTCCCGCGCGCGTCCCTCCCGTGTGCCTGCCGCTGGCGCAACGCCGACGGGTCCCACGCGAGCGTGTCGCGCCAGACGCCTTCGGAAGGAATGGGCCGGCCGAGCACCACGGCCTGGTACACGCGTTCGGGAGTGCGCTGCTCGAACTGCTCCTTGAGGGCATCACGTGCTGCCGTCGTCCGCGCGAACAGGACCAGGCCGCTGGTGTCACGGTCGATTCGATGCACCACATACGAGCGCGCCCGCCGCTCGTGGCGATAGTGATCGGCCAGCAGATCAAGAAGCGTGTTTTCCTCGCCGGCACGGCCCGGCAGGGGTTCGACCAGCACGCCGACTGGCTTGTCGACGACGACAATGGCCTCGTCTTGATGGACCACGTTCAGGAGATGCCCCATGTCGCGAACCGAGCGGTCGGCCGGCTTCGACGAGCCCGGGCGATCCATCCACACGCTGACGCGCTGGCCGGCCACGACCCGATCGGCGCGAGCGGCGGGCTCGGCCGGTCTTCCATCCACGTACACCTTGCCGCGGGCGAGCCACTGCGTCGCCCGGCTCCGGGATCCGGCTTCGGTCCGGCCGGCCAGCCACTGGTCCAGCCGCATCCCTTCGTCCGCGCTTTCGACGATCCACTCGCGCATGGATTCACTTGTCTCTTGAGTACGTTCCCGGGCACTGACATCATCGGGCCGCACATCGACCCACGTCAGGAGCCTGGGATCGCCGCCCGACTGTCCCGTCCAGCTCGAGCCTGGGATCGCCGCGCTCGAGCGTGGCTTCGTGCTTGCCGGGCTGGAGCCCGGCGATCCCAGGGGCGTCACGCTGCCAGCCCAGAGGTGTCACCCCGACCAACTGTCCAATCTCTCGAGCCCGGGATCGCCGCCCACCTGTCCGATCCGTCGCGAGCCTGGGATCGCCGCGCTCGAGCGTGGCTTCGTCTCCGAAACGGGGTCCGACCGGGTTCAGGGTATCATCGCTGCAGTAGTTTCCAGGCAAAGGAGACAGAGATGGCCGAAAAGACTCCACAGGCGTTTGAGAATCACGCGCGCATCCTGCCGGCGTTCCACTACGTCGCGTTCCCGCTGTTCGCGATCAATTTCTTCTTCGCGCTCTACCAGGCCGTCGTCCACTTCACCTGGGCGAATCTGATGGGCCTGGGGCTGGCGATTGCGCTCGTGCTGCTGTTCTTCCTCGCGCGGGTGATGGCGCTGACGGTCCAGGACCGCGTGATTCGCCTCGAAGAGCGGATGCGGATGCGCGAGCTGCTGCCCGCGGATCTCAAGCCGCGCATCAACGAGCTCACGGTGAAGCAGGTGGTGGCGCTTCGGTTCGCCAGCGACGCCGAACTGCCCGACCTGGCTCGACAAGTGCTCGACGGGAAGCTGGTCGAGCAGAAGGCCATCAAGCAGGCCGTCAGGAACTGGCGGGCGGATCACCAGCGGGCGTAGGCGCGATTGGGATCGGGACACGTGCTGGTCGACGACGTGCGACGGGACCGGCCCGCTTGACAGCATGCCGCGCGAAGTCGCGCTCAGTAGATTCTACTTCGCGTCCCCGGTCATGCCGATCGCGAACCGCGTCCACGGTTCGCTCTTCATGTCGCGCAGCAGGCCCTTCATCCACCCGTACTGCGGGTGCTTCGCGAGAAACGGCTCCGCCTTGAAGTCGCCCGTGCAGGGCCTCCCCATCGCCGCCCACATCTCGAGCTTCCCGATCATGCTCGCGTCCATCGCCTTGGCCTGCACGGTCCCGCCCGGGAAATACGCCGCCCAATTCCACTCCGGAATCCCTCGCGCGACGTCTTCTACCGCTCCGCACAGTGACCGATCGTTGGGCCCGTCTTTCTTCGCGATCACGTCGTAGTTGTCGCCCTCGAAGGATTTCGCCAGCTCGATGTCGATCGCGCCCTTGTGCTGCGCCATCAACTGCTCCCACCGCGCACGCCGGGCATTGGGAGAGCTGGCCTTGTTGGTCACGTCGAACGTCGTCTCTTCCTTGATGAGCTTCGGCTTGACCGGAAAGTTGGAGCCGACAAAGTAGCCGTTCTTCGTCTTGTCCACCGACCAGGTCTTGAGCCCCAGCTCGAACAGCGCGATTTCGCCGGTCTTGTTGTCCCCAATGAGCCAGTCGTTCGCATACCCGCCGTTGTTGCGGGCCACCATGATCCGCACGTAGTCGTCGATCGACTCGGCGTACTGCATCGCCTTGCGGGCGCGGAAGAACTCGGGCGTGCCCTTCGGATCGAACCCTTCGAAGCCCGTGATGGTGGTTTCGGTGATGACGATGCCCGCGTCGTTGGCGCCGAAGTCGTCATCGCTCGCGATGATGCCCGGCAGGCCGTCCATCAGGATCCGATGGCCGCTGGCAGGCTTGATGTCGAACATGATGTTCCAGCGCGATCCGACGATGTAGTTGGTCCAGGCGTTGTGGCCGATGACGATGCGCTTGTCTTTCGTCCAGTCGCCGGTGGCAATAAAGGCGCTGCAGTTGCCCGGGGCCTTGCCCTGCGGGGGTTTGCCCTGCTGCTTGTCCAACCACGGCACGTAGTAGTCGGGCAACTCCTCGAGGCCGTTGAGCGCCACGATGTCCCAGCGATCTGTCTTGACGCCTTGCGCGGTCAGGCCCGCGACAATCCCGTCGAGCTCTGTGCGGTATTCCTGGTCGATGCCAGGCCAGAGGACCTTCTCGGCGGTCTCGCGGTAAAACGCCCAGCCTCTCTTGGATCCCTTCTCGAGCAGCGGCTTCACCACCCTCAGCAGGTCGGCGATTTCCGGCGCCAGCTGATAGCCGTGCTGGAAGCCGACCTGGGCGGGAGTGCCTTCCAGGTGCACGAAGATCCAGCCACTGCGCTCGAACCGGTAGCTGCCTTTCGCCTGATCGGCCGGCGTCGCGGCCTGTTGCTGGCCGGCTGGCGGAGTCCCGCACGAGATCGAGCCGATCCCGCCGCTGCCTCCGCTGCACGCAGTGAACGCCAACGTCACGAGCACTGCCGTCACCCATCCGTCACGCAGTCGCATAGTCGCCTCCCGTGAACCGGGCTTCAAGGATGTCCTGTGCGTGCTACCTTAGTGCAGGTCGCGCCCGGGATCACAGCGGAAAAGGGGTCGGACCTGTTTTCGTTGCCGATCCCTCGAAGATAGGGCCGACCCCTTTTCCGTTCTGCTGCCACGGCCCGCCAATGACATCGCCGGGCCGCCGTTGTACTGTATACATCTATGGCGATTGACTTTGATCACATCGTGCGTGACGCGCTGGCCGCGCTTGGCGCAGCGACTGATTCCGCGGCGCTTGACGCCTGGCGGGGCACGCACCTCGGCAAGAGCGCCCCGGTGATGTCCGCCCTCGGCACGTTGGGCACGCTGCCCAAAGAGGAGCGGCGCGAGTTCGGCCAACGCGCGAACCAGGCCAGGCAGGCGCTCGAACAGGCGTTCGAGGCCGCCGCCGAACGCGCGCGGGCCGCCGAACTCGAGCGGGCGATCACGGCGGGCGCCATCGACGTCACCCTCCCCGGCCGCGCGCTGGCGCGGGGCCGCCTGCACCCGGCCGTCCAGACGCTCCGCAGGATCTACGCGATCTTCGCCGAGATGGGATTCCAGGTGTACCGGTCGCGAGACGTCGAGACCGACGAGTACAACTTCACCCTGCTCAATATCCCGCCGCACCACCCGGCGCGCGAGATGTGGGACACGTTCTACACGACGACGCCGAACGTCATCCTGCGGACGCACACGTCGCCCGGCCAGATCCACGTGATGCGCGAGCGGGCCCCGGAGCCGATTCGCGTGATCCTGCCAGGCATGTGCTATCGCTACGAGCAGATTACGGCCCGCAGCGAGATCCAGTTCTACCAGGTCGAGGGCCTGGCGATTGGCCGCCACATCACGATGGCGGACCTCAAGGGCACGCTCACCGCCTTCGCGCACGCGCTGTTCGGGCCCAATGTCCGGACGCGGTTCCGCTCCGATCACTTCCCGTTCACCGAGCCGTCCGCAGAGATGGACGTCGAGTGCTTCGTCTGCGACGGCGCCGGCTGCCCGGTCTGCAAGCAGAGCGGGTGGCTCGAGATTCTCGGCTGCGGCATGGTCCACCCGGTCGTGCTGGAGAACGGCGGGTACGACCCGCGCGAGTTCTCGGGATTTGCCTTTGGCATGGGGCCTCAGCGCATCACGATGCTGATGCACAAGATCGAAGATATCCGGTACTTCTTCGCGAACGACCTTCGGTTCCTCGAACAGTTCTGACGAGCGAGCGTTCATCATGCGTGTGCCCTTGAGCTGGTTGCGCGACCATGTCGCGATCTCGGACAGCCCCGACACCCTCGCCTCCCGCCTGACGTTTGCCGGGCTCGAGGTGGAGGAGATCGAGTACGTCGGCCTCGCGCCCGAGCATCAGCCGATCGCGGGCCTGCCGCCGACAGGCCGCTCCGGCGTCCTGGCGACCGGGATCGCCTGGAATCCCGCCACCATTGTCATCGCGCAGATCCTCGAGGTGATGCCGCACCCGAATGCCGATCGCCTGACGCTGTTGCGCGTCGACGATGGCACCGGACCCGAGCAGATCGTGCTGACAGGCGCGCCCAACCTGTTTGCGTTCAAGGGCACCGGGCCGCTCGCGACGCCGATGAAGGTCGTCTTCGCACGCGAAGGCGCGGTCCTCTACGACGGCCACAAGCCGGGCCGGGAGGTGATGACGCTGAAGCGGGCGAAGATCCGCGGCGTCGAGTCGAAGTCCATGGTGTGCTCGGAGAAGGAGCTGGGGATCTCGGACGAACACGATGGGATCATCGTGCTCGATGCCGATGCGCCGGTCGGAAAGCCGGCAGCCACGTACATGGGTGACGTGGTCTTTACCGTGAAGATCAATCCGAACATGGCGCGCAACGCCTGTGTCGTCGGCATCGCGCGCGAGATCGCGGCCCTGACTGGCGCCCCGCTCACCACGCCGGGCACGACCGTCCCGGCCACCGGAGATCCGCTGGCCGGGCGCGTGGACATCGAAATTCGCGACGCCGCGCTCAACCCGCGGTTCGTGCTCGGGCTCATCGAGGCTGTGACCATCTCGCCGAGCCCGTACTGGGTTCAGCGCCGGCTGCGCATGGTCGGCACGCGGCCCATCAACAACATTGTCGACGCCACCAACTACGCGATGTTCGAGCAGGGCGAGCCGCTGCACGCCTTCGACTGGGACGTGATCCAGAGACGCGCGGGCGGCACACGACCCACGATCATCACGCGGCGGGCAGCGCCCGGTGAGACGCTCAGGACCCTCGACAACGTCGATCGCACGCTCGACGGCGACACCGTGCTCGTGTGCGACACCCGAGGTCCGCTGTCGCTGGCTGGCGTGATGGGTGGCGCCGAGTCGGAAGTGTCGGCGACGAGTACGAACATCCTGCTCGAAGGCGCCGCGTGGGATTTCATCAACATCCGGAAGACCGTCAAGGCACAGAACCTGCCGTCTGAAGCCTCGTACCGATTCTCACGCGGCGTGCATCCGGCGCTGGCTGAGCGCGGCGTCAACCGCGCCCTGGGCCTGATGCGGGCGTGGGCGGGCGGCACCGTGGCTGCCGGACTCGTCGATCGCTACCCCGGCAAGCTGGACCCGCCCGTCGTCGACATCACGCCGGCGTGCGTCGAGCGCCAGCTCGGGGTGCGGATGGACGTCGACGAGATCGTGCGAATCCTCCGTGCGCTCGAGTTCCGCTGCGAGGTCGCCGGTGACACGGTTCGTGCCACGGCGCCGGAGCATCGGCTGGATATCGGCCAGGGTGTCGTCGGCCAGGCGGACATTCTCGAGGAGCTTGCCCGTATCTACGGGTACGAGCGCATTCCGAACACGATGCTCGCCGAGGTCATCCCGCCGCCCCACCCCAATCGCGATCTGCTCGTCGAGGAGCGCGCCCGCGATCTGCTGGTCAGCCTGGGGCTGCAGGAGATCGTGACGTACAGCCTGACATCACCAGAACGCGAGGCCAGGCTGGCTGCCGAGCCGGAGCCCGGAGACGGTCCTCCCTACGTGCGGCTCGCCAATCCGATCGTCGTCGATCGGGTCGTGATGAGGCGGACACTGCTCTCCGGGTTGCTGGAGACGGCCGCGGCCAACGCCCGCCACGTCGATCGGCTCGCCTTCTTCGAACTCGGCCCGGTCTACCTCGTACGCCCTGATGAGGCGCTGCCCGACGAACCGTCGCGGGCGGCGATGTTGCTGGCCGGCCCTCGCGCGATGCCGGGTTGGCAGGGCGCGGACCGGGAGCCCATGGATTTCTACGATTTGAAGGGCGTCATCGAGAGCCTGACGCAGGCGCTGCACGTTCCCGCAGTCAGCGTCGAGCCCGCCGTGCACCCGTCACTGATTCCCGGCCGGTCGGCCCGGCTGCTCATCGGCGGCGAGCCGGCAGGATCGTTCGGGGAGTTGCACCCGGCGGTCGCCGAGCGTTTCGGAATGAAGGGCGTCCGCATCCTGGTCGCCGAACTGAGTCTGGCGACGCTCACCGCGCAGGCCAACGATCGGCATACGTCGCGGGCGGTGCCGACCTTCCCTCCCGTTCGCGAGGACATCGCGGTCATCGTCCACGACGACGTGCCGGCGGCGAAGGTGAGTGAACTGATCCGCGCGGCTGGCGGATTGATGCTGACCGGCGTCGCGCTCTTCGACGTCTACCGCGGAGCGCAGATTGGCTCAGGGAAGAAGAGCCTGGCGCTCAGCCTGACCTATCAGGCACAGGACAGGACGCTGACGGATGCCGACGCCACGAAGATCCGCGAGCGCATCGTCCGGGCGTTGCACGACGAGCTGGGAGCCACGCTGCGGGGATGAGGGCCTCTACAGGGCGCCCGGCCTCATCGACACGGCCGGGCCCTTGGCCGGTTCCGGCTTCGGCGGCTCCGGCGTGAAATCCTCGCCAGGATTGATGAAGCGATCGCGCTCGAATTTGTACTGCTTGTCGTAGAGCTGCCGATACCGGCCGTTGGTGGCCAACAGGTCTTCGTGGGTGCCGCGCTCAACGATCTCGCCCGCCTCGAGCACCAGGATCTGGTCTGCGCTCTGAATCGTGGACAAGCGATGGGCAATCACGAACGTCGTGCGTCCCTTTCGCAGGCGAGCGAGGCCATCCTGGATCATCCCTTCGCTCTCACTGTCGAGACTCGAGGTGGCCTCGTCGAGGATCAGGATCCTCGGCTCTGCCAGTAATGCTCTCGCGATGGCCACGCGCTGCCGCTGGCCGCCCGACAGCCGAACCCCCCGCTCCCCCACCACCGTGTCGTACTTCTCGGGAAATCCCTGCACAAACTCGTCGCAGTGCGCGATCCGGCTCACCGCCACGATCTGGTCGCGCGACGCGTGGGGCCGCGCATAGGCGATATTCTCCGCCACGGTGCCATCGAAGAGAAAATTGTCCTGGAGCACGATGCCGAGATGTTCACGGTAGTCGCGCAGCCTCACCGTCTCCAGGTCCTGGCCATCAACCACGACGCGGCCCGTCTTCGGCCGATTGAAGGTCATGATGAGCGAGATCAGCGTGCTCTTGCCCGACCCGCTCGATCCCACCAGCGCCGTGGTCGTCCCTGCCGGCGCATGAAACGTCACGCCTTTCAACACCGGCACGCCGGCGGTGTACTCGAAGTCCACGCCCTCGAACCGCACGTCGCCGACCAGGCCGGGCATGGGCGCGCGGCTCTGATCCTGCTGGTCCTCGGTCGCCATGCGCCTGATCTCGCGGATGCGATCGAGGCCTGCGAACGCTTCGCTCAGCTGGGTGCTGATCGACGCGATCTGCACGAGCGGCATCACGGTGAGGCCGGTGAACAACAGGTACATCATGAAGTCGCCAAGCGTCATCGTGTTGGCGATCATGGCGCGTCCCCCGACGACCAGCATCACGACACCGATGATGCCGACAATCACGGTGGCACCTGCGCTGACGGTCGACACGCCGGTGATCGACTTTGCGACGTTTCGGAACAGCCGGTGTGCGCCTTTCGCGAAGACCAGGTCCTCGCGCTTTTCCGCCACGTAAGCCTTGACGACGCGCACGCCGCCCAGCGCCTGAGTGAGCCGACCAGTCACTTCGGCGTTGATCTGGCCCCGTTCCCTGAAGAGCGGCCGCAGGCGCATGAAGGCCACAGCCATCAACGCGCCGAACAGCAGCAGCACGACCAGCGTCACCGACGTCAGCCGCCAGTTGAGGTAGAACAGCACGCCCAGCGCCATGCCGGCGGTCACGAATCCCCCGATCAGCTCGACCAGGCCTGTGCCAATCAGGTTCCGGATGCCCTCGGCATCCGTCATGATGCGCGAGATGAGCTGCCCGGTCTGCGTAATATCGAAGAACCCCACCGGCAACCGCAGGACATGTTCGTGCACGTTCTTCCGCATCTCGGTGATGGCCCGCTGCGCGGCCACACTGAGCACCTGGGACAGGGCGAAGGAGGTCGCCGCCTGAACCGCTGTCGCGCCGGCTGCGGCAAAGGCCAGCAGTGGGAGCAGGGCGGTCTGGTGTTTGCCGATCACATCGTCGACCAGATACTTGGAGGTGGCTGGCAGCACCAGCCCCACGACGCGGTTGACAAGCATGAGGCCCAGACCCAGCGCCAGCCGCCAGCGATGGGCCCAGACGAGCACGCGCGCTTCTTCCCACACATCGGAGAAGCGCACTTTCTTTTTTGTCGCCATCGAGACTCCCGCTTTCACAGTATCAGAAACGCGACACGTCAGTAGACGGTAGTCAGTAGACGGTAGCAAGACAGAAGCAAGAAGGAAGACGCAGGGGCGCCATTCATCGCGCCCGAACGGTAGTCAGTAGCCAGCAGACGGTAGCCGAACGACACGGGACGGACCCGACGTGGTGCCGGATGGGGGGCGGCTTGCGTGAGCGGGGACGCAGAGGAACCGTCCTCCAGCGGGCACGGGGACTGAAAGCGAAAAACGATCTCGTGCGGGTAGACTGATCCGGTGCGCCGCATCATCCACATCGACATGGACGCGTTCTACGCGTCGGTCGAGCAGCGAGACCGCCCGGAACTGCGCGGCTGCCCCGTCGTGGTGGGCGGCCGTCCGGAAACACGCGGCGTCGTGGCCGCAGCCAGTTACGAAGCCCGCGCGTTCGGCGTGCGCTCGGCCATGTCGATGGCGAAGGCGGTCCGGCTCTGTCCGAACCTCGCAATCGTGCCGCCTGACTTCTCGAAGTACCAGAGCGTGTCATCCCAGCTGCTCGGCCTCTTCCGATCGGTCACGCCGCTGGTCGAACCGCTCTCACTCGACGAGGCCTACCTCGATGCCACTGAGAACGCGTGGGGTGAGCCCCTCGCGGTTCGCGCCGTCGGCCTGCTCGAGAGGACAGCGGCCGGCACCAGGCCGGTTCGCCTCCTCGGCGTCAGCCTGCACGGACTGGTCGACGAGCCTCAGCCGCCGCCGGCCAGGCCTGCTTCGCCGCAGCTGCGGTTGTTCGATGAGGGGTAACGTCGAGGGGACGCGATCAATCAGAAACGGAAGTCAACCCGTGAGCCGGCGGAGTACTGCGTGACGGACGATTGCAGGGCGCGCTGCTGACGTTCGTACGCTCCCCTGCACGTGAGAGCCACGTGCGATCCGAGCCGCAGCACGAGGTCGCCGAACACGCCGTCCGCGTTGAGCACCAGCACGTCGTTGATGGTTCGCATGGATTCTCTGGCGGCCCCGTGGTGGTACCCAACACCCGCGTACTCCTTGCCGGAGAGGTACCGGCGGATCGCCGCCTGATACGAGGCGTTGGTTCCGAGATCATGCGGCGTCACGAACACGTGGCCGACGAACAGCCAGCTTCCCATGTACTTGGAGAGCGAGCCGATGTAGATGTTGATGCCGCGTCCAAACCCGAGACGGCTCATGCCGACCGACGCTTCGAATCCCCCGCCGAGGCTCTGGTAGAGCTCGGCGCCGGCCCGGTACGTGGGATAGAGGTTAGCGTGGGCCGCGCCGCCGGCGTCGAGGTGCAGATGGGTGCCGGGACGGAGCCGCGGATGGAACTGGATGTCGTACTGCTGGTCGATCAGCCCGTACTGACGCGCCTGCGACCACGTGAACGACACCGAACCGAGGTCTGCCTGTCGCTTCATCACGACAGACTGTTCCTGCCATGGCCTGCGGCGGTCGCTGAACCAGTCGCCGCCGTACCCGACGCCGACACTCCAGAGCCGATCGTTGTCGGCGAGTCGCGTCCGCAGATCACGCGCCGCCTGATTGCCAGGCTCAACGGCCAGGAGGTGGTCCACCGTGTCGCGCGCTTCGCGCAACCGCCCGAGCGAGATTGCGGCCCGAGCCCTGGTCAGCATCATCCCGACGTCCTTCGCGTCGCGCCTGAGCGCCGAACTGGCCAGCGACAGCGCCGTCTCTGCCTGCCCGTCCAGGAGTTCGATGTTGGCGAGCACGGCCACCGCGTCGTGGTAGCCCGGATTTGTGCGGAGCACGATTCGCAACTGGGCCCGGGCTTCGGCGTAATGGCCGTCCCATGAGAGGATGATCCCCACGAGGATTCTGGCATCCATGTCGTCGGGACGTGCCTCGAGACGCTGCTGCAGCAAGATGATCGCCTGAGGGTTTTGCCCAGCGGCGGCCAGCCGCAAGGCGTCGCCAAGTACATCAATCGTTTGCGGCTCCGACTGTTGGACAGTCGCGGTCTGGGCCGCCGCGTGCGCCGGAATGCAGGCAAGCACGACGAGGCTCGCCACGGCCAGGACGCGAATCTGATCGCACGGGGGGCGACTCATAGGAGAGATCGATTCTCGCCGGCACCGTTCCCGGTGTAGGATTCCACCTTATGCTTGGAGCCGTATAGAAGAAGTTTACCTTACATCGGACATAATCTGCTGCACACGGTTCAGGCCCCCTGGCCAGGAGCACGGATGAAGTCAACGCTGGCGATTCTCGCCCTCGTTCTGTTGTTCCCCTGGCGGATGTCTCCGACTACCTGAAGGCGACCGGGAAGATGGGGCAGATCACGCTCGTCGAGAAACCCAATCCGCCGGCCGCGAGCAATGTGCCGGTCGTCAAGAAGCACTGACATGGCCAAGAAAGAGCACGAACACACCACGTACTACACGTATCTCGACACCCCGGTGGGCACGCTGCTGCTCGCCGGGTGTCGCGATCACGGCCTCCGCTACGTCAGCTTCCAGCGCGGAAAGGGCGCCAAGGTGCCTGAATCGCAGTGGCAGCAGTCGGACGCGCCGTTTCGTGACGCCATCCGGCAGCTCAAGGAGTACTTTCGTGGCAAGCGCGTCGCGTTCGACTTGAAGCTGAACCCGAAGGGCACGCCGTTCCAGCTCAAAGTGTGGCGCGCGCTCACGCAGACCCCGTACGGGGCCACCCGCTCGTACGCGCAGATCGCGCGCCGGGTCAGCCGCCCGCTGGCGGTGCGTGCCGTGGGGCTGGCCAACGGGCGCAACCCCCTGCCCATCATCGTGCCGTGCCATCGCGTCATCGGCAGCGGCGGTCAACTGGTCGGCTATGGCGGGGGATTGCCTATCAAGCGGGCCCTGCTCCAACTCGAAGGCGTCGCGCTGACGGCCGACGGGGCCATCACGCCGCCACCTCGCCGCGCGCGGGCATGAATCGCGTCCCTGCGCATGTCGAAGGCGCTGTTCCGGCTCCAGGAGGACGGACGGTGGCGCCTGACATCGCTCTTCGGGGTAGACTGACGGCAGGACGGTGTCGGGCCGTCGAACTCACCACAGGAGGACTCGGATGCCGGACCAGAACCAGGGTCAGTACGACGTGCAGCGTTTCAGGGACCTGATTCACGATATTCCGTTCGCGATGTTCACCTCCGTCACCGGCGATGGCAGCCTGCGCAGCCGGCCGATGGTAGCGACCGGCGACGCGTTCGACGGGTCCCTGTGGTTCTTTTCGCGCGCGGCTTCGCCGGTCGCGCAGGAGATCGGCGGCAACAGCCACGTCAACGTCACTTACGTGTCGGCGCCGGAGGATCGCTTTGTCTCGGTGTCGGGCGACGCCGCCATGGTTCGCGATGTTGCCCGAACACGGCAGATGTGGAACCCGTCGTTCGCCGCGTGGTTCCCGGGCGGTGCCGAAGACGCCGACCTTTCACTGATCAAGATCAGCCTGACGAAGGTCGAGTACTGGGATCGCAAGGCCGGGCGGATGCACCAGCTCTAGCCCTGGCCCTACTCGTACCTCAAGGCATCGACCGGATCGAGACTGGCCGCGCGGCGTGCAGGCAGGTAGCCGGCCACAAGCCCCGTGACCATGGCGGAGACCAGGCCACAGACGACGGCCCAGGCCGGGGGCACAGCGGGAAACGCGGGCTTCCAGACGCTCAAGCCGAAGCCCACGCCCCATGAGATCGCCACGCCGATCAGGCCGCCGATGCTCGATAGCATCGCCGCTTCGAACAGGAACTGCCACAGCACGTCGCTGCGTTTCGCGCCAATCGCGATGCGTGTCCCGATCTCCCGCGTGCGCTCGGTCACGCTGATAATCATCACGTTGGCGATGCCGATGCCGCCAATCACCAGGCTCACGGCGGCCAGGGCAATGGTGGCCAGACCGATCTGCGCGCCAATCTGATCAAACTGCTGAATGATCTGTTCGGCCGTCGACAGGTTGAAGTCGTTGGGTGCGCCCGGCGGAAGCTGCCTGAGCCGTCGCAGCAGGAACTCCATCTCGACGCGGGCCGCCGCCAGCTGACCGGGCCGCGCCCGGGCATAGAGCACTGTCAGCTTCGCGTCGGGAAAGCGTCGCGCAGCGGTCTCGGCCGGAATCGCGATGACATTGTCGTTGCGGTTTTCTCCGAAGAAATTCCCGCGGCGCGGCGCGCATTCGCCGACCACGTGGTAGGTGTCGCCCCCGACCGACATCGTCCGGCCGATCGACGAGCCTCCGCCAAAGAGCGCCCTCGCCACGTTCGATCCGATGACGGCCACTCGCGCCGCCGATCGATCCTCGACATCCGTGAACGGTCGTCCGGCTCGAAACTCTGTGCCTGTGATGTCGAAGAAACTCGGCGTCGCGCCTTCGAGCAGGGCCGTGTCGGTGTCGTTGGATCCGGCACGCACGACGATGGCCCGGCCGGCAATGATGGGCGGGATGATGATCTCGGCTGCCACGTCGCGGACGGCCGTGCTGTTGGACGCGATGTACCGGGCGAACCACCGCTCCAGGGGCTTGCGCTGCGCGTCCTTGTCGGAGGCGGGCGTGTACGGATCACCCTGCCGGTGAAAGGCGAAGACGTTCTCGGTCCCCAGCTCGCGGAACAGCCCCGCGACACCGTTGCGGACGCCCACCAGAATGGTGGCCACCAGTACGACCGTGATGATGCCGATGACAACGCCGACGATGGCGAGGGCGGATCGCAGCAGTTGACTGCGCAGTGAATCGACGGCGAGGGATCCCGCCTCCGATATGGCCATCATCCTGCGCGCGCTCGACGCGCGCCACCCGGTTCCAGTCATGCCTCCAACCATCCTCATGTCGCCAGCCCGAACTGTCATGAAGGTTCGGAATCATCCGCCCTTCGTGGTTCGGCGTCGCTCACCACGCCCTGTTGCCGGAGCTCGCTACTCCGCCCGCACGGCGGCAATCACGTCGATCCGCGTCGCACGGCGCGCCGGGTAGTAGCCCGCCAGCATGCCGCTTGCACCCGATGCCAGCATCGCCCAACCGAGCGTCGATGCGTGCACGACGACGTCGATCGACAGCCACCGAGACAGGATCCCGATCGCCGCGGCGGTCAGGCCGGTGCCCACGGCCCCGCCGACCAGCGCGATCAGCGTTGACTCGGCCACGACCTCTCCCATGATCTGCCAGCGCCTGGCGCCCAGTGCCCGTCGCACGCCAATCTCGCGGGTTCTCTGCGTGACCGACACCAGCGTCGTGTTGGTCACGACCACAATGGCGGCCAGCAGGGCCATGAACGAGATGGGGCCGGCCGCCGCTCCGATCCGCTGGGAGAGACTGAACACAAAGTCACGCGCCGATTCGGGCGTCAGCACATCAAAGTTGTCGGCGGCACCCGGCTGCAACTGCCGGCGCGCCCGCAGCGCGGTTCTGGCCGTGTCCTCCGCCGCCTGCGTCTGACTGACGTCGCGGGCCCTGGCGAAAATGTTCAGTGTCGGTGAGGCGCCGAAGATCCGCTCGAAGGTGGTGATGGGGATCCAGACGAACTTGTCGAGCGTCGTGCCGCCGGAAGACCCGAGGCGCAACTGAACGCCGATCACATCGAATCGGCGCCCGGCGACGCGAATCGACTTCTCCAGCGCATCGCGCGACGGGAACAGCGCATCGGCCACGTCCGCGCCAATGACGGCCACCTGCGCGCCCCGGATCTCGTCGTCTCGATTCAGGAATCGGCCGCGCGCCAGCCCGATGTCACGCAGGTCGGCCAGGGTCGAGGTGGTTCCGCTGATGGCGGCGTTCTCGTACTTGTTCGATCCGGCCGTCACGTCGCCGACTTGCTGCACGGTCGACGCATACAGGATGTCGGATCCGGCGTACCGCTCCAGGAAGCGGAGATCGGCCCGGCGGATGGCGGGATTGCGCTGCAGCTTCTCGGCCAGCTCGCGCCGGTTAGTCTGCCCGGCGGTGGCAATCTGCGCCAGCAAGAACGTGTCGCTGCCGAACGCGCGCGAACTGGTGGTCCGCGCGAAGCGGCCCAACCCGTCAATGGCGATCACGACCACCACGATGGTGGCCACGGCCACGGCAATCGCGAGGACCCCCAGCCCGGCGCGCAGTGGCTGGCCCAGCGCCGACCTGGCACCCTGGCGGATGGCTTCCTGGTAGCGTCGCACGCTGGTGGACATCGGAGGTCAAGTGTACCTGCCCGAAGGGCGACGAACAATGCACGGCGGGAATGAATCGATTTCCGGCGTGATAAAGTGGAATCGATGCGTCGCCGTACTCTCGGCTGGATCGTCGCCATCGCCCTCGTCATCGTGCTGGTGGCCGTGTTCGTGATGCGCCGCGATGGCGATGGCACGGGCGTCGACGTCGGCGCGGTGACCCGAAAAGCGGTGTTTCGTTCGTTTGTGACCGCGTCGGGGCAAGTCGTCGCCAGCCGCTACGCGGATGTCGGCGCGAGCGCCATGGGACGGCTGGTCGAGCTGCGCGTGAAGGAAGGCGACGTCGTCAGGCAGAGCCAGGTGCTCGCGCGAATCGATCGGGTGCAGGCGGCCGCGGGTGCGGCGGCGGCCGGCGCGCGTGTGAGGGCCGCGGAAGCCGACGTGCGAGCGACGACCGAACAATTGCAAGCGGCCGAGGCGGATGTCGCCGCGGCCGAGGCGCGGGCCAAAGAAGCCCAGCAGAATCTGCAGCGGATGCAGGACCTGCGCAAAGATGGCCTGATTCCCGTCGCTCAGTTGGATTCGGCGAAGGCGGCCGCCGATGCCGTCGCCGCCCAGCTCGTAGCTGCGCACGCGGGCGTCCGCCGGCTGCGGCAGACCGGCGACGGCGCCGAACGTCGGCTCGCCGAGGCCCGGGCTGACGACACCCGAGCGGGTGATGTGTTTGCCAAGACGGAAATCCTGGCGCCCATCGCCGGCGTGGTCACGCGCCTGCCCGTGCGGGAAGGCGAGATGGTTGTGATCGGCATCCAGAATCAGCCCGGCACGACGCTGATGACCATTTCCGATCTGACCGCCATTGATGCCGAAGTCAAGGTCGCCGAAGCCGATGTCCTTCGCGTGCGGGTCGGGCAGACAGCCAGGGTCACGCTCGAAGCGATGCCGGGCACGCCGTTCCCGGGACGCGTGGTGGAAATCGGCGCAAGCGCGCTGCCCGTGGTCGGCACTGGCGCCGCCGCACGCGAGTTCAAGGTCAAGGTACGGCTGGATCATCCCGGTCGCGAGCTTCGCCCCGGCCTCACATGCGACACCGAGATCCTGACTGCGGAACGACAGGGCGTGCTCACCGTCCCGCTGCAAGCCGTCGTCCTCAGGCAGACCGCCTCCGGAGAGGAACAGCCTGGGGTCTTCGTTCCTGAGGGGAGCATCGCCAGGTTCCGCCTGGTCAGGACGGGCCTGATCGGCGGCCTCGACATCGAGGTGTCCGGCCTCGCAGAAGGCACCGCCGTCGTCGTTGGCCCCTTCCAGGCGCTGCGCGACCTGCAGGACGGACAGGCGTTGCGCGTGCAGGCCGCCAAGTGAGTCCCAGACACTCCCACACGGTCAAGACCGCGTGCCCGCTGGACTGCCCGGATTCGTGCAGCATCACGGCGACGATCGAGGACGGCCGCATCGCGACGCTCGACGGCAATCATGAGCACCCGGTGACGCGCGGCTTCATCTGCGCCAAAGTTCGCCACTTCGCCAGTCGCGTCTACGGTGCCGATCGCCTGATGCGACCTGGCATCCGAACGGGCCCGAAAGGCGCCGGTCAATTCCGGTGGGTGGAGTGGGACGAAGCCCTGGAGCACATCGCCCGCAAGATGGAGGAGGCCAGGGCCCGGCATGGCGCCGAGTCGGTGCTGCCGTTCTACTACGGCGGCTCGAACGGATTGTTGACGCAGGATACGACCGACATGCGGCTGTTCCGGCGCTTTGGGGCATCGCGCCTGGCCCGCACCGTGTGCGCGTCGACGACGAGCGCCGCCAATCAGGCGCTCTACGGCAAGATGCCGTCGGTCACCTACGAGGACTACGCGCAGGCCCGGCTCATCGTCGTGTGGGGCGCGAACCCGTCCGCGTCGGCCATTCATCTGGTCCCGTTCATCCGGGACGCGCAGCGCAACGGCGCGCGGCTCGTCGTGGTCGATCCCCGCAGCACGCAGCTCGCGCGGCTCTCCGACCTGCACCTGAACGTGCGGCCTGGCACGGATGTGGTCGTCGCGTTGGCGCTGCATCGGTACCTGTTTGAAGGCGGCCTCGCCGACACGGCGTTTCTCAACGAGCACGCGACCGGAGCCGAGCGCCTGAGAGAGCGGGCGGCGCCCTGGACGTTGCAGCGAGCGGCAGAGGTGGCGGGCGTGCCGGCCAACGACCTGCGCCGCTTCGCGGCGATGTATGCCGAATCGTCGCCGGCCGTGATTCGGTGCGGTTGGGGCCTCGAGCGGAACAGGAATGGCGGAAACGCCGCGATGGCGATTCTCGCGCTGCCTGCCGTCGCCGGCAAGTTCGGCGTGCGCGGCGGCGGCTACTCGATGAGCAACTCAGGGTCGTGGGGATTGACCAAGACGTGGATTGGCGCCAATGAGCCGCCAACGCGCATCATCAACATGAACCATCTCGGGCGCGTCCTCACCGACAGCCCTGAGCCGCCAGTCAAGGTGCTCTTCGTCTACAACTGCAATCCGCTGGCGACCATGCCCGATCAGAATCGCGTGCGGCGCGGGCTGTCGCGCGACGATCTCACCACCGTCGTCTTCGATCAGGTGATGACCGACTCGGCGTTGTACGCGGATGTCGTGCTGCCGGCCACGACGTTTCTCGAAGCCTACGATCTTGCGCGCGCCTACGGCCCGATTAGTCTGCAGATGACGCAGCCCGTCATCGCTGCGGTCGGCGAAGCCCGTCCGAACGTCGAGGTCTTCGCGGAACTGGAACAGCGGCTTGGTCTCACCGAGGACGGCGACCCGGCCAACGACATCGAGATGATGCTGAAGATCCTCGACGATCTTCCGGAACCGGTTGCGGAGGCGCTCAAGCAGCAGGGCCGGCCGGTGCCGCCGTGCGGTTTCGCGCCGGTGCAGTTTGTCGACGTCTTCCCGCGCACGCCGGACGCCAGGGTCAGCCTGTTTCCCGACGCGCTCGAGCGCGAAGCCCCGCTCGGGCTCTATGCCTATCAGGACGATCCCGCGACCGACCAGTACCCGCTCGCCCTGATCTCGCCATCGAGCGAGAAGACCATCAGTTCGACGCTCGGCGAACTGGGTGAACGGTTGGCGGAACTCTCGATCCATCCCGACGATGCGCGGCATCGAGAGATCGAGGACGGGGACCGGATCCGGATGTTCAACGCGCTGGGCGAGGTGCGCTGCCTCGTCAGCGTATCGCCGATTGTCAGGCCCGGCACCGTGTCGCTCGCCAAAGGGCTCTGGTGCCGCAGCACGGAGAACGGATCGACCGCCAACGCCCTGTCGCCCGATACGCTGTCGGACATCGGCGCTGGCGCCTGCTTCAACGATGCGCGGGTGCAGGTGGAGAAAGTGGAAGACGACGAACATCAGCTGCGGGGCGTCACCCCAGCGGCGCGAGCGCACTGAACGGGGAGGCTGGCAGGATCGGCCTGCCCGCGGGTAAGTTGAGAGGCTGACCCGCCGCCGTCGAGGCGGCAGAACGACGACCGGGATCGGGATCCTGAGTGGCAGGATCCTCCGGGCGAAGGAGAGACATGAGTCGCACCGTCACATGCGTCAAGTTGGGAAAGCAACTGCCGGGCCTGGATGCAGCCCCGTGGCCGGGTGAACTTGGCCAACGCGTCTTCGAGAACGTGTCAGCCGAAGCCTGGAAGATGTGGGAAGAGCGGATGAAGATGATCCTCAACGAGTACCGGCTGCTGCCGTTCCAGAAGGAGGCGCAGGAACTGGTGGCGAAGCAGATGGAAGAGTTCTTCTTCGGCGAAAGCTCGGCGCTGCCGCCGGAGTACGTGCCGCCGCGGCAGAAATAGCCCTTCGACTCGCTCTTCGACTCGCGAGCTGACGAACCGCTCGCTCAGGGGGAAATGGGGTCGGGCCTAATTTCGGGCGTCATGCAACGACATTAGGTCCGACCCCATTTCCCGGCCAGCGGCAGCTCCCGGTCGATGTCGAAGCGCAGCCTGCTGTGCGCCTCGCGCAGCGACGCGACGACGTCGGCGCTCAGGCTGGCCCGCGCGAAGATGAAGCCCAGGTAGCTCGCGCCTTCCGGAAGCGGCACAAGGTGCTGGTCGGGTTTGGCGGTGATGATGACCTCGTCTACGAAGGCGACGGCACGAGCCGCATCCACGCCCTCCACGCCCCGATACACACCGGCGCGCGGAATCGGCATCATCATCACGCCAGACGCGCAGGCTTCCCGGCGGTAGGTCCGCACATCCTCGCCAAGCGCGTGACGAAGCAGCAACTCCTCCAACCCAATCGTGTTGCGCTCTGCCTGCCCGCCCTGAGCGAGCACTCCAGTCTCCCGCGAGCCGAAGGGCCCTGAGCGCGCTGCAGAACCGGTCGCGAGCCGAAGGGCCCCGACGAACCGCAGCGCCCGTGCGCACAGCCCGCCAATCGGGCGAGCCGCCACCTCGAGCACGAACACGCCATGCTGGTTCACCCGGCACTCGGCGTGAACGGGGCCGTGTGAAAGCCCGATCGCAGAGGCCGCCGCCGCGATCGCCGCGACGATGTGCCGCTGTGTGGCTGTATCGTGAGCCGACGGCGTCACGTAGATTGTCTCTTCGAAGAAGGGGCCATCGAGCGGGTCGGGCTTGTCGAAGATGGCCAGCGCGTCAAATACCCCCTGATGCATCAGACCGTCAACCGCGAACTCCACCCCCGGGATGAAGCCTTCGATCAGCACCTGTCGCAGCGCCGGATCCTTCATCGTCTTGATGTCTGGCGCCCCCAGAATGTGGCGCAATCGCGCAAACGCCGTGGAGAATGCCCCCGGGTTGTCCGCGCGAATCACACCGCGGCTGCCCGAGAGCGCGAGCGGTTTGACGACGCATGGGTACGGCACGCGCGCCGCCAGCGTCTCGCTGTCGTCATCGATGCTGGCTGAGATGAACGATGGCACAAGCAGGCCGGCGGCCAGAAGCCGGTTACGGGCGTCCAGCTTGTTCCGGCTGGTTCGCGCGGCGGCAGCGGAATGGAACGGCAGGCGCAGCACTTCTGCCGCGAGTGCGGCCAGCACCGTCGGCTGGTCACCGAGCGCGAGGATGCCGGAGATGGGGCCATCCTGCGAGGCCGACACGATGGCATCGACCGAGCGTGGGTCGTCGTAGAACCGCACGGCCAGCGAGTGATCGCCCCACGGATCGTCGAGCCCGCGACAACGGTCGAGCCCGAATACCAACTCGACACCCAGCTTCGACGCGGCCTCGCCGAACGCGCGCGTCTGATATCCCGTTGTTGTCGCGAGCAGAAGAATCCGCTTCATGCACGAAATCCCTATCTCACCGCAGGGTGGCCCCAGCCACGGTGCCGTCAGGACGACGGTTCCTCCGCGTGCTCTCCGATCCCTGATCCCTCACCCCTCATAGAAGAGCCACCGGCCCTTCGGTCGGCTCGGCTCAACAATACCAAGGCTCGTTCACGTAAGGCACCGGCGTTCGTCGATAATCAGCATCCGGCTTCGCCGGCGATCGGCCCGCGGCCGGGTCCACCAGGGCGCAATCGCACGCCAGTTGCCACACGCGCCCGAACACCGTGTCTCTGCCAGCACCGACCTGGCGGCCGACCGTCGCGACGATCTCATTCTGCAGCGCATCGACGCGAGCATCGTGGTGCGCCCACGGGTAGGCCAGGGCTGCGGGATTGAACGGGCCGACCAGGGCTCGCACGTCGGGCAGGTCGAGCAAACGCGACCCCTCCGGGATCAACAGTCGGATACCTAACTGAATCGAAGCAACGTGTTCGACCAGGTCGAGACGCCGGATGGCGGCCAGCAGGCTGACGTAGCCGCCGAGTGAGGTCCACGGTGTAAACGGCACAAACGTCGGCGCCAGTACCAGCCCATGTTGTCGGCACAGAGACACGGCGCGCTCGAAGTCAGCGGCAGTATGGCCTTTGTCCAGGGCAACCAGCACGTCGTCATCGACCGACTCCACCGCGGTCGTCACAAACAGGCAGCCCGTATCCCGAAGAAGCCCCAGCAGCGACTCGTGCCTCAGCAGATGTTCAATCTTGATGGTGACGTCGTAGGTCAATTGTGGAAACTCGTCATGGAGCGCGGTAATGGTGCGTCGGGCGTGCGCGGGACCGTTGAAGAAATCGGGGTCCCCGAACGTGACGTGCGCCGCGCCGGCAGCCACCTGGTTCCGGATGTCCGCGAGCACAACCTCGGTGGGTACGACGCGGAACTGCCCTTGGTACACCGGCACCACCGGACAGTGCCGGCAGAGGGACAGACAGCCCCGGCTGGCTTCGGTATATCCGACGACGCTCCGTGAACCGCCGCGCTGCAGCGACGCGTAGCGGGCCGGCTCCGGGAGGCCGCTTCGATCAGGAACCAGAAACGCGAGCCGCGCGATCGGCCGCTTCGAACCGTCGCGTTGCAGCGACGCGTAGCGGGCCGGCTCCGGGAGGCCGGTTCGGTCCGGAACCAGAAACTCGAGCCGCGCGATCGGCCGCTTCGATTGAGTCCGGTCAGCATCGAGCCTGGGATCGCCGGGCTCCAGCCCGGCCTCTTCGGAAACCTGACTGAAGGGAGCGGAGGCTCTCGTCGTGCCGCACGCATACTCGACCAGGTCCGCCTCGAATTCCGCACCGTAGGTCGCGTCGACACCATGCGCATGAAGCAGCCCCGCGTTGGGTGGCGCGTACAACCCGAACGCGCACAGTCGTGCCGCCGGATTGAGCCCGTGCACGCGATCGATCACGGGCAGGGCCAATCGCGTCGCGGTATGCATGGGCAGGTAGAACGCGACCACGTCCGCCGCTCGCACGGCGTCTTCGTCGAGCCGCTGACGCGACAGATCCTGAACGACCACCTCAGCGCCGGCCCGCCTCAGCCACGCCGCTGGCGAGGCGAGACCGAACGGCTGGCGCCCGAGTTCGTAGGTGGAGAGCAGGGCAACGCGCACAAAACGATTCTGGCACACCGCGAGAAGAAACGGGGCCACGCTGGAGCGTGGCGATCCCAGGCTCGCGACCGATCGGACCGTTGGGCGGCGTGACACCCCTGGGATCGCCGGGCTCCCCGGCCTGAGCTTGTCGAAGGCCAGCCCGGCCTGGGGTTCTGGCGGCGTGACACCCCTGGGATCGCCCCGGGCTCCACCGGCCCGGCAAGCACGCCACGTGAGACCCGCCTGCGCTAGGCGAGAGCGCGGCCCTTGGTCTCCGGGATCCAGATCCAGGCAATGGCCGCGAGCACGAAGGCCACGGCGGCGACGGAAAAGGCAGCGCCAAAACCGCGGCCTGCGGCGAGTGACCCCACCGCGTACGGAGCCACCGCGCTCGCGAGGCGCCCGATGTTATAGGTGAAGCCCTGGGCGGTTGCGCGAATCTCGGTGGGGTAGATCTCGGCGGTGACGGCGCCGAATCCGGTGAAATAGCCCGTCGCAAAGAACGCCGTGACCGGGCCGAGCACAAGGAGTACGGCGGGCGTCCGCGTCGCCGCGTAGCCCAGCAGGAGCACCGCAGCCGTGAGCACGTAAATCACATAGGCGCGCTTGCGCCCGATCACATCGCTGATGAACCCGAACGACACGTACCCGAACCACATCCCGACCTGCATCGCGATAATGAACGCGGACATCACGCGCGTGCTGAGGCCAATACCGCCGTCCGCCACGGGAAGCGACAGGTACGCGGGAATCCACAGATTGAAGCCCCACCACGCGAACATCGTGCAGGCGTTCATCAGCGTCACCGGCACGGTGAGTCGCAGGAGGTCGCCCTTGAAGATGTCGCCAAGGCCGGCACGCGACGCGGTGGCCCGGCCGCGGCGTTCGCGCCACATGGCCGGTTCCTCCACCCGCCGCTGCACCCAGATGGTGAGCAGTGCGGGCAGCACACCCACGAAGAACACAGCCCGCCAGCCCCAGATGGGCATCACGATGGCGACGACCAGCGCCGCGGCGCCGTACCCAATCGCCCATGCGCTCTGCATGAAGCCGAGCGCCTTCCCCCGATACGCGGCAGGCCACGTTTCCGACACCAGCGCGGCACCGCTCGCCCACTCGCCGCCCATGCCAAGCCCGAGGCAGATACGAAAGACGGCCAACTGCGTCACCGTCTGCGCGAAACCGCACATGGCCGTGAACACGGAGTAGATCAGGATGCTGGCGATCAGCGCACGCGTTCGCCCATATCGATCCGCGATGATGCCGAAAGCGAGCCCGCCGACGGCGGACGCAACCAGTGTGATGGAACCCAACAGGCCCGCGGTGTCCTTGCTGATGCCGAGATCCTTGATGAGGGCCGCCAGCACGAGCGCGTAGAGCATCACGTCGAAGCTGTCGAGCATCCAGCCCAAACCGCCGGCGACAAGTGCCCGTCGTCCTTCGGGCGTGCCTGCCCGCCACCACCCGAACCAGCCGGACGCGTCAACCGCTATCGTCATTCGTCCCTCCCCCAGCCTGTCTCGTCGAGCGCATCGGCCAGGTCGCCGAACCCTTCGGCGGCCAATCCGCCTCCCGCGTCCTCGTCGTATACGTCGTCTTCGGGCGCGGCCGGCCTGGTCGCCTCCGGAGTCACCAACGCGTCGAGCACGGCCTCCTGCTCGCGCAACCGTGCGCAGGCCTCGTCGAGATCGACGACGTCGAAACGCACGCGGTCACCCGGCGCCGCTTGCGCGAGCCTCCAGATGTCCGCCGAGATCACCGTGGCGATCTTCGTGTAGCCGCCGGTGGTGCCGCGATCGGCCATCAGCACAATCGGCATGCCGTCTCCGCTGACCTGCACGATTCCCAGCGTCGTGCCATCCGACACGATATCGGCACTCGTGCGATGTGCGATGCGCGGTCCATCGAACCGGCAGCCGATGCGATCCGATTGCGGCGTCATCGTGTAGACGGCCGTGAGGAACGTCGACCGTCCCTCATCGGAAAACGCGTCATCCTGCGGACCGAAGACGACGCGCACGCGATGTTCGTGACCGTAGGACGGAATGTCAGATGACCGCATCGCGCGCCTGGCTGCCCCGCGCGGGGCATTTCCGGAGGCCGGGCTGGAGCCCGGCGATCCCGGGCGTGTCGAGCCGCCAGGACTGCAGGCCGGGCTGCCAGCCCTGAGGGAACTCGAAGGGGAGCCCGGCGATCCCAGGGGCCGTCCAGCCAATTCCAGTGGTGCCGTCTTCTCGGAGGCCGGGCGACCCGGCGCTCCCGGGACGAACCCGGCGGCGCCAGGCACTGCATGCCTGGGATCGCCACGCTCCAGCGTGGCGTGACTGCGAGCCCCCCCCACGGGCAGCACGTCGCCGGCGCGAAGGGGCCGTCCTTCGAAACCGCCGAGTCCCGACCGCGTCGAGGTCGCACGACTTCCAAGCACGACCGGAACATCGATGCCGCCGTCGACCGCGACGTATGCGCGCAGGCCATCGCGCTGGCCCGAAAACGACAATGCCGACCCCACGCGAACCTCAATCGTACGCCACATCTGGATCGGGCGTCCGTCAACGCACGGCCCGAGGTTGGCTCCGGTGACCGCAATCAGGCCTGGTTGGCCGAATCGGACCTCGGGACCGATCAACGTCACTTCAAGGCCGGCGGCTGCATCGGCGTTCCCCACGAGTCGATTGGCCGCGCGAAGCGCAAAGCCATCCATCGCGCCTGACACCGCCACGCCGTACCGCTGGTACTGGAAGCGCCCAAGGTCCTGGACCGTCGTGAACAGGCCGCCGTCGAGAATCTCGATCGTCCGCATGCGCTCGTCACTCACGGTGGCGCACCGTCGGCGTCCACGCGCCGGCCGCAATCTGTGAGGCAATCGCCTGCGCCTGCCCGCCGGTCGCCGGCACGAACCGGATGTAGTCTCCCGCCTCGAACAGCACCGGCGGGTCGTGCGTCGCATCGAAGATGCGCACCGGGGTCCAGCCGATCAGCCGCCAGCCGCCTGGCGTCTCGGTCGGATAGATACCGGTCTGTTCCTGCGCAATCCCGACCGATCCGGTGGGCACTCTGGTCCGCGGACTCGGAAGACGGGGCATCGCAATGCGCGGCGACAGGCCGCCGAGATACGGGAATCCCGCCATGAACCCCATCATGTAGACGAGGTACTCGCGTCCGCAGTGAAGCGCGATCACCTCGTCTTTCGGGATTCCGGCCCACGCCGCCACGTCGTCGAGATCCGGGCCGTAGTGGCCGCCGTAGACGGTTGGAATGTCGATCACACGAGGGCGCGGCAGCGTGACGCCGGCCAGATGCTGCTCCGCGTCGGCGACGATCGCCTCGATGTCGGCGCGCGACAGCCGCAACGGGTCGTAGTGCACCATCAGCGATCGATAGGTAGGGACGATCTCGACGATGCCCGGATCGTGGCGCGCGGTGAGGGCGGCGGTCACCAGGCGAACGCGAAGATTGGTGGCCTCGTCTATGGCGTCGCCGTACTCGACGACAACGGCGCGATCGCCAGCGGTGAGAAACGCAGCCCGCTCGTACATCAGCTATGCGGCGAGCAGTCGCCCCATCGGCAGCAGTTCCACGCCGGCGCGCTCGAACGCCTCCCTGAGCGCGGCGGCCAAGTGCACCGACCCCGGGGTGTCGCCGTGCAGGCAGATCGTGTCAGCCTGCAATTCGATGATCTCGCCAGTGATGGTGGCGACCTTGCCTTCCGTCACGAGGCGCAGGCTCCGGTCGACGACTTCGTGAGGGTCGTGCAGGACCGAGCCCGGCTTCGACCGCGGGACCAGCGTGCCATCGGCGTCGAAGGCGCGGTCGGCGAACACCTCGCGGGCGGTTCGCAGGCCCATGCGCCCGGCAAGCGTCACCCACCGCGATCCGGCCAGCACCACCAGGATCATGCGCGGATCGACCTCGAGGACCGCCTGGCAGATCGCACTCGCCAGCGCGTCGTTTTCTACGGCCATGTTGTAGAGCGCGCCGTGCGGTTTGACGTGCTGCAGGCGCTTGTCGCGCGTAAAGGCGGTCAGCGCGCCAATCTGGTAGACCAGATCGTCTCGAACCTCACTCGGTGACGCCGCCAGATTCCGCCGGCCGAACCCGCGCAGATCCGGAAAGCCGGGATGCGCGCCAACGCCGACGCCCTGCAGCTCGGCCAGCGCGACCGTCCGGCGCATCCACGCCGGATCGCCCGCGTGGAACCCGCACGCGATGTTGGCCGAGGTGATCGACTTGATGATCTGGTCGTCGAGCCCGAGCGTGTAGGCGCCGAAGCTCTCGCCCATGTCGCAGTTGAAGTCGATGCGCGAACGCGCGGATGCCGGGTCCATGGCGGTTCAAGGCTAGCGGCGCCCCTGCGCGAAGTCAAGAACACCGCACTGGCAGAACACCGCACTGGCAGAAACCCGCGGTGGCAGGACACCGCGCCGGCCACGGTCAACACCCGCGATTTCGCCGGACTGGCTTTACGCGCGTCTGGAATCCTCCCGCTGACTGACCGTTTCAGATCCGACAGCCGACGTCAGCGACCACCATGGCCCAACAGGTCACGGCGATGTTCGACCGGGACGCGGATTGGGAGGTCTTGACCAAGACCACTATTAGTGGTCATATGAACGCATATGGTGGTCAAGACACTCTCCAGCCCGTTTGGCGGCCTCGTCCGCACGCGCACGATGATCGCGCTCCGGCTCCTGGGATCGAGTTTTCCCCGGGAACTCTCGCGGGTTCTCGTGACGCCGGTCTCAGCCGTCTCGCGCGCGCTCGCCGGCCTCGAACGAGATGCCCTCGTCGCAGGCAGGCTCGTGGGCCGAACGCGGGTGTGCACGCTCAACCCCGCCTATTTCGCAAAACACCAACTGGACGCCTATTTGTCTCGCCTCGCTGACGCCGACCACGAACTCAGGGAACAGACCGACCGACTTCGTCGCAGACCCCGGCGGGCCGGAAAGCCATTGTGAGGCTGACGGCGAAGTCGACGTTGGCCGACATCGCATTGACCGTGGGCGCGCGGCTCCAACGCCACGGCATCACGGCAGTGCTCACCGGCGGCGCCTGCGTCTCGGTCTATACGGACGGCTCCTACGTCTCGAAGGACGCGGACTATGTCCTGCAGGGAACGATCCGGCAATCGGATCTGGACACCGCGCTCGCCGCGTTGGGCTTCGCGCGACGGGGAGATCGCTACGTCCATGCGGTCGTTCCGTTCTACCTCGAGTTTCCTCCGGGCCCGCTGGCTATCGGCACTGACATCGACATCCAGCCAGTCGAGGTCACGGTGGCTGGCGGATCCGCTCTCCTGCTCTCGCCGACCGATTCGTGTCGGGACCGGCTGGCCGCTTTCTACCACTGGCAGGATCGTCAGAGCCTGAGCCTCGCGGTCGCGATCGCGCGGCATCAGGCGATCGATCTGGCTGTCATTCGCGAGTGGAGCCGCGATGAAGGCAGCGGGGCGGGATACGAGGAGTTCCTGCGGGAATTGCGCCGAGACCGCCGGGCGAATCCGCCGGAGCGCCGTTCGCGGCGCGCCGGTCCCCGGAAGACAACGGCCAGTCGTGAAGACACTGTTGTCGGACGACAGCATCGACGGCGGATCGGCCTCCCTCCGCATCGGCGCAGATAAGGCCATGGCACCCTCTCGCGTGGGACTCGCGGCGGCCCACGCCGGCCTGCCCGGGCTGATTGGCGGGCGAGGGCGCCATCACACGCGGCACGACGGCGCTGGTCCCGCGCGGCGTCTATCGCTTCCGCACCTTCGGCGAGGCTGAACGGTGGCTAGCCGAGATGATCCGGACTACGCACGCGCACCTGACCCAGACGATCTCGTCCGCCTCTGCCGGGCGCTAGACAATGCCGGGGCTCGCTACGTGTTGATCGGCGGAATCGCCACGCGCACTCGCTCCACCGTTGACGCCAGCGGCCAGAACCAATCCAACCCGCGCCGCATGTCCCGGTCCTCCGACACCATCGCTTCCAGGCCCGAGACAGGTTGACGGCGGTGGCCGAAGCCGGTACAACTTGCGCCGAGTATTCCGCTTTTCAACAGGAGTGACCCGTGCCACCAACGTGCCGCGCTCTACGCCTCGTGGTTGCCGCCTGCCTGCTGGCCCTGCTCGCCCCTGCCGTCGCCGTGCGAGGGTCCGGTGCGGCCGCCCGCGCACCCGAACGGCTGCGGCTCGCGGCGCCATTCGATCCGGTGCGGGGCGCCGTGCGCGACACGAATGGAGACGGCCTGCCGGACAGCGTGGTCGCCCGCGTCATCGTGCCCGCCCGTCCCGCGATCGAGGAGGTTGAGGCGGCGGCCAACATCGCCGCGAGGCTGGCCTATGAAACAACGGCACTGACACTGCCGCTGGTGGTCCGGGACGATCAGGTGTCGCAGCCCGCGGAGATCCAGCTTCCCATCCTCGTCGGCCGCGACAACGCGTTCGTCAAGAAGCTGGCGGACCGGGGCGCGATCGATCTCAAGGCGCTCAAGCCCGGCCAGGGCCTGGTCGCGGTGGTCGACTCGCCGCTCGGCGGCCCCCATGGCATCGTCATCGTCGGCGGCGATGCGGCCGGCACGCTCGCGGCGGCGATGGAACTGGCGGCCAGGCTGCCGCGCCTGTGGAGCATGTCGGGAATTACGATTGAGGGCATCGAGCAACAGGCGCAGCAGTATCTGAGGGGGAAGGGCGTAGCGATCGCCGGCGCCACCGTCAACGCAGTGCTGGTGGACAGCGACCGGCGAGGCATCGCGAGCGTGTCGGTGACAGTGGACGTCGGCCCGGGTGATGGGGCGCGCGCCGTCAAACTGGTTGAGGAGCTGGATTTCGCACATCGCACGGGACAGTTTGCGCGGGTCCTGAACTTCGCGGAAGCCGCCTCGACGATGGTCGCGGTTCGCGCCAATGGCAACCTCGCGGGACGCCCAGCGGTCCGCCGCTCCGGGCTCAACCCGCGGACGCTCACGCCGCCAGTGGAACCCGAGGAGTACATGCCCGACACGAGCATCCTTGGACGCGCGACGACCGCGGGTGCCTCCGGCGCGGCGGGTGCGGGCGGCGGACGCGGCGGCGGAGCGGCAGCGGCGGCCGGCGCACCGGCAGGGGCCCCGGCCGGTGCCCCCGCGCCTGGCGCCGCGGGCGGCGATGCGCCCGCGGGCGCGTCCTCAGAAAGAGCCCCGACAACTGCGGCAGCCACGCCAGCGACGCCCGGCGACACAGGCGGCCCGGGTGGCGCAACAACGGCGGCGCCAGTCGTGGCAAAGCCCTTCGACCTGTCGAATACGTACTCGATTGACGGCTGGTTCGGCGACGCGTACGTCGACCTGATTCCCGATCGCACCGAGACCACCATCGTCCTGGGCGACGCGGCGGAATCGCTCGGAGCCGCGCACATCGCGGCAAGGCTCGGGCTTGAATCGACGGGCATCAGCCTGCCCCTCACGCGGACGCAGGACAAAGTCAAGGACCCGAGCCGCGAGCCCAGCCCCATCCTCATCGGCCGGACCAACACGCACGTCCAGCAACTGGTGAAGATCGGCAGGGCGCGGCTCGACGACCTCAAGCCAGGGGAGGGCGCCATCCAGGTGGTGCCACGGGCATTCGGCGCCGCAACCGCAACCGTGGTCGCGGGCGCCGACGCGGCCGGCACCGATGCCGCCAGCCTGTACCTTGCCCGTCGCATGCCGTATCTCTGGGACATCGCGCGCGGCGGCGTGTCGTTCGACGACCTCGTCGGCGAAGTCACCAAGTTCTTCTCGGCGCAGAGCGGCGCGGGACAGGCTGCCCAGGCCGTCACGGAACTGCGCGCCGTGCTCGACGAACTGAAGGAGAAGAAGGTCGAATCGGTGGATGCCAAGCTGTTCCTCGAGAAGAAAGACGATGCGCTGGCGGCCCACCTCGCGGAGAGCATCAAGCAGACCCTCAAGGACGCGAAGGTCACTGTCGCCAGCCAGGGCGTCACCGACCCGATTCCGGTGTTCGAGGACAAACCGGACATCCCGTGGGAAGTGGACGAGTTCTGGACCAGGTTCAAGGCCGATGTGGTGCCGAAGGTCAAGGCCGGCTCGATCGTCGAACTCGAGGCGCGACTCAGCGAGCCGCCGGAGATCCGCCGCGCCATCGAGGCCGAGGCGGTCGCGGCGCTTGTCAAGGCGGGCGCGCAGAAGCCGCGCGTCCGCGTGCTGTCGGCCTACAAGCAGGGCTGCTCGTGGCTGACCGAGCAGGTCCTCCCCGAGCTGAAGGGCAAGGGCGCGCGATCGATCCACGTCAAGGCGCTCGCGCACAAGCCCGATCTCTCGAAGAAGTACAAGTTCTACATGGTGCCGAGCCGCTGGCTCCAGGAACTGTTTCCGGTGGACGAGATCTTCGAGCGCGATCTGGGCATTCCCAGGACCGCGTTCACGCTGGAGCTGGTTGACGAGGCCCGCGACACCTACGGCATCGAGGTGAAAGATGCCGCCGGCAAGGTGGTGTACCGGGGCGCGTTCAGTCCGAAAGTGGTCGACCGCGAGTACCTCGACAAGTTCCCCGGATGGGCGAAGGTAGACGTCACCACCGGCTGGATCGCGGCGACGATCGACGGCCAGCAGGCGGTCGATGCGCGGATTGCCACCGACCCCGAGCGGTTCTGGGACTATTACCAGGCCAAGGTGCTGCCGCGGATCTACGACCACGTCATGCGGGTCACCGGCAACCGGCCGACCACCGACAAGCAGCCGTTCTTTCGCGACCTCGATATCGAGGTGTGGATGAGCGAACCGGACTACCGGATTGGCATAGACGAGGAGCAGATTTCATCGCTCGAGGCGCTGCACGAGGATCTGTACTTCGTCACGCTCGATTTCTTCGCGGCGATGGGCCGGACGATTTCACGCCAGCGGATCGGCGCGCCGGGGAAGATCCTGCCGATCATCCACCCCACTCGCGCGGGGAAGCCGGGCCAGGCCCGGATTCTGTATGCCGCCAACGCGGCGACCGGTGCGAAGCTCGAGATCACGTTCAAGGAGCAGGGCGTCGAGAAGCCCGCGACGGTGACGCGGCCGTTCACCCGCATCGACACGACGGCGCCGCAGGTCGTGCGTGCCGTCGTCTCGGCCGACCGCGTGCGCGAGATCGAACTGCAGGTCGAGGCCGCAAGCGACCGCGAAGCAGGGCGGGCGGCCGATGCCCTCGACAATCTCGGCCGCCTGCACGCGGCGGGTTTGTATCGCGATGCGCTCTCGTTCGATCACGTGGACCAGATCGCAGTGGCCATCGGGCTGCGCGACGCCCGCACGCGGCGCGTCGTCGCGAATACGGGCGGCGCCATGCCAACCAATGTCTGGGCGGCGACGGACACACCCAAGCTGCCGCTCGTGACGTGGGATCACGTGATCCCGCCCGACGAGGCGGAGGGCATCGTCAGGAAGCTCGCGGCGTTTCCGGAGGTGAAAGCCTACCGCGTCGGCAAGTCGTACCGGGGCCGCAACCTGTCGGTTCTAGAAATCACCGTGCCGACGCCGAGCGAGTTGGTGTCGATCGCCAAGCTCACCGCGTACAAGCCCACCATCTTCATGATGGGCCGCCAGCACGCCAACGAAGTGTCGTCCACCAGTCACATGCTCCGGCTCGCGGAGTTGCTCGTGTCGGATCCCGCCTACCGGCCGATCCTGAAGAAGGTCAACGTCATCATGGACCCGGTGATGAACCCCGACGGCGCCCAGATTGCGTACGACCTCCAGAAACTGACGCCCACTCACATGCTGCACGCCGGCCGCTACAGCGCCCTCGGCATGGACGTCAGCTCGCGGCAGAACAACCTGCTGCCGGAAGCCGAGGTCGAGGGCCGTGTCTGGCGGGAGTGGCTGCCTGACATCTACCTGAACCCGCACGGATACCCGTCCCACGAGTGGGTTCAGCAGTTCTCCGGCTACATCTCGCCCCAGTTCAGGGCGTATTGGACGTCGCGCGGGTGGTACACGATGATCAGCGGCCTGCGCGATCCCCGGTACCCGGATCATATCGACGCCACCGCGGCCATCCGGGAGGCCGTCGTCGGCGAGGTCAATGCCAATCCCGACGTGCGAGCCATGGATCTGCGGGCGCAGGCCCGGTACGTAAAGTGGGCGGCAGGCTTCGGCACTCACGTCTACGGGATCGAGATCTACAAGGACACGACGATCTTCTTCACCGATCCCGAGTCGGGCGAGCCGCGCGGAAGCCGCCGGGCCGCCACGTCCACAGGACAGCCAGCCAGCGTGCGGCGGGCCTCGATGGGCTCCTATCCGCAAGTGACGTTCAACAGCGGCATGACCGAGGCGCCCGACGAGACGGCGCAGGGACCGTGGCTGAATCTGGTCACCAAGGCCGGCTTCTCGTTCCTGATGGCGCACGTCGCGTACCTGCGGGACGGGACCTACAAGGTCGATCGCATCGGGGAGAACGGCCAGCGCGATGGCAGTGTGCTGACGTCGCTGCGCGTCCGGCCTGTGATGCCCCCGCGCGCGACGGGGCGTGCCGACACGTCCGCCGAAAGGCGGAAGGAGTAGACAGGATCGGGGCGGTCGGGCGGCGTGGGAAGTAGAAGACGCTCGTGCACGCGGGGCTGTCGGACACCTGACCTGCCTGAGTTCTTCGGACCACCGACCACTGGAGAATGACGTCTGTCTCGGAAATCCCCATTTCGGCGGGACCGGTCGGCAGGAACTCGCGAGAATTCGCTTCGCTCCTGGGAAATTGTCAGTGTCTCACGATCCCTGGGTTTTCCGAGACGGCTCCCCGCATTCCTCAAACGTGAGGATGGCTGGAGTCGCGTCCGCGAGCCGGCCCTGCTCATCTGCTCTGGCGGCGCCTGAGTGCCGGGGTGAAGCCCCCGCCTCCGTCAGCGCACGATCAAGATCGACGCGAGGGCGGCAGCGGCCATTGCGCCGAGCCCGATGCCGGCGACGCGGCGGAACGGCGGCCGCGAGATCACCAGCGCCAGCCCCAGCTTGAGCAGCGTGTTCGAGAGGATCCCAGCCGCCACGGCAAGCGCTGATGTGGTGGCGAAGCCGGAGGTGGACGCGGTCTTCGCCATCGAGAGCAGCAGCGCGTCGACGTCGGCGAGGCCGAGCAGCGCGCCCGACACGATCACGCCAACATCGCCCCAGGCCGCTCGCACCGCGTCCACGACGAACATGACCACCTGGAAGAGGACCGCCATCTGGAGCGCGGCCGAGAACTGCAGCGGATTCTGGTGCGTCTGGATTTCGCGACGCTCCTCCTGCGGCCGCCGCCAGCCGATCAGCACGCCCACGAGACCGACCAGAAACGGCGCCGCGATGTACGGCAGCAGCGTCAGCATCAGCGTCATCGACAGCACGGCCGTGGCCGCCACGACGCGCAGGAACATCACCACGCACGCCCCGATGACGCCATAGCCGAGCGGCGCTCCGACCTGCTGGTCTTCCGTCCGGCTTGCCCGCGCAAACGTCAGCGTCACGCTGGTCGACGAGACGATGCCGCCAAGCAGCCCGGCGATCAGGTATCCCTGCTTCGCGCCGACAAACATGCGCGCCATGTAGCCGACAAAGCTGAGGCCAGAAAAAAACAGCACCAGCATCCACAGTTCGCGCGGCCGGAATCCTCCGAGTGGACCGTACGGGCCTGCGGGCAGCAGCGGCAGAATGACGACGGCCATCACCGTAAATCGAATGGCGGCGCGCATCGCCATCTCGTCCATCCGAGCGACGAAGTCGTGCACCCGGGACTTTTCTGCCAGGACCAGCACCGTGACGGCGATGATGGCGCCAGCCAGGCGAGCCTGCCCCACTCCGGCAAAGGCGCCGGCCATCAAGGTGACCAGCGCGGCCACCTCGGTGGTGCCGTCGATGTCGTGTTCGCGAGACGCGGCCGCGTACGCGAGCAGCGCCACCGTCGCTCCGCTGGCCAGCAGCACGACCGCGAGCCAGGGGAGATTGGCGGCATAGAGCCATCCGGCGCCGCCTCCCAGACCGCCGAGCAGCGTAAAGGTCCGCACGCCGGCAAAACGGCCCTCCTGGCCCTTGAGATGGCCCGACCGTTCGCGCTCGACCCCGACCGCCGCGCCGCCAAACGTCGCCAGCAGCAATCCGAGGTCGCGAAGCGTGGCGTCATCCATGGGTGGTCACGACCTCGTCTTCGTCGCTGACCGGCTCGGCACGCAGCACTCCGGCCAGGACGGCCCACAGCGCGTGCGCCAGTCTCGGCCGATCGTGACGCGCGATGTCGCGCCGCCAGAACGTCCCGCTGATGAGCCGGCAGTGGCCGGGCAGCGAGCCGAGTTCGAGCGGACGCTTGTGTTCGGCCGCGTAGCGCGCGAGCACCTCGGCTGATGGCCGGCCATCATTGAACACGACGGCATCGACGCGGCGCTTGATGAACGACTCAATCCGGCCCACCGCGTCGGCCGCCGTGAACCCGTCCATGCCACGCCCTTCCGTCAGCAGGTTGGCCACCAGCACGATCGGGCCTGGCACCTTTGCCAGAACCTCGGCCATGCCCTGCACGGCCAGCACGGGCAGCAGACTCGTATAGAAACTGCCGGGGCCGATGACCACCGCGTCCAGAGCCTGCACGGCCTCGGCCACCTGCCCGTGAATGCTGACCTCCGGCTCGAGCCAGATATCCTGGATCACATGCCCGGCCGTCTGGCGAGCGTCGATCTGGTTCTCGCCCTTCATCACGTGCCCGTCGGCGTAGCGCGCGCACAGCGATGCCCGGTCGATGCTCACCGGCCACACGCGGCCCTTGCAGCCGAGCAGCGAGCGCAGGCCTTCGACGGCGGACATGAAGTTGCCGCTGTACCGCTCCATCATGGACAGCAGCAGATTGCCGCCCGTGTGCCCGGCCAGCCGCGAGTCCTCGAGCGTCGGCAGGCGCGACAGCAGCACCCGCCGCGCCTCGCGCTCGTTGCGGGCGAGCGTCAGCGCGCACTTCAGGATATCGCCCGGAGGCAGCACCCCCAGCTCGTCCCGCAGCTGCCCCGAACTTCCGCCGCTGTCGAACATCGTGACGATGGCGTGCAGATCAATCCAGGGATTCCGCTTCAACCCGCCCAGCACGCTCGGCAGCCCCGTTCCCCCGCCGAAGCAGCCGACTTTGATGATCCGGAGGCGCATGCCGGGATTCTACCAGTCCTTCGCGCCACTTGAACCCCAACCGCATCATTTCTCGCATGAATTAGCAGCGACGGCATGTCCGGGGCGGCCATGCCGGTAGAATAGAATCCATGGCAGACCCAGAGACCGTTCCCGACGCCATCGCCCAGTTGCTCCGCGAACTCGACTTCGTTTTCGGCAAATGACGATGCGCGCATGGCCCGGCCGTCCGCATCCGCTTGGCGCGACCTGGGACGGCCTGGGTGTCAACTTCGCCCTGTTCTCGGAGCACGCGACGGGGGTCGATCTCTGTCTGTTCGACGCGGCCGCCGACGTGCGCGAAACGATGCGCGTCAGGCTGCCAGAGCGGACCGATCACGTCTGGCACGGCTACTTCCCGGACGTCAGACCGGGTCACATCTACGGATATCGGGTGCACGGCCCGTATGCGCCGCAGGATGGGCATCGGTTCAATCCCGCGAAGATCCTGCTCGACCCGTACGCCAAGGCGATCGGCCGGAAGCTGCAGTGGGACGAGGCGATCTTCGGATTCGGGCGTGACGCGAGCCAGCAGGATTTGACGCCAGACACACGTGACAACGCGGCGGTTGCGCCGCTTGCCGCGGTGATCGACCCGTCCTTTACGTGGGGTGACGATCGCCGGCCGGGCACGCCGTGGCACAACACGATCATCTACGAGCTGCACGTAAAGGGCTTCACGTACCGCCACCCCGGGGTGCCTGAGCCGCTGCGGGGCACGTACCTGGGCGTGTCGTCGGACGCAGCGCTGCAGCACATGAAGGACCTTGGCGTCACCGCTGTGGAGCTGATGCCGGTCCATCAGCACGCCACCGATCGCCACCTCGTCTCCGGCGGCCTGACCAACTACTGGGGCTACAACTCGCTTGCCTACTTCGCGCCCGACGTCCGCTACGCCTCGGCCAGGGGCCGCCTTGCGGCGGTGCGCGAGTTCAAGATGATGGTGCGGGCGCTGCACGAAGCGGGCCTCGAGGTGATTCTCGACGTCGTGTACAACCACACCGCCGAAGGCGATCACCTCGGGCCGACCCTCTCGATGCGCGGCGTCGACAACGCGTCGTACTACCGGCCGATGCCCGGCGATCCGCGTCTGTACCAGGACTTCACCGGCTGCGGCAACACGCTGAACATGCGCCACCCGCGCGTCCTGCAGCTGATCATGGACAGCCTTCGGTACTGGGTCGTCGACATGCACGTCGACGGCTTCCGGTTCGATCTGGCAAGCGCGCTGGCTCGGGAGCTGTTCGAAGTCGACAAGCTCGGATCGTTTTTCGACATCATCCAGCAGGATCCGGTGCTCTCGCAGGTCAAGCTGATTGCCGAACCGTGGGATCTGGGCGAGGGCGGATACCAGGTCGGCAACTTTCCCGCCGGCTGGACGGAGTGGAACGGCCGGTACCGCGATCTGGTCCGTCGCTTCTGGCGCGGCGACGGCGGGCAGGTGTCTGAACTGGCCAGCCGGCTGGCGGGCAGCAGCGACCTGTACGCGCAGGGCGACCGGCGTCCCTATGCGAGCATCAATTTCGTGACATCCCACGACGGGTTCACGCTGCGCGATCTGGTCAGCTACCAGGCGAAGCGCAACGAGGCGAATGGCGAAGGCAACCGCGACGGCGAAGCGAACAACCTGAGCTGGAACTGCGGGGTGGAAGGGCCGAGCGATGACGCCGCCGTGCTGGCGCTGCGTGCCCGGCAGATGCGCAATCTGCTTGCGACGCTGCTGCTGTCGCAAGGCGTGCCGATGGTCTGCGCGGGTGACGAGTTCGGCCGGACCCAGCGCGGCAACAACAACGCCTACTGCCAGGATAACGAGATCAGCTGGCTCGACTGGAACCTGAGCCGCGAGCAGGCCGGCCTGCTGACGTTTGTCCGGGACCTCGTCCGGCTTCGCACCAGTCATCCCGTCCTGCACCGTCGCACGTTCTTCCAGGGCCGCAACGGGCGAGGCCCGCACGTCACCGATGTTGTGTGGTTCGATCCGGCCGGGCGCGAGATGACCGATGCCACGTGGAACGCGCCCCAGGCGCGCGCGCTCGGCGCCATGCTGGCCGGGGACGCGATGGCCGAACTCGACGACCGCGGCGCCCCGGTCCGCGACGACACGCTGCTCATCCTGCTGAGCGCAGATGCGGCGCCCGTCGCCTTCACACTCCCGCCATCAGCGGCGGGACGAACGTGGACGTGCCTGTTCGATACCAACGGCACGCCGCCGGCGATCCGCGCTGTGGGCGCTGCGTCTGTCTATCCCCTTGGTGCTCAGTCGCTGGCCTTGCTGCGACTGGGCTAACGCGCATTCGGCCGCGACGCGGGCCGCAACCTCGGCGGCGGCCTGCTCGACCAGCGAAGACAGCCCGACCCCGTCTCGGAATTCGGCACTCTCGATGCCGTAGATCACGAGTCGCGGAGGAAGCTGCCCGAGCAGCCTGCCGAGTTCAATGGCCTCACCGAGACCGATCTGGTGAGACGTCCCGCGGAAGACGTGAGCGGGGGGCCTCTCACCATCCTGCCCCGCTGCGAGTTCGAATCTGTGGACGGTTCCAACCGGCGCGCCGGATCTGACCGCATCGATCACGAAGACGAGGGGGCGATTGCCCCACGAGGCGATCAGGTCGGTGCCCTCGCCGCAACGTTCGTACACCTCGACGCCGGGCGGCGCCAGGGCTTTGATCGACCGCGCGACCGCAACGCCCGCGCCGTCGTCCCGGCGAAACTCGTTGCCGATACCGATGACCAGTACGGCTCCTCTATCAGCGTTCCACATTGAGCGTCAGAAAATGCGTCGCGCACGAAATGCAGGGATCGTAGTTCCGGATCACCTGCTCGCACTGCCACGTCAGCGCATCGACCGGCGTCTCGATTCGCGGCGTCACATATTCGCGCAGGTCCGCTTCCATCATCTTCAGGTTCTGCGATGTCGGCGGGACAATCTTCGCGTCGAGCACCTGCCCGCGCGGATTGACGCGGTAGCGATGGAAGAGGATCCCGCGCGGCGCCTCGGTGCACGCGTAGCCGACGCCAGGCGTGGGCCTGAAGTCGACGACCGCCTTGGCGGGCTGCTCGTACGACTCGATGATGCGCAGCGCCTCGTCTGCGGCGTAGACGGTTTCGACCGCCCTCACGATGATGCTCTTGAACGGATTGTGACACGTCGGCCCAAGACCAGCGCGGGCCGCGGCCTCCCGGGCGATCGGCGAGAGCCGATCGTGGTTCAGGTTGTAGCGCGCCAGCGGCCCGACCAGGTACGGGCCTCGTCCTGTACGGATCGAATGGAGCGCGTTCGAGTGGGCGACGTGCTGCTCCTCGAAATTCTGGTCGTACTCGCGGACGGCGATGTCGAGCCCCTTGTTCGACGCCAGGCGCCCCTCGTTGAACGGGTAGTCATGCGCATGGCGGAGCGCGACGTACTCATAGTCGCGTTCGAAGTCGGGGAACGGCAGTCCGGCCGTAAACATGACGGCGTCGATCGCCGCATCGCGCGCCCACTTGAGCTTTTCGCCCAGCGGCGCGAGCTCGGCCCTGGTCGGCACCTTGTAGAATCCGCCGACGCGCACGCTGATCGGGTGAATCTCGCGTCCGCCGATGAGCGCGATCAGGTCGTTGCCGGTCTTCTTGAGCTGAAGCGCCTGCTGCACGACCGGCAAGTGGTCGCGGGCCATCGCGATCGCGTCCTGGTAGCCGAGAAAGTCCGGCGCATGCAGGAAGAACACGTGGAGCGCGTGGCTTTCGATCCACTCGCCGCAATAGAGCAGCCGGCGCAACTGCCGCAGCTCTTCCGACACGGTGACGCCGAAGGCGTCTTCGAGGGCGTGCGCCGCGCTCATCTGATAGGCCACCGGGCAGATGCCGCAGATGCGCGCGACGATGTCGACCACTTCGTCGTACGACCGCCCGCGCAGGAACGCCTCGAAGAACCGGGGCGGCTCGAAGATGGTGAACTTGACGTCGGTGACCTTGCCGTCCTTCACCTTCACCGTCAGGCCGCCCTCGCCCTCGACGCGAGCGAGCATGTCGACCTTGATCGTCTTACTTCTCATTGGCCTCACTCTCCCTGCGGAAGGCCTCGGCGTACGCGTTGAAGCCGCGGAACTGCCGAACGAGCTGTTCGCTCGTCACCCATTGCGCACGCCACGTGGCGGCGAGCGACGCCGTGTTGGCCGCTTCCTTCGGACCGAAGCACCCGAAGCAGCCGCGGTGGTAGGTCGGGCACAGGGCGCCGCAGCCTGCCTGCGTCACCGGCCCCAGGCACGTCGGCCCGAACGCGACGAGCCCGCACACGTTCCCCTTCAGCTTGCACTCGACGCAGACGCTGTAGTTCGGGATGTTCGGCTTGCGGCCGTTGAGGTACGCGCTCAGCACTTCAACCAGTTGCGTCTTGCTGATCGGACACCCGCGCAGCTCGAAATCGACAACCACGTGGTCGCGGATGGCGGTCGACTTGTTGAGCGTCTCGATGTACGCCGGGGTAGCGTAGACAATTGAAATGTAGTCCTTGACGTCCTTGAAATTGCGCAGCGCCTGGATGCCGCCGGAGGTCGCGCAGGCGCCAATGGTGATCAACACATGGGACGCGCGGCGAATCTTGTGGATCCGCTCCGCGTCGTGAGGCGTGGTGATCGAGCCTTCGACGAGCGAAATATCGTAGGGCCCCTTCGCGACCGCCCTGGAGGCCTCCGGGAAATTCGCCATCTCCACGGCGCCGGCCAGTTCAAGCAGTTCGTCCTCGCAATCGAGCAGCGACAACTGGCAGCCGTCGCACGAGGCGAACTTCCAGACGGCCAGCGTGGGTTTGCGTGTGGACCTGCGTGCCATGTCAGATCTCCCGCTGGGACAGCAGTCCCCGGATGGCGTCGTACCGGAACACCGGCCCGTCCTTGCAGATGAACGTGGCGCCGCACTGGCAGTGCCCGCACAG
>Ga0315273_10000563_pt1 | contig 39732 bp, 36 predicted proteins | sample YL17G02_0_MG_FD_205753 | JGI IMG/M metagenome (GOLD analysis project Ga0315273, IMG submission 205753) | Sediment microbial communities from Yellowstone Lake, YNP, Wyoming, USA - YL17G02_0 | ecosystem: Environmental > Aquatic > Freshwater > Lake > Sediment | place: USA: Wyoming | collected...
TCGCTCTCCTCCTCGCTCCTTGCCTGCGATCCGCAAGCCCCCTGCGCGCGACCCTCCCCATTCCCCCGACAGGCTCCTAGAGTCGAGGGTCAAGAGCTGAGAGGACGACATGAAGAGGCCGCGCGTCACGTCAGCCCCCCCTCGCGGCCCTCGCCTTCGCGCAGCCAGGCGACGACGTCGTCGACGGTGATCACACCCTCGAGCATGCCGTCGCGATCCACGACCGGCAGGGAGAGCAGGTTGAACCGGTCGAACAGCTCGGCGACGTCCTCCATGGGATCGTCGGCGCGCACGCTCTCCGGGTCGGGGTCCATGAGCTCGTCGACGGCGGCATCGTCGCGCGAGCGGATGAGGTCGACGTACGACACCTTGCCCCGCAGCCGGCTGTCGCTGCCGACGACCAGGACCGCGTAGGAGCGGACCAGCTCCGGCGGACCCGCTCGCAGCAGCTCCTTGATCTCGCCCATGCGCGTCCCGGGCGCCACCGTGAATACCTCGGGGTTCATCACCGAGCCCGCCGTGTCGGGCTCGTGCGAGAGCAGGTCGGTTACGGTGGCCGCGTCCGCGGCGGACAGTGTGGCCACGAACCTCTCGCGGAGAGCCTCGGGCAGCTCCTCGAGCAGGTCGGCGGCCTCGTCGGGCGCCATCGCCGCCAGCAGCGCGCCGGCGCGCCGCCCGTCGAGCGCCTCGAGCAGCAGGCGCTGGATCTCGGGCGACAGCTCGGCCAGCGTCTGCGCGGCCTTGGGCAAGCCGAGCGCCTCGAGCATCGCCGGACCCTCGAAGCGGTCCAGCTCCTCGAGGATCTCCGCCAGCTCGGCAGGGTGGAGCTGCGCAAGCTGCTTCTGGGCGACGTTGAGGCGGAGGTCGTGCGGCAGCGCTCCCGAGCGCAGGGGGACGACGTAACGCCACGACAGCAGACGCTCCTCCCCCGCCGGCTTGTGGGGAACCCCGGCGCGGCGGATCATCTCGTCGATCGCCCGCTCCCACCCCAGCCGCCGGAGGATGCCGCGAAAACCGATGTCGACGTGCACGACGTGCACCTCGCTGCCGCGGGCGCGCAGCAGGTGCACGTCGTTGACGCGGACGACACGCGCGCCCTCGGTGTCGACAATCTGCTTGTCGAGAATCTCGCGGCGGAGCAGGATCTCCTCTGGCAGCCGCCGCGCCGAGGGTTTCAGATCGGAGGTGTCGATGTCGAGCCTGAGTACGCCCACGGGCACCTCAACAAACGCCGGGGCCGGAGCGGCGAGCATCACAGAGGCGAGCCACCCGGGGCGAACGTAGTACGTCGCCACACGCGGAAACGGTTCGCCGGCGACGCAGCCGACCTCGACGAGCCGCCCTACCCGCTCGCCGTCACGCGAGAGAACGGGGCGATCGAGGAGCTGTGAGAGGAAGAAGAATTCCTCGCGGGGGCGGGCAACTTCGGCTGCCATCGCTGCCCCGCTCTCCCGCTCGCCCTTCGGCAGCGGGCTCCGTCCGGCGTGTCCTCTGGCCCATCGAGGTGTAGCTTAGCACCGGCCGCCGCGGACGAGAACCCCGCTCCGACTATGGGAGGCTTCTTGCTTGACCGTCTCTCCGGGAGTGGAATAGCCTGCACGGGGGTTGCACCTGGTGCGGGTCGCCCATCTGCGAGGTGGTCATGTCGGTTGACGGAAGGTCGTCTCAGTCGCTGCGATCGCTGGCGGCGGTGGTCGCAGTGGTGCTCGCGTGCGGGGGGTTCGCCGCCGAGCGGCCGCCGGTCGCGCAAGACGGGCTTCCGACGCTGCCCGAAGACACGCGACCGTGGACCGCGAAGGTCGACGCCCGGCTTCTGGCGGACGCGCTGCAGACCGGCGCCGCTGTCGACTGCATCGTCGTCTTCCGCGAGCCGCCGGCGCTTGCCGGTCGCAGCGCCGCCGGCGCCAAGGGCGAGCCGGAGCACCAGTGGATCGCCCGCACGGCGGCCGACCTCGAGCGCGAGTACGCGCCGTTCGGCGCACACACCCTCACGCGCTATACGTTCCTGCCGGTCGCCCACATGGCGGTGCCGGCGGCGTTCCTGCCGGCACTCGCCGGCGACGCGCGCGTCGAGGCGGTGACGCGGATCCGCACTGTGCACGCCTTCCGCACCGAGGGCAAGGCGCTGATGAACGTCCCCGCCGTGCAGGCCCAGGGATTCACCGGCGCCGGCGTCGGCATCGCCGTGCTCGACACCGGCGTCGACTACACCCACCCCGAGCTGTCCCCCGCCGGGGTCAAGACGATCAAGCTGAAGGACGCCGTCAACGGCGACGACGACCCGATGGACGACGAGGGCCACGGTACCTCGTGCGCCGGGATCGCCGGCGGCTCCGGCAACGGCGTCGCTCCCGGCGCCACCATCGTCGCCGTCAAGGTGCTCGACAGCGAGGGGAACGGTGACAGCGACAAGATCCTGGCCGGAATCGATGCCGTGCTCGCCAGCATCAACGCCGGCGACCCGTACCGCATCCGCGTCGCCAGCATGTCGTTTGGCGGCTATATCCCTGGGGATTGGCCGCCGAATGCGGGGACGTGCGACGACCTGATCCCGGATTTCTTCCAGGCCGTCAAGCGCCTCAACGATGCCGGCGTGGTCGTCACCATTGCGGCCGGCAACGGCGGTTGCACCAACGGCGTGGCGTGGCCGGCCTGCATGTCCAACGCGGTGGCCGTCGGCGCCGTGTTCGACGCGGACCTGGGGTTCCGCTCGTACACCCGACTCAACTGCGCCGGCGGGAGCTGCACCGACTCGCAGACCAGCGCGGACATGGTCGCGTGCTACAGCGACTCCGGCGACAAGCTCGACGTCTGGGCGCCCGCAGACTGTGCAACGACGCCGGCTTTGGGCGGCGGCAACGAGTTCTGTTTCACCGGCACCTCTGCGGCCACCCCGTATGTCGCAGGCGTCGCTGCGCTCCTCGCACAGGCCGTCCCGGGCGTCTCCGCCGCCGACCTGCGCGCGGCGATCAGGAACACCGGCAAGGACATCACCGACCCGCGCAACAGCGTCACCCGCAAGCGGGTCGATGCCGGCGCCGCACTGGCGCAGCTTGGCGGCGCCTGCGCCGCGCCTGGCGTTCCGACGGGGATCGGCGCCGACAAGGCCGTGGCGTGCACGGGCCAGAGCGTCGTGGTGAGCTGGGCGCCGGTCGCGGGCGCCGCAACGTACACCGTCCAGGTGGCGACCGATGCGACGTTCAGCGGCGCCCAGTCGTTCAACGCCACGACGACCAGCTTCACGTACGTGCCGGCGCTGCAGACGCCCGAAATCCTCCACTTCCGAGTGCGGGCGAACGCCGCATGCGGCAGCTCGTCAGCGTTCTCGACTGCGGTGCAGGCGAGCTTCAACCCGCAGTGTGGATCGCCGTATGGCAAGGTCTACCACGTCTCGGGCATCGGCCACATCAAAGGCGTCAAGCCGGCATTCTGGTACTCCGACCTCGCCGCCTTCAACCCCGGCGAGTCGACCGCGGCGGCGCGTATCACGTTCCACGGGAGCGCCCTGACGCCCGACCCGGTCGATGTCTCGCTGCAGGGGCACCAGCAGCTCACCTGGAGCGACGTGCTGGTCTCCCTGTTCGGCCTCAGCGGCGAGGACGTCGGCGCGATCATGGTCGAGAGCACGCAACCGCTGCAGGTCCTCGCGCGGACCTACTCGCGCATCGTCGACGCTTGCGACGGCAAGACCAAGACGTACGGCCAGTCGTATGAGGGCCTCGAGCCGTCGCAGGCTCTCCTCCCCGGCCAGGTCGGCTACCTCGTCAACCTGCGCAGCAACTCGGGTTTCCGCACCAACGTGGAGTTCGTCAACGTGGCAGCGGTCGCCGCCAGTGTCGAGGTGCGCTTCTACAACGCCGGCGGCGCGGCGCTCGGGGGACCGCTCACTCGCGGGGTCGCACCCGGCCAGCGGGTGGCGATCACGGCCGCCCTGCCGATAGGCCAGGCGGGGGCCTTCGCCGAGGCACGCGTCACTCCGAGCCAGGCGCGCGTTATTGGCTTCGCCTCCGTGATCGATGGAAACTCCACCGATCCCACGACGATCCCGATGATGGTCACCGGCATCGCGGCGGGCGCGGCGGCAGGGCGCTAGGGCCGCGGCTTCGGAACTCGGGGCGCGGGAGTGCGCTGTCGCTGCGCGCGGTCCTTGGTGAGCTTGCGACAGGCTTGGCGCCCCCCCCCTCCCTGCCCCTCCCCTGCAAGCCGCCTGCGGCGTCCAGGGGGGAGGGAACTGTAAGGTGAGGGCTCGTCCAGCTCGTGCGGGACGTGCTCTGCTATCCGAACAGCCGGGAGAAATTCGCGTCGGTCCCGGCCTCGAGCGTCCCCAGCGCGACCTGGCGCTCGGCGGCGACGCGCTCCGCGACCAGCCTCACCCAGGCCGGCTCGTTGCGCTTGCCCCGGTGCGGTACTGGGGCGAGGTACGGGCTGTCCGTCTCGACCATCAGTCGCTCGGCCGGCGCTGCCCGCGCCGCCTCGCGAATGTTGTCGCCGCGCGGGAACGTGACCATCCCCGAGATGCCGACGTGGAGCCCGCGCCGCACGATTTCGGCGACGCCGGCCGCGCCCTCGGTGAACGAGTGCGCGACACCGCGCACTCCGGCCGCCGCGTCGAGTGCCGCCAGGAAGTCCGCCCACGCGTCGCGATGGTGCAGCACCACGGGCAGATCGAACTCGCGCGCGAGACCGAGCTGGTACGCGAGCGCTCGATGCTGCTCGTCGTGGGTCGAGTGGTCGTAGAAGTAGTCGAGCCCGATCTCGCCCACCGCCACCACGCCGGGGCCTGCGAGCAGGGTCTCGAGCCTGCGCTTGGCGTCGGGGCCGAGGTGGCGCGCCTCGTGCGGGTGAAACCCCAGGGCGACCACCACGCGGCTCGGGAACGCGTGCGCGAGCCCCGCCACTTCGTCGAGGTCGTCGGGACCCGTCGCCGGCACCAGCACGCGGGTGACTCCGGCCTCTGCCGCGCGGTCGAGCACCGCGGCGCGCTCGGCGCGCTCGAACATCGCCAGGTGGGCGTGCGAGTCGATCACGGCGGGAGTCTACGCGAACACGGCTCAGTCCACGGTGATCAGAAAGTGGAGACTGACGTTGCCCGGTAGGACGTTTTGCGGCTTCCTGCGCGTTCGTGGCACGGCTCTGGTCCGTGCCGAACTGCGCCTCGCGGAAGATCGCTGCAAAACGTCATACCCGGCACACGCGCGCCGCTCAGGGAGCGGCGCGGCGTGATTTGGTGGTCCTGCATCGCGCTCAAGCGCGCCCGCGGCTGAGCTGCGTGTCTGATTCCTTCTGCCTTGCCTCTTGCCCATTGCCCATTGCCCATTGCCGATCGCCTGCTTTGCTAAGCTGCTCGTCCATGAGCGACCCCCGCCCGATCTCGGTAGCCGTCGTCGGCGTCGGCCACCTCGGCCGCCATCACCTCCGCCTCGCCGCGACGCTGCCCGGCTGGCGCTGCGTCGGCGCCTACGACCCCGACCGCGCCCGCCTCGATGCACTCTGCGGCGAGTTCGGCGCCACGCCCCTCGACTCGATCGAGCGTGCCGTCGAGCTGGCCGAGGCCGCGGTGATCGCCGCGCCCACGGTCAACCATGCCGAGATCGCCGAGCGATTCCTCGGCGCCGGTCGCCACCTTCTCGTGGAGAAGCCGATCGCTGTCAGCGTGGCGGAGGGCGAGCGGATGGTGGCGCTCGCCGCCCGCCACGGCGCCGTCCTCGGCGTCGGCCACGTCGAGTTTTTCAACCCTGCCGTGCAGGCGGTGATCGCGCGCAGCCCGCGCCCGCGCTACCTCGATGCCCAACGGCTGTCGCCGTTTACCCGGCGCTCGCTCGACATCGACGTGGTGCTCGACCTCATGGTCCACGACCTGCACCTAGCGCAGGCGCTCAACGCCGGCTCGCCCCTGGGCGAGGTGCGCGCCGTGGGCGTGCCGGTGCTCTCGCCGCGCGTCGATCTCGCCAACGTGCGCCTCGAGTTTGCCAACGGCTGCGTTGCCACCCTCACTTCGAGTCGCGTGTCGGCCGAACGGGTGCGCAAGCTGCGGTTGTTCGAGCCGGACTGCTACTACTCGATCGACTACACCGAGCAGGCGGTCAGCGCCTACCGGCTGGAACGCGACGGCGCCGAGCCGCGCATCGAGCCGGTCGTCGTCGAGGTGACCAGGGATGAGCCCCTCGCAGTCGAGCATCGCGCATTTCAGCGCGCCTGCCGGGGACTTCCGGGGCCGTTTGTCACCGGCGAAGCCGGTACCGCGGCGCTGGCGGCGGCTGTCGCCGTCGTCGAGGCGATCGAGGCCGCCGGCACGAACCGTCGACCCTCTTGACAGCGGGCGGCCGTGAGCCGAAACTTGAGTTGCCATAGGGCCGCGGGCGTTCAACGGACCTCACAGCCGCGACACCCACTGCAAAGGTCCGGGCGGTCACCCGCCAAGCCGAAACCCGGCGCTGCCGGGTTTCGCTGTTCTCAACGCTCGCCATGCTTCAACGGAGTTGACCCCTCCCCGGAACCCCGGTTAGCATCGAGCCGGCTCCACACCGGGGGGTGAATGACCGGACCGCTCCAGCAGCACGTCTCCAGGCTCGCGTTGGTTTGCGCCTCGATCATCGCAACAACGGGGGTCTGCGCTGCCGTGGTCTACCTCGTCCCACGGCCGCCGGCGATGCCGCTGGCGCAGGCGAACCACCTGCTCTGGGCGCTGGTGGTGGTCACTCTGCTCAACCTCGTCACGCTGACGCCGGTCCACCGGGCGACTCTCGCTGGTCCCCTCCGCGTCTACGCCGTCAGCCAGGACCTCGAACCGCTGCTGCGCGCCCATTTTGCCGCCCACGTCGTGCTTTTTGCTCGCCTCGAGGCCATTGCGATTTTCGGGCTCGTGCTGTACTTCCTCACCGGCCGCGCGGACTGGTTCTGGGCGTTCGCGGCGATCGCCGTTGCGGGGATGCTGCTGCTCTGGCCCTCGCAGGGGCGGGTGAGAACGGCGCTCGGGCTGTCCTAGTCGCGGTCCTCGGGCCCGCACGGCGGTGCCGCGCCGTGGCCCAGCTTGCGGCGCACGCTCCGCAGCACGCCGCGGACAGGCGGGAAGCGGGTCTCGACCCAGCAGACCAGTCGCGCGAACACGGGCACGTCGGGTGCGAGCAGCAAGGCGCCGATGGCGATCAGGAGCCACCCCTGCAAGACCGGCAGCACGAGGCCGACCACTCCGAGCAGGAGCAGCCCCCACCCGGCGATGTGCCTGAGGAAACGAGCCATGCCCGGCGATTGTGAGGGCGTCTCGGGCGGCGCGCAAGCCCGTGGATCGCCGCGCACGTCGTGGATGTCTCGCGCGAGGAGGCCGAGCGGCGCGCCCGCGACCGGCCGCGGCCGTGATCTTGAGCCTGTCCCGGAATGGGAAAGGCGCCGCTCCTATTCCCGGACAAGCTGTTAGCCCGCGGCGACGACACCGCCGCCGGCCTGCTTTGCCCGCATGAGGGCGCTGTCGGCGGTCTGGAGCAACTGCTCGACGGTGGTGGCGTCGACGCCGAGGCACCCGACACCGGCGGAGATACCGATCTCGGGCGGCACCGCCCGCAGCAGGTCGCGCGCCACCCTGCGGGCCACCTCGCCGCTGGTATTCGGGAGCACAACGACGAACTCATCGCCACCGAAGCGCACCAGGGTATCGCCCGTGCGCACGGCAGCGGCGAGGGAACCTGCGACGTGCTCGAGCACCCGGTCGCCGGCGAGATGGCCGTGCGTGTCGTTGTACGACTTGAAACCGTCAAGATCGAGCAGGAGCACCGACAGGTGCTTGTGGTTCTGTTGCGCCCAGGCCAGCTCCCGGATCAGCAGCTCCTCGAGGTAACGCCGGTTGAACAGGCCGGTGAGCGGGTCGTGCCGCGCCTCGGTACGGTCGGAAGCGCCGAGAGCGACGTCGAGGTGAATGATCCACGTCACGGTGGTCAGCAGCAACAGCCGCGACACCTGGGCAACCCACCGGAATGTGCCGTAGTCGGCGTCCGGCGCGGCGAAGTGCACCTCGCGCCACGCCACCGCGAGGAAGATCACCAGGGCGTACGAGCCCGGCACTGCCAAGGTCACCCCGCGCGCGACGCGCGGGTCGCTGCGGACGCCGGCGAGGGCGACGACGAGGAAGTACCCGAAGAAGACAATCTGGGAGTTGGTGGCGACGATCGCACGATCGAGCATCACGTACATCACCAGCGCGCCGGTAATGGCGCCGATGTCGGCGGCGACCACCCAAACACCGTTCTCCTCGTTCCAGGGGAACCACGCGAGGTAGAGCTGGAAAACGAGCGCGGCCACGAGGATGACGCCGAGTCCGGCGAGACCCCAGAGCTCCTCACGGTACAGGTGCCCGCGGATGAGCCAGGCGGCTAGTACGGTGACTGTGATCCCGGAGGCGAGCGCCAGCCGCCACAGGTTGAGGAAGCGCTCCAGATCGCGGCCGCGCCGGACGATCCGATGTTGCACGGGAAAAAGACGCGGAGACGAGTCCGAGTCCTGCGGCGCGTAGAACATCGAGTGCCCCTGCCGGTGATCCAACACGAGTCTGGTCCCGGCAGCAGTATAGGTCAACCTCAGGACTCTTGTGCCGGCAGTGTGCACGCGGGAGTCAGGACCTGCACTCCAGCGGCGCCCTACGCAATCTCGCTATCGCGGCAGAAACCCTGGACGATCTCGAGAAGATCGCGGTGGACGCCGGGCGACGCGGCGATCATGTTGCCCCGCGCGAGGACCTCGGCGCTTCCGTCGAGGTTGGTGACGACGCCGCCGGCCTCGCGGACGATGACCGCTCCAGCGGCAAGGTCCCACGGTGAGAGGTTGAACTCGAAAAAACCGTCGAAGACTCCGGCCGCCGTGTGCGCGAGGTCGAGGGCGGCGGCGCCGGGCCGGCGGATAGCCATCGCGCGCAGGTACACCTCGCGGAAAACCGCCAGGTAGGTGTCGATGTGCCGCTGGACCCGGAACGGGAAGCCTGTCGTCACGAATGCACCGGCGAGCTCTCCACGCCCGGACACGGTGATGCGCTTCCCGTTGCGGAACGCCCCTTCGCCCACCGCGGCCGTGAACAACTCATCGCGCATCGGGTCGTAGATCGCCCCCACCCTCGGGACGCCATCGACGACGAGCCCAACGGACACCGCGAAGTGCGGGAACGACCGCACGAAATTGGCAGTGCCGTCGAGCGGGTCGACCACCCAAAGCGCCTTGCCGCCCGCCCTCAGGCCGCTCTCCTCGGCGAGGAAACCGAGCCCCGGGGTGTGGCGCTGGAGAAAGCTCGCGATGGCATCCTCGCTCGCCCGGTCCGCGGCCGACACCCAGTCGTTGTGGCCCTTCTCCTCGATCTCGCCGGCTTCCAGGCGGCCGAAGTACGAGCGCAGGATGGCGCCGCCGATTTGGGCGGCGGTCATCGCCACGGCGAGCAGCGACTCACTCACGGTGATCCTCCGTGCCTTTTCGGCGGGAAAGACGCCGAATGCCGTGAGCCGCGCCACCCGAGGAAATGGCCCGGCCCACGTCCGGGTTGTGACGTTGTGATGGAAGTCGACGAGACGCTCCGCGACGAGCAGCAACGGCTACGGCAGCTTCGCCTGCTCGTGGACGTGACGGCCCAGGTCCTGGCAGAAGACGAGAACCTGATCCTCTGCGAGGCGCTGCGCCTCATCGAGGCGGCGAGAACCGCGGCGCTCCGGCTCTTCCCGGAGAAGAGCGGTACCTTCGACCTCGTGATCCGCCCGCGCTTGGAGCGCATCGTCTTCGAGCGTTTCGGCATCGTGTCGGACGCCCCGGTGAACTGACGCCGCCTGCCCAGCCGCCTTGTCACGGCATGCCCCGACGATCGCTGCCATACTCCGGATACTCGGCCAGCGCATCCTGCGGCGGTTCGCCTTCGAGCTCCAACAGGACATTCTCCCCTTTGTTCAGGTCGACGCCGCGGACGACTGCGGTCAGCCCAGCGGTGACCCCGGGCAGCAACATGGCGACATCGACCGGCGCGCGGCGCGCCAGACGGTCGCGCCCATCGGGTCCCTGCACGTGGACGAGGAGCGTCAGCCACCTCAGCGAGACACGGCCCGTGTTGACCACGAGAACGTCGACGTCGAGCACGGGCGAGCCGTCGTCGTCGCGCATGCCCCGAAAACCCATGGGCTCTATGCGATAGCCACCGCGAACCCGTGTTACGCTCTGCTCCCACGTCTCGCGCGGACCGCATGCGGCCAGGGCGACGGCAACTCCGATAGCGAGGGGAACCAGTCGGTTGCGGCTCATGGCGGCCTGCGGCGGCGCAGTCTACCAGAGCGCCGCCATCAGCTCGTTCGACACGAGCCAGCCGCGCGGCGTCAGGCGCACCACACCGGCCCGTTCGCGCGCCAGGGACAGAGCGAGGAAATCGTCGAGCTTCGCCCGGAACTCGGGCGCCATCCTCCCGCACTCGGCGGCGTCGTCCTGCGACACGCCGCGCGCGAGCCTGAGGCCGAGCATCACCCGCTCCTTGCGGGCCTCGTCGTCGCCCAGGCGCCGGCTCCAGGCGATCGGCGGGCGTCCCGCCTCGACCGCATCGAGGTAGGCGGGGAGCTCCGCGTGATTGGCCCACCGCCGGCGGCCGGCCTGACCGTGGGCAGCGAGTCCGGCGGCAAGCACCGGCTGGCCGAGCCAGTAGCGGAGATTGTGGCGCGCCTGGAACCCCGGCCGGGCGAAGTTGGAGATCTCGTAGTGACGATAGCCGGCGGCAACCAGCGTGCGGCCGGCTGCCAGGTACTGAGCGGCGGCGGCGTCGGCGTCAGGGAACAGGTCCGGACGGCGATCGGCGAGCCGCACCAGCGCGTGCGGCTTGTCCATCTCGAGCAGGTAGACCGAGACGTGGTGCGGACGCAGGCGCACCACCTCGGCGAGCGACGCTTCGAGCTCGGCCATGGCCATCCCGGGTAAGCCGAGCATGAGGTCGAGCGACACGGCGAAACCGGCGGCGAGCGCGAGCTCGACCGCGCGCCGCGCCGCAGCCGCGTCGTGCCGCCGGTTGAGGAGCTGCAGCACCCGATCGTGAAACGCCTGAACGCCGATCGACACGCGCGTCACCCCGAGGCGCCGCCACAGCGCGAGCAGCTCCGGGCTAACGTCGTCCGGGTTCGCCTCGATCGTACACTCCTGGACGTCCGCCATGCCGAAGGACCGCCGCAGCGTTCCGAAGAGGTGCTCGAGGTGCTGCCCCGGCACCAGCGACGGGGTGCCGCCGCCGAGGTACACGGTCGCCAGGGGCCTTCCGGTCGGCCGCGCCAGCCGCTCGAGCTCGCGGGCCGTGGCCGCGAGCGTGCGGGGCAGCCACGCAAGGTCGGTGCTGGTGACGAAGGTGCAATAGGCGCAGCGCGTCGCGCAAAACGGCAGGTGGAGGTAGAGGCCGGCGGCGCCCCGTCGGCCGCGGTCCATCAGCTCGCCGCCCAACGCCCGGCGACCTCGTCGAACGGCGATCCACTGCCGAACCACAGCGAGCGGGCAAACGCCTCGACCCACGGGGTGAAGCCGGGGATCACCCGGAGGTTGTCCTCGAGGAGCAGCGGGCGCGGCTCCCGGCCCGAGGCGAGCAGCGCGTGGGCGGCGCGGCGCAGTTGCCAGCCGGCCGAGCTGACGCCGTCGAGCAGGTCGAGCCGGCGCGCCCACAGGAGCAGGGAGCAGGTCGCGGCGACGACGGCGGCGCTGACACCGGTCGTGGCCGGGCCGGGCAGGCTCTCCGCCAACCCGGCGGAGGCGCAGGCGCGGGACGCCAGGCGCTCCATCCGCGCCGAGGCCTGGACCTGGTCGGTGTGGAACAGCAGGTCCTCGAGATCGCGGTCGCCCGCCTCGCCGCCGTGCTCGTCGTACAGGCGGTGGCGCTCGTCGGCCGGTACCCCAAGCGGCGTCGCCACGGCAAAGGTGGCGCCGGCACGAACAGCGTCACCAACGGCCGCTGCGAGCTGCGTCTCCGGATTCCGCATCGGACCGAGCGCCAGCAGCACGCCCGCCGGCACCCCTCGGTCGCGCCACGCCGTCAGCACGGGCAGCGGCCGGTCCGCCCAGAGCGGCGGCAGCCAGGGAACGAGCGCCACCACCTGGCCGGAGATCTCCGCCGCCGGCAGCTCGTCCGGGCGCAGCTCGTCGTCGAGAACGAGGACTACCCCGCACCCGGCGGCGAGCAGCCGGGAAAGCTGATCGCCGTCATTGCGCGCGACGGCTGCGTGCACCAGGAGGCGAACCGGCCGCCGCGGCACCGCGCGGTCGCGAGCCCCCGGCCGCTCCGGCGCCCCGGACCAGCCCAGGCGCATCTCGACCGGATCGAGCACCACCCCGGCACGCGAGGGAATGCCGCCGAGCCGATGCGACACCGGCAGCAGATCGGGGAAGGTCGGTTCAACCCTCCGCACGGTTGAACGACTCCCACAGCGCCTCGAGCGAGGCGCCCGACCGGCCCAGCGCGCGCCGCACGTACTTGGCGAGGACGTCGGTCTCCAGGTTCACGCGGTCTCCCGTGCGCAGCGCCGACACCGTGGTGGCGGCGAGCGTCGCCGGGATCAGCGCAACCTCCAGCCACCCCGCCCCAAGCGCTGCGACGGTGAGCGAGACACCGTCGATGGCAACCGAGCCCTTCTCCGCCACCTCCGGAGCGAGAGCTTCCGGCAGCTCGAACCGTATTGTGCGGAACGCCTGCACCTCGCGGACTGTTAGCACGGCCGCCGTACCGTCGACGTGCCCGAGCACGAGGTGCCCGCCGAGGCGGTCACCGAGGCGGAGCGAGCGCTCGAGGTTGACGCGGCTCCCCGGCCGCAGCCGGCCGAGGGTGGTGCGTGACAGCGTCTCCGGGGACAGGTCCGCCGAGAAGCCGGCGCTGCCGGGCGCGCGCACGGTCAGGCAGGCGCCGCTCACGGCGACGCTCTCACCGCCCGCGACAGGCTCGCCGGGGAGGTGGCACGTCACCTCGACGGTTGCCCCGGCGCCATGCGACGTCAGGCGTCGCACCTCGCCGATTGCCACGATCATCCCGCTAAACACCGAGCACCTCCGCGGTGATCATAATGTCTTCCCCCGCTCGTTCGACGCGCTGAAAGCGCAGCCGAGCTCCGTCGGCCGGGCTCGGGAATCCGGCGCCGCCGACCGCCGGAACCGCTCTACGGCCGCCGAGAACGACGGGGGCCACGAACATCACGAGCTCTTGCGCCAGCCCGGCGCGCAGGAACGAGAAGTGCACCTCGCCGCCGCCTTCGACCAGCACCGAGCTGATCCCCCGCTCGGCGAGCGCGCGCATCGCCGCACGCGGCTCGCAGCGGCGACCGTCCTCCGCCGCCACTTGGACGACCTCGGCGCCGGCACGAGCGAGCCTCCGCCGGCGCGCATCCGCGGCGCCCTCGGTACACAGCAGCACGACGTCCTCGGGGTGGGATGCCAGCACGGCCGCGGTGCGCGGCGTGCGCAGCCGCGAGTCGAGCACAACTCTGCGGACTCTGGGCTCGGGGTTGAGGCCGAGGCGCCGGCCGAGGTTGGGGTCGTCGGCGAGGACCGTGCCAACGCCGACAAGCACCGCGTCGTACTCCTCGCGCAGAGCGTAGGCGGCGCGGCGGGCCGTCTCGCCGGTGACCCGCTGGCCGCGCCCGCCCTTCGCCGACAGCTTGCCGTCGGCGGTCATCCCCATCTTCAGCGTCACCCACGGCATCCGGGTACGCTGCCAGTGTGAGAAGCGGCGGATGAGCCGGCGCGCGGCCTCCGCCTCGACCCCCTCGACGACCTCGATCTCGGCGGCCCGCAGCGCGGCGACGCCGGCGCCGTCGATCAGCGGGTTGGGGTCGCGGACGGCGAGCACCACCCTGGCGACGCCGGCCGCGACGAGGGCGTCGATGCACGGCGGCGTGCGCCCGAAGCACGAGCAAGGCTCCAGGGTGACCACGACCGTGCCCCCGCGCGCCCTATCGCCGGCGGCCTGCAGCGCGAACACCTCCGCGTGCGGCCCGCCGCAGCGCCGATGCGCGCCTTCGCCCACGACCGTTCCATCGCGGTCCACGACCACCGCTCCGACCATAGGGTTCGGGCTGGTGCCGTAGCGCCCGGTCTCGGCAAGCTCCAGCGCCCGCCGCATCAGCAGGCCCCAGTCGGGAGTGGTCACGCCAAACCCTCCAGCAGCGCTTGCGCGAACAGGCGGGAATCGAATGGCAGCAGGTCCTCGCTGGCCTCTCCCACCCCGACCCAGGTCACCGGCACTCCAAGCTCGCGCGCGACCGCCAGCACCACGCCACCCTTGGCCGTGCCGTCGAGCTTGGTGAGGACGACGCCGGTAACACCTGCGTGCGCGCGAAACTCGCGCGCCTGCACAACTCCATTGCTGCCCGTGGTGGCGTCCAATACCAAGAGAACCTCATGCGGCGAGCCGGGGACAGCGCGACCGCACACCCGGCGCATCTTGTCGAGCTCCGCCATCAGGTTGTGCTTGGTGTGCAGGCGCCCCGCGGTGTCGATGATCACATCATCGCAGTTGCGACGGGTAGCGGCCTGCAAGGCGTCGAAGACGACCGCTCCGGGATCGGCACCCGGGCGCAGCGCCACCACGGGGATGGCCAGCCGCTCGCCCCAGCGCTGCAACTGGTCGATGGCCGCCGCTCGGAAGGTGTCGGCGGCGACGAGCATCGCGTCGCGTCCCTGCTCCTTCGCCTTCGCCGCGAGCTTCGCCGCGGTCGTCGTCTTTCCGCTGCCGTTGATGCCGACAATCAGCACAACGTGCGGCCGGCCGCGCTGAGCGGGAGGCCCGCCGCCACCGAGCTCCGTGACGATGCGCTCGCGCAGCCACTCGACCTCACCGCCAACGCGCGCCGCTCCCGACCGTCGCGCCTGTGCAAGCTCCCGCGCCAGCGCCTCGGCGCCGTCGATGCCGACGTCGGCCGCGATCAGCGCTTCCTCCAACACCTCGGGCTTCAGCTCGCTCTCGCCGCGGGCAAGCCGCTCGCCCAGCAAGGCGCGCGTGCCCTTCAGTCCGCGGCGAAGCCTCTCAAGCAGATCCACACCGACCTCCGCGCGTTCGCGCGCACCCGAAAGAATAGGCCATTCCTGCCCCGATTGCCGTCCATGCGGCGCGCCCGAGCGCGCCGCAGGTCCTGCGATCGGGCCGCGCCGATCCCTGAGCGGCGCGCGCGTGCCACCTCCGACATTTTGTCAGCGTCCGTTCGCGATCAGCAAACCGACGTCACCCCTGCAGCGCAGTGCCCAGGCAGCGAGCGACAAAATGTCCGAGGTGGCAACGAGGGCCTCCAAGCTTGGCAGGCCCCCCAAACCCCTACGGTATCTCCTGATTCAGAGCTTCCGCGGTCCGCAGCATCGCGGCGGCCGCGACCGCCCTCGGCGAGCCGGGCTCCATCACGAGGACGAGGTAGTACCCGGCGCGCAGAACTAGCCCCATCGCCTGCATCTTGCGGCCGCCGATCGTTACCCGCGTGAGGTCCCCGGCGCCGACGAGGCGGGCAAGCTGCCCGGCCCGGCGCAGGAAGATGCCGTGGTAGGCGCCCTCGAGCTTCAGCTCGTACGGGGTGGTGCGGCGGGCGACGAAGTCGACGGCCTCGCCCTCGGGGTCGACGAACACGGCACCCTGCGCCCCGGGCACGTCGACGACGAGGTTGGTGAGCAGGTACTGGAACGGCACGTCAGGTCCCCAGCTTCGCGCGGGCCTCTGCGGCTTCCGGCGAGCCGGGGCCCAGCTCGATGACCCTGCGATAGTACTTGAGCGCCTCGTCGCGCCGACCCGTCGACTCCAGATGCCGGGCTAGCATCATCGCGACGTCCACCCGCTCGGGAGCGCGCTGGGTTGCAGCGCGAAACGACGCCTCCGCGAGGTCCGGCTTCTCCAAACGCTGCTGCACCTGGCCGAGCAAGACGTATGCCTCGACCGGTCCGGCCGGCGTGGCGGCGCGACGGAGGTTCTCCTCTGCCGCAGCGAGGTTGCCGCGGGCGACATAGAGCGCGCCGAGGTTGTACTGAACGCCTGCGCGGTTGGAGTAAATGGTATCGGTCAGCGCGGACAGGAAGTCCGCCTCGGCAAGGCTGAGCTGACCGAGAGCGACGTACGCCGCTCCCCGGTTGTTGCGAGCGTCAGTGTAGGTGGGCGCCAGGCTGATCGCCTGGGTAAACGCGGCAAGCGCCTTCACGGCATCCTTGCGGCGCAGCTCCGCTTGGCCGATGAGGTTGTAGATCGTCGGGTTGGCGGGCTGGATTCTCACAGCGACCCGAAAGCGCGCGAGACCTTCCGCGATCTTGCCCTCCGCGACCAGCGCCTGCCCCTCGCGCATCAGCATGGTCGGCGCCAGCGGGTCCTTCAGGTCCAGACCGGCTGGGGCATACTCCTGCTCGGTCGATGGCTGCTCGGCCTGCCGACGGCCGGTTGGCGTCGAGCTGGCGCACCCCCACACGAAGAGCGGAAACGAGAGAAGTGACACTGCCAAGGCTTGAGATCTCATGCCGAAGCCACCTCCATCTGGCCAAGAGGCACCAGCTCGCCCGTCTCGATCGCGGCAAAAAACGCGCCGACCACCGCCGGGTCGAGGCGGGTACCGGAAAGCTCACGGATACGATCGTAGACGGACTCGAGACCGAGTGCGCGTTGATATGGGCGGTGAGTCGTCATGGCGTCGAAGACGTCCGCCGTCGCGATCACCCGGGCGGCCACCGGAATGTCCTCGCCGACCAGGCCGTCGGGATAGCCGCCGCCGCTCCAGTTCTCATGGTGCGAGCGGATGCCCGAGAGCATGTCCTTCAGGCGCTTGATCGGGCTGACAATGGCAGCACCCTTCAGCGGGTGGGCGCGCATCTGAGCGAACTCCCCCTCGGTGAGGGTGCCCGGCTTCTGCAGGATCGCGTCCTCGATGCCGATCTTCCCGACATCGTGAAGTAGCGCCGAGATCTGCAGCTTGCGCAGCTCGTCATCGTCGAGGCCCAACTGCTTGCCGATCGCTACCGCGTACTCGCTCACCCTCTCGGAGTGGCCGCGGGTGTACGGGCTCTTCGCGTCGATCGCCGCCGCCAGCGCGCGAATCGCATCGACCAGCAGCTCCTGGTTCTCCTGCAACGCCTGCCGCAGAGAGCCGACGTAGCGTTCGATCTCGACGGCCATCGCGTTGAAGTTGTCGCCGAGACGCCCCAGCTCGTTGCGGGACCGCACCGGCACGCGCCGCGTCAGGTCGCCCTCGGCGACCGCGCTCGTGACCTCGGCGAGGTTGCGCAGCGGTGTCGTGATCCGCCGCGCCAGCAAACCGCCGGCGACCATCGCGAGCAGGCCGGCGACGACAGCGATGATCACCGTGCGCCGTGCCATCGCGCGCACCGCAGCGAAGGCAACGTCGAGCTCGCGGGCGGTGACCACCGCCCACGGCGGATCGCCGACCGGACACAGTGAGCCGAGCACGTTGGCCGCCGAACCGGTGAGCGGGTCGCGGTACGTCTTTGTGAGGCGAACCGGCGCCCGGAGAAACTGCGAGACTAAAGGATGGCCCTCGGCGGACCGCCCGACACGCCCGGGCTCGCTCGAGAACACCACCATCCCCGTCTTGTCGACCACGTCGACGATCACCCCGCGGCTGCTCTCGTCGGCGATCCGGCTGGCCAGGCCGGCGAGCGAGACTACCCCCTGCAGCGCCCCGGCGACCTTGCCCGAGCCGTCGACGAGCGGCAGCGACGTGAGCACCAGCGGCTCCTCGCCCGCAAAGCGCAGCAGGTCCCGCCGCGCCGGCCGGCCGCGCAAATTGTCGGCGAAGGCCTCTCGCAGGATCTCCTCCAGCGCACTCTCGGCGTTGCCGGAAAGCGAGCGCCGCTGCACGAACGGGCCCTGTCCGTCGGCACCGAGCAGCCGCAGCAGGATGATGTTCTCGTGGCCCTTGATGAACTCCTGCAGCATGGTCGAGGCGCCACCTACGTCGATCACGCCCTGCGAGTTCGGCCGGATGCCCTGGGACAGCGTCTCGACGTGGCCAACCGAGTCGAGGAAGTACAGCTCGACCTCGCGGGCGAGGCCGACCGCCTGCCGGGTGAGGTACTGCTTCTCGAGAGTCGACACCTGCTCCTGGTTCGTGGTGACAAACCCCCAGCCGACGAGCGCCAGCGGCAGCACGGCGAGCGCCACCAGAATCGCCGTCAGCGGGTAGATGAGTGACCGCGAAAATGGCCAGGCAACACGCATAACGAGCCCACTGAATATAGCACGCACGCTACTTCGTGGCGGCGTCGATGGCATGACGGAGCTGCTTGAGGTCGGCCCACACCTGCGCCTTTGCCGACGGGCTGCGTAGCAGGTAGGCCGGGTGGAACGTCGGCAGCACGGCGCGGCCGCGGGCCTTCAGCCACCGACCACGGTACGAGGAAATCGGCGCCCTCGTGCCCACCATATGCCCGGCGGCGATCTTGCCGAGGGTAACGATCACGACAGGGTCGATCAGGTCGATCTGTCGCCACAGGAACGGTAGACAGGCGCCGGCCTCGTCGTCCTCGGGATCGCGGTTCCCCGGGGGCCGGCACTTGACGACGTTGGCAATGTAGACGTCCTCTCGCCTCAGACCGATGGCGCGCAGCATCGAGTTGAGGAGCGCCCCCGCGCGACCCACGAACGGCTCGCCGAGGCGGTCCTCGTCGGCGCCCGGTCCCTCGCCGACGAACACCACGCGGGCGCGCGGGTTGCCGACCCCGAATACCACTTGGGTGCGTCCCTTGCACAGCCGGCAGCGGCGGCAATCGCGCAAAGCCGCCGCCATCGTCGTCAGATCGACGGCCGCTGCCGGGTCTTCCGCAGGCATCGCCGCGGCCGCCTGGACTGGCGGACGCCCGACGAGGGACTCGACCGCAACGTCGCGCCAGCCGTAGTCGCGCAGGTAGGCGAGAAGATCGCGGCGGCTCATGGCATGCGGCGGGCGAGCAGCTCCGGCATTACGACAAGCAGCAGCTCGAGCGCGAGGTCGTCCTTGCTCCGGGCAGGCAGCTCGCGCCGCAGGCCGGCGCGCGAGAGGACGAGCGCGCGGTTGGCTGTCGCCTCCATGCCCAGCCCGGCCTCGTCGATGGGGTTGGCGACGACTGCATCGGCGCCCTTTGCCTCGAGCTTCCGGCGCGCCCGCTCCTCGAGCTCCGCGCCGCGCTCGGCGGCGAAGATGACGAGGTACGGGGCGCCGTCCCGTCGCGGCATGGAGGCGGCAAGATCAGGCACCGGCTCGAGGTCGAGCTGCAGACTGCCCTGGCGCCGATCGAGCTTGCCCTCGGCGGGGCGAGCCGCGCGAAAATCCGCCACCGCCGCGGCGTGCCAGACCACGTCGACGCGCGACGCCCACGTCGCCATCAGCGATCCCAGCTCGGCGGCCGACTCGAACCTCTCGGAACGCACGGTGACCGGGGCGACCACGCCCGGGCCGACCAGCACCGTAACCTCGGCCCCGAGGCGCCGAGCCGCCTGGGCAATGGCAAGCCCCTGCCTCCCGGAGGAGCGGTTGGTGAGAACCCGCACCGCGTCGACGCGCTCGCGTGTCGGCCCGGCGGTGACGAGAACTCTCACGCCGGCCAGCGGCCCGCGCGGCGGCAGCGCGGCGAGCGCCGCCGCGACGATGTCGTCGACCGCCGCCAAACGGCCCTCGCCGACCTCACCGCATGCCAGCTCTCCCGCGGCCGACGCGACGATCACGGCGCCACGCCGGCGGAGCGTGGCGAGAGCCTCCTGAGTGGCCGCGTGTCGCAGCATGTACGTGTTCATGGCCGGCGCCAGGACAACGCCGCGGCGGTGGGCGAGCGCATAGGTGGTGAGAGCGTCGTCGGCAACCCCGGCGGCGAGCTTGGCCAGCACGTTCGCGGTAGCCGGCGCGACGAGCAGCAGGTCGGCCTGACGCGCAAGCTCGACATGGTCCACCCCGGGGCGGGCGGCGTCACCCCAGAGTGTGACCTGTGCCTCGCGGTTGGCCAGAACCGCAAATGTCCGCGGCGTCACGAAGCGCGTGGCGTTGCGGGTGAGGATCGGGTACACGTCACAGCCGGCCTTCACCAGGCCGCGCAGCACCTCGACCGCCCGGAATGCGGCGATCCCGCCGCTGACACCGAGGACGACAACGCCACGCACACTAGGGTCCTTCGACCGTCACGTCCTCCCCGAGCAGCTCCTCGGGCATCTCGTCGACCTCGCCGAGCTCATCGGCCTCGAAGCTGGGGCCTTCGAGCTCCTCTTCCAGCTCCTCCTCGTCGTCGACGTCGGTCTCCAGGATCAGTGGTACAACCGGACGCGGCGCCTGCAGGAAGACCGGCGGCTGGTCTTCCTTCTCGCGTGCCTGTAGCTCGGACAGGCGCAGCGATTCGAACTCCTCAGGCGTGACGATGCGCCAAGGCACGACCCCAGCCTCGAGCTCGGCGAGGGCGATGGTTGTCGGTTTGGCGGGACGGGGGTCGACTCTGGGCCGCGCCCCGTCGATAAGCTGGCTGGCGCGCCTGGCAGCTACGAGAATGTAGCGAAAGGTACTGTCGAACCCTTCCAGCGGTTTGAACATCATTCCTCCTTCAGCGCGCGCTCGAATCCGGCGATGATGGCTTCCACGGCGCCACGCATCCGTCCCGGCCGCAGCAGTGCTGCAGCAACGACGCTGGCCAATGCCTGCGTCGCAGCCTCGAGGCGGTCGTTGATAATAACATAGTCGAACTCGGCGTACTCACGCATCTCTCTGAGGGAATTCCGCATCCGCAACGCAATCGTGGCCTCGTCGTCCTGCCGGCGCTCACGCAGGCGGCGCAGCAGCTCGGCGCGCGAGGGCGGAAACACAAAGACCTTCACGGCGTCGGGGATCGAGGCGCGGACCTGGCGCGCTCCCTGGACGTCGATGTCGAGGAAGATGGCGTAGCCCGCCGCCAGGCGCGGCTCGACCTCGGCCCGCGACGTGCCGTAGAGGTTGCCGTGCACCTCGGCGAACTCGAGGAACTCGCGCCGCTCGATCATCGCCTCGAAGCTCGTGCGATCGACGAAGTGATAGTCGATCGCGCTGCGCTCGGCGGGTCGAGGGGCGCGCGTGGTGTGCGAGACGGAGAAGTGCACCTTCTTGCCCTCGCGCTCCAGACCCGCCATCACGCGGCGAATGATCGTCGTCTTGCCGCCACCCGACGGCGACGACACGATGAACAGCGCTCCCGGCGTTTGCTCCACGGCTGCCCTCCGGCAGCGGATGATACTGAAATTCTCGCGGGCTCGCTCTGCGAGCCCGCGAGACCTTCCTGTTGACCGCAGAACCACTGCACCAATTCCACATCGCCCGCGCCTCTCTTGCACGCCTCTCTTGCACCTCCAACCCCGCGAGAAGCAAGTACACTATGTATTTGTGAACCGCTCGGTCCGCGCGCTCCGCCACGAGCTCGGCTATCGCGCGCTGCGCGTGCTGCTCGACAACGCACATCGCTTCTCGCTGTCGAGTCTGCGGCGCGGCGGCACGGCGATCGGCCGGCTGGCGCTGCTCGCCGAGCGCCGCGAGCGGGCGCGCGCGCTTGGCCACCTCACCAAGGCCTTTCCGGACCGCGACGGAGCGTGGCGCCAGGCGGTGATCCGCGGCTGCGCGCGTCACCTCGGCCGCCTCCTGGGTGAGGTGGCGTGGTTGTGGTCCGCGGCGCCCGAGGAGATCCTCGCTCGTACCCAGTTCGTCGGGCTCGAGAACCTCACCGGTCCGCTCGGCCCCGACGGCGGCACCGTCCTGGTCACCGGCCACTGCGGCAACTGGGAGTGGATGAACCTCGCCCTTGGCGCTGCCGGCGTGCCGATGACCGTCGCCGCACGGGAGGTCTACGACCCGCGCCTCGACGACATCGTCCGGCAGTTGCGGGGGCGCTTCAACGGCGAGACCATCCTGCGCGGCCAGGGCGCCGGGCAGCGCCTCTCGCGAGCGCTCCGCGACGGCCGCGTGCTCGGGCTGCTGATCGACCAGGACATCGACGCCCCTGGCGCATTCGTGGAGTTCTTCGGTCAACCGGCGTGGACCCCGTCGGGCGCGGGAATTCTCGCCCTTCGCACCCGGCGGCCGGTCGTGCCGGGCTACGCCCGCCGGTTACCGGACGGCTCGTTCCGGCTCACCTTCGAGCCGGCCATCATTCCGGTCTCGACCGGCGACCTCGAGGCCGACGCGGCATGCCTGACCGCTCGTCTCACGGCGCGAATCGAGGCCTGGGTGCGCGCCGAGCCTAGCCAGTGGGTGTGGATGCACCGGCGCTGGCGGCGTAAACCCGCGGCCGGTGAGCGCGTATGGAGTGGGAGCCGTGACGTCGAGCCGACCGCGTCCGCAAGCCCGGTGGCCGCCAGGCCCGTGGAAACCGGCTAAAATCCACGAACCGCGGCGAAGAATGCGGAGTGGTGCGAAGTGCCGCGGCGGGAGGAACTATGAAGAAGGGGTTGCTGCTGGGTTGCGGTGGGTTGATCGTGCTGGCGCTGCTCGTAGGCCTGCCGATGATCGGTGGCTACAACCGTCTCGTCACCCTGGAAGAAGGCGTGAAGACCGCGTGGAGCCAGGTGGAGAACGTCTATCAGCGCCGCGCCGATCTGATTCCCAACCTCGTGGAGACCGTAAAGGGCGCCCGCGACTTCGAGCGCGACACGCTCACCGCGGTCATCGAGGCACGCGCCAAGGTCGGCCAGGTGAACTTCAACAAGGTGCCGTCGGCGGGCGAGATGCAGCAGTTCCAGGCGGCTCAGGATGGGCTCTCGTCCGCTCTGTCGCGCCTCATGGTCGTCGTCGAGCGCTACCCGGAGCTCAAGGCCACCGAGGCGTTCCGCGATCTGCAGTCGCAGATCGAGGGCTCCGAGAACCGCATCGCCGTCGAGCGGAAGCGCTTCAACGAGGCCGCCCAGTCGTTCAACACCGCGCGGCGCAGCTTCCCTACGGTGATCATCGCCTCGCTGTTCGGCTTCGCCGAGAAGCCTTACTTCCAGGCGACGCCGGGCTCCGACCGGCCGCCGCAGGTGAAGTTCTAGGCCGACGTGCGCAGGCGCGAACCAGGAAAGCAGGGAGGCGTGGCCCGTGGCCCGTGGCCCGTGGCCCGAATCGGACTCACCGTGGCCGCGGCCGTCCTGGCGTCGGTGGCAGCGGCACTCGAGGTGCCGCCGGTCCCGGATTACTACCTGACCGACTACGCCGCCGTCGTTCCGCAATCGCAAGCCGCCGAGGTCGAGGCGCGGCTGGCCGCGATCGAGCGCGACACCGGCCATCAGGTGATCGCGGTGCTCTTCCGATCGCTCGAGGAGGAGGCGATCGAGGACTTCACGATGCGCGCCGCCGAGCGTTGGAAGGTGGGTCGCAAGGGGCTCGACGACGGCATCATCTTCTTCGCGTTCCTCGACGAGCGCCGGATGCGCATCGAGGTTGGCTACGGCCTCGAGGAGAAGGTCACCGATGCCATCTCGTCACGGCTCCTTGCCGACACGGTCAAGCCGGCTTTTCGTCGGGGCGACTACGGCGGTGGCGTGATCGCTCTCGCCAGCGCGCTCGCAGGGGTCTTCCGCGGCGAGCCGCCCCCGGAACGGGTCGAGAGGAAGAAAGGCGGCGCGCCGATCGGCCTGATTGTCATGATCGTGCTCATGGTCCTGCTGCGGGCGGCGGCAGGCCGGAGCGGGATGTCGGCGTGGCGGACCGGCGGCTGGACCAGCCGCCGCGGCGGCGGATGGGGCGGCGGGCTCGGCGGCGGAGGGTTTGGTGGTGGGGGCTTCGGCGGCGGCGGGTTTTCGGGCGGCGGCGGCTCGTTCGGAGGCGGTGGCGCCTCCGGGTCGTGGTAGAAAGGCAAGAGGCGGGCTCCGGGGTCCGGGGTCCGGGCTCAGTGAGAAACGGAGAAACAGAGGGAGCATGAGTTACGACTTGATCATCAGGAACGGCACCGTGGTGCCGATGGCGCCCCACAGCCAGCCGATCCGCGACGGCGCCGTCGCCATCCGCGGCGGGGAGATCGTCGCGGTGGGACCGGCTTCGGAGGTTCGTGGCGCCCGCGAGACGATCGACGCGGGTGGCGGCCTGATCCTGCCCGGCTTCGTCAACACGCACACGCACCTGGCCATGGTGCTGCTGCGGGGGTTCGCGGACGACTATCCCCTGCGGGCGTGGCTGGAGGAGCACATCTGGCCGGCCGAGCGCGGGCTGATGACCGCCGATACGGTGTGCGCGGGCACCGCGCTGGCCGCCATCGAGTCGCTCAAGGCTGGTGTCACCTGTGTGTGCGACATGTACTTCCACGCCGAGCGGATCATCGGCGTGCTCGAACGGATCGGCCTGCGCGCGGTGGTCCCCGAGAGCCTGATCGACTTCCCGACCCCATCGTGCCCAACCCCCGATGTCGCCCTGGCCCGCCAGCGCGAGCTGCTCGAACGCTTCTCCGGGCACCCCTTATTCGTGCCGGCGGTGGCGCCGCACTCGCCGTACTCGGTGTCGGCTGCCAACCTCGTCAAGGAGGCGGAGCTCGCCGAGGAGTTCGACGCACCGTTGATCATCCACCTCGCCGAGACGCGCTGGGAGACGGAGAAGATCCAGGCCGAGAAGGGGCTGTCCCCGGTCGCGTACCTCGCCGACCTCGGCATCCTCTCCGACCGCACGGTGGCGGCGCACTGCGTCCACGTCTCGGAGGGAGACCTCGAGCTGCTTGCCGAGTTCGACGTCGGGGTCGCTTCCAACCCGGTCTCGAACCTGAAGCTGGCGAGCGGCGTAGCGCCGGTGCCGCAGATGCTCGCCCGCGGCATCAAGGTGAGCTTCGGCACCGACGGCGCCGCTTCGAACAACACGCTCGACCTGCTGCGCGACGCACAGCTCGCCACCCTGCTCTACAAGGGCATCACGGGCGACCCGACGTGCATGCCGGCGCGGGTGATGGCCGAGCTGCTCACACTCGGGGGCGCCCGCGTGCTCGGCCTGCAGGATCGGATCGGCTCGCTCGAGCCGGGAAAGCGCGCCGACGTGGTGTGCCTCCGCGTCGACGAGCCGCACGCGGTGCCGGTGTTTGACCCGTACGCGCACATCGCCTATGCCGCACGGGCGAGCGACGTGTCCCATGTCGTGGTGGATGGCCGCGTCGTCGTCAAGCAAGGCCGCATGACAACCATCGATGAGGGCGAGGTCATCGCCGAAGCCCGTTCGATCACCGCCCGTATCGGCAAGGACCGTTGACCGCCGGCTCTCACACCACCACCGCCGTCCGCAGGGCGGCGGCGCGCCTCGGGTCCCTTGCTTGTTGCCCTTCTCTTACTGCTTGTCGGTGCCCTGCAGGATCCGGCGCACGTACTCGGAGTTGATACGGATCTTCACCGGACCGCTACGCCGCGGGGCCTGCGGCAGCGCGGGTGGCAAATCGACGATGGCGCCCTCGGTGATCTCGGGAACGGGCTCCACGGCGGCCGCAGCGAGGCTTTCTGCCTGGGCCTCCGGGGTTTCGTAGTAACGGCGGAGCTTCGCCAGCGACTCGGGCGGGAGGTCGAAGAACTGAAGGCCGGCGCGATAGAGCAGGACGCGGCGGTCGCTCTCGTCGAGGCCAAACCCCCAGGCGCGGCAACGACGCACCTTCGCGCGCACGGTAATCTCGCCTTCCGCGAGCCGCACCCGCAGCTCGCAGTCGGCCGCGGGCCGCAGCGAGGTCCCCACTTCGACCTGCACGCCGCCGGCGGAAATGTCCAGCACCCGCGCAGGAAGCGACGACTTGAGCCTCACCGGAATCGGTTCCGATGGCGCTACTCTGGCTGCCGCCCGTCGCTCGTTCATGCCCCCTCCGGAGACCGAGAATACAACTGCCTCGCTTACTGTCAATATAGCACCTGAGCAGAATATTTCCAGCCTCGACCGGGGGCACTTCGCGCTCACCCCGGCCGCGTCCCCTCCGGCTCTCCCCCGCCGGGGAATGCACCCCAGCGAGCTCGCGTTGCCCCTGCCGACGACTGAAGAGATCCGAGGCCTCCTCAACGATGGCCACGGGGACAGGGAGCACACTACATGTCAAGACACGCGCTGCCATCACTGCCCTACGGCTACGACGCCCTCGAGCCGTGGATCGACCAGCAGACCATGCACCTGCATCACGACAAGCATCACCAGGCGTACCTCGACAACTTCGTCAAGGCGGTCACCGGCACCCCGTTCGAGACCCTCGAGGTGGGCGCCACGCTCACCCAGCTCGACCGGGTTCCCGAAGCCATCCGCACCGCGGTCCGCAATCACGGCGGCGGCTACGTCAACCACAGCCTGTTTTGGGAGGTCATGGGCCCCAAGGCCGGCGGCGCGCCGACCGGCCCGCTGGCGGAGGCGATCTCGGCCGGCTTCGGCGGCTTCGACTCGTTCATCGAGAAGTTCGGCGCCGCAGCGATGGGCCAGTTCGGCAGCGGCTGGGCGTGGCTGGTGGTCAAGCCGGGCGACAAACTCGACGTCTACAACCTGCCGAACCAGGACAGCCCGCTCTCCAAGGGCGACACGCCGATCCTCGGTCTCGACGTCTGGGAGCACGCGTACTACCTGAGATACCAGAACCGCCGGGCCGAGTACGTCAAGAACTGGTGGAACGTGGTCAACTGGGCGAAGGTCGGCGACCTCTACTCCTCGGCCAAGAAGTAAGGCGGCTCAGCCGCTGGTGCGCCTGAGCGCAATGCAGTGACTACGGCAGACGCCGCGCCGCGCCCCGCGCGGCGCGCGTGTGCCAGGAGTTGCATTTCGCCGCCACCCTCGTCCCGAAGCAGAGCAGCACAAGCTGCCCGGACCTACCAACTCGCCGTGTTCGCGCGAAATGCAACGCCTGGCACCGCCGACCTCGACGATTCGCAGAACCTCCAAACCACGCCCTGCGCCAAGCACACTCCGCGTTCCAATCAAGCGGTGCCGCTCGCCGCCGCGATCGCGTCGATCCCCGCGAGGAGCCAGCCTACCTCCTGCCGAGCGAGTGGTACTCGAAGCCGGCCTCGCGCATCTTTTCCGGCTCGTAGAGGTTGCGCAGATCGACGACGAGCTTGCGGCGCAGCGAGCCCTTCAGCCGTTCGAAGTCGAGCGAGCGGAACTGGTTCCACTCGGTGAGGACCACGAGGCAGTCCGCGCCCATTGCGGCGTCGTACACATCGCCGCAGTAACGGACTCCCTCGGGCAGCAACTCGCGGGCGTTCTCCACGGCGGCCGGGTCGTACGCCTGCAGCACCGCGCCCTCGCGAGCGAGGGTGTGCATGATCGGGATCGACGGCGCCTCGCGCATGTCGTCGGTCTCGGCCTTGAACGACAGGCCGAGCACGGCAATCGTCTTGCCCGCCACCGAGCCGCCGCAGGCGGCGCGGATCTTGTCAGCCATCCGCTGCTTGATCCGGTCGTTGACCTCGACGACGGTCTCGACGATCGCGAACGAGCGGCCGGCGTTACGGGCGATCTCGGTGAGTGCCTTGGTGTCCTTGGGGAAACACGAGCCGCCGTAGCCGGGCCCCGGGTGCAGGAACGCGGAGCCGATGCGGCGGTCGAGGCCCATCCCGCGCGCCACGTGCAGCACGTCGGCGCCGAGCAGCTCGCACAGCGCCGCGACCTCGTTGATGAAGGTGATCTTGGTGGCGAGAAAAGCGTTCGACGCGTACTTGATCAGCTCCGACGACTCGACGCTGGTGATAACAAACGGCGTCTCGATGAGGTAAAGCGGAGCGTAGATGTCCTTCATGATCGCCACGGCCTGGGGATCGCGGGCGCCGATGACGACACGATCGGGGCGCATGAAGTCCTCGATCGCCGATCCCTCGCGCAGGAACTCTGGGTTGGAGACCACCGAAAACGGGAACTTCGGGTTGCGCTCGCCGATGATCTTCTCGATGAGCTGGCCGGTGCCGATCGGCACCGTCGATTTGGTGACGACCACCTTGTACCCGTTGATGTGCTCGGCAATCGCCTCGGCCACCTGGACGACGTAGCCGAGATCGGCGGACCCGTCCTCGCGCGGTGGCGTTCCCACCGCGATGAAGATTGCGAGTGCCTTCTCCACCGCTTCCTTGAGCTCGGTGGTGAAGAACAGGCGGCCGGCCTTCTTGTTCTTGGCTACGATCGCGTCGAGCCCCGGCTCGTAGATCGGGATCTCGCCGCGCTGCAGCATCGCGATCTTGCGCGCGTCGTTGTCCACGCAGGTGACGGAGATACCGAAATCCGCGAGGCATGCCCCGGTCACCAGACCCACGTAGCCGCTGCCGACGACGGCAATATGCATTACTTTCCTCCTCGGGCGCTGGGCCGAACGGCCCGGCGCAGTGTAGCGGCGTCGCGGACGTGCAGCAACCACGCACCTTGTGAAGCTCGTCACAGCTCCGGGGGCGGGGCGGGCTACGGTTGCGGTGTGCTCGCCGACGCGTCGCCCTCGTCGGCCGGCGCGTCGAGCGGGGTGCGGATCCAGCCTTCTTTCGGACCGAGCAGGTCTCGCGAGGCGAAGCACCAGATCACCAACTTCTTGCTCGCGAGATAGCCCGGCGTCGCACGCACCTGGCGGACGAGGTTGAGCCGGCTCTCGTTGGGGCCGCCGCCGCTGGTCGACAGCGTGTCGACGGGGAAGCCCAGCTCGCAGGCGAGCTGCTGGAAGAGCGCCGCCTCCTGGCTCCGCCACCACACCGTGTGGCTGTCGCCGATCAAGATCACCGGGCTGTCCGGCTGCCGCGACTCGACCTTCACGGGATGCCCGCCGGCACCCACGAGATGAACCTCGCGGACCTGCACGAGGTCGGGAGGGCGCTTCTCCAGCCCTGCCCCCTCCACCAGGTCCCGGTAGTGCGGGCCGCTGTGCTCGAACGGCTTCCAGGTCGTCTCGAACCGCTGCTGCAGCACCTTCGCAAACCACGGCTGGCGCTTGACCCAGCGGGCAATCTCCTGGGCGGCCAGGACGTTGCCCTTGCTAGTCCAGTGCGGGTCGGAGGACACGTAGAGCGGCCCGTGCTCGTCGTCGCGATGGGCGAGCAACACCGGCGTGAGGTCGATGGCGGCGACGCCGCGCGCATGCAGGGCGGCGAAGAACTCCTCCTCGACCGGCTGTAGACGCGGCGTCTTCCCCGCCGGAAGCCTGTCGCGTCCGAGGACTGACTCCGGCACGACGACCGGGCGGGTGGGCGCCGGAACGAACAACAGGTCGATCCCCTTCTTCGCCAGCTCGTCGCGGAACGCCGCGATCGCCGTGATCGGGTCCGCCCGATCGAGCGGAATGTCAGGGCGCAGCGTCAGCGCGGCGACGCCCCAGAACGGCCCCGAGGACGCGTACTTGAGCTCTGACTGAAGCAACAACCAGCCGTCCATCCCGACCACGAGCTGGTACTTCCCGCGCAGGTGGTTGGCCGCCAGCGCCTGGCAGCGCTGCTTGTACTCCCTTTCGAGCGTCGTCAGGGTGTCGCCGACCGCCGCAGCGGTCGCCCGCCATAGCAGCCCGGCCACCAGGAGGCTGACAGCCAACAGCCGACAGCCAACAGTCGAAGGCCTGAGACCAGGCGCAACCCTATGTTCTTGGCGCGGGCTGCCGGGCTGTAAGCTGTCGGCTGAGAGCTGTCGGCTCTTCATTTCGTCTCCTCTCCCCACCCCGGATCGGCGAACATCAGCTCCGGGTCCGACAGCTCGCTGCGCATCATGCTCTGGATGTCGTCGCCGGCGTCGGCCCACGGGCGGACGCGCAGCGTCACGCGCTGACCGACGCGCCACCAGGCGGCCGGCGTCAGCACGTAGTCCGCCATGGTGCGGACGAACACCACGGCCTCCCGCCCGCCGACGTCCGCCTCGGTCGACTCCAGGTCGCCGAGGTGCACCGCGGCGACGTGATCGGCGTACGGCGCGCCGCGCGGCCGCGGGACCACGCCCATATCGACGATCGTGCCGGAGACGACTACGCTCCCGCCTCGCGGCGGCGTCCAGAGGTGTCGCCGCGGTGCCGGCGCGGCGTCCATTCCAATCAGGCGCCAGTCGCCGAACGAAAGCTCGCGCTCGCTGAGCTCCCAGACGACGACCCGCTTTCCGGCCAGCCGGTCGCGGCCGCGCGAGAGCTCCTGCGACAGCATCAGGCGCGTCGCGTGGGCGCCGTCGTCGTTACGCAGGATCACGTCGAGTGGGCGCCCGAGCGCGTAGCTCAGGTGCTCGGCCAGCCCGGCCGACTCGCCCCACCCCATGCCTCCCAGCGAGTAGATGTTGGCGAAGCTGTCGCCGAGCAGGAGGACGTCGGCCCGGCGATCGAGCCGCCAGAGGAGGTCGTCGGCGGTGACCACCTGGTGCAGCGTGACGGTCTCCTTCGGGAAAAGCGCCTGCCCGTCCGACAGGCCCAGCATCGCGGCGAGGTCACCGAGATTGCTGGCCGCGGCGTCCTCCAGCGCGTAGCCGGGGCCCGTCCCGGCATCCAGCGCGACGCCATCCCGGATGAACGCGGCCAACCGCTCTGCAACGACCTCGACCGCTCGTGGCCGCCAGTGCGTATCCGTCGCCAGGTAGAGCGGTTCGCCGCCACGGGACTTCTCCGCGAGCAGCGAGGGCGCGGGATCGAAGACCATGACCCCATCCCGGGCAAGCTCGTCGACGAGGGCGGCAAAAGACGGGTTGCGCACTGGAGCGGCGATATCGCCGGCGCTGCCTATCATCTCCGGATAGATCGAGGCCTTTGCCGGCACCGGCACAAGAACGAGCCGGATCTGGCGCGCCGCGAGCTGTCCTGCAAACTCCCGGATCGCGCGCCGAGGATCGCGCTGCCGGCGCGCCGCGGTCCGTTCGTCGCGCTCGTGGGGAGGAGTCAGCCAGTCCGCGGCGAGAAAGCCGCGCTGCATCAGCGCGTCCACCGCCGGTCGGTAGAACAACCAACCGTCCCGGCCGCGCAGCACCTCGTCGCTCCCTGCCCCGAGGCGCCCGACGAGGAACTCCTGAAGCCTGGCGAACACCCAGGCGCCGACCACCGACCGATCGCCGACGGCGTCCTCGACCGCGAGTTCTGCACTCTGGATGGCCGCGAGCGTCCCCCGGAGGCCCGCCTGCGGCCCGCTTCCAGGGACGGTGGCGTGACGCACGGGCGATCGCAGCAGGTCGATCAGTCGCCCGGCCAGCGGCCAGCGCTCCTCGGCCGCCGAGGTGCGCGAGCGGCGAAGCTCAGCGACGGCGTCGAACGCGGGCATACCGAAGACGATGATCAGGAAGCTCAGCGCGAGCAGCCAGGCGAGTGGCCGGCCGATCTCGGCCCGGCCACTCGGCGGCGCGGCGGTCGCTTCCCGTTCTGCTGCCACCTCGTCCTCCTCGGCCCCGAGACGGCCGAAAACGGCGGAGTCTAACACGTGAAGGAGAGTGGTTTGGAGGTGCGCGGGCCTTCGGAGGTTGCCGTTGCCACCTCCCGCTTCCTTGTTTCTTCCTCCGGGATTGGCGGTCGCCGTTGCCACCTCCGTCACTTTGAATGCGGGTAGCTTTCCCTGACCGGGCCGGCCACGGGCTCTCGTAGCGCTCGAGGGCCGCATCGCGAGCAAAGTGGCGGAAGTGGCACGCGCGCGCCGCTCAGGGAGCGGCGCGGAGTGGCTTGGTGGGCTCACCGCCGCGCTCAGGCGCGCGACCATGCTGACTGCTTCTTTGTTTCTTCCTAGCTCGCTCCGCGGAGCGGAGCGGCGCTGCCGCCAGTGGGCCAGATGCAAGGAGCGCAAGCCGGCCCGCGACGACGCGTACTTCCTGTACGCGAGGAGCGTGGCCGGCGCTGCGCGACGCCGCAGATGGTCCGCTGCCGGCAGCGCTCCGTGGAAAGAAGAGAGTGATCCAAATTGGCGAAGGGGCGGGTGACAGAGACAGCCGAGAGTCGGCTGGCCTACTCCTCCTCGTCGGCGGGGAGCGGCGCGACGAGCACCTTGTCGACGAGGTGGCCGTCCATGTCGAGAACCTCGAAGCGGTGGGCGCCCCACTCGAAATGATCGCCGGTGCGGGCGATGCGGCCGAGCTCGTTCATGACGAGCCCCGCGAGCGTCCGGAAGGCGGCCCACTCCTCGGCAGGGTGGCGCGGGAGCTGGATCAGCGCCCGGAGGTCGTCGATCGCCATGGTGCCGTCGACCAGCCACGACCCGTCGGCGCGCTGCACCGCCGGCGGCTCGCTACCCTCGCCCGCGGCCGGCATGTCGCCGACCAGCGCCTCGAGGATGTCGTTCAGCGTGGCGACGCCCTCGATGCCGCCGTACTCGTCGATCACGATCGCGAAGTGGGTGCCGGAGATCTTGAAACGCTCGAGCAGGGAAAGCGCCCGCGTGTTCTCGGGAACCAACAGCGGCTGGCGCAACGCGTCGCGCAGCACGATCGGCTTGCCGGTCAGCCTCTGGTCGAGCAGGTCGCGCGCCTGCACGTAGCCGACGCAGTTGTCGAGCTGCCCCTGGCAGACGGGGAAGCGGGAGAACGGGCTCTCCGCGATCTTGCGGGCGACAGCCTCCTCGCTGTCCGCGATGTCCAGCCAGACGAGCCGGCGCCGCGGCGTCATCAGCGTGGCAACGGGCCGGTCGCCGAGCCGGAACACCCGCTCGACGAGGTCCTGCTCCGCCACCTCGAACGTGCCGGCCGCCGTGCCCTGGCCGATCAGCAGCTTGATCTCCTCCTCGGTGACCGGAGGCTCCTTCGAGGGCTTGGCGCCGAGAACGCGCAGAACGAGCTTGGTGGAAAGGGACAGCAGCCTGACCACAGGGAGGGCGACTCGCGAGACGAGCCGCATGGGACGGGCCATCGCGGCGGCGAACTTCTCCGGGTTGAGAAGCGCGATGCGTTTTGGCACCAGCTCACCGATGATCAGCGTGAAGTAGGTGATCAGCGCCACCACGACGCCGGTAGAGATGGCATTGGCGTAGCGGGCGACCGCGGGGAAGGTGCGCACGTAATCCGCGAGGTGGTCGGCGATCGTCGCCTCGCCGAAGGCGCCGGCGAGCACGCCGACCATCGTCATCCCCACCTGCACGGTCGAGAGGAAGTCGTCGGGGGAGTTGGCGAGCTCGAGCGCGACTCGCGAGTTGACGTCACCGGCCCGCGCGCGCTGCTCGAGGCGGGCCTTTCTCGCCGAAAACACCGAGATCTCCGAGAGCGAGAACACGGCGTTCATCGCAATCAGGAGGACCAGGACGAGAATCGCGATACCGATGAACCACCTCCACCCCCGCGTCGCCCGGCGGCCACCACCGGCCTGGCGACGCGCACCCGTTGCCAGCGGCGCCAGCGGTGCACGAGAGTGACACCCATATTAGCGTGCCGCGGAGGTCAGGAACGCCAGAATGGCGGCGGCGAGCGCTTCCGGCCGCTCGAGCGGCACCAGGTGCCCGCAGCCGGGCACGATCTCGAGCGCACAGCCGGGGACCCGCTCGGCGACCAGCGAGGCCATCGCCGCGAAGTCCGGGATGTCGCGCTCCCCGCTGACCACCAGGGTCGGCGCGGCGAGCTCCCCCAGTCGCTCGACGACCGTCCATTCGCGGTCCGGCGCATCCCGTGAGGTGGCGAGGTAGTCGCCGCCGGGAAACTCAAGCAGCATCGTCTCGACCCGCTCCCGCTGACCCGGGAGCGCGTGCGCCGAGGCGATCAGCGGGTGCTGCAGCCACTGCGCCAGGATCGCGGGCTGCACGCCGTCGGCGCGGATCGCCCTGGCCAGCTTCCGGAACGAGTCCGTCAGCTCCGGCGAAAGCGGAAAGTCCGGCACGAGAGGCGCGACGAGGATCAGCGACCGCACCGCGCCGGGATCGCGCAGGGCGACCTCGAGCGCGATTGCGCCGCCCTTCGACAGGCCGACGACATGCGCCGGAACCGCGTCGAGGTGGCGCAGCAGCCCGCCGAGGTCGGCGGCGTGGTCGCCGAGACGGTAACCCGCCGCAGGCGAGGCGCTGCGCCCGTGCCCGCGCTGGTCGTAGCGGATGACGCGGTAGCCGGAACCGAGCAGCGCCGCCGCCAGGTCATCCCAGACGCGCAGGTCGAGGCTGTGGCCGTGCAGCAGCACGACCGGCTCGCCCCGCCCCTCGTCGAGCGCGTGAATCGCGACGCCGTCCCGCTCGAAGATCATCTGAGAGTCCCTACCTCGCCGTGGCGAAGGCGAACGACACCGGCGACTCCATCTCGTTCCCGGCCAGGTCCTCGACGGCGTCGGCGGCAACCGTGACGTGGATCGTGTCGTCCCCCGGCAGATCGGCCTGCGGCTGCCAGACCACCCACCAGCGCTCCTGGTCATAGCTGAGAAGACCGGGCACGAGGCCGCCCTTCTCGGCGAGCACCGTGACACCGGCCGGCTCCAGCTCGCCGGCCTGCAACGGCTCGGAGAACGCGACCACGATGCGCGGCCGCCGCGCCGCCACCAGGGCGCGCTCCGCCGGGAAATGCGACGTCACCATCGGCGGCTTGCGGTCGGCGGGACCGTTCCAGCCCGGCGACGGGTGCAGCTCGACCGACACCCAGACGATCGCCTCGAGGAGGTCCTCCGGCGGCCTCGGCGGCTCCGGCAGATCGTGGTCCTTGAGCCACTCGTGCAGCAGCACGGCCGCAATGACGACCGCCACCACTCCGACCACCACGGCGCCGGTGTTGACGTGCTTGAGCACGATCTCGGCCTCGGTCACCTGGCCTTCCTGGACCTTCAGCTCGGCCGCCTTCTCGTCGATGCGGACCACGTTGCCGGCCTCGTCGAGCCGCGCCGGCACGCGCAGCCGGTACCTCCCGGCGGGCAGCCCGGCCACCGCCCACGTCGGGTCGAGCGACCGGAACACCGGCATCCACTCTCTGCCCTCGCGCCGGTCCAGCTCGCCGAGCACGCCCGAGGGGCCCGGCTTCTTCGCGCGCCGGGCGTCGTCGTCGGCGAACACCTGGACCGAGACGCCGCCGCCCGGCCCCGGCACCGTTCGCGTCCCCGTCGCCTTCACCGACACACACCCCGACAGTCCGAGGACCGCCTGGGTCACGATCAACGCAATGGCAATCGCCCGTCGCGGCATGCGTGAAGTCTGGCACAAACTCGCCGAAACGGCGAGCCGCGGGCGCCGCAAACAGGCAAGCCGGATTGTGGTGCAGGCATCTTGCCTGCACTTTTCGGGAGAGCCCCGGAATGTGCCGGCGAGACGCCGGCACCACAATGACGACCGTGAGCACAGGATGACGCTCAGGTGGGCAGGTCGAACTGCTTCGCGGCCATCTCGGCGATGTGGCGGCCGATGGCGATCGAGGCGGTAGCGGCCGGCGACGGCGCGTTGAGCACGTGGATCATCCCTTCCTGCGCAATGATGGAGAAGTCGTCGACAAGCGCGCCGGAACGGTCGAGCGCCTGGGCGCGCACGCCCGTGCCGCCTGGCACGAGGTCGGAGGCGCGCAGCTCGGGCAGCAGCCGCTGCAGCGCGCGCACGAACGCGGCCTTGCTCCACGAGCGCCACATCTCGCCGGTGCCGATGCGCCAGTAGCGTCCGGCCAGCCGCCAGAACCCCGGGAACGTGAGCGTGCCGAGCGAGTCGGCCAGCGAGAAGCTGGTCTTGCGGTACCCCTCGCGCTTGAACGCCAGCACCGCGTTGGGTCCGGCCTCGACGCCGCCGCTCACCTTGCGGGTGAAGTGCACCCCGAGAAACGGGAACTGCGGGTCGGGCACCGGGTAGGCGAGGTTGCGCACGAGATCGCGGCGCTCGGGAACGAGCTCATAGTACTCGCCACGGAACGGCACGATGCGCACGCCCGGCCGCGCTCCGCACAGGCGGGCAACGCGGTCGCACTGCAACCCGGCGCAGTTGACGAGATGGCGGGCTCGCACCGTCCCGGCGGCGGTCTCGAGCGCCAGCCCGCCGTTCTCGCGGCGTACCCGCCGCAGCCGCGCCCGCAGCACGATCTCGCCGCCCTTGCCGCGCACCTCGTCGGCGTAGGCGTTGGTGACGGCGACGTAGTCGACGATCCCGGTGTGCGGCACCACGAGGCCGGCAATGCCGGCGACGTGCGGCTCGACCGCGCGCATCTCGGCAACGCCGACGCGGCGCAGACCCTCCAGGCCGTTCGCACCGGCGCGCCGCTCGAGCTCGTCGAGGCGCGGCAGCTCGTCCGGGGTCAGCGCCACCACCAGCTTGCCGCAGCGCTCGTGGGCGATGCCGCGCTCGACGCAGAACCGGTACAGCGCCTCGCGCCCCTCGACGCAGGTGCGCGCCTTCTGCGACCCCGGCTTGTAGTAGAGACCCGAGTGGATGACGCCCGAGTTGTTGCCGGTCTGGTGCGGCGCAAGCCGGTCCTCCGCCTCGAGCACGACCAGCGACAGGTGGGAGCGCTGCGTCAGCGCCATCGCAGTGGCCATTCCCACGATCCCGCCGCCGATCACCGCCACGTCGTAGCGCTCTCCCGCCATCTGCACCCCCACCCGCGCCGACGGATCTCAGCCCGGGAACCCCAGTTGGCTTCCACTGCGAGGACGGATCTTGCCGCGCTGGCGGGCGTGCTCGGGGCTCGCACCGTGCCGCCGTACTCCCCGAGTACGGCTGCTCACCCCTACGTGCGCCCGCCATCATCGGCATCTCCGCCCTCTCGCGACGAACCCAACCGGGGTTCCCGGGCTCAGAGCCCAGCGCGGCGCTCGCCACCTTCGGTTTTCACACCAACCTCCTGTGCTTCAGATACGCATCCCGTTCACTCCCAGGCGGAAGTCGGCACGACCGAGGCATCGACCGCCGTCAGGCTCCACGTGAAGCCGGGCATCTTTCCCTCGTAGCGGTGAAGCACGTCTTTCCTCCACTCGCCCTCGCGCCACACGTAGCGCCGGACCTCGTGCTGATCGTCGCTCGCCACGTAGAGCTCGTCACGGCCGTCCCCGTCGAGGTCGGCCAGGAGCGCCGGGTGCTCGAAGCCGGAGGAGTGGGCGTCGATCACGACCCGCTGCCAGGGTTGTCCAGGAGGACCGGGGCGCAGCAGCCAGAGGCCGGATTTCGCGGGCGCGGCCACGATCTCGCGGCGGCCGTCCCCGTCCACGTCCCCGGCCGTGAGGCAACGGCAGAGCCGGTCGGGAAGCACGGCGATCGTCTCGCCGCCCGCGCGAGAGCCGCCGGCGCCGTAGCGGCGGATCTCGACCGAGCCGCCGCTGACCGCCTCGACGGACGCGTAAAGCTCGTCCCTCCCGTCGCCGTCGATGTCGGTGACGAGGATCTCCTTGGCGTGACGGTCGCCGAGGTCGGCGAACACGGTGCGGCCCTCGCCCCGCGCCGGCACGTAGCGCAGGACGGAGCCGGGCTGCGGGGTGCCGTCGAGTACGTTCGGGCGGCTCACGGTCGCATAGACCTCGAGGATGCCGTCGCCGTCGAGGTCCCCAGTTTCGATCTCGTGCACGAACGTCGCCGGCTGGCGGTCGAGCTCCTGCGCGGCGAAGCCACCTCGTCCGTCGGGACGGACGAGTGCGACGACACCCTGGTCGTGGGTGCCCACGACGACGGTCGGGACGCCGTCGGAGAGGACGTCCGCAACCTCGGCGTCGCGCATGCGCGAGAAGGCGCCCCCGAAATCCGCCTTCCAGAGAACCTGCGGCTCTTTCCCCGGACGCCAGAGCTTGAGGGCGGCGGCGCTGCCGCCTGCGCTCAGGAGGCCACACGCCGCGGGCTGCGGGCAGTACTCGAGCAGCTTGTGAAAGACGTTGCTCTCGGGGTCGGTCAGCGTGCCGTGGCGCCACGTCTTCCCGTCGGCGGCGAGGAAGCCGGCCGTGGCCGCGCCCGGGACCTGCCGGCCGTCGGGCGTTTTCGAGAAGACCGCGAGGCCGAGAGCGAGGACGCGACCCCGTACCGGTGGGTGTCGGCAGCCCGCCAAACCGAGCCCGCAAACGAGGATGAGGAGCACAACCTGGACTCGCCGCATGGAGAACGTCCCTCCCGCCTTGCCTCCGTGGTGTGCCTACGGGCGCCGCTCCTCGCAGGCAGGCAGCCATCCGAGGGATGGGACTTTCCTGCCCACGCCGTCGAGTGTAGCGGCGATCGGAAGGGCGTCAAGGTGCCCCGGAACGGCCGCGACGGCCCACTGTCGGCGCGTGTTCGGCACCGTGATCGTCCTCGGGGAGCAAGAAGGCACGGTGAGCCGTGCCCGGCAGGCCTCAAGGTTCGCCCGACGTCGAGTCGGCTCATCGAGAAGCGGCGTTTCGTGCGCTCGTGTCGCCGCTCCTGCGGCTTGCGGCGCCGCGCTCGAGCTCCAGCCCACGCCGCTCGGCGTCGCGCGCCTCTCGCAGCCGGCCCGATCGGTTGAGGAGGTCGGCCAGCAGGTAGTAGCCCAACGGCCCGGCGACGTGCGCGTCGTCGTGCGCGAGACCTTCCCGCATCAGCTTCTCGGCCTCGCCGAGATCGCCGCCGGAGTCCATCAGGAGCTTGGCGAGGTAGTAGTAGCCCTGGACGAACTTCGGGTTGGCGGCGAGCGCCGACCGCCAGAGCGCCTGCTGGCTATCGATCTCGCCGCGAGCCCCGAGCAGGCGGCCGAGGTTGAACTGCGCCTGATAGTGCTTCGGCGCGAGCGCAATCGCCCGCTCGTAGTGGCCGATCGCCGCCGCGACCTCGCCGGCCTCTTCGCCCAGCACGCCGAGGTTGAAGTGCGGCTGCGCGAGCTTGGGATTGCCCGCGAGCGCCCTTTCGAAGGCGGCCCGCGCCTCGGCCACCCGGCCCTGCTTCGCGTAGAGCTCGCCTAGCTGATTGGCGACGATCGGCGCGGCGTCGCGACCCGTTGCGGCCTTCTCGACGAGCGCGGTGGCGCGCGGCAGATCGCCGCTCGCGACGAGAAGGTCGGCCGCCGCGAGCGCCGCCTTGCTGTCGTGCGGCGAGACCGCGAGAAGGCGTTCGAACCCGAGCAGCGCCTCCTGCGGCCGGTCCAGGTTGCGGTAAGCATTGGCGAGCCCAAAAAGCGACGCCTTGTGCTCGGGGTCGAGGGCGAGGGCGCGCTGGAACGACACCAGAGCCCCGTCCCACCGCCCCTCCTGCGCGGCGATTCGGCCCAGCATCTGGTGGGCGTCGACGATGCCGGGGTCCTCGGCCAGAGCCCGTTCGAGCTCGCGGCGCGCGGCGTTCGTCTCTCCCGCGCCGATCGCCCGCTGCGCCGTCATGACCGCGTGGTGCAGGTCGATCTTGTCCTTGGGGTCGGCGCGCGGACCTGCCGTCTCCTCCTCGGCCGTGACCCCGCCCTGGCCCGCGAGGTACCCCAGAGCAGCGAGCTGAGTCAGGGTCGCCTCGTCGAGGTCGGCGGCGCCGGCCGCCGGGGAGCTCGCCGATTCGAGCCGGGAGCGGAGCGCCGCCAGCTCGCGTTGGAGCTCGGCGGCCGTGCGCGGCTCCGCGCGGGCCGCGTTCCGGGTTTCGCCGGAGTCATTCTCAAGGTCGTAGAGCTCGGGCAGGGGCGCCTCGATGTACTTGCGCTCGGCGCTCCGCAGGGCGCGCAGCGGCGCCCAGCCGTAGTGCAGGAGCGGGTAGAGCGACTCGCTGTAGACCGCGCGCCCCGGAGCGAAGGGCGCGACGGCGACTTCCAGGAGGCTCCTACCGTCGAGATCCGCTACCGGCGGCAGGCCGGCGAGCTCGAGGAAGGTGGGTACGAGATCGACGTGCGAGACCGCGGTGTCGACCGTGCGGCCGGCGAACCTTGCTCCGGGCAGGCGAAGGACGAGGGGAACGCGCACCGTGGTGTCGTAGACGAAGAAGCCGTGCGCCTGCTCGCGGTGATCGCCCAGCCCCTCGCCGTGATCCGCGGTGACGACGAGGGCTGTCTGGTCCAGGAGGCCGTGCGCCTCGAGCGCGCCGCGGAAGCGGCCCACGAGCTCGTCGACGTAGGCAACCTCGCCATCGTAGGGACGACCGGGGTAGCGGGA
>Ga0315273_10000565_pt1 | contig 39607 bp, 32 predicted proteins | sample YL17G02_0_MG_FD_205753 | JGI IMG/M metagenome (GOLD analysis project Ga0315273, IMG submission 205753) | Sediment microbial communities from Yellowstone Lake, YNP, Wyoming, USA - YL17G02_0 | ecosystem: Environmental > Aquatic > Freshwater > Lake > Sediment | place: USA: Wyoming | collected...
CGCGAATCGGCGAACTTCATCATCGTTACGAGTGGCGTCAAGCTGCCTGACGGCCCGAGTGGTCGATCGACGTTCGCGGTCCCCTCGACGGGACTCGTGTGTCGGAACGACCGGGGTTGCACCGATTGGCGACCCGCGCACTCGACCGACGCCACATCCTTAATCCTCTTCAGCGGCGTGGAACCATCGGCACCCCGCGCCCGACCCCCGAAAGGGGTCATCGAGAGACCCGGATTGAGTTTTGGCGAACGACAGCTCGCTGCGCACGACGAATCCCCTCGAGAACCTCAATCGAGAATTCCGTCGTCGAACGAACACGCAGGCGTCGTTCAGCCAAGAGGCCTCGGCCGTCACGCTGCTGTACGGGCTCGTCGCATTCGGTCAAATCAGCATGCACAAGATCAACGGCCATCGCGAGCTCAAGGCCTTGGTCGCGAAGATGAACGCTCAGGCCGCGTGAAGGTGTAAAGTGCATTTCACGCTCGGAGAGGTGACATGTTTCTAGGTTCCTTGTTTTGGGTCTCGGCGGTACGAGGCTCCGTTGGTTCTTGACCCTTTTGGCTCGAAAAAAATGAGGCCCTGCCACATATGACTGTCTTTCGTACCCGATCGATCTGCTGGACGCTGATAGCCCTGGGCTTGGTGATTTCTTTTGGTGTCCTGTGGCGCCAAGCTGTGCTTACCGGGCTATGGCCCGGCGGTAACACCGCTCTGTTCTTGGCCCTCTTCGGTGGGGGCTATGGTGACATTCTGGGAAGTCCGGTGGATGTCCAGTATGGACTGCCGCTGGCAGCCTGGAGCTTGATTTACTACGCGACCTTGGCCGGATTCCTGCTGCTCGGACAGCTCCTTGGCGAGGAATTCGTATCCGAGGCTAATTTCGCTGCGTTTCTGGTGTCACTGCCGGCTTTCTTCATAAGTCTTTTCCTAGCTGGGATGATGCTCACCGGTCATTCCCCATTCTGTCGTCTATGCAGTCTGGCGAATCTTAACAATCTGGCGCTTGCCTTCTTGATGCGGCGCCTGACTGGCCGTCCGGCGACTCAACTGATTCGGGCACTCATGGCAGGGGCAAGATATCTGATCACAGGTAAAACAACTGACCCCGTCCAGGCGCGCTGGAAGCTGCTCGGCGTCCTCACAGTGGCGCTGGGAGCGCTCGTTCTGTATCAGTGGACTCTCATCGAAGTGTCACGCGGGTCGTCACTAGACAATCCACAGCAGATTCTGGCCAAGTTTGAAGCGACCACGGAACAGGATATCCCGCTTGAACCCGATGATCCCATTCTGGGCCCGGCAAATGCACCGCTTCAGCTTGTTGTCTTTAGCGATTTCCAGTGTCCTGCGTGTCGGCGCTACGCCGGTGAGTTGCACACTATGGTCGACCAGTATGCAAACAAGCTTCAGGTCGTCTTCAAGCATTTTCCCCTGAACACAGCCTGCAACCCTGGTATGGAGGACGATCTCCACCCAAGAGCGTGTGACGCGGCCTATGCAGCTGAAGCGGCCCGCAGGCAGGGAAAATTTTGGCCTTTCCATGACAGACTATTTGCGGCAGATCTTGGAAAAGAGACGACCAGTTTCGATTCGCTTGCCCGGGATTCGGGTCTAGATCTGGAGCGCTTCAAGGCGGACTGTCTCGAAATATCCACTAAGGTGAAAGTGCACTCGGATATCGCGCTAGCCGGTCGCCTGAAAGTTCATGCGGCTCCCACGCTTTTCCTGAACCGGCGCCCTGTTTCCAGCATCCGTCCCCAGGCCGTGCGGGTCCTGATCTACCAGCTGCTGCAAGAAGCCGCCCATGTTCATTGATCGGAGTGGGTTCCTACGTCAAAGGGTTCGTCGGAGGCCGCTTCACAGAAAGCATTTCCATCGCCGCAACCCAACTGGGCGGCCGTCCTGGGGTGGTCCCCACGCAGGTGACAACTTCCCACCCGGGTGAAACGACCCGCGACCCGCGCACGCCCCCGACGCCACATCCTTCATCCTCTTCAGCGCTGTCGAACCGTTTGGACCACGCGCGCGACCCTCAAAAGTCGTCGTCGAGAAACCCGGATTGGGTTTTGGCGAGGGACAGCAAAAAGCAAGAAAAACTTGTCGACAGCAATACCCCCTTGCATCCCGAGGCAACTAGCGGTACACCCAAACATAGCCACGGGAGGGGTGGACTCGCCATCAACCTGACGGTTTGACGAAAGGAGGTAAGTACGGTGCAGAAAGGTCCGCCCTGCTTGCGAACCATTACGCGTGCCGTGCAATGGATGCACTGCAGGCGCTCGAGGCGCTCGGCGAGGAGATAAAACCTTCAACAAGGAGAATTACGATGAGACGAGCAATTGCGTTGGTTATGATGATTTGTGTTGTCAGTGTGTTCAGTTTCTACGTGAGCTCGGTTAGAGCAAATGGACAGGCAACTCCGTGCGATGGCGGCACAGGCGACAATGGCTCCCAATGGAAGTGGGGTTACTGCCATCAGGGGCACTCCATCTGTACCGGTGATGCAACTGAGGTAAGGAACCATACGGGGCATACCATCCACGGCACCAAGAACGATAGCAATCCCCCTAAAGGTTGCTTTTTCACGGGATGCTGCTTTCAAGATAATGAAGACACTTGCAAAAATCTGAAATAGGCTAGTCAGACCGTCATGCACACCCAAACGAGAATTCTGTTTTCGTTTTTGGGTCCGAGGTCATCGACCTCGGCTACAGATGTAGTCTGCCTCGGTGAGGCCGGTCGAGGGATATCAAGGGCGGCAGTTCTTGCCCAGTTAGTTTCTGTCGTAAAGCGGCCTATGGGACGGGGGGAGAATCGTAGTTGATTTTCCCACCGTTCCACGGCACGGCAGTTTACACAGCTTGGTCGTGACGTCAGTGGAACGGCCATGACGCGTTAATGCCCAAAGGATGCTCCCATCCCAGATCACCAAAAGAGACCTGGTTTCGATGGCATCTGAATGTCTTTCGACAGCTCGTCGACGGTTCACTTGCGTTCGTTTTCCTGATCCTTACCTGACGGGGTCTTCCCCGCCTTTTCACGGACCGCTCACCACCTGGGCTGTTATCCCCACGCGGCGTCCGCCGGTTTGGGAACTGATCCTGCAATCCGTCCCCGGGGGGCCCACCCCCATCTCCCATGCAGCATGACTGCGTTCAGTCGGTCACGTCGTGACCTCCCTCCCGCGCCTTCGTGGCGCACCTGCGGCGAGGGACAGCGCCCCAAGCGCCGCTCTTCACGGAAAAGCTTGGAGTTGTGACATTTTGCTCGGGTCCGACCCTCCGGTGGGGCGCTTCGGGGCGTTCTCGGGCGCTGGACTCGCGACACTGCTCGGTAAGCTGTAAGGGCACTGCGTTAACACGCGTGTGACATCGAACACCAGTACAAACCGGTCCCCGGAGAGCGCCTCACCGGCGATCGATCCCATCCGGGTCGAGATGTTCTCGACCGAGATGCCTGTGCACCAACTTGCCAAGAGGGGGTCTCCATGCGTCAAGAGACGACTTGACGCACTGTCGGAGTGTTCCGGTCAGTTTGTATCCCGAATTCGACCCAATTCTCAGTTGACCGCGACAGGCAGTCAGCGGACCTTCAGGCGAATCGGGGGTCCACATGAACATGAAGAGACTGGTCATCTACGTGGCGGTCTTATTCGGTGTGTCGGCCGCAAGTTACGTCGGAGCGCGTGACCTGACTTTCGAGCAGCGCGTGGCGGCGCAGCGCGCGATTGAGCAGGTCTACTGGAATCACCGGATCTGGCCGAAGGAGAATCCAGGGCATAAACCGCCGCTGTCGGCCGTGATGTCTGACGAGGCGATCCGGGCGAGAGTCAAGGACTACCTCAGAAAGTCGAACGCCCTCGATACGTGGTGGCAGCGCCCGATTACCGGCGAGCAGCTCCAGGCCGAGATGGACCGGATGGCGAAGAACACTCGGGATGGGGCAACGCTCCAGGAATTGTACTGGGCTCTCGGGAACGACGCCTTCGTCATCGCGGATACGCTGGCTAGGCAGACGCTCGCGGACCGACTGATTCACAATTTGTATATGAATGACTCGCGGTTTCATGGGGAGCTCAAGAGGAATGCGGAGGACGCGCTTGCGGCGTGCAGCACGCTTAGCTGCATGAAGTCGATGGGCGGAGCGTACTACGAGACGGTTTGGAAGCTACGAACCGACCCTATCGATCCACTGTTACAACGGCCTTCCGATCAAGTCGTGCGACTGGACGCCGAGGAGTGGGAAGACCAGTTATCCACGCTCGCAGCCCGACTTCATGGACACCCACACTCGCTACCGATTGGAAAACTCAGCGGCCTCGACGAAAAAACTGACGCGTTCGTCGTGCTTGCGGTGCTCGAGCAGGGCAACAGGGAAATCACCACGGCGAGCGTCGTGTGGCCGAAGACTACGTTCGACGGCTGGTGGGCTGCCGAGAGCGGGAGATTAGATGATCGGGTCACAGGACTGTACCGCCCCTTCGTGCTCGTCGCGGCAAGCGACTCGGTGTGCCTGAACGACGGTTGGAGCCCGACGCGGGTGGAAGCTCCCGACCCACGCAGCTTCCACGCCGCTGTTTGGACAGGGACGGAGATGATCGTCTGGGGCGGGGACACGGGCAACCACACTTGGGTGAACACCGGCGGCCGATATAGCCCGTCGACCGATGCCTGGACGTCGACGTCGACTGGCGGGGCAAGCGTCCCGACCGGGCGTACTCACCACACCGCCGTGTGGACGGGTACGGAGATGATCGTCTGGGGCGGTCCCGACAATACCGGCGGGCGATACAACCCGTCGACGGACACGTGGGCGCCGTCGTCGCTGAATACTGGCTCCGGTGCGAACATCCCTAGCGCCTACCAGGCCCACACCGCCGTGTGGACTGGTTCCGAGATGATTGTCTGGGGTGGAAACAACCGCTCTAGCGGCCGGCCCCTCAACACGGGCGGGCGATACAACCCGTCGACGGACACGTGGGCGTCGTCGTCGCTGAATACTGGCTCCGGTGCGAATCTCCCCAGCGCCCGTCAATACCACACCGCCGTGTGGACGGGTTCCGAGATGATCGTCTGGGGCGGGTACGACTTCGACGGCACGAGCCACTTCCTCAATACGGGCGGCCGTTACAACCCATCCGCGGACGCCTGGACGCCGACCTCGACGGGCGCGAACGTCCCGGCCGGACGTGAGGTCCACACCGCCGTGTGGACGGGCACGGAGATGATCATCTGGGGTGGCTTGTGCGAAAGCGCCCCCTACGTCCTGAACTCCGGTGGCCGCTATGACCCGACCGCGAACACATGGACGCCGACGTCGACCGGGACGAACGTCGCGGCAGGTCGCGATTTCCATACCGCTGTGTGGACGGGAGCCGAGATGATCGTCTGGGGTGGGTGCGACGCTACTTGTTTTCAGACCGGTGGCCGCTTTACCCCGTCGACCGACATGTGGACGCCGATGTCGAGCGGAGCGAATGTCCCCGACGCGCGCCGCCACCACACCGCCGTGTGGACGGGAACTGAGATGATCGTCTGGGGTGGCGATACCAGCACTGCCAGCGGCAGCCCTAACGACCCTCGCAACACCGGCGGCCGCTATTGCGCGTGCATCAACGGGCTACTCGTGTACCAAGACGCCGACGGCGACGGCTTCGGGAACCCCGGCGTGTCCATCCCTTCCTGCAATGGAGGAATCGCTGTGGGCTACGTGGCCGACCACACCGACTGCAACGATGCCAATGCCGCTACTCGTCCCGGTGCGACCGAGGTCTGCAACGGCATCGACGACAATTGCGATGGCGTCATCGACAACGGCGGCGCTGCGCTGTGCAGCGACAACAACTCCTGCTCGGTCAACGACAGGTGCTCCGGCGGCGTCTGCAGCGGGACCTGCTATTGCACGGAAAGTGGGGGCGGGGTCGCCGGGTCGTGGCCGGGCGAGGGCAACGCAATCGACATCTCAGGCGGCGGTCACAATGGAACGTTGACGAATGGAGCGACCTTCGGGAGCGGCAACGTCGGGCAGGCGTTCAGCCTCGACGGCGTGAATGATCTTGTACAGGTTCCCGGCTATCTGAACTCTGCGCCCGTCAGCGAAGTGACGGCGGTGTTCTGGCAAAAGGTCTCTTCGGTCAAGGTCCAGTCCACATTCAGCGCTAGCGGGTTCGTCAACGGGAGCGTGTTCAACGCGCACGTGCCCTACAGTGACGGCAAGGTCTATTGGGACTTCGGCAACATCAACACGGGAGGGCGCCTGAGCTACACGCCGTCCGTGTCACTGGTGGGGACGTGGCAGCACTTCGCGCTGGTGGCCAGCCAGAGCGGAAACTACATGCGGATCTTCCGCAACGGGGTCATGGAGGCCGAGAAATCGGGCATGACCCCCTTCGTCCGTGCGAACCTGGATCTGGCGATCGGCGGGGCTGCCAGCCTCGGAATTTCCTTCGGCGGGCAGATTGACGAATTCGCCATCTACAACCGCGCGCTCAGCGCCTCCGAGATCCGGGCGCAGTACGACGCCGGGGCGCAGGGCGTTTGCAAGCAGTGCACGGATCCGGACGGTGACGGCTACGGCGCAGCAGGCGATACCTGTCACAACGGAACCACGGTGGACTGCGCCGCGACCAATGCCTCGGTGTGGGCGGTGCCCGGCAATCTGACGGGCGTCACGTTCACGAAAGTTGCGTCTCCCGGAACGGTCCGGTGGGCTTGGTCCCCCGCCACGGGAGGGGCGGCAGGCAGCGCGTTCTACGACGTCTGGCAGTCCGGTGGCGGACAACCCTCTACATGCGTATTGTCCAACGGTGTCGCAACCGAGGTGACGGAGAGCGCGATCCCTGCCGTCGGTACGTTGTTGAGCTACACCGGCCGGGCCGAGAACGCGTGCGGTGCGGGTCCGGGGTCACAGCCCGACTGCCCGTAGGCGGGTGTAGTGCGCCATCGAAACCACTGCGCGAGAAACAAGGGGCGTATGGTCCAAGAACTATAACGACGCTCGATCCGTCGTTCTAGCGCGACGAGACCTGGAATTCGCGGCACGGTTGTCACACGCGATGGTCGGCGCCACGAATTGCGGTCCATGCCAGGGTCCGAGTCGTTTGTGGTGACCGAAGTGAGCGGGGGTGGGGAAGTACGAACGCGTAGAGACGGTTCTCGCCGTCGAGACGCCACACAAACGCGCCGGGAACCCTGTCCCGGAATGGTGCGACGGAAAAGTGCGATGGCTCACTCCAGAAGAGATCCCGGACCTGTGTTGATTCCGACGAGCAAGATCTCGGCGACAACCTGACACTTTTTTTGGAAGACTGAACGATCGCCATGGATGCGCTATCGCTCGCTCCGATTCTCACCCGGCACGGCCGTCTCACCTTGGGCCGAGGGGACGACGGGCCGAGCTTGGACCCTGAGCTCGCCGAGCGTTTGCAGGGTGCATTCGGGCGCGGCCCGGGGCATGGCCTGCTGCAACTGGGAGCGAGTGAGGTGGGGACTCCGCTCCCGCCCGTCCTCTCCTACTGGCGCGAACTCGGCACGCGGTACGTGACGGCGCTCTGCACGTTGCCGGATGCAGAAGAGCGCGGCGCGAAGGTGCACGTCACGCCTCCGCCCGAAGAGGACCTGGAGTCTTTCGCCTCGGCCCCTCCTCCAATGACCGGAGCGGAGTACCTGAAGCCGGCTGTTCTTCGGGCTCTCTGGGAGGAGCTCGATGCGGCTTTCGGAACCGAGTTGTCCGAATCCGGAGGATCGGTTCAGGATTTTCTCAAGCGCCGCAACCCTGCCTGGAATCTCGTCGGTCGGGTGCACTTCAACCTCGCGGAAAACCGCAAAGACGAAGGGGCGCCGTTCGCCTTCCTGGCGACGTACACCACGAGGCTGTCGGCAGACGCCAAGGCCCAACATCTTCCGCTGGGTCAGGCTCTGCGCGAATATGCGGGCGCGGCGAACAAGGAGCGCCTGTTGTCGCTGCTCCTCCCCGTTCAGCGCGCGGCGGAGAGCTGCGCGTGGCTGAGAGCCATGGTCGATGCCGGCGAGCTCTTCCATCCATTGCGGTGGACGACCCAGGAGGCCTTCCGATTCCTCGGCGATGTCCCGCACCTGGAAAACGCCGGTGTCGTGGTCCGGATGCCCGCGACGTGGACGGCGAACCGTCCTCCTCGTCCGCGGGTGACGGCAACCGTCGGCGGCAGGCCGCCCTCGGGGCTTGGGAAGGAGGCGCTTCTCGATTTTCGCATGGAGGTGACGCTCGACGGCGAGAAGCTTTCGGCTGCCGAGATCAAGGAACTGCTCTCGAGCACCGACGGGCTCTCGCTGATACGTGGGCGCTGGGTCGAGGTCGATCGTGAGCGACTGACCCGGATGCTCGATCGTTTCCGTGAAGTCGAGCGCGCGGCCATCGACGGCGGTTTCAGCTTCGCTGAGGCCATGCGCATGCTCGCCGGCGCCGACGTCTCGAGCGATGGCGCCACCGGTGGTACCGACGCCGACTGGGCTCAGGTGGTCGCAGGTCCCTGGCTTTCCGAAACGCTGAAGGGCCTTCGCAGCCCTGAGGGGCTGGCCCGCGTCGAGCCCGGCAGCGCGTTGCATGGGACGCTTAGGCCCTACCAAAAAGTCGGCGTGCGGTGGCTGTACCTCCTCTCGAAGCTCGGCCTCGGGGCGTGCCTCGCCGATGACATGGGGCTCGGCAAGACGATCCAGGTGCTGTCGCTGCTGCTGGTTCTAAGAAGCCAGCCGGATGGCAAGCGGCGGCCAAGTCTCTTGGTCGCCCCCGCCTCGCTGCTCGCCAACTGGGCCTTGGAGATCGAGAGGTTCGCGCCGAGCCTGAACGCACTCATCGTTCACCCATCGGCACTTCCGGCGGCCGATCTCAAGGCCGTCGCGCCGGAGTCCGTCGAGGAAGCGGATCTGGTCATCACGAGCTACGGGTCGATCCTGCGCGTCCCATGGCTGGCGACCACCTCGTGGCACCTGTTGGTCTTGGACGAGGCGCAAGCCATCAAGAACCCGGACGCCAAGCAGACCCGTGCCGTCAAGAAGCTCGACGCACGGGCGAGGTTCGCGCTCACCGGAACGCCGATCGAGAACCGGCTCGCCGACCTGTGGTCGATCTTCGATTTCATCAACCCGGGCCTGCTCGGTTCATCGAAGGAGTTCACGACTCTCGTCAAGCGGCTCGCGGCTCGACCTCACAACCCTTACGGGCCGCTCCGCGATCTCGTGCGTCCCTACATCCTGCGGCGCATGAAAACCGACAAGGCCGTCATCGCGGACCTTCCGGACAAGACCGAGGTCAAGGCCTTCTGCCAGCTGAGCCGCAAGCAGGCGGCGCTCTACGAACAGGCCGTGAGGGAGCTGGCCAAGCAGCTCGAGGACGCCGAAGGGATTCGGCGCAAGGGTGTCGTGCTTTCGTTCTTGATGCGGTTCAAGCAGATCTGCAATCACCCGTCGCAGTGGTTGGGCGATGGGGCTTGGACCGAGGAAGACAGCGGCAAGTGGACGCGCCTGCGCGACATCGCCGAGGTCGTCGCCGCCAAGCAGGAGAAAGTGCTCGTCTTCACCCAGTTCCGAGAGGTGACCGCTCCGATCGCGGCATTCCTCGGATCGGTGTTCGGCCGTCCCGGTCTCGTCCTCCACGGCGGGATCGAAGTCAGGAAGCGCAGGGAGCTGGTGCGCCGGTTCCAGGAGGACGAGGCCATCCCGTTCTTCGTGCTCTCGCTCAAGGTGGGGGGCGCCGGCCTCAACCTCACCGGCGCCTCGCATGTCGTACACTTTGACCGATGGTGGAACCCGGCTGTCGAGAACCAGGCCACGGACCGCGCCTTTCGTATCGGCCAGACCAGAAACGTGCTCGTGCACAAGTTCGTGTGCCGGGGAACTGTCGAGGAAAAAATCGATGCGCTCATCGAATCGAAACGCCGCCTCTCGAAGGACCTGCTGGAAGGCGGAGCCGAGCTGCTCCTGACCGAGATGAAGGACGAGGATCTGCTCGAGCTCGTCGCGCTCGACATCAATGCTGCGTTGAAGGAGACGTGATCCGTGTACAGCGCGTGGAGACCCTACGTGTCCGTCACCCAGCGACGGCGGAATGCCGAGCGCGAGATGGCGAAGTTCAAGAAGAAGGGACATCCCGTCTCACCGGTGGTGATCGAAGGACGCGCAATCGCCAAGACGTTCTGGGGCAAGGCGTGGTGCGACAACCTCGAACATTACAGCGATTACGAGAATCGGCTGCCTCGGGGCAGGACCTATCTCCGCAACGGCTCGGTGGTCGACCTTCACGTCGCCTCTGGCGAGGTCAAGGCCCTGGTCAGCGGCTCGGCGATCTACAAGGTGGCGGTGACGGTAACGCCGGTGCCGAAGGGCCGCTGGAACTCGGTCTGCAGGGATTGCGCGGGGGCGATCGACTCGCTCGTCGAGCTTCTGCAGGGGCGCTTCTCGAAAGGGGTCATGGAACGCATCTGCCGGCACAGGACCGGTCTCTTCCCGTCGCCGGATGAGATCAGGCTGTCATGCAGTTGCCCGGACTGGGCATCGATGTGCAAGCACGTCGCGGCTGTCCTCTACGGCATCGGCGCACGCCTCGACGAACAGCCCGAACTCCTCTTCAAGCTTCGCGGGGTGAACGAGAAAGACCTGGTTGCCAAGGCCGGCATGGGCCTCCCTCTGGCCAGGAAGGGACCTGCCAATGAAAGGGTCCTCGCCGGCAGCGACCTCTCGGAGCTGTTCGGGTTGGAACTGGGACAAGGTGCCCAACCTGAGGTCGAGGCTCGTAGCCCGAGAAAGAAACCCAGACACGCAAAGACGCCTGCGGCCGGAAAGAAAGGGCGGGGCGTGAAAGCCCCGGCGAAGAAGAAGCGCGCCACGAAGCGATGAGCAGCTACGGGAGGATCACTCCTCTTACCGGTCCTCCGCCGCCGGCTCGCGCGGAATCTCGATCGTAAAGCAGCACGCTTCGGGCTGCGTCGATCGCATTCGGTCGCAGAGAGAAACCCTCGATCTGCCGTAGGAACGACACCCTGCCGCAGTCGGGCACGAGACATTCCGGCTTTTTCTTGGGGCATTGGTTGAAGTGGCACAACCTTCCCAGGTGCCGATTGGTGCCGGGCTCGAACAGGAACACGTCCAACTGATGGTGCGCGACCCCGATGTCCTCCTCCTCAAAGAGGCGGGCGAGACTGCGGGACGTTTTCTTTCGAAGCCCGTCGAGATTGCCCAAGTCGTCCAGCCAAACAGCGAGGTCCGCGTCCTTGCACTCGTGGGGAAGGAGAATCCCGGCCTGGCGGTACTCGCAAAACCGGGGCACCTCGTCCGGCGGCGGCGTCGCCACCGATCCAAAAAGGACGATGCGCCGGACCTCCGGCGCTTCCGCCAGCGCGGCTGCTACACGCTCGGCCGCCCTCCGGAACTCCCGTCGCTCCCGCTCGAGCAGGGCGCGCTGGTCGCGGATCTGTCTGGCCGAGGGTACCCCGGGCTCGCCCCAAGACCGCTCGCCCTCGGGAAGGGGGGCGGACCAGGAATCTGACTCACGTTCGGCACTGAGCAGCTCGGGAACTCGTTTCCCTTCGGTGCCAGCCGCGGAGCCGCGGCCCCCTCCCGCCTTCGTCTGGCGCTTCGCATACATCTCGCGAATCCATACATGGACGGGGGCCTTCCAGAGCTCGGAGGGGCTCGGAATGTTCTTGAGCAGGCTCCTCGGGGCGAGCCCCAGCTCTTTCGCCATCCGCAGGGTCTCCGCGTTCAGGCGGCACTTCCGCTTCGCCTCTGCCCAGAGGTCTCCGGTCGTTCCACTCTTGATCTTCTTCTTCGCGGACATCGTGCCTGGTCTCCTCCGGCCTCACCCGAACCCCGTCACGCTCCGAGCCATTCGGCGAATGTCTCGCGCTTCCTGACCGCTGCGACGAGCGCCTGCCTGAGCGCGTCATGCCCGAGCGCCGCACGGTCGAAGAAACTGCCTGCGGGCCACGCGGAAAAGGAGTCGTCGTACTCGCCCGTGTCGAGGTAGCGGTCGATCTCCTTTTCGGGGTACCCCAGCATGCGGGGAATGGTAGTCGGCGTCTTCGAAGGGTACAAGCCCAGCGCGGCGCGGTAACATCAGCGCGTCGGACCGACGCCATCGGTGCGTGGTTCACGGTGGCTGATCACGACGAGCTGTTGCGAAACCCCGAGGGAGCAAACCACCTGTGCCGGACACAACGAATGACGATCTGCATGGGATCCTGAGGAAGCTACCCTCCGACTTCGAACCGTGGGGGCAGCCTTCCCGAGAGGACGACTGGGGGGGGGTTGCTCCAACCCGGGGTCTCCCCGGTGCGGGCTCCTGACTTTCGAGCAGCAAGGTTGCCGTGAATTCGAAGAGAGCAAAGAGAAAGATGAGCTTTGCTCACGCGAAGGAGTCGACACGACCGCTCCCGGAAACGACAGAGACGCGGAGATGGTTCTATTGAGGAACCTCGATCTCCACGTTGGCGAACTCACGGCACTTCTGGCGAATTCCTCCAGCCACTGGGGTTTCGAAGACCCGATCTACCGCTTCTACCATCAGAGCTTCAAAGTGTTCGCGCTCCAACAGCAGACCCAAGCGATCGTCGCTTTGCTCCGAACCCTCGTCCCCGATCGTTCGTTGAGCCTCCGCTTCCTCGCGATCATCGAGGCCGGGACCGGGAGTGAGTTCAAGCCCGAGCACAACGCCAACTGGGACGCCGTGACGCGGCCAATCGTCGAAGCTTTCTTCCACGCCCGGTTCTTCCTGGAGATGGCCGTCCGTTACTCCAAGCTCGATCGACCCCCCGACCCGTTGCCGAGCGGGTACGCCGTGCTTCTGTGCCTGTACGGTCTGCGCTGAGCGAGCGGCTGACTTCGTGCAGCAATCGTTCAGGGAATCACTTCGAACTTGCGTTTGCCTCTCCACCGATAGACCTGAAAATCGCGGTCGAGGATGAACGTTCCATCCTCCGGCGCTTCCGAGCGAGGATATGGCTTCGGTGAACGCGGGCCACGTCGTGACCATGGGGGCGGTGAGGCTCGACAGTGTCTGGACGCACCGCTGATGGTCCGGTTGCTCCGCCCCGATCTCGCGAAGAACGTGAAGTCCGGGGGGCGATCCCAAGACGGCGCCACATCGTACCCGCGGTGAAACGTGAGATTCCCGGTGTTTTTCTGGCGGCGCGGTGGTCTAAGCGTGCCGGAAAGGCCTTTCTCGCGAAGAACGGCCTCGCAGGATCGGCCAGGATCGACGATCGGGCCTCCATCCGGGCTTCCGGACGCCCGGAATAAACGAAAGCCTGACGAAAAATGCTGCAAGGAGCGGACCTCGTCGTACCGCACGCCTTGAAGTGTAGATACATTTCGTACATATTTTCCGACGGGGGGAACAGGCCATGGCGGATCGTGCGAAGCTCTTCAAGAGCGGAGGAAGCCAAGCAGTGCGGTTGCCCCGAGAGTACCGTTTCGAGGATCAGGATGAGGTCATGATCTCCCGGCAGGGGAACAGGATCATCCTCGAAGGCGCCCGCCGGCGGTGGCAGAAGGAGTTCCTGGTGTTGGCCGGTTCCGCCAAGAACTTCCCCTACCCCGATGAGCCCCCCGCTGCTGAGGCCGGCCCGGACTTCGAGTAAGTGAAGTACCTGCTCGATACCAACGCGTGGGTCGACTACCTCACCGGACGTTACCCAAGCGTTGTTGCCCGGATTCAGGAATCCCCTCCTGATGACCTCTGCCTCAGTTCGGTCGTGATGGCTGAGCTACGCTACGGGGCCGCGACGAGCCAGCGCAAGAAGTTCAATCATGACTTGCTCGATACCCTCGCGCGCGAGGTTCGATCTGTCGACTTTGACTTGGACGGAGCCCGGACCTACGGGGAGTTGCGCACCGCACTCGAAAAGCACGGGACTCCCCTCGGCCCCTACGACATGATGATCGCCGCCCACGCGCTATCGCTCGGCCTGATTGTGGTCACCGATAACGAGAGCGAGTTCCGACGTGTGAAGTCGCTGCGGATCGAGAATTGGCGCAAAATCAAGGATTGACATCGAAGCTCGACCGACTCGTGAGGGCAGGCCGAACGCGGCCCCGAGAGACGAGGGCTTCTTGTAGTTGGAGCCATGCTGAAATGAACTGATGCCGACACCAAGCTCGGCCGCGACGTGGCCCTCAAGGTGCTGCCGGCGGAAACGGCTTCGAACCCGGAACGGCTCGAGCGCTTCCAGCGCGAGGCGAAGGCGCTGGGCCTCCCAACAACGTTTCCCATTTTCAGGATGGACACCCAGATGGACACCTGTCGCGCCTCGACAACTACAACGCGACGTCGTGATCATCCCAACTCATCGAGAACATTGGTGCCGGAGGCGTAGGCTCGAACCTACGCTCCCTTGCGGACAGTGGATTTTAGGACCGGTGCACCGGCAGGTCGATCACGACCGTGGTCCCGCGGTCCTCGTCGCTCTGAAGCTCGATGCGGCCCCTATGCCGCTCGACCGATTGCTTGACGAGCGCTAGCCCGAGCCCCGTCCCCTCGCTTGTGTACTTTTTCGCGTTGGACGCGCGGAAGAACTCGCGGAACAGCTTCCCCTGCTCGCCGAGCGGGATTCCGATCCCGGTGTCTCTGACCTCGAATCGCACCTCGTCGGCTCCGTGCCGGGAGAACAACACATCGACCGCGCCGCCTTCTTGCGTGTACTTGATGGCGTTCCCGACCAGGTTCTCGACGATCTGCTCGAGCAGGTCGGCGCCGCTGTCAACCTTGGGCAGGTCCGGCTCGGCGACGACCGCGAATCGCAGTTGTTTCGCCGCCGCTTGCTTTTCGAAGGTGCGCTTCACGTGCTGCGCCAACTCGTCGAGGTCGATCACGACGTCCGGGATCTCGCGACTCCAATCCCGCGTGCGGGCGATCGTTAACAGCCCGCCGATCGTCGTGTGCAGCGCGCGCAGGCGGTGGTCGACCCGCTCCAGGTATTCCTTTTGCCCCTCGTTGACCTCGCCGAGGTAGCCGTTTTTCAGGACTTCGACGATCTCCAGGCTCGCGCTGAGCGGAGAACGCAGGTTGTGCGCGACCTCCAGCATGAACTGCGTGCGCTCGGTCATCAGCGCCTCGATCGCCTCGTTGGCGCGGGCGTCCTCGATGGCGATCGCCACCAGCTCCGCGGCCAGCCCGAGGAACTCGACGTCGCGATCCTGGAAGCGGCCGAGCGTGTCCGAGTAGATCCCCAGCGTCCCGATCACTTTGTCCGCAACGCGTAAGGGGGCCAACGCCGCGGACAGGATGCCGACGGCCGTCAGCTCCGACTGGATCTGCAAACCCTTGGGCTCGCCGACCCGGCCCTGCACCTGCGTCTCGCCCGCAAGGACCCGCTGATTCAGCGGGCTCCGGTCAACGTGGACCACTTCTTTCATGATCTCGTCGGTCAGGCCGGTCGCGGCGACGTAGCGCAACGTCTTACCGTCGTCGGCGAGGAGCTTGACGGCGACGGCCGGGATCGACAGCACCGCCGCCAACTCCGAGGTGACCGTGTTCAAGATCGGCTGCAAGTGCCGCTCCGCGCCGACGGTGCGAACCATGGCGTAGAGCCCGTTGAGCTTCTGGTTGGCCAGAGCCAGCTCCGCCGTGGTGCGACTCAGCTTCCCGACCCGCGAGCGGAGCAGCCGCATGATCTGCCCGACCATCGCGGCCGTGATGAACACGGTGGCGGTGAAGAACATCAGCCAGATCGCGACGAAGGCCGGGCGCGGGTCGTACAGCGACTCGCCGCGAAACACGATCGCGTGCGCCGGCAGCCAGCCCGAGGTCTGTCCGGCCAGGAGAAGCCACAAGCCCCCCGCCGCCCACGCCGCGAACAGGTAGGCGATGCTGCGGAAGAACTGGATCGCGACGATGACGACGTGGAAGATCAGAAACAGCGCCAGGGGGCTCGACGCCCCTCCGGTGAAGTAGATGAGAAGGAAGACGGCCAGGTAGTCGCAGACCGCTTGAAGGACCGTGACCTTCCGGTCCAGGCCGGGATCGAGCCGCATCTGCGCCTCGTAGTGGCGGAAGATCCACGAGAACGCGGCGTTGTAAACGGCGATGCTTGCGGCGACCGCGAGCACCGGGACCGTGGCGAACTCGAACCCCATCCGCCGGCCGACGTAGACACAGACGAGCATCGCCGGCGTGACGGCCCAGCGGAAGCCGACCTGCCAGTAGCCGCGCCGCTCCCAGAGCAGCGGGCGGTTCTCGGGGGAAGCGATCAGGCCGAGCGCTTGCAGGATGTCGAGCCGCTGGGACTGGCTATCGGCGTCTTCGCCATCCGGCGCCATGCAGGCCTCACCATGAAACGATGGGTCGGGAATGCTAGCACCGCGCGGCCTACAGGGTGGCTTTGGTCTGGGAGCGAGCCATGATCGACCGGGCGACGAGGTAGACCCCGAACAGGATCAAGGCGGCGGGCCACCAGTCGTTGACCCACTCGAGCGAGACCCCGAAGACGGTGTGCGACAAGAGCACGCCTCCCACCGCCGCGATCGCGAGCCCTCCGGGGATCGAGCCGGCAAGCGCGGGAGCCTTGAAGTCTTCCGGAAGCTCGATGCCGCTCCGGCCTGCCAACGCTTCGTTGTAGAGCAATGCGCGACGGCCCGCATCAACGATGTTGTAGAGCCAGAAGAACGCGAGGAACAGCGCGAAGAGCGGCGTCAGAGGTTCGATCTCCAGGTTGAGGAGCGCGATCAGGCTGCTGACAACGATCGCGTGGATGAAACCGCGCTGGTAGTAGCCGACGTAGATCTGCCCCAATCCCGGCATCGCGGAGAGAAACGAGGCGAACAGCGGCGACTTGCGGCGCGGGTCGCCGGTGAGGCTGATCACGGGGACGGTGACATAGGTCGCTGTGGGCTGGGGCTCTGTCATGGTTTCTCCTTCTCGAGTAGAGACGCGGCCCGATCCAAAAGGATCCCGGCCTCGGAGCGAAGGTCGTTGAAAACGTCGCGAGGGTGCACCGTGACGGCGGCCAGGCTCAAGACGACGACCCCGACGTACGCCGCTTCCGACGCGAAGCGCGGGCGCAGCATCCACTGGCGCCAGGTTTCGGCCCAAGGCGTGCGCAGCGACGCCTGAGACGTTCGCGACAAGACCGCTACTAGTAATGAAGCCGGCGGCTCGGCGCCGACGGGGGCGAGTGTGAGGCCCATCGGCTCGACCAGCGCTCGGCACGAGGCGCACGACGCGACATGATCGACGCAACGCGCGTGCTCGTCGCGGATGAGCGCGCCCTCGAGCAGGCCTTCGAGCAGGCCTTCGAAGTCGTGGCAATTCATGGGATGGCCTCGGCCGCGGCCTCGAGTGAGCGAACGGCCTTCGCCAGCTCGGATCGCGCGCGATTGGACCGCGACTTGACGGTACCCAGGGGCAGGCCGAGCCGGGTCGAGATGTCCTCGAGTTTCAGTTGCTCGATGTCCTTCAGGAGCACGATCTCGCGATTCGCCGCGGTCAGCGTCGCCAGGGCGCGGTAGAGCAAGCTCCGGCGCGCGTCCTCGAGCAAGGACTCCTCGGGCGATGGATCGAAGGAGGAATGCTCAACCGCGTCGTCGGTGGTCGCCAGGAAGTCGTGCGGTCTCGCCTTGCGGCACCGGATCCGGTCGATGCAGCAGTTTCTCGCCAACCGCAGCATCCACGGGAGGTAGGTCCGGCCGTCGCGAATGCTAGAGAGGTGCTGGTACATCTTGATGAAGATCTCTTGCGCGACGTCCCGCGCCTCTTCTTGGTCACGCAGGTAGTGCAGCGCGAAGCCGTAGATCCGCGCTTCAAAGCGACGCACCAACGCCTCCCAGGCGAGGGCGTCGCCTTGGCGGCATCGCGAAAGCAGGAGGTCGAGATCGATCACTGGGAGATAGAGACGGAAGCGGCGAGGAAAAGGTTCGCTTTTGTTTCAGTCCCGCCGACCCAGCCTGGCTTCCGCCGCCGCGAGGTACGCCGCGCGCTGATACATCACGCCGAGCGTCGGGTAGTTGAAGCAGATCCGGTTGAACAGGTCCCAGCCCGCGTCCATGAGCAGGGCGGCGAGGCCGACGTGGATCAGCTCCGACGCCTGCTCGCCGATCACGTGGATGCCCAGGAGCTTCATGTCGCTCCGGCGGAACAGCAGCTTCAGGAAACCGCTCCGGTCGCCGATGATCTGGCCGCGCGCGTTCTCGCGGTAGAGGGCCTTTCCGGCGACGTAGTCGATCATCCTTTCTCGCAGCGATTCTTCCGTCTCGCCCGCCATGCTGACCTCGGGGATCGTGTAGATCCCGTAAGGGAGGATCGGGGAGACCTCGGACTTGAACCCGAGGTCGAAGGCGTGGGACATGGCGACGCGCGCTTGTTCGACGCCGGTCGCGGCGAGCGCAGGGGCCCCGATGACGTCGCCCACGGCGTAGATACCCTGGATGTTGGTCCGGTACTGCGCGTCGACGGGGATCAAGCCGCGCTTCCCGGGCGTCACGCCGGCCGCGTCGAGCCCCAGCGTTTCCGTGTTGCTCGTGCGGCCGGCGGCGACCAGCACGGTGTCGGCCGTCAGCGTCGCCCCCGAAGACAGCCGGAGCGTCACGTCTCCGGGGCCTTTCGGTACGTCGCACGCGGTGACATTCTCCTTCCAATGGAAGACGATGCCGAGGTCCCCCATCGCCTTCAACAGCGTCGACGACACCTCCGCATCGAGCATCGGGAGCAGCCGATCGCGGCCGTCGACGACGTGGACCTCGACGCCCAGCGCCGCAAACGTGCACGCGTACTCGCTTCCGATCACTCCGGCCCCGACGACGGCCATCGTCTTGGGCATCCGAGCGAGGTGCAGGATCTGATCCGAGTCGCAGATCCGGTCGTCCGCGAACGCGAACTCCGGCGGACGAAACGGCGACGAACCCGTCGCGACGAGGATCGTGCCGGCCCGCAGCGTGCGCTCGCCCCCGGGGCCCGAAACGCGCAGCGTGTGAGCTTCGACGAACGAAGCGGCGCCGTGGATCAGCTCGACGTGCTGTTGGTGGAGGTACTGGTGGATCCTGGCGCGCTCGTTGGCCGCGACGGATTTCTCGTGGTGCATGAAGTCCGCGACCGTCGCCTCGCGTCCGAGCGATAGGTCCACCCCGTAAAGTTCCCTGGCCCTGAACCCGGAAAGCGCCAGGGCGGTCTCACGAAGGGTCTTGGAGGGCAGCGTCCCCGTGTTGGCCACGGCCCCCCCGACGAGCACGTTCTTCTCGACGAGGGCCACTCTCTTCCCGAAGTAGGCCGCCGTGAGCGCCCCCTTCTCCCCCGCGGGTCCGGATCCGATGACGATCAGGTCGTAGGCAGCGGCATCCATGACGGGTCCCTCCCGACGGAGGATATCTCTTAGACCGGGGCGAAGAGCCGGTCTGGCGGGCTAGAATCCTCGGCCAGGAGGCCATCATCATGTTCAAACGAATCGCCGTTGCCGCCGTCGCCGTGCTCACGCTGCTCGCCATTCCCGCTTTCGCCGAGAAGAAACCGATGGCCGACGAGTTCACCGCGGTGTTCATCAGCATGAACGCCCCGGGCGCCATGGGAAGCCCCGTGCAGATTTGGATCGAGAACTACACGACCGACGACGTCGCCGAGTCGCTCATGACGACCCTTCAGACGAAGGGCCAGACTGCCCTCGTCAACGCCATTGGGTCGACGCGCGCCGGCACGATCCGCATCGGCACCAGCGACGGCGACCCGATCTCGATCGCACGTCAGCGGCAGACCGCGGAAGGCCGGGTCGTCATCATGGCCTCCAATCGCCCGTTCGTCGGCGTCACAGAAGGGGGGTCGGCCGCGGCGCGATCTCCGATCGGGTTCATCCAGCTCCAGCTGAAGCCGGATGGGACGGGCACGGGAACGATCATCGGCGCGGCGCAGGTTTCCGTCGACGCCGACAAGAACCTGACCGTCGCGAGCGAGGCCGTTCAGCCCGGCCGGCTGTCAGACGTCAAGACCAAGTCCAAGCCTAAGCCGAAGACGAACTAGAAGCCGCGAACGATTCAAACCGGATCCGATCGTCCAGGGAGTCACGCCCATGCCATTCTCCGACTACGCCTTCCGTCCGCGTCTCTACCAGACGACACTCGCCGCGGTTCTCGCGCTTTCCGCCTGCGGAGGGAAAGAGGTCGCCCCTCCCCCACCCCCCGAGGTGGTCGTCATCGAGGCCGTCCAGAAGGACGTCCCCGTTTTCTTGGAGATGGTCGGGCAGACGAGGGGATCCCAGGACGTCGAGATCCGGGCCCGCGTCGAAGGCTACTTGGACCGCTTCTTCTTTACGGAAGGCGCGTTCGTCAGGAAGGGCGATCGGCTCTACCAGATCGATCCGAAGCCCTTTCAGGCTGCGCTGGCCCAGGCAAAAGCCAACCTGGCCACCGCCGACGCCCGCCTCAACCAGATGACGGTCACGGTCAACCGGTTGACGCCCCTGGTAACGCAAAAGGCGGTGAGCCAGCAGGAACTCGACAACGCCCTCGCGAACCAGGACGCAACCCGCGCGCAGGTCGACGCGGCCCAGGCCGCTGTCGACAACGCCACGCTCGACCTCGGCTACACCAGCATCGCATCACCGATCGACGGGGTCGTCGGGACCACCCTGGTGAAGGCCGGCAACCTCGTCGGCCGGGGAGAGAGCACGCTGCTCACCACGGTCTCGCAGGTCGACCCCATCCTCTTCCGGGCGGGCATCAGCGAAGCCGAATACCTGCGGATTGCACGCCGGGCTGAAGAGTTGCGCGCTGCGCGCGGAGGCCAAAAAACTGCCATCCAACTGCTGCTCGCCGATGGCACCATTCACCCGCAGACCGGGCACGTGGAGGCGATCGAGCGCGCGGTGGACCCGACCACCGGCACTCTGGCCGTGCAGTTCACGTTCCCCAATCCCGACAGGCTCCTGAGACCCGGCCAATACGGGCGCGCCCGCTTCGAGATCGAGGTGAGAAAGGACGCCCTCCTCGTGCCGCAGCGAGCGGTCCAGGAGCTGCAGAATCTCTACAGCCTCGCGGTCATCGGATCGGATAACAAGGTGTCCTTCCGCAACGTCAAGGTCGGGCCGCGCGTCGATTCGTTGTGGGTGATCGAAGAAGGTCTGAAACCCGGGGACCGCGTGGTGGTCGAGGGACTCCAACGCATCCGCGAGGGATCCACCGTGTCCCCCAAGACGGCGACCCCCGATCCCGCCGCCGGAACGAGGTAGGCGATGGCCCGCTTCTTCATCAACCGGCCGATCGTGGCGATGGTGATCTCCATCGTCATGGTCCTCCTCGGTTTCGTGGCGATGTCGTCGCTGCCGATCGCCCAGTACCCCGAGATCGTTCCCCCGAAGATCCAGGTCACGACAACCTTCGTCGGCGCCAGCGCGACGGACGTCGAGGCCGCGGTGGCGACGCCGCTCGAACAGAAGGTCAACGGCGTCGAAAACATGATCTACATGAAATCCACCAACGCGAACGACGGCACGCTGAAGCTCGCCGTGTCGTTCGAGGTGGGCTCCGACCTCGACATGGACAACGTCCTCACGCAAAACCGCGTTTCCGAGGCGATGCCTCAGATGCCGCAGGCGGTCAAGAACTTCGGCGTCGCGGTCAAGAAAGCGCTCGACTTCCCGTTGTTGATCGTCACCCTCGGGTCCCCGAACGGCACCTACGACAACGACTTTCTCTCCAACTACGCCTCGATCAACATCATCGACAACATCGCCCGCATCCCCGGGGTGGGACAGGTGACCCTCTCCGGCGGCAGCGACTACGCGATGCGCATCTGGGTCCGGCCGGACCGGATCGCCAAGCTCGGCCTCACGGTGCCCGACCTGGTCAACGCCATCAACCAGCAAAACCAACTCTCCCCTGCCGGCCAGATCGGCGGGCCGCCTGCCGCACGGGGGACCGAGTACACGTACACCGTAAAGACCCAAGGGCGCCTGCTGGACGAGAAGGAGTTCGGAAACATCATTGTCCGCTCGAATCCGGACGGCTCGCAGGTCTTCATGAGGGACGTGGCGAGAATCGAGCTCGGCACGATGCTCTACAACTCGATCGGCCGTTACAACGGCAAGCCGGCCGCGACGCTTTTGATCTACCAGATTCCGGGCACCAACGCGCTCGAGATCGCGGACAAGATCAAGGCGAAGATGGCCGAGCTGGCCGAACGGTTCCCCCGTGACATGGAGCGCACGATTGCGCTCGACACCACGCTCCCCGTCACGGAAGGGATCAGCGAAATCCTCCACACCTTGTTCGAGGCGGTGCTGCTCGTCATTCTCGTCGTCTTCGTCTTCCTCCAGAACTGGCGCGCGACCCTCATTCCGCTGATGACCGTACCCGTGTCGCTCGTCGGCGCCTTCATGTTCTTCCCGCTCCTCGGATTTTCGATCAACGTGCTCTCTCTCCTCGGCCTCGTGCTCGCGATCGGCATCGTCGTCGACGACGCGATCGTGGTCGTCGAGGCGGTCATGCACCACATCGAGCACGGTATGGAGCCCAAGGCCGCCACCCTCAAGGCCATGGAAGAGGTCTCCGGTCCGGTTGTGGCCATCGCCCTGATCCTGGCTGCGGTGTTCGTGCCGGTCGGCTTCATGGGCGGCATCACCGGCCGCCTCTACCAGCAGTTCGCGATCACGATCGCGATCTCGGTGCTGCTGTCGGCGTTCAACGCGCTCACGCTCTCGCCCGCGCTCGCCGCCCTCCTTCTGAAGGCCCCGACCGGAAAGCGCACGTTGCTCACGCCCTTCTACAACGGATTCAACAAGGTGTTCGGCAAAGGGACCGACGCCTACGTCAGCTTCACGGGAATCCTCGTGCGCAAGATGTTTCGCTCGTTGGCGTTCATCCTCGTCTTAGTAGTGTTGATTGGTGCTCTCGGCCGGCGCATCCCGGCGGGCTTCGTCCCCGAGGAAGATCAGGGTTACCTGCTTGTCAACACCATGCTCCCCGACGCGGCTTCGCTCGAGCGCACCGACGCCGTGATGCGGAAGGCCGAGGCGATCATCGGCGCGAACGAGGCCGTCCAAGGCAACGTCAACCTCAGCGGATTCAGCCTGCTCACCGGGGCCTTCTCCTCGAACATGGGCTTCTTCTTCATTCAGCTAAAGCCCTGGGAGGATCGCCAGACCGCTGAGGCCCACGCAAACGGCGTCGTCGCGGCGCTCAACCGCGAGTTCGCGCGCCGGGTCCCCGAGGCCACCGTCGTGGCATTCGGCCCGCCGGCGATCCCCGGCCTCGGCAACGGGGCGGGCTTCACGATGCAGCTTTTGGACCTCACCGGGCGATCCCCCGAGTACCTGGCCGAGCAGGCGGATCGGTTCATTGCCGCGGCGCGCAAGCGGCCGGAGATCGGCCGCGCGAGTTCGGTCTACCGCGCGACCGTGCCGCAGATTTACGCCGACATCGACCGGAACAAGGTGTTGAAGACCGGCGTCCCGCTGACCGACGTCAACACGACACTCGGCGCCCTCCTCGGCAGTCAATACGTGAACGATTTCAACCGCTTCGGCCGCGTCTACAAGGTCTACGTCCAGGCCGAGCCCGAGTTCCGCAAGGACCCGAATCAACTTGGCCTGTTCTTCGTCCGCAGCACCGACGGCGAGATGGTTCCGCTCGACACGCTCGTCACGCCGCGGCCCACGAGCGGACCGGACTTCACGAACCGTTTCAATCTCTATCGCAGCTCCGAGGTGACCGGCGTGCCGGCCCAAGGCTACTCCTCGACCCAAGCCTTAGCCGCGCTCGAGGCCGTGGCAAAGGAGACCCTCCCCGCCGACATGGGATTCGAGTGGGCGGACATGTCCTACCAGGAAAAGCGCTCGCCCAACCCTCTGCCCGTCTTCGCGGTCGCCATCTTCCTCGTGTTCCTCGTCCTCGCCGCCCAGTACGAGAGCTGGTCGTTGCCGTTTTCCGTGCTCCTCGGCACGCCGTTCGCGGTGTTCGGCGCCTACTTCGGTCTCTGGGCGATGCGCTTCACTTCGCCGAGCTACGTGAACAACGTCTTCGCGCAGATCGGTCTCATCTTGCTCATCGGACTCGCGGCCAAAAACGCGATCCTCATCGTCGAGTTCGCCAAGATGCTTCATGAGCAAGGGAAAGACTCCGTGACGGCCGCTCTCGAGGCGGCGAAGCTCCGCTTGCGCCCCATCCTGATGACGGCTTTCGCCTTCATTCTCGGCGTCACCCCGCTCGTGACCGCGAGCGGAGCCGGAGCGGAAGGACGCAAGGTGATGGGTATGGCCGTGTTCTCGGGCATGCTGATCGCGACCATCCTGGCGGTGTGCCTCGTCCCGGTGCTGTTCGTCGCGGTCACGAAGCTCGCGGGCGGAGACAAGCCCAAGAATCCGCCGGGCGGCGAGACGGTGGTAGCCGTTAGCCACGACGCGGGAGGACACTGACATGACCGGAGGCGTCGTGACGCGTGGCTCCCGTCCCACCGCGGTGATCGTGCTGTTCGCGCTCCTTGGCGGCTGCGCCGTGGGCCCGAACTACAAGCGGCCCGAGATGGCGTCACCATCCCAGTACCGCTTCGTCGAGGGCCCGGCCGAGGCCGCGTCCCTCGCCGACGAACCGTTCTGGCAGGTGTTCGGCGACCCGGTCTTACAGGGCCTCATCCGCGAGGCCATCGCCAACAACCTCGACCTGGTCGCGGCGACGGCGCGCGTCGAAGAAGCCCGGGCGATCGCGGGGGTCGTGAAATCGTTCCTCTACCCATCGATCGGTGCCTCGGGCGGCTACACGGCGCAGCAGACGTCGATCAACGCCCAGCCGCCGCAGGACGCGAACGGCGACCGTCAATTCCAGAACTACAACGCGGGCTTCACCCTCTCGTGGGAGCTCGACATCTTCGGGCGCGTTCGGCGGTTGAACGAGGCGGCATTCGCCCGCTTCCTCGCCACCGAGCAAGGACGGCGGGGCGTCATCGTCACGCTCGTGGGCGACGTCGCATCGGGTTACTTCCTCCTGCGCCAGTTCGATCGCCAGCTCGAGGTCGCTTACCAGACGCTGCGCCTCAACGACGAGACGGTCGCGTACTACCGGGTTCGGCTCGAGGGGGGCGTGTCGAACCAGCTCGAGGTCGACCAGGCCATTGCCAATAGAGCGATCACGGCGGCCGCGATCCCCGATCTCGAGCGACAGATCGCCCTCACCGAAAACGCCATCTCGGTGCTGCTTGGACGCGTACCGGGTTCGATCGCCCGGGGAGCCTCCATCGAGGTCTCGACGTATCCGCCGCCCGTCCCGGCGGGGCTACCCGCGCAGCTGCTCGAACGCCGCCCGGACGTCGTGCAGGCGGAGGAGCTCCTGGTCGCGGCCAACGCCGACATCGGCGCCGCGAAGGCGCTCTTCTTCCCGTCGATCTCCCTCACCGGTCTTTTCGGCGGGGTCAGCGGCGACCTCTCGAACCTCTTGAAGTCCGGCTCGACCGTGTGGGGCGTCACCGGCGGAATCTTCCAGCCGATCTTCCAGGGCGGTCGGATCAAGAGGAACTACGAAGCCGCGATCGCCCGCAACGATCAGGCCTTGGCACAGTACAAGAAGGCCGCGCTCAACGGCTACCGCGAGGTCGCGGACTCGCTCGTAACGATCCAGAAGCTCGCCGCGGCGAAGACCGAGATCGAAAAGGGGGTCGAGGCTCTGCGAGACGCGTCGAACCTGTCCCGCTTGCGCTACGACACGGGCCTGGCGAACTACCTCGAGATACTCATCGCCGACCAGCAGCTCTTCCAGCAGGAACTCCAGCTCGCCAGAACTCAAGGAGAGCAACACCGCGCGGTCGCGCAGCTCTACCGCGCGCTCGGCGGAGGGTGGGGCCCCGAAGAGACTTCGAGCAAGGAGCCGTGATGCGTAGACTGGCTCTGGCTCTTGTAACCGGAATGCTCGTCACCGGCGCCGCGCGCGCGGGATCGGTCGACGTGGATTTCAGCCCGAAAGCGGATTTCAAGCACTACAACACGTGGGCTTGGATTCCGGGCCACGACCAGGGGCTTCGCGGCGTGCTCGCGGACGCAACGATGAGGGAGCGCGTGGAACGTGCCCTCACGGTGCGGCTCAAGACCGCCGGCCTCCTTCCCGTAACCGGGGATGAGAAGCCTGACCTTTACGTTCGCTATCAGGGCGACACCGGCAGCGGGAAAGAGGTCACCACGAGCCTGGGCTCCCTCCTTCACTACAACTGGGCCGACCCCGCGGCCGCCACCCTGCAATTCACGGAGCAGGCCGCGGCACTGATCGTGGACCTGGTGGACGTCAAGACGACCACGCTCGCGTGGCGGCTGTACATCCACGAGACGTACGGCGGTCCGAGCGATACATCGGACAAGCTCGCCCGGTCTTTGGACAAGGGGTTCGAAAAGTACCCGCCGACCGCCGCGGAGGTCGCCCGGAAGGCCCGCGCGATGGAGAAGTCGTCCGGCGCTAAATGAGCTTCGCCTTCGCGAGGGCTTTCGCGACGGCCACTCCGATCTCATGTGCCGCTTGGGTCACGGTCGTCGCTTCGAACGTGTCGGTCGTTCCGGACCACACCAGCCGCCCCTCCGCTCCGGACGTGCGCCAGAGATCGGTCCGAACGCGCACGGTCGTCTCCGCATCGAGGTAGCCCGGGATGTTGACCAACTGGTACGTGTACCAGTAGCCGCCCCAGGGGCCCATGCCGACGTAGTCGCTCGAGTACTGTTGCATCCCCGGAGTCCACACGAGCTTGTCGTTTTTTGAGACGAGGCGGCTCACCGTCACCGCGTCGAAGCCGTCTGCGACGAGCGTCTTTTCGAAGGGCCCGCGCTCCGTCGGGAGCTGCGGGAACGACACGAACGACGACACCGCGGTGCCACCGCGCAGGGACAACTCCCCGGAAATCGCGTCCTCGAATCTCGTGCGGTTGGTCGGATCGGTGACGATGGCCAAGACCAGGATCTTTTTTGGGGGCCCCTCGGGTGGTTGTTTGCTCTCGGGGGTCGCCGCGATCTTCGTCTTGGCGGTCGCCGCGACGACGGCGAGGCCGCAACCGATGGCCACGATCACGATGCTTTTCAGAACGCGCTTCATCATGTGAATCTCCCGGGGCGGACCCGCAATGGATCGGCGCGGCGGGATTGTACGGGATGACCACCGGACATGTCGTGTCGTGTGGCACCCCGTGCAAGAGTGGCCCACGGCCTTCGTCGAGCGGACAATGCACGACGATGCACGTCCGGGTAAGGAATTGTGACCGAGGATCACGCCGTCCCTCGTGCGGCCGGACGGGAGTGGCTGAATGACGGCCGCTCGAGTCCTTCGTCCGCCGTGGGCCCTACGCATCGCATGGGTGGTGGGGCTCGGGATCTTGGCCCTGTGCGGCGGGCTGATGCTCGCTGGCGGCGCGTATTATCACGCCGGAATCGCCGTGCGTGTCCGGCATCCCTGGCACGCGTGGCTCAAGCCGTCGGGGACGATCGGGCAGTCCCTGGGACTCCTCGCCCTGTCGCTCTTCCTCTTCTTATGGCTCTATCCGCTCCGCAAGAAGCTCGGACGCCGCGCGGAGCGCATCGGCCGGGTGCCGCTCTGGCTCGACGTCCACATCGTGGCGGGGCTCCTGGTTCCGCTCGTCGCGGCCGTCCACGCGGGGTGGAGGTTCCACGGCCTCATCGGTCTCGGGTACCTGTCCTTGTTCGTGGTGTGGTGTAGCGGCCTCATCGGCCGCTACTTGTACGTCCACATCCCGCGCGGCCGCAACGGGGTCGAGCTGACGATGGAGGAGGTCAGCGCGGAACAGCGCGCTTTGCTCGACGAGCTGGCCCTCGAAGTGAAGCTGCCCGCCGCCGAGATCGAGCGCCGACTGATGCCCAAGGCCACCGCCCCGCCAACCGCGAACCCGTTCGCGATCCTGGCGCGCATGATCAGAGACGATCTCGCACGCCGCCGCGCGGTGAGCGCTTTCTGTTCCGGGCTCGGCCTGCGCGCGGCCGCGGTCGCACCGGTGATGAAGCTGGCCCGTCGCGAGCTCGCGTTGCGGCAGCAGGTTCGAATGCTCGACGGCATCCAGCGCGTCTTCCGCCACTGGCACGCCGCCCACCGGCCTTTCGCGATCATGGCGTTGCTCGCCGTATTGGCTCACGTGATCGTCGCGGTCCGGATGGGCCAGACCTGGTTCTGGTAAAACACGCGCATGTGGTGGACGACGATTGTCTTCGCGATCGTGACCGCGCTCCTCGTGTACTTTCACGTCCGCTCGGCGGCGAAGGGCAGGACGCCGGCGGAGATCCTCTGCCCGCGCTGCAAGATCGCGGTGGCAAAGGCCTCGTCGCGCTGCCCCTCGTGCGGTGTCCCGCCGCAGGTCTTCGAGCTCGCCGCCGCACCCACCGCCGCGCCGAAGGCGGACGATGCCGCGTCGGGGCCAAGGCGCCCCCATGCCGTCGTGCGCGCCGACATGTGCGTCGGGTGCGGAACGTGCGTCGCCGCGTGTCCGGAGCCCGGCGCCTTGGCGCTCGTCGGCAAGCTGGCGATCGTCGACGCATCGAAATGCACGGCCCAGGGGATGTGTCAGGAAGCCTGCCCGGTCGGCGCGATCGTCGTCACGACGGATGCCGCCGTGCAGCGCGTCGAGGTCCCGGACATCACGTTGGACTTTGAGACCAGCGTGCCGGGCGTGTTCGTCGTCGGCGAGCTGGGCGGCCGCGGCCTCATCAAGAACGCCATCAACGAAGGCCGGGTCGCGGTCGAGGCGATCGCCGCCCGCGTGCGGGCAAAGCACGCCGCTCCGGCCGGATCGTCCGCCGTCGGGCCGTACGACGTCTTGATCGTCGGCTCCGGCCCCGCGGGGCTGTCCGCCGGGCTCGAGGCGATCCGGCAAGGCCTGCGCTACCTGGTGCTGGAGCAGGGCGCCGCCGCCGAGAGCATAAGGCGCTACCCGCGCCACAAGCTCCTTCTGGCCGAGCCGGTCGAGCTTCCGCTCTACGGCAACCTCTTCATCAAGGACGGCGCGAAGGAAACGCTTCTCGGCATTTGGGACGAGGTCATCACACGGTGCGGTCTTGCGATCCTCACGGGGCATCGCGTCAAGGACGTCTGCGGCGTCGACGGCGCGTTTCGGGTCGAGACGGACGGCGCGTCGTTCGCCGCGCGCCACGTGGTCCTCGCGATGGGACGGCGCGGGTCGCCACGCCGCCTCGACGTCAAGGGCGAGGATCTGCCGAAGGTCGTCTACGACGTCGCCGAGATGGAGACGTTTCGTGGCCGGCGCGTGCTCGTGGCCGGCGGGGGAGACAGCGCGATCGAATCCGCGCTGGGGCTGATCGCGCAGCCGGGAACCGAGGTCATCCTGTGCCACCGCGGCGACGACTTCCCGCGCATCAAGGACCGCAACCGGGCGAAACTGGACGACGCGCGAGCCCACGGCCGGCTGCGGGTGTTGCTCGGCACGCGAGTGCTCGAGATCCGCAGGGACGCCGTGGCCCTGGACGTGCGGGGAACCGCGGAGATCGTCCCCAACGACGACGTCATCGCGCGGGTCGGCGGCGTTCCCCCGAACGCATTGCTCGAGAAGATCGGTGTCAGGCGGGTCATCAAGGAACTCAGGATCGAGCCCGCGGCGAGCTGATGCGGTGAGAATCGTTCTGACCCTCGCGATTGCCTTCGCATCCACTGCCGCCTTCGGCCAGGTCTCGCCCGGCCCGCTCGCGCGCCCCCATGCCAAGTACGAGGGGAACGCCAGTTGCACGAAGTGCCATGCCTCGTCGAAGGGCGCGGGCATGGACGTGAGATGCCTGGACTGCCACGAGGCGATCCGGACGCGGCGTGCCGCGGGGCGAGGCTTCCATGCGCGAGAGGGCATGGATCATTGCGCGAAGTGCCATCCCGATCACGCGGGGGTCGGGTTTGCTCTGATCGACTGGCCGAAGGACGGTCCGGTCGGATTCGATCACGGCCGCGACGCGGGCTACGAGCTGAAGGGAAAGCACGCGATCGTCAAGTGCCGCGATTGCCACCAGGCCAAGCACCGCACCGGCTCATTCTCGTCGTCGAGTTGGCTCGGACTCGAAACCACCTGCCGGCCCTGTCACGACGACGCCCACAAGGGCTCGCTCGGCCCCGAATGCGAGCGCTGCCACAACCCGTCCGCGTGGAGCGACGTCACCGGCTTCGATCACGCCAAGACTGACTTCGCGCTGACCGGCAAGCACGTCGGGCTCGTGTGCGCAAAGTGCCACCGTCCGCAGGGCAGCGAGACGACCGTCTTGAAGCCTCTGTCCCACGCCGAGTGTTCCTCGTGCCACAAGGACGCACACGACGGGCGCCTCGGCCCCAAGTGCGCGGCGTGCCACGTGACCGAAGGATTCAAGATCGTCGCGCGCGGCGGGTTCGACCACGACAAGACGCGCTACCCGCTCCGCGGCGCGCACCGGGCGGTGGCCTGCACGACCTGCCACGATCCCAAGAAGCCGGGAAGCGCGAAGCCCGCGTTCACGAGCTGCGGCGGCTGTCACGCCGATCGTCACGCGGGCCAGGGGACGCTCGCAGGCAAGAGCGTGGACTGCGCCGCGTGTCACGACGTCTCAGGATTCAAGGTTCCGGCGTTTACGGTCATCCGCCACGCCGCGACGCCGTTCCCGCTAGACGGTAAGCACGCGGCCGTCCCCTGCGCGAAGTGCCACCACCCCGTGGGCCCACCGGATCCGCAGCACGGCGCCGCCGGTGCCGTCATGCGCCCGCGTCACGAATCGTGTGCCGCGTGTCACGCCGATGCGCACGGCGGGCAGTTCGCCGCGCGGCCCGACAAGGGAGCGTGCGAGAGCTGCCACACGACCGCCGGATTCGCGCCGAGCCGCATGACTCCGGCCGACCATGCGAGGCTGAAGGTAACGCTCGACGGCGCACACGGCCGTATCCCTTGCGCGGCCTGCCACGTCGTCGCGCGCGCGGGATCGGCGAAGCTCGTCTTCACCGGTCTCAAGACCGACTGCGCCGGATGCCACAGGGATCCGCACCGCTTCTCCGACCGGTCGTGCGCGCCCTGCCACACGTTGCTGACCTTCGTCCCCTCGACCGTGGGTGCCGCCGAGCACGCGCGCTTCGCGTTCCGGCTGGACGGCGCCCATGGCGCGGTGCCGTGCGCCCTCTGTCACCTCGAGCTGAAAGCGGCCGCCCCCCACGTCTCGAGCCTGGTCGATGCGCCGGGCGCGTTCCGCGCCCTTCCGTTCCGCGACCCGCGGCGCGCGTGCGCTGAGTGTCACGCCGGTCCGCACGGCACGCAATTCGCGTCGCGCGCGGATGGTGGCCGTTGCGACGCCTGTCACGATGTGAACGCGTTCAAGCCCGCGTCTCGCTTCGATCACGGCAAGGACGCCGGGTTCGCGCTGACCCGCGCGCACGCGACCGTCCCGTGCGCCCGCTGCCACCTCGCGCGACGCGACCCCTCCGGAACTTCGATTGTCGTCTACCACGGACTCGACGTACGTTGTCAGGCTTGCCACGCGCCGAAAGCCGGGACCCCGGGAGGAGCCTCATGACGCGTCAGACCCTTTTCGCTGTCGCCGCGCCCGCGCTGCTCGCGCTGGCATGCGGCGTGACGCCCGCCCGCGCCGCGGACGAGCCCGACTACCCCCACGGCGACTTCAACGAGGACTGCAGCACGTGCCACACGGGAGACGGCTGGAAGCCCGCCGTCATCGCGAAGGACTTCAGGCACACGGCGAGGTTTTCGCTTCGCGGCGCCCACCAGACGGCGAAGTGCCGCGACTGCCACAAAACGCTCGACTTCAAGAAGACGTCGAGCGTCTGCGCCGACTGCCACCGTGATCCGCACATCGGGGAGCTGGGAGCGGACTGCGGGCGCTGCCACACACCACGGAACTTCATCGACCGCACGGCGCAGCTCGACGCCCATCGGCTCACGCGCTTCCCCCTCACCGGGGCGCACGTCACGCGCGACTGCCAGGAGTGTCACGCTCCGGTGCCGCAAGGGCAACTCCAGTACGTGAACACGCCCGTGGACTGCCAAGCGTGCCACCTCCCCCTGTACCAGGCGACCACCAACCCGAGTCACGCCGCCGCCGGATTCCCGACGGATTGCAGCCAGTGCCACGCTCCGACGACCTGGAACCGGGCGCGCTTCGACCATCGCACCACCAGTTTTCCCCTGACCGGAGCGCACACGACCTTGCCGTGCGCGTCGTGCCACGCCAACGGTTACACCGGCACGCCCACCGCCTGCTACGCGTGCCACCAAGCCGACTACGAAGGGACGACCGACCCTAGTCATGTGATCCAGAACTACCCGACCGACTGCTCGATCTGCCACAACACGACGTCGTGGCAGGGCGCGCGCTTCGCGCAGCACGATGCGCTCTACTTCCCGATCTACTCCGGCGCGCACAACGGGCGGTGGAACGCGTGCAGCACCTGCCACAACGTCCCATCGAACTTCTCGATCTTCAACTGTCTCGGCTGCCACACCGACCCCGGCACGTCGAGCAAACACAGCGGCGTTAGCGGCTACTCGTACAACAGCCAGGCTTGCTACACCTGCCACCCGACCGGCCGGGTGGGGAACTAGCGATGAGAGGACGCGTCGCCCTCCTCGCGGTCGCCGTCGTTTCGCTCATTGGAACATTCCGATACGGGCGAGCCGATGAACCGGTTCCGGGCACCGCACACGTGACCTACGTCAGCGGGACCTCGGTCTACATCGATGCCGGCGCCGACGACGGTCTCGCGGTTGGCGACGCTATCGAGCTAATCGGCGACGGTGCCGCGGTGGGGAAGTTCAACGCCACGTACGTGACCTCCGACAAGGCGACCTGCGCTCCGGACGGACCGGTCCCCGAAGTCAAGATCGGCGATGCGGTACGTTTCACCCCACGCCCCAAGCCCGTGCCCGCCGCCGGCACCTCGTCCGTCGCGACGAGAGAGACGGCATCGTCGCGCTCGGGCGAGAACGCGTTCCGCCGCGCGGGGATGCGCGGACGGATCGGCGTGCGCTACCTGTGGGTGAAGGACAGGTCCGGATTCGGAGAGGATTTCTCGCAACCCTCGCTGGATCTCCTTCTGACGGGGACGCAGATCGGCGGGGCTCCCGTCGATCTGACCATCGATGCCCGCGCGCGCCACACCTACCTCACGCCCACGGGCGGCACGTCCAGCAACTACGGCGTCGACCACATCGACCAGGCGAACGTCGCCTGGCGCCCCGGATCGTTCCGCTTGGCGTTCGGCCGCCTGGTCTCGCCGACGCTCGCCGTGGTGAGCCTGTTCGACGGCGTCGTCGCCGAGTACCTGCACAAAGGCTGGAGCGCGGGAGTGCTCGCCGGGACCCAGCCCAACCCCGTGACGTACTCGTTCTCCTCCGACGTCCGCCAGTACGGCGCCTACGGCGGCTGGTCGAGCGACGCGGCGAAAACGACGCGGTGGCACGTCGGGTTCGGCGCTATCGCGTCCAGCGAGAACGGGCAAATCAACCGCGACTTCACCTACGTCGAGGCGCGCGTGACGCATCCCGTGGTGAACGCGTACGTCCAACAGCAGGTGGACGTCAACCGTGGCTGGAGAAAGGACGCGGAAGGAACATCCGTCACGCCGAGCGCGACTTTCGTGATGATCCACGTCCGCCCCGCGCCCTCCTGGTCGGTCGACGGCGGCTACGACTCGCGCCGGAACGTCCTCCTCTATCCCGATCTGATCACGCCGGTCACGACCTTCGACGACGCGACGCGGCAAGGGTACTGGCTCGGCGCCGCGTGGCGGCCGGAAGGACGATGGCTCGTGGGGGTCGACGCCCGCCGCTCCACCGGTGGCACCGCCGGGACCGCGACGTCGTACACGCTGCGCCTGGGCGCGCTGAACATGACGAAGGAGCAGATCGACGTGCAGCTGCGGGGCACCCGCTACACGGGGCCCGGCCTCGACGGTTACCTCGCCGCGGTGTCGGGCTCGATGAGCCTGGGCTCGCGGGTGCGGCTGGATCTGCACGGCGGAGTGCGGCAGGACAGCGGCCTGCTCTCGGCTTTAGAGACCGAGACGATCAACTGGTACGGGACGCTCCTCGACGTGATCATCGGGAGGTCGATGTACTTCAACCTCTCCTACGACATCACGTCGGGAGGGGACGAGGACAACGATCAGGGGTACGCCGCCTTTTCGTGGAGGTTCTAGGCGTATCGCAGATCGTTGTTTCTCAGCCTCCTCGTACACCGCGGCAAGGTTCCGATCGCGGCCGAGGGCGAAGGTTACAGCCGCTTTCTATTCCACAGCCTTCATTTCCTATCGGCTCGCGCGGCACGCCACGGCGATGCGCGGCGAAGATCGCCGCGCCGCCTCGCTCCGGCGCCTCGCGGCCTTTTGCGGAAGAACCGGCCGCTCGTCGCAAGGGCCTCGCGAGCCGATAGGAAATGAAGGCTGTGGAATAGAAAGCGGCTGTGTTCTGGCCTGGGTGGACTCCGGACATGTCGTGTCGTGTGGCACCCGGTGAAAAGTGAAAGCGCCGCGACGGGGAGACGTCCCTCAAAGTGGGTCCGCGCGGTCGTGTACTTTCCTGGTTGAAGGGGTTTTCGGGTCTTAACCCATTCCGACAGCGAGAGGGTTAGCGCCGCGGAGCTCCAACATCACTCCCCCCGCGGCGTGAGCCCTCATCTCACTTTCGGTAGCCGGAGTGATGGGGAGGCCCCGATGAGAAGTGCACCGTTCGCAGCAGTATTTCTTGCCGCCTTCGGGCTCGCTTTCGCGAACCCCGTCCCGGGTCCAGGCAACAACCCCCCCGGCTATCCCGTTGTCGTTGTCGTCCCACCGGACGATATCGTTGGCGGTGTGAGCGAAACCCCCCTGCCCCCCCCGGTGATCTTGACCGACGCCGATCGGGACGGGTTCCTCGTCACGATCGACTGCAACGACGCGAACCCCCTGGTGAACCCCATCGCCACCGAACTGGCGAACGGGATCGACGACAACTGTAACGGCGTCATCGACGACGGCTTCGACACGACGATCGACTGGCCGCGAGCGGCGCTCACAACCGTCGTCTGGCCGAGGCCCGGTGTCACCCCAGCCCGCGAGTTCGTCGCCACCGCGACGCAACCGCGGCTGGTATGGGCCGAAGACGGGTTCATGGCCGTCTGGACCGATCTGCGAAATTGCCTCCGCGTCGGGCGGATCGGTTTGGACGGCACGCTTCTGGGAACGCCCGACCACCTGCGCAAGCCCGTGAGCCACTACGACGTCGCGTGGACCGGCAAGCGCCTGGGGATCGTCTACGAGGACAACCTCACTCCGACCCCGAGCGTCAGGCTGATGATCCTGGGCACTGACGGGGCGGTGCAGGACGACGTCCAGCTCGCCGTCGTCGGGAGCGAGCCGAGAATCGCCTGGGGTCAGGACCGGTTCGGCGTCGTTTGGAAGGCTCCAGGCGGCATCAATTCTCTCCGGTTCCAACGGTTCAGCGCGTCCGGTGAGCCGCTGTCCGGCGAAGAGGTCCTCGAAAACAGCGGCAGCAGGGCGGCCATCGCCTTCAGCGGAACCACGGTGACGCAGCTACCGAGCGGATCGTTCATCGTTCGCGACGGGATGTTCGGCATCGTCTACGAGGCCTACTACGGCCTCACGGTGACGGGCGACGTTCTCCTGAGCGCCCGGCCGCGAGAGGCCGGTCTCGGCACGCCGATCGGCCCCATCCGCGTCAACCAACACGAGGATCCCTTCACGAGCCTCGGCGCGATGCCGACGATCGCCGCCAATCCGTCGGGCTTTGCCGTGGCGTGGCACGCGAGCGAGAAAGGTCTCGACCAGGCGCAGGCGCGCTTCTTCTCCCTTGAGGGGCTCGCGTCGGTGCAGGAATTCACGCCCGACCTCGACTCCGGCCGGTACGGCCGCATGACCTGGACCGGCGGCGAATTCGTGATGGTCAACGACAACCTGATCGGCGCGACCGGCAGCGAACTCGACGTCCACTTCCGGCGGGTCGATCCCAGCGCCAACACCCACTTCGCCGCGGGCTTGGGCCCGTGGACCGAATTGAATCTGCGCGACAGCGTGCACGGAACCGTTTCGGCCCACCCCGACGTCGCGAACACCGGCGTGGTGCTCGGCGTCCTCTGGGTGGAGGGGGATCCGGCCGCGGCCGGCCAGGTGGGCCGGCTCTGGTTCGCGATCGTCGAGCACAAGTAACCTCGACGCGGGGATCCGGGATCTCCCGGACTCCCGCTAGGGGGTGGTCGGGTTCTTGCGCTCGTAAACTTCGAACGTGATGGACGGCATCGACGCGGCGCGGGAACAGGGCTCGGAGGAAACGAGGCTCCATTCATCGGTGTTAAACGGCGGAAAGTACGTGTCTCCGTCGTAGGCACCGTGGATCCGAGTCAGAAAGAGCTTCGAGGCGACGGGCAGGAAGAGCCGGTAGACGTCGGCCCCGCCCGCGACGAAGGCACTCGCTCCCGGGGCGAGCGAGAGGGCCTCCGCCCAATCGTGCGCGACGAGCACGCCGGGGGCGGCGAAGTCATCGCGTCGCGTGAGAACGACGGTCGTTCGGCCGGGCAGCGGCCTGCCGATCGACTCGAAAGTCTTCCGGCCCATGATCAGCGTGCTTCCGAGAGTGAGGGCCTTGAACCGGGCCAGATCCTCGGGAATTCGCCATGGGAGCGCGTTCCCATTGCCGATGACATTGTTGTCGGAGACGGCGGCGATGATCCAGACATTCGTCATACCGCGACCGGAGCCTTGATCGCGGGGTGCGGATCGTAGTCGAGGAGCGTGACGTCGCCGAAACGAAAATCGAACAGGGACCGGATCGCCGGATTGAGCCTGACGGTGGGCAGCCGCCGTGGCGCGCGCGCGAGCTGGGTTCTCGCCTGGTCGCGGTGATTGAGATACAGATGGGCGTCGCCGAAACTGTGGACGAAATCGCCGGGGACGAGGTCGCACACCTGCGCGACCATCATCGTCAAGAGCGCATAGGACGCGATGTTGAAGGGGACGCCCAAGAACACGTCGGCGCTTCGCTGGTACAAGTGACACGACAGGCGGCCGTTCACGACGTAAAACTGAAAGAGAATGTGGCAGGGCGGCAGCCGCATGTCGGGCAGCTCCCCGACGTTCCACGCGCTGACGATGTGGCGCCGCGAGTCGGGGTTGTCACGAATCGAATCGAGCACGCCGCGAATCTGATCGATCTGACCGCCATCGGCCGCGCGCCAAGATCGCCATTGGGCGCCATAGATCGGGCCGAGATCCCCTGCCGCATCGGCCCACTCATCCCAGATTTTGACTCCGTTCTCATCGAGGTAGCGAACGTTGGTGTCGCCGGCTAAAAACCAGAGCAGCTCGTGGACCACCGAATGGAAGTGGATCTTCTTGGTGGTCGCGAGGGGGAAGCCGGCGGCCAGATCGAAGCGGAGTTGATGTCCGAAGATGCTCAAAGTCCCGGTGTTGGTCCGGTCCTCCTTGCGATCGCCATGATCGAGGACGTGCTGCAGCAATTCTAGGTACGGCAACATGTCCCGGGCTCCTTGTCGCAGTTTAGCCGAGCGTCGGCGGCAGCGGCAAGACGGTTGTCCTACTTTCGCGCGGCGTCGTCGAAGACGACTTCGATCTCTCCGTCGTCGGACGACGGCCCTGCGTACCGGACCGTGGCGCGGCCGGTGCCACTTTTCATGTCAACTCCCATTCGCCGGGCGCGCGTGAACACCAGAAACTGCAGCCCCTGCGGGTACTCCGCGTAGTTGTCGACGGCGATGACAACACCCGAGATCTTGCGCTCGACGATCTGCTGCGCGACGTCCATCTGATTGCCGAGCGTGGCGCCATACTGGAGCGATCGGTCTCCGTGGTGCGTGTGAATGTGCATCGCGAGCAGCGCGGTCATCGCGCCGATCGTGACGGCCTGAAGGGTGAGCAACGCTCTCGCCCACCACTGTGTTTGGACGCGATCGAAGCCCCACCAGATCAGATAGAACGAGCCGAACCAGGCGCTGTTCGAGTAGTGCCAATACGGCTCGAGCCGTAGCCCGGCGAAGAGCGCCGTTCCGCCGAGAACGATCAGCGTCGCAAGCAACGCCAGTTGACGATCGAGCGGCCACTCGGCGAGCGGCGCCCGGCGCCTCGACGCCCACACGACGAACGCGACCAGTGCCGCTCCGCCCGCGGCGAGCGCGAGCGCGCCGGTGCCGAGCGCAAGCCCGCGCAACAGCGCGGAGTCGCGATAGAACGACTGCATGAACGGCTCGAACCCCTGGTGCGACCAGAACAAGAAGGCGTGCCAGACTCCGGCGAGCGAGTGTCCGAGCTCAGAATGCGGGCGGGTCGTGGGCTCGCGCAAGAACGCAATCGCGTACAAGAATCGCCCGACGGCGGCAATCGCGGCGAGCGCGCCCAACCCGACGACGACGAGATGTCCGCGCAACCAGGCGCCGCGAAAAACGAGCACGGTGATCGCGCAGGCGGCTATCGGGACCACGGCGAGAATGTGCACGTGGAAGCCGAGCACGCACAACGCGCCGAGCGTCCATAGTCGCCACGCGGTCGGGGTCGCAAGAAAAGAGGCGGTGACCGCCACCATGCCGGCGCTGATCGGGATCAGGAGGACGTTGTCCCAGAGCATGCGCTGATAGAACGCGAGAAACGGCGAGAAGGGGATCAGGAAGAGCGGCCAGGGCGAAAGCCGCGCCAACGAGCAGACGCGCCACATCGCGAAGGCCAGCGCGGCGGACGCGATCGCGATCTTGAGCGTCGCCAAGGCGGCCGTGTCGGGCGTCACGGCCAGCAAGAGCTGGTAGAACCACACGCACACCGGCGAGTAGACGATGCCGAAGCTCCCGACCAAGCCTTGGTTCGCCAGCTGCCCGCTCTGATTCGCGGCGGAGGCGAGCGTGAGGAAAACTGGCTCGTCGGAGATGAACGCGATGTCGCGCGCATCGCAAGCGTGCAGACACAACGCCATCGCGAACAGGACGAGCGCGATCAACCGCGTTCGCGCGGCGCTCACCCGACCTCTACCGCTTTCCGCGATCGATCGCTTCGAGAATGAGCTGGAATCGTGGCTGGGATCGGATGCCCGCGAGGAACTCGTCCCGTCGGAACCACGACGACCGCTCGTCGCCGTTGCGCACGCCGCGATCCAGCCAGTCGAGCGCTCGATCGGTCTGCCCGCTGAGCGCGTAGATCTCCGCGGCCGTGACCGGCGCGAACGTCGTGGGCAGAAACTTGATCGCCGCGTCTCGGTCGAGCGTCGTGTCCCGCGCCTTCCAGACGACGCCCATACCGCCCTCGCCGATCTTCTCGACGAGGCGGTACGGGCCGATCTGGAGTCTGGGCTCGGGATGCACGCCCGAAGTATAGGCGCCCTCCTAGGGACATCCGATCGTCAGCGCCGCAGACCAGCACCGCGTCGGACCAGCGGTGATCGGAACGCCGGAGCTCGACGTCCCGTAGCGCCCTTCATACATCTGGTCGTTGGGGACGATCAGGTAGTACGAGCTGCCCGCGGACGGCGAGATCGTCGCGCTGGCTGCTCCCCCCGTCGAGCACAGCAGAGGAACGTGCGACGTGAAGCTGCCGACCGGACCCTCGTACACCGCGAAGTCGGTATCCGTGCTCACGCAAGAAGGACCCCAGGCAAGCAGCAAGCCGCCACCCGACTTCGAGACGCTCAACATCCCGCCGGCAAGCGTAGCCGCTCCCCGCGCCACCTCTCC
>Ga0315273_10000566_pt1 | contig 39556 bp, 35 predicted proteins | sample YL17G02_0_MG_FD_205753 | JGI IMG/M metagenome (GOLD analysis project Ga0315273, IMG submission 205753) | Sediment microbial communities from Yellowstone Lake, YNP, Wyoming, USA - YL17G02_0 | ecosystem: Environmental > Aquatic > Freshwater > Lake > Sediment | place: USA: Wyoming | collected...
TTCCTGCTGCTCGTCTCGCTCTCCGCGGTGGCCATGGGGATGCTGAACGCGCAGTCGCGCTTCACGGCGCCCGCGCTCGCCCCGGCGCTGTTCAACGTCGGGGCCATCGCGGTGGGCGCCTGGCTCTGGGCCACGGGGAAGGGGCCCCGCGCCGCAGCGGTGGGCTGGTCGGTGGGGACGCTGCTGGGTGGGGGGATGCAACTTGCCGCCCAGTGGCCCAGCCTGCGCGCGCTCGGCTTCCGCCTGCGGCCCCGATTCGGCGCTGCGGCGCTCGCCGACCCGGGAATCCGGCGCATCGGCCGGCTCATGGGGGGCGCGGTGATCGGGCTCTCGGCCACCCAGGTGAACATCCTCGTGAACACCATCTTCGCCTCGCACGAGGTCGGGGCGAACACCTGGCTCCAGATGGCATTCCGGCTCATGCAGTTGCCGCTGGGGGTCTTCGGCGTGGCCATCGCCACGGTGGCCGGCGCCGGCGTGGCGCAGCGGGTGGCGGCCGGGGACATGGACGGGGTCCGGGACACGTTGGGGTCGGCCATGCGCCTGGTGGCCTTCCTGAACGTGCCCGCTGCGGTGGGACTCATCGTGCTCGCCCACCCCATCATCTCGCTCGTCTACGAGCACGGGCGCTTCGGCGCCGCCGACGCCTCGGCCACCGCCGAGGCCCTGGTGTTCTACGCCGTCGGACTCTACGGGTACTCGGCGGTGAAGGTGTTCGCGCCGGCTTTCTACGCGCTCGACGAGGTCCGGGTCCCGGTGGTCGGGAGCATCGTGGGAATGGCCTCCAACGTGATCCTCGTCCTTGCGCTCCACCCGGTGCTGGGCTTCCGCGGGATCGCGCTCGGCACCGCGCTCGCGGCCACCGCCAACTTCGCGGTGCTGGCCGTGGCCTGGAAGTGGCGCCACGGGGGGTTGGGCGCCGCCGGGATCTACCGGCAGCTGGCGCGGACGCTTGCCGCCGCCGCGGTGATGATCGGCGCGATCCTGGCGACGAAGTGGGCGCTGATGCCCTGGCTGCCGGTGAGCGGCCTGGCCCGCCAGGCGCTGCTGGCGCTCGTCCCCATCGCCGCGGGGGCTACGGCCTACTTCCTGGCCGCAGGCGCCCTTGGCGTGAAGGAGCTGGGCGAGGTGGCCTCAGCGCTCCGGCGTGGCCGGCGGGGCGGTGCCGTCGCCCGGTGACCGCTCCTCGAGCACCTGGATCACCATCGCCAGCGCCTTGCGGGTCTTCTCGCGGACCTTCTCGTCGCTCTTGATCTTCTGGTAGGCGTGGAGCACCCGGTCCTCGTGCTGCGCGACCTGCGCCTCCGACTCCTCGAGCCGCTGGGCCAGCACGGCCGCGCGTGCCTCCGCCTCGGCGCGGAAGGCCGTCGCCGCGGCCCGGAAGCCCTCGGCCTCGGTGCGGAAGTTGGTTGCCTCGGCCCGCAGGCCCTCCACCTCGCCGCGCAGGTGGACGACCTCGGCGCGCAGGTTGACCCCCTCGGCGCGAAGGCTCTCGGCCTCCGACTGGAGCGTATCGACCTCGGCGCGCAGGGTCTCTGCTTCGGCCCGGGCGGCGTCGGCCTCGGCGCGGGACTCCTCGAGGGTGCGCTCCAGGCCGTCGGCCCGGTCGACCGCCTCGATTGCCTCCGCCCCGCGGGCGGAGGCTGCCTTCTCCGACTCCTCCAGATGGGGGCGCAGAGCGCCCAGTTCCCGCTCGAGTTCCGAGGACCGATCCCGGGAAAGCCGGAGTGCCTCGCGGTCGGTGTCGAGGCTGCTCGCCAGCGCCCGGACCGATTCCTCGACGGACTCGAGACGGGATCGGGTCGAGGCGAGCTCCGCGTTCCGGGCGCCGACCTCGTTTTCCCACCCAGCGGACGCGCTCCGGAGTCGGTCCACCTCCTCACGCAGCGCCCGGGCCTCCTCCTGCAGCGCGCGGGCCTCCTCCTGCGAGGCCTGAAGCGCGGCCGCGGCGGCCGCGGTGGCCGTGGCGATCGCGGCGGACTCGTCGGTGACGTCGATGGCGGGGAGGACCTCGACGTCCTCGAGCAGAAGGGAAGTCTCCTCGTGCGCCGCCACGGGCTCGACGGTCGGTTCGACCAGCCGGACGGGCCGGGGTGGGCGGGGCGGAGCGAGCGGCGCGATCCGGGCCGGGGCCGAAGCCTCCGCGGCGAGCGAGGCCAGCGCCTCGGCCATCTCCCGGTCGAGGTCGAGGATGGCCGGAGACTCGTCGGCATCCGGCAACAGCGTGAGCGGGGGCTCGGACACCGGCGCACCTGGAGCGCGCGTGCTGGGCTCGTCGCCTCCGCCGCCGCCCGAGATGCTGTCGAACGCGTCGTCGAGCATCTTCAGATCCGCGTCCTCCTCGTTCGCCGTCGCGCCGCCGGCGACTCCGTCCAGCTCCACGTCGGCAAGGGTGATCAGGTCCTCCTCGTCGGACGCGGGCGCCGCCGGCATCCCGACGAGCGCTCCGACCCGCTCCACCAGGGTGGCCGGCAGGAAGGGCTTGATGAGGTAGTCCTCGGCGCGGGTCTTCAGCTTGCGGTGCTGCTCGAAGGTCTCGGGGGTTGCCTCGGAGCTGGTGATGACGAGCGGGATGGCCTTCAGCGCGTCGTCCTTCTTGAGCCGGTTGCACCAGGAGTAACCGGAGAGGCCGGGCAGCTCGACGCAGAGCACCACGCAGTCCGGACGAAGAGCCCGGGCAAGTTCCACGCCCTCCTTCCCATCGGAGCTGGTGCGCACGCCGAAGCCCCTCGACTCGAGGGCCGCGGACATGTCGCCCGCGAACTTGGGATCGCTCTCGATGAGCAGGACGGTCTTGGACATGCCGGGATCCTACGGCCGCCCCGAACGGGCTGTCAAAGACCCGCCGGTGAGGCGCTATCGCTCTGCGGACTGCGCCGTCTCGACCAACCGGACGAGGTCGGCCTCGTCGAGGTCGGACACGAGGGAGTAAACGATCTCGTTGCTGCGCCACACCGCCACGTTGTAGCCGCGCATGTTCATGACCCAGATCGTCGCCGGCCCGGCGCTCACCCGATGCCCCTCCTCGGCGACGCGCCGCTGGGGGTCGTCGATGATGAAGAGCCCGAGCGGCCCGCGCGGCGTTTCATAGCGCATGTAGGCGGCCGGCCAGTTGCGAATCTGGGCGAGCCGGGCGCCCACGAGCTTCACCCCGTCCCCGCGGAACGCCGGCGGCTTCGGATTGAAGTCGAGCTTGCTCGCGAGCATCGAGGGGATGAGTTCGGGCGCGATGGACGCGGTGGTCAGCTCCAGCGGCAGGTCGCGGGCGTGCTTGCGCACCGCCTCCTCGACGAGGGGGTCGGTGGCCCGGTGGCCCGCGAAGACCACCAGGACTCCGGCGACGCAGGCGGCCAGGGCCGCGACCGGGAGGGGAGAGAGCACGCGCCGCCACCAAACGGCCGGACGGGCCTCCTCCGCGTCGAGGGCGGCGGAGATGCGCCGGCGCAGCGAGTCGGGGGCGGTGGCCTGCGGCGATCCGGGGGCGAAGGCCTCGCGCAGCCGGGCGCGCAGCGCCGACCGGAAGGCCATGGCGGTCGCGGCGCCGTCGCGGCACGGGGCGCAGACCGAGAGGTGGGTCTCGATGGTGGCGCGGTCGTCCTCCTCGAACTCGCCGTCGAGGTACGGCTCGAGGAGCCGGTCCAGGTCGCGGCAATCGAAGGTCGTGGTGTGGGGCGCGCCCTGCGTCATGTCCGGTGTCCGGTGCTACGAGATTCCGCGCCTTCGTTTCCAGTCATCGAGGTCGATGCTGGGGCTGCGGATGCTCACATCCTCCCTGCCCGCGTGCAACACGCCCGATGCGGTCGCGTATTCCGCGAGTTGCTTCTGGAGCAGGCGCCGTCCCCGGAAGAGCCGGCTCATCACGGTTCCCACCGGCACGTCCAGGATGTCGGCGATCTCCTTGTAGGAGAAGTCCTGGAGGTCGGCGAGGATCACGGTCAGGCGGAAATCGATGGGAACGGCGTCGATGGCTCGCAGCACGTCGTCGGAGAGGAGCCGCTCGAAGAACGCCCGTTCCGGATTCTCGGCGACGTCGGCGGCGTCTCGCGACACCAGCCGGTCCTGCACCGAGTCCCGCTCGTCCTCGACGATGTTGCGTTCCTTGGTCGTGCGCCGGTAGCGGTTGATGAAGGCGTTGGTGAGGATCTTGTAGAGCCAGGCCTTGATGTTGGTGCCGCGCTCGAACTTGTCGAAGAAGCGGAAAGCCCGGAGCACCGCATCCTGGACCAGGTCCTCGGCGTCGCGGGGGTTCTTGGTGAGGCGGAGAGCGGCGGCGTATAGGCCGTCGAGATGCGGAAGGGCCAGCGCCTCGAATTCGCGGCGGCTCCCCTCTGTGGCGCGATTGAGCGACAAGTCCGTGGCCTCCTTCGGCGGGGCGTCGACACCCCCACGCATCGTCACGCTTCCCTGTTAACGGCCGGGGCGAAACGGATCTTCCGGACTCGTAGCCCCAAATGGGTTCCAGATGGTATGAAATCGCGCAAGTCCGCCATGTATCGACTCTTCTTCGCCGATGAAAAGGGGGCCGTCTACGACCACCCCTGGTTGCTCGCCGCCGCCCGCTCGGGCGGCGACGTGGTTCGCCCGACCGGTCGACCTCTCCCCTTGCCAGAGGGGGCTACCCTCTGCGTGCTCCCCGGCCGGCGGCCCGTGGGGTTTGACCCCGATACCGGGGAGCAGGTCGTCCTCAAGGAGGCGCGTGTCGGCCGGCGCACCGTCGCCCCGGTGGCCGTCGGCGCCACCATGCCGCCGGGTTACACCCGTACGCTCCTGCCGGCGGCTGCGCGCCCTCCTCTCGGAACGGCCGGGGCTCCCATCCTTCCCCAGTGGGCCTACACCGCGGCGGCCTTCTCGCCGGAGGGCCCCGTGGCCTGGGCGCTTCACACCGACCGGCGCGGCCACTGGGACCCGTCTCGCCATTCCACGAACGATCTGCCCGGCCTCGTGGAGGCGCGGCTCGCCCGGGCCGACAACCCGGTCTACCGCCAGCTGGCGCGGTGTGCCCTGCAGTGGAACTGCTTCACGGCGCAGAACACCTTCTACGGTCACGACGAGGGGGCCATCCCGGCCTCGGCAGCCTGCAACGCCCGCTGCGTGGGCTGCCTGTCGGAGACGGCCGAGGGCATGCCGCCCTCGAGCCACGATCGCATCCTGCGCGCGCCCACCGCCGAGGAGATGGCCGAGGTCGGAGCCGAGCACCTCGAGACCGCCGCCGGACGCACCATGGTGAGCTTCGGGCAGGGCTGCGAGGGAGAGCCGTTGCTCCGCTGGAAGGAGATCGCCCAGGCCATCCGGCTGATGCGCGGGCGCACCCTTCGGGGATCGATCAACATGAACACCAACGGCTCGATGCCGGAGGCGCTCTCGGCGCTCGCCGAGGCCGGGCTCGACGCGGTCCGCATCTCCCTCAACGCGGCCTCCCCGGATCTCTACTCGGCCTATTATCGGCCGGTGAACTACGCCCCCGAGGACGTCGAGGCCTCCATGCGGACGGCCAAGGAGAAGGGGCTCTACCTGGCGCTCAACCTGCTCGTCTTCCCGGGTGTCACCGACCGTGAAGACGAGGTCGAGCGGCTCTCGGCGCTGGTGCGGCGGGTGGAGGCCGACCAGGTCCAGACCCGGTCCCTCGCCATGGACCCGGACGTCTACTGGGAGATCGCGCGGGACCGCGGCGGGCGGGGGCCGGCGCTGGGCGTGCCGGCGCTGATCCGCGCGCTGCGGAAGGCCCGCCCGGGGCTGGTCATCGGCAACTTCGCCCGCGGGCTGGGCGAGAGGGGGAGGGCGGCTTGATTCAGGCGTCGCTGGAGCTTCGCAAGGACCTGGCTCGCCACCTGCGCGCCGGCCACCCCTGGGTCTTCCGCAAGGCCATCGAGAAGGCGCCCAGGGGGCTCCCGGCCGGCGCCATCGTCGACGTCGTCGAGGACGGGCGCTTCGTGGCCCGCGGCTTCCACGACCCCCACTCCGCCATCTCGGTGCGCATCCTCACCCGCGAGCCGGCCGAGGTGATCGACGAGACCTTCTGGCGAAACCGCATCCGCCGGGCGCTCGCGCTCCGGGAAGATCTGGTGAGAGGCACCACCGGCTACCGGCTCGTTCACGGCGAGAACGACGGGCTCCCCGGAGTGATCGCCGACCGCTATGGCGACTTCGCCGTGCTGAAGCTCTACTCGGCGGGGCTGACCCCGCACCGGGCCCACATCGTGGAGGCGCTGCGCCAGGAGGCGAAGGGGCTGGCCGGCGTCTTCGGGCGGGACGAGATCCCGCGCGACGAGGAGAGCGACGAGGCCGCGCCGCAGGGGCGGGTGCTCTGGGGCGCCGAGCCGCCCGAGCGGATCGAGATCGACGAGCACGGGATGAAGCTGCTCGTGGACGTGCGGCGCGGGCAGAAGACCGGCATGTTCCTCGACCAGAGGGAGAATCGAAGGCTGGTGCGCGACCTCTCGGCGGGGCGCGGCGACGCCCTCAACCTCTTCGGCTACACCGGGGGGTTCTCGGTGGCGGCCGCCCTGGGGGGCGCGCGGCACGTGGTGACCATCGACGTCGACCGCGACGCCATCGTGCTGGCGCGGGAGAACTTCCGGGTGAACGGCCTCGACCCGGCAGACCACGCCTTCGCCTCCGAGGACGCCTTCGAGATCCTGAAGCGCTACAAGGCCCAGGGGAGGCAGTTCGACCTCGTGGTCTGCGACCCTCCGGCCTTCGCCAAGTCCCAGAAGGCCGTCGCGGCCGCGGTGGCGGGATACGCGTCGCTCAACCGGGCCGCCCTTCACGTGCTCGCCCCGGGCGGACTCCTCGTCACGGCCAGTTGCAGCGCCCGGGTGTCGCCCGAGATGTTCCAGGACGCAGTGAAGGAAGCCGCCTACAAGACCCACATCGACCTGCAACTCGTCGAGGACAGACGCCAGCCGCCCGACCACCCGGTGGCGCCGCAGTTCCGCGAGGGTCGATACCTCAAGTGCGCCGTCTACCGGCGCCCGAGGGTGTGAAGGGCGGCCAGCGCCCCGTAGAGGAGCACCCCGGCGAGTGCGGCCGCGAGCCAGGCCGGAGGCACGCGCATCGGCTGGAAGCGGATGGACAGCTCGGCGGGATCGATCCGGACCAGGTCGTCCAATCCGGCAGCCGGTTCCGGCGTCGCCCGGACCCAGGCGAGCGCCAGCGGCGCGAGCCCGGCAAGCCCCACCGCGAGGAGCGCCAGGCCCACGGCGACGCTTCCTTCGGCTCCCGGGTCGCCGCCTCCGTGCATCACCGCGATGGACCCGAGCCCGTTGTTCGCGGCGTGGGCCGCCACGGCCGGCCAGAGCGACCCCGACCGCCACGCCAGCCACCCCAGGAAGATTCCCAGGAAGAGCACCGCGGGGAACCGAACCGGGTCGAGGTGCATGGCGGCGAAGAGCACCGAGGAGGCGGCGATGGCGGCGCCCGGCCGGAGGTGGGTTCGCAGGGCGGAGAGCAGGTATCCCCGGAAGGCCACCTCCTCGGCCAGCGGGGCGAGAAGGGATGCGATGAGCGCCATCGCCAGTTGCTCCCGCGGAGAGCCCTGGAAGAGGTGGGTGATGTCGAAGGTGTCCACCCATGGGCGCGGGACGAGGAGGGTGGTGAGGGACATGATGCCGGTCGCCGCGAAGAAGAGCGCGACGCCGGTGGCTGCGCCGAGCACCACCTGCCGCGCCGTGGGGCGGCGTGCGAGGCGGAGGAAGGAGCCCGGGCGCAGGTTCGACCCGGTCGCCGCGATCACGGGGGGGAGCAGGAAGACGAACAGCTCGGTCCAGACCAGGCCCCATGTGGGCCAGTAGGCCTGGGCGGTGCCTCCCAGCCCCACGTAGAGGACCATCAGGGCGAGGAAGAACCCCAGGGCGTTCTTCGCGGGAGGCGCGATATCGGGAGGTGCGCTTTCCACCGGTCGGGAACATGATAGTGGAAAGTCCGATGGTCACCTTTCGCGACCGCACCGTGATCCTGGGCGTGGGCGGCGGCATCGCCGCCTACAAGGCCTGCGAGCTCGTCCGCCTCCTCGTGAAGGGGGGCGCCTCGGTCCGCGTGGTGATGACCCCCAACGCGACTCACTTCGTGGGACCGCTGACCTTCCAGGCACTCTCCGGGCATCCGGTGCTCGTGGACCTCCTCGACCCGGCCTCGGAGGCCGGATACGGCCACCTCGAGCTGGCGCGGCGGGCCGACCTGCTCGTCGTCGCCCCGGCCACCGCCAACCTCCTGGCCCGCCTTCGGGCCGGGATGGGGGACGACGCGGTGACCACCACGGCGCTCGCCTGCACCTGTCCGGTGCTGCTGGCGCCGGCGATGAACACGCGCATGTGGGAGGGGCCGGCCGTGCAGGAGAACCTGGCATCGCTCCGCGCGCGCGGCTGGCACGTGGTGGGTCCGTCGAGCGGGGAACTCGCCGACGGCGACGTGGGGGAGGGGCGGCTTGCCGATCCGGTCGAGATCGCAGCGGCAGCGGCCCGGATCCTCGGGCCGCGCGACCTGGCGGGGCGCCGCGTCCTGGTGACCGCCGGACCGACGCGGGAACACGTCGACCCGGTTCGCTACCTCTCCAACCCCTCCACCGGAAAGATGGGCTTCGAGGTGGCGCGGGCGGCGGCCCGCCGGGGCGCCGACGTCTTGCTGGTATCCGGTCCGTCCGCGCTTCGCGATCCGGACGGGGTCCGGGTGGTTCGCGTCTCCACGGCCGAGGAGATGGCCGCCGCGGTCCTGGGCGCGGCCGGCGAGCAGGATCTGCTCGTGGCCGCCGCAGCGGTCTCCGACTACCGCCCCCGCGAGTCGCTGGCCTCGAAGAGGAAGAAGACCGAGGGCGCCGAGTCGCTCGAGCTCGAGCGGACCCCCGACATCCTGGCCACGCTGGGCAATCGGCTCGCCGGGCACCCGCGCTCCCCGGTGCTGGTCGGGTTCGCCGCCGAGACCGAGGACGTGGTCCAGAATGCCCGCGAGAAGCTGCGGCGCAAGCATTGCGACCTCGTGGTGGCGAATGCGGTCGGCGTGCCCGGGGCCGGGTTCGGCTCCGACAGGAACCGCGTCTCCCTGGTCGGCCTGGCCGAGGTCGTGGAGGTCGAGGGAACGAAGGGCGAGGTGGCCGACTTCATCCTCGATAGGGTGGTCCCGCTCGTCGACGCGCGCCGTCCCCGGTCATGATCCTCGATCCGAAAATTTCGGCCGAAGCAGCCGAGGTGGCCGCGGAGGCGATGCGCCACCTCTGGTGGCTGCGCGACGCGGGCGTGCGGGAGGTGTCGACACAGACCATGCCGGCGACCACGCCCGTGGCGACCATGCCGGCGACGCTGGCGGTCGCAGACGACGCGCTTCGCGCCATCCGTTCCGACCTCGGCGACTGCACCCGCTGCAAGCTCCACGGAGGACGGACCCACCTCGTCTTCGGTGTCGGCGACCCGGCCGCGCAGCTCATGTTCGTGGGAGAGGGGCCCGGGGCCGACGAGGACCAGCAGGGGGAGCCTTTCGTCGGGCGCGCCGGTCAGCTCCTCACCAAGATGATCGAAGCCATGGGATTCGCCCGGTCCGACGTGTACATCGCCAACGTCGTGAAGTGCCGCCCGCCAGGGAACCGCGACCCCGAGCCGGACGAGATCGAGTCCTGCGAGCCATTTCTGAAGGCCCAGATCGCCGCAATCCGGCCTCGGGTCATCGTGGCGCTGGGGCGCTTCGCCGTGCAGACCCTGTTGCACGACGCAACCCCCATCAGCCGGCTGCGCGGCAAGTGGCGCGAGTACGAGGGAGTGAAGCTCATGCCCACCTTCCACCCTGCCTACCTCCTGCGGAGCCCCGCCGAGAAGAAGCCGGCCTGGGAGGACCTCCAGCAGGTCATGAAGGAGTTCGGGAAGTCCCCGTCCCCGAGGTGAACGTGCATCGCTTTCCGCCATCGAAGCGCGGCGCTCGCGCTCTCCTCCTCGCCACCCTCGCCGCGTCGGCGGCGGTGCTATCCGGATCCGGCGGGGCAGTCGAGCCGGCTCGCCCCCGGGTGCTGCTGCTCGAGGTGAAGGCCCCCATCACCACCGGCACCACCGAGTACATCGAGGCCGGCCTCGCCCGGGCCAAGGCGGAAGGCTTCCAGGCCGTGGCCATCGTGCTCGACACCCCCGGCGGCCACCTCGAGGCGACGAGGGAGATCGTCCAGAAGATACTCGCGAGCGACGTCCCCATCCTGGTCTGGGTGGGGCCGGCGGGTGCGCGGGCCGGTTCGGCCGGCGTCTTCATCACGCTCGCCGCCGACGTGGCCGCGATGCACCCGGCGTCCAACATCGGCGCGGCCCACCCGGTGCTCGGGGGGGGCGAGGACGTGGAGAAGCAGGCGGGCAAGGAGATGGCCCGAAAGATCGAGAACGACACGGCCGCCTTCGCCCGCAGCATCGCCGCGGCCCGCGGACGGAACGCCGACTGGGCCGAGAAGGCCGTGCGGGAGAGCGTGTCGGCGACGGCCGAGGAGGCGATGAAGCTCCAGGTGATCGACGTGGTCGCCCCGGATCTCCCGTCGGCGCTGGCCTTCGCCGAGGGCCGGACCGCGTCGCGCACGACGGGCGCGCAGATCATCCACGCCCGCGACGCGACGTTGACGCCCGCCGACATGACCGTGCGTCAACGCACGCTCGCCTTCCTCTCCGACCCGAACGTCATCGCCATCCTCATGATGCTCGGGACCCTGGGGATCGCGCTGGAGTTCTACCACCCGGGCGGCATCGTCCCGGGCGCGCTGGGGGCCTTCTTCCTCCTGCTCGCCTTCCTCTCCATGAAGGTCATCCCGGTGAACGTGGGCGCGCTCGTGCTCATCCTGGCCGGGGCGGCGTTGCTCGTCGTCGAGGGGTTCGTGACCACGCACGGCATCGCCGGGCTGGCCGGAGCGGCCCTGGTAGCCATCGGCGCCCTCTTCTTCATCGACCGGAGCTCGGCCGAGTACCGGTTCGACCCCGCGCTCCTGACGCTCTCCCCGTGGGTGGTCTGGCCCACGCCCATCGCGCTCGCGGGTCTGCTGGGCTTCGTGGGGTGGAAGGTGGCCCGGACCCGCCGCGAGAAGCTGCGGTTGGGCGCGCCGGGCATGATCGGCGAGGTGGGGCAGGTGACGGGCGACGTCGGCCCCGACGCCGGCGAGGTCTTCGTGCACGGAGAGCTGTGGGCCGCGCGGGCGTCGCAGCCCATCGCCCGGGGCGCGGCGGTGCGCGTACGCGAGGTTCGCGGCCTGGTTCTGCACGTCGAGGCCGCCCCGAACCGGCACGGTGTATTACCCTGAGTGAAGTCCGGGCCCGGCCCGGGGAGGAGGACGTCGCATGCCCGCAATTGGTCTGCTCATCCCGGTGGCACTCGTGGCCGGATGGTTCGCCCTCGGTCTTCGCATCATCAACGAGTACGAGCAGGGGGTGGTGCTCCGGCTGGGCCGGTTCGTGGGGGTGCGGACCGCCGGGCTGAAGTGGATCATCCCATTCGTCGACCGGATGATCATCATCGACATGCGCATCACCGCCGAGCAGGTGCCGCCCCAGGACGTCATCACCCGCGACAACGTCTCGGTGAAGGTCAACGCGGTCATCTACTTCCGGGTGGTCGAGTCCAGCCGGGCCTTCCTCCAGGTGACCGACTTCCTCTTCGCCACCAGCCAGTTCGCCCAGACGACGCTCCGCTCGGTGCTCGGGCAGGTGGAGCTCGACGACCTGCTCTCGCAGCGCGACAAGATCAACCGGCAGCTCCAGGAGATCATCGACCGCCACACCGAGCCCTGGGGCGTGAAGGTCACCGCGGTGGAGGTGAAGCAGGTGGACCTCCCCGAGGAGATGCGCCGTTCCATGGCCGGGCAGGCCGAGGCGGAGCGGGAACGACGCGCCAAGATCATCGCAGCCGAGGGCGAGCTGCAGGCCGCCACCAAGCTGGGGGAGGCCGCCGACATCATCGCCCGCTCCCCCGGAGCGCTGCAGCTGCGCTACCTCCAGACGCTCGTGGAGATCTCGTCGGACAAGGGGACGAACATCGTCTTCCCGCTGCCGCTCGACCTCATCCGGCCGTTCCTGGAGTCGAAGGAGAGCTAGCGCCAGGGTGGCTGAAATACGCGCGCCGCTACAGGGCCGTCCGGATCGCGCCCGCTGCGTCGGACCAGGCCCGGGCCATGGCGGGCGTGTTGAACGCGAAGCCGGCCTCGCCCGACGGCCCCACCACGATGACCCCGCCCCGGCCGCCCACCCGGTCGCCCAGCACCCGGATGCCCTCGGCGGCCGCCTCGGGCGCGCTCCGGCCGGCGCCCACGAGGCCGGCCACGAGGCGCGCCAGCGTCACCTGGATGATCCGTTCCCCGTCGCCGGTGGCGGAGACGGCCGCCAGCCGGTCGTCGGCGTACGTGCCGGCGCCGATCAGGGGAGAGTCTCCGACGCGGCCCGGGCGCTTCAGGAACGTTCCGCCGGTGGAGGTCGCCGCCGCGACGTGTCCCCTCACGTCCCGGGCCACCGCGCCGATGGTGCCCCCGCCGATCTTGGCCGGTTCCCGTCCGCGGGCTGCCTCGTAGCGGGCTTGCTGGTGGGGCGTGATGAGCCGATCGTTTGGCCAGGGCGGGATCCCGGACTCCCGCGCAAAGCCCGAGGCGCCCTCGCCCACGAGCAGCACGTGCCCCGAGCTCTCGAGCACCGCGCGCGCCAGCAATACTGGATTTTTCACATCCTTCACGCAGGCCACGCCCCCGGCGGCCAGCGTGGCGCCGTCCATGAGCGAGGCGTCGAGCTCGACGTGGCCGGTGGCGGTGAGGGTGGCCCCGGTCCCGGCGTTGAAGGTCGGGTCGTCCTCCAGCATCGAGGCGGCGAGGACCACTGCGTCGAGGGCGCTTCCGCCACGGCGAAGCAGGTCCCAGGCCGCCGAGGCAGCCCGCCCCACCCCCTCGCAGCGAGGCGCGTCGGGGCCGAGCCCGGACGTTCCGGGGTCGTCGAGGGCGCCGGCGCCGCCGTGCACGGCGATGACCGGGAGGGAGGGATCGCTCATGGCGGCCGGAGACTAGCCGGCCGGTGTCGCGGCGCAAGGTACTTCTCGCCTTGACGGTCTCCCCGCGTCGTTCCTATGGTTTGCCACCCCCACGTCTCGGGGCTCCCCAAGCGAGGTCCTGCATGTCTGGACGTGAAGTGGTCATCGTCGGCGCGGCGCGCACCCCCGTCGGCTCGTTTCTGGGCAGCCTGGCGGCCGTCCCTGCGCCGCGGCTGGGAGCCGTCGCCATCCGCGCCGCGCTCGCGCGGGCCGGAGTGGATCCGGCCGCGGTCGACGAGGTCGTGATGGGCAACGTGCTCCAGGCCGGCGAGGGGCAGGCGCCGGCGCGACAGGCCGCGCGCTACGCCGGGATCCCCGACGGGACTCCGGCCTGGACGCTCAACAAGGTCTGCGGCTCCGGCCTGAAGGCGGTCATCAGCGCCGCGCAGGCCATCGCCCTCGGCGACGCCGAGGTGATGGTGGCGGGCGGGATGGAGTCGATGTCCAACGTTCCCTACTACGACACCAGGCAGCGAACGGGCTCCCGGATGGGAAACGTGACGCTCGTCGACGGCATGGTGTTCGACGGGCTCACCGACGCCTACGACGGCGTCCACATGGGAATCTGTGCCGAGGCCACGGCCGAGAAGTTCGCCATCTCCCGCGCCGCCCAGGACGAGTTCGCGATCGCCTCCACGCAGAAGGCCATGGAGGCGCAGAGGAAGGGGCTCTTCGCGAAGGAGATCGCCCCGGTGGAGATCGAGGGAAAGAAGGGCGAGAAGACGGTCGTCTCGGAGGACGACGGGCCGAAGAACGCGCGCCCCGACAAGATCGCTTCCCTCAAGCCGGTCTTCAAGAAGGACGGCACGGTCACCGCGGCCAACGCCTCGTCCATCAACGACGGCGCGGCGGCCGTGGTCCTCATGAGCGCGGAGCGGGCGAAGAAGGAAGGGCGGCCGGTGCTGGCGCGCCTGGTGGCCTGGGGGGGATCGGCCCGAGCGCCGGCCGAGTTCACCATCGCCCCGGCCGACGCGGTGAAGAAGACGCTGGCCCGGGCGGGGCTCTCGACGAAGGACATCGACCTCTGGGAGCTGAACGAGGCCTTCGCGGTGGTGTCGATCGCCAACATGCAACTCCTCGGACTCGACGGGAACAACGTGGACGTGAACGGTGGCGCGGTGTGCCTCGGCCATCCCATCGGCGCGTCGGGTACCCGCATCCTGGTCACGCTGCTCCACGCCCTCGAGGATCGGAAGCTGAAGCGCGGCCTGGCCAGCCTCTGCATCGGCGGCGGCGAGGCGGTGGCCCTCATCGTGGAGCGGCCATGAACAAGGTCTTCCCCAGCGCGGCCGCGGCCGTCGCCGACATCTCCGACGGCGCCACCCTGCTGGTCGGTGGATTCGGCCTGTGTGGCAATCCCGAGAACCTGATCACGGCGCTCCACGACAAGGGCGTGAAGGACCTCACCGTCGTCTCCAACAACTGCGGCACCACCGACGAGGGGCTGGGCGTGCTGCTCAAGTCCCGGCAGATCAAGAAGATGATCTCCTCCTACGTGGGGGAGAACAAGGTCTTCGAGAAGCAGTACCTGTCGGGCGAGCTGGAGGTGGAGCTCGCGCCGCAGGGGACGCTGGCCGAACGGATCCGCGCCGGGGGCGCCGGCATCGCCGGTTTCTTCACCGCCACCGGGGTCGGTACGATGGTGGCCGACGGCAAGGAGGTGCGCCGCTTCGGCCAGCGGGACTACCTGCTCGAATTGCCCATCCGCGGCGACTTCGCGCTCATCCACGCCTGGAAGGCCGACAAGTGGGGCAACCTGGTCTTTCGCAAGACCGCCGCCAACTTCAATCCCATGATGTGTGCTGCCGCGAAGGTGTGCATCGTCGAGGCCGAGCACATCGTCGAGGTGGGCGAGATCGACCCCGACCACGTCCACGTCCCCTCCATCTACGTGAAGCGCATCGTGCAGACGGTTGGGCTCAAGAAGCCCATCGAGCGCCGCACGGTCCGCCCCCGAGCGAGCTAGCCCATGGCCCTCACCAGAGAGCAGACGGCGAAGCGCGTCGCCCGGGAACTCCAGGACGGCTACTACGTGAATCTGGGCATCGGCATGCCCACGCTGGTCTCCAATTTCGTGACCCCGGGGATCGAGGTGGTCCTGCAGAGCGAGAACGGCATGCTCGGAGTCGGCCCGTACCCGTTCGAGGGGCAGGAGGACCCGGACCTGATCAACGCGGGCAAGGAGACGGTGAGCGAGATCCGGGGCACGGCCTACTTCTCGTCGGCCGACTCCTTCGCCATGATCCGCGGCGGCCACATCGACCTGGCCATCCTGGGCGCGTTCGAGGTCTCGGAGAATGGCGACCTCGCCAACTGGCTCGTGCCGGGCAAGATGGTGAAGGGCATGGGCGGCGGCATGGACCTGGTCGCCGGCGCGAAGCGCGTCATCGTGATGATGGAGCACGCCAACAAGGAGGGGAAGCCCAAGGTGCTGCGCCAGTGCTCCCTCCCCATCACCGGCCGGGGCTGCGTCTCGGCGGTGTGCACCGACCTGGCCTGGATCGACGTGACGCCGCGCGGGCTCGTGCTGCGCGAGCTTGCGCCCGGCGTGACGGTCGAGCAGGTGCAGGCCCTGACCGAGCCGAGGCTCGAGATCGCACCCGAAGTGAACACCATGCAGGTGTGATCCCGTGCCCCGGCCCGTCGTCACCTTCCTCTCCGACTTCGGGGCCGGGTCGGGCTACCCGGCGCAGATGAAGGGGGAAGTGCTGCGCCGCCTCCCCGACGCCACCCTGGTCGACCTCTCGCACGACGTGGCCCCCTTCGACGTGCTGGGCGGCGCGCTCCTCCTCGAGGCCTGCGTGCCGCGCTTCCCCGAGGCGGCGGTTCACCTGGCCGTGGTCGACCCCGGGGTGGGGACGCTGCGCCGCCCGCTCTGCGTGGTCGACCCCGCGGGCCGGCGGCTGGTCGGGCCGGACAACGGGCTCTTCACGCCCTTTCTCGGGGCGGGCTCGGCGGCCTTCCTGCTCTCCGACCCGGGCATCGTCCCCCGCGATCCGAGCCCGACCTTTCACGGCCGCGACCTCTTCGCGCCGGTGGCGGCCTGGCTGGCGGGCGGCGGAAGCCCCGAGCGCCTCGGGCCCAGGGTGAGCGACCCGGCCGGGCTCGACTGGCCGTCCCCGGGGAGGAAGGCGGGTGAGCTCGAGGGGCAGTGTCTCGCAGCCGACCCCTTCGGAAACCTGACGACGAGCATCCGGCGGGGCGACCTCGCGGACAGCGCGGTCGCGACCGTGACGGTCGGGGAGCACACCGCGCGCCTCGTCTCGACCTTCGGCGAGGGGGAGCCCGGTGAGCTCGTTGCGCTCTGGGGCAGCAGCGGGCGTCTCGAGATCGCGGTGCGCGAGGGGAATGCGGCCCGTGAACTCGGGCTCGGCCGCGGCGCTCCGGTTCGCCTGCGGCTGCGGGACGGCTGAAAGCACCTACTCCAGCAACCCCTGGTCCTTCGCCATCTTGGCGAGCCGTCCCTTGAGCCGCTCGAAGCGCTTCATGAGCGCCGCCGGCTCGACGCGCTCCCCGTCGGTGGCGGTCACGTCGGCAATCTCGGCCCAGGAGAGCTTCTGGTCGATGCGAAGCGCGAGCAGCGAGACCTCTTCCACGTCGAGGGACTCCCGCAGCTTGTCGAGCACGTGCCGCTGCCGTTCCACCTTGACGTGGGATCGGGTGCGGATCTCCTCGGCCAGCGCCGAGGCCTCGCCGCTGAAGAACCGCCGGCCGCGGCGTCGCCAGGCCTCGTTCTTCAAGTTCATGGCGCCGTTCCAGGCCAGCCGGAAGGTCCATGCCTTGAGCGAGCCCTCGCCGCGCCAGGTGGGGAGGCCGCGCCAGACGTTCTCGGCGAAGACCGAGAAGGCGTCGCTGGCGTCGTCCTCGTCGCGCAAGAGCGAGCGAAGGTAGCGGAGGATCGGGGGGCCGAACTCCTGGATGGCCAAGGTCGCGGCGGCGGGACGGTCGTCGGCCGCCAGGAGGCCCCGGATCCGTGCCTCGACGTCCGGGTCCGCCTCGCTCATGGGGGAAGGTTCATCCGGGCCAGGAGCGTGGCGTAGCGGGGATCGCCCCGGATCCTGCGCAGCAGGGGATCGCCCTTCAACTCGAGTGCGGCGCCCATGTCCCGCTGCCCGAGGGCACGGTCGAGCCAGAGAAAGGCCTCGTCCGCCTCTCCGCGGAAGGCGTGGACCTGCGCGATCTGGAACGCCCAGCCGTGCCCTTCCTTCTGCTCCAGTTCCTGGAGCGTGGCGCGCGACTCGTCGACGCGGCCGAGCCCCTGGAGCGCCAGCGCCACGCTCATGAGGCGCCACGGACCGGCGGGGATGCGCTCCGCCGTTTCGAGCGCGGCCTGCGGCTTCCCCTCGAGGAGGTACTTCACCGGAAGTTGACGCAGCGCCAGGACGTTTTCGGGCGCGATCTCCAGGGCGCGAGCAATGGCCGCCTCCGCCAGATCGTACTGCCCGGTCTTGACGTGAAGGAGGGCCAGGTCCGACCAGGCGTAGCTGAGGAGCGGATCGTACTCCGTGGCCTTCTTCACCGCCGCCAGCGCCTCGGCGTTCTTGCCGATGACGCTCAGGTACCAGATGCCGTACCGACGCAGGGTGTCGGGATGGCGTGGGTTGAGCGCCAGCGATCGCTCGAAGTCGGCCTTCACGCCTGGCCAGTCCCACAGGATGGCCGCGCGCACGGTGCCGCGCGCCCAGTATCCGTCGGGGATGTCGGGGCCGAGCGCGACCGCGCGGTCGGCGGCCTCGATGGCGCGTCGCTTGTACTCGGCCACCCCCTCGGCGCTGTCCGCCAGGTCGGCGATGCCGGCCAGCGACGTGGAGAGTCCGGCCCAGGCCGGAGCGTACTTCGGGTCGGCGGCCACGGACTTCTCGAAGGCCGCCACCGCACGCCGGTAGCCCTCCTTGGTGCCACGCTGGTGGTAGAACTGCCGCCCCAGGAGGTACTGCTCGTAGGCCTCGGGCACCGCCGTCCGGCGCTCGACGGATGCCACCGGGCGTTCCTGCACGAGCTTCACTCGAAGCGCCCGGGCCACGTCGTGCGCGATCTCGTCCTGGACCGCGAAGACGTCGGCGACCTCGCGATCGAAGGTCTGGGACCAGAGCTGGTAACCGTCCTTGACGCCTACCAGCTGCGCCGTGATGCGGAGGCGCGTCCCCGACTGGCGCACGCTTCCGTCGAGCACGGCATCGACCTTGAGCGCGCGCCCGATCTCGTCGAGTGCCGTGTTCTTGCCGCGGAAGGAGAAGGACGAGGTGCGCCCGGCCACCCGCAGCCCTTCGATCTGGACGAGCGAATTCAGGATCTCCTCCGCCAGGCCGTCCGCGAAATGGGCCTGGTCCTGGGCCGGGCTCAGGTCGGTGAAGGGAAGCACCGCCACGGCCGGGACCGTTCCGGGGGCATGCAGCGAGGCCGCCCCCTCGGCGCGGTGCCGGATGAGCAGGGCTGCCGCCCCCAGTCCGCCGAGCGCGACGAGGACCGCCGCCGCCACCCAGGCGCCCTTCCGGGACCTGCGGCGTGGCACGGGTGCCAGGTCGCCGGAGCCCACAGTTCCCTCGACGCCGCGCAGCAGAGGGGTGAGCGCGGCGACCACCTCGCCGGCGTCGCGGTATCGGTCGACGGGGTCCTTCGCCAGCATGCGAGCCACGACCGGCGGGACGCCGGGAGACTCGGGGACGTGGAGCATCGGGGCGGGGCGCGACCCGGAGGTGGCGCGCCCATCGTCGTCGGGGAACGGGGCCTCCCCGGTGAGCATCCGGTAGAGCATCAGGCCGAGTGCATACACGTCGGTGCGCTCGTCCTCCGGGGCGCCGCGCCGCTGCTCCGGCGCCATGAAGGCCGGCGTGCCCCCCTCCAGCTTCCGGCGGCCGAAGGCCTGGGCCATTCCCAGGTCGAGGACCTTCACGTGGCCGTCCTCGCAGAGGAAGACGTTCCTGGTGGAGAGGTCGCGGTGGACGATGCCCCGGGCGTGGGCGTGGGCGAGGGCGCGGGCCACCTCCACCGCGACCCGGAGTGACTCGGGCAGGGCAATGGCGCCGGAGGTGAGCCGCTGGGCGAGGGTCTCGCCCCGCAGCAGTTCCAGGACGAGGTACGGGCCGTACGCACATCGCCCCATGTCGAAGAGCGTGACGATGTTGGGATGGGAAAGCCGCGAGGCCGTCTCCGCCTCGTGAAGCATCCGCTCCTCGCGAACCGCCGGCTGGAGCGAGGCCTGGAGCAACTTGAAGGCAACCGAGCGGCCCAGGTCGCGGTCGAGGGCCTCGTAGACCACGCCGAAGCCGCCGCGCCCCAGTTCCCGGACGATCTCGAAACGGCCGATCACCGTTCCGGGGGGGGGCGCCGGGACCCAGGCGGCCGCGTCGCCAGGCGGAGGCCCATCCGGACTCACCAGGTCCTCGAGCAGGCCCGAGATGCCTGAGGATCGAGGCTCGGTCAGGGGTCGAGCGTCCGACTTCCCGTTGCCCGTCGCGGCCATCCCTGAGGTGCCCTCCCCAAAAAGGATTGGGAGTGTATCAGTCCGGGCGCCCGTCGGCGACCGGCTGAATGTCCAAGTAGTTTCAGTTTCTTAGCCGGAGAACGAAAATTGATCCAGGCCCAATCGGCTGCCTCCGTCCGATCCAGGCGTTTTCGATGTCTATCCGTCAGGCAAGTGGACGGGCGTCGGCTCCGCGAGGTGCGGTCCCACGCTCTTCCGGGGTGTCGACTCTCGGTGACATGGGCGGAGGCCCGGATGGAACGGCTGGCTGGCGAAGACCGCGACTATCTGCAAGCGTGCCGGCGCGTGCTCGCCGCCGGCGTCCTGGCCCGCGACCGGGCCGAGGTGCTGGCGATCGAGGCCGCCCGCTGGCCGCAAGGAGCGATCCACCTTCGCAACCGGATCGAGGCGCCGGGCGCGCGGGGGTCGCCGGAGGCCGAGCTGGAGATGCTCGACTTCGGGCAAGACCTCCAGCTCGGGCTGGCCGAGACGCTGGAGGGGCTCATCGGCAAGGACGCCCGCCTGGCCGAGGCGCTCCTGCAACTCCAGCTCGACTGTGCCCGCGTGCGGTACGTGTTCGAGGAGACCGCCATGCGGCTTCGCGAGGACCCGCTGCGCTTCGCACACGCGGAGAGCCACGGCCGGCTGCTCCAGAGGCTGACCGAGGCCAAGATGTGCCTGCGGGCTCGAAGATTCGACGAGGCCCGGGCGGCGGTGGCCGCGTTCCGGGGCGAGGCCGAGGCGCACACGATTTCGATGGACGATGAGGCGGGGCGCTGCACCGGGAGGGCTTCGTAGGGGGCGGGGCGCTACCGTTCCCTGCGGACTCCCGGCGCAAGGCGTGGGATCCGATTGTCCAGCGGCTCGCGCGCCTGCTAGAGTTTCATGAGATGCCGCGCGCGCCGGACAACAAGCGGAGGTCGAACCGCCTCCAGCACGAGCTTCCCGTCGCGTACCGGAGCGTGGGGAGCTTCCTCACCGACTGGGCCACCAACATCAGCCACGGCGGGATGTTCATCAACACCCGCAAGCCGCTCCCGGTGGGAACCGAGGTCCGGATCCTCATCCAGCTTCCCATGGTCGAGTTCCCGGTAGGGCTGAGCGGCCGGGTGACCCGCGTCGCCGAGTTCGACAACCAGGCCAACGTCGTGCCGGGAATGGGCATCCAGTTCACCGACGTCGATCCCTCCAAGCGCCTCCAGCTCGAGACCCTCGTGGAGCGGCTCCAGCGGGACCTCGGCGCCTGACGCGGGCGCCGGCGCGTGTCCGAGAAGATCGAGATCGAGGGGCTCGCACCCGGGGGCGAGGGGATGGGGCGCGTCGCGGGGCGACCCGTGTTCATCCCCTTCACCGCGCCCGGTGACGTCGTCCTGGCCGACCTGCCGGGCGGCGAGGAGGCCAGGCACGCCAGGATGGTGGGGTTGCTGCGCGCCGGCCCGGATCGGGTCGACGCGCCGTGCCCCCACTTCGGACCTGGAGAAGGCGACGACCGGCTCTGTGGCGGCTGCGAGTGGCTTCACCTTCGGTACGATCTCCAGCTGCGGGCGAAGGAGCGGGGGCTCGTCGAGGCGCTGCGCCGGATCGGGCGGCTCGATCCGGGGAGCTACCCGCTGCGCCCCATCGTCCCGTCGCCGCAGCCGCTCCGGTACCGCTCCCGCGCGAAGTTCCACCTCGACGCGGAGAGCGAGCGGCTGGTCTTCTTCCGGCGGCGGTCACACGAGCCGGTTCGAGTCCGGGAATGCCACCTGCTCGGGCCCGGCCTCGACGGGCTGCGCGAGGCGCTCGGTCCGGCGCTCGCCCGGGTGCGGCTGCGGCCGAGGGAGGTGGCGCTCGAGTGGTCGGAGCACGCCGGACGCGGCGCGGCCCTCCTGCGCGCCGTGGAGGCCGGGGAGGGGGCGCGCCGGCGCGCCGCCGATCTGCTCGAGGCGGTCCCATCGCTCTCCGGCGTGGTGCTGGAGGGCGAGGGGGACGGCCGCCGCGGGCGCCCGGTGGTGCTGGTCGGCGACCCGGTGCTCCGGCACGAGCGGGTCCCGGGCGATCCCTCGGCGGGCCTGGCGCGGAGCCGCCCGGACGTCTTCCAGCAGGCGAACCGCCCAGCCAATGCCCGGCTGGTGCGCGAGGCCCTCGACATGCTGGACCCCGACGGCGTGGACGTGCTGGAACTCTTCTGCGGGGCCGGGAACTTCACCGGAAGGCTCGCGGCCCGGGCGACCTTGGTCTCGGCGGTCGAAGGACAGGGGCCGGCGCTGGACCTGGCGCGGGCAGACCTGGGAGGAAAGAACGTCCGCTTCTTCGCGGGCGACTCGCTCGCCATCGCCTCCGCGCTGGGAAGGGAGGGGAGGCGATTCGGAGCGGTGCTCCTCGACCCGCCGCGCGACGGTATGAAGGGGCTCGGCCCGCTGCTGCGCGACCTGGCGGCGCCGCGCGCCGTGTACGTGTCGTGCGACCCGGCCACGCTGGCGCGGGACGTGCGCGGTGCCGTGGCTGCCGGGTACCGGATCGCCGCGATCCAGCCGGTGGACATGTTCCCGCAGACCCATCACGTGGAGACCGTCGTCCTGCTCGAGCAGGCGTGACAAGCCGTCCTCGTTGTGCTGTCGTCCCGCGTTCCCCGCGATGGAGATCCCCACGTTGAGGCGCGACGCGCGACGCAGCAGGAGAGCCGCCACCTGGGCGGCGATGCTGCTGGCGGCGGCGCCGCTTCCCGGGGCCAGGGAGGTGCCGCTCCGCGAGTTCGCCGCGCAGATCGGCTCCACCTCTCCCCTCCGCCTCACGTCCGAAGGGATCGGCGTGGACGTCGACGGCTGGATCGGGCTCATCCTGCCGCTGGCCGGGGCAGAGGCCCTGCAGATCGACTACCGCTCCGCCGGGTTCGTGATGCTGACCTGGAGCTCGGCCAGCGGGAGCACCGTACCCATTCCGCACTCCCCGCCCTGGCATCGTCAGATACTGGCCCCGGGGCCGGGTCGGGTCACGCTGGAATTGGCGACTACCCCGCTCTGGGGCGCGGACCGGAGCCCGTTCTTGTTCCTCGAGGGCACCGGGACGGTGGTCGTGACGGGACTCCGGGCTCGCGCGGCTGCCCAGGATCCGGCCGAACGGACGCGCTCTTCCGACGAGGCCCTTCGATGGGCGCCCATCCGCGTCGGGCACACCACCATCAACTGGATCGATTCCCCGGTCTGGATCGCATCCCGGAAGCTCTTGTTGCAGGACGCACTGGGGGTCGCCTTCGCCACGCTGGCCGTGGGGGGGATGCTCGCGTGGTGGGCGACGAAGCGCCGGTGGCGACCGGGCCCCGCCATCGCACTGGCGGCCATCGCGGCCGTCGCCGCCGGGAACGGGGTCTTTGCGGTGCGGGCGGCGCCGGCGCTGACCCTCGTGCCGTCGCTCGATCCCGACGCGCGCCTGAGGAAGTGGACCGCCTTCGATCCCGAGCTCGGACCGCTCGCGGCCCTGGCCCGCGGCGTCATCGGGCCGACGGAGCGGGTGGGCGTGTTGGCGAAGGAGCCGAACTGGTTCGGCTGGGAGACGCTCTGCTTCCACCTCTCGCCCCGGCCCTGCGTGCAGGTGGTCTCCGGCTCGCCGGAGTACTCCGGACTCCACGGGGTGGACCGGCTGCGCCCCGACCAGATCGACGCGCTGGTCTTCTTCCACGCCGGGGCGCCGCTCCCTCCCGGCTTCGCCCCGTTCGCGATCCTCGACAAGAACGCATTCGTGGCGCGGCGGCCATGACCTTTCTCCTCGCCGCCGCCCTGATGTGCGCCTCGGGCGTCGGGCTCCTGCGCGCGCTCCGGCTCGGGACCGGTCGCCTGGTGGTCGACGTCCCGCTGGGATGGTTCGTAGGGATGGCCTGGTTCGCCGCGGCCACGTTTTCGATCCAGGCCCTGCTGGGCGTCCCCGCGAACGCGCCCCTCGCCATCGCGGTCCTCGCGTTCCCACTCGGGGCCTGGGGCCTCCTCCGGGGGCGGCGGGCCGGCCGCGCTGCTTCGGGCGGGAGTGGGGCACCCGGGCTCGAACGTCGCTGGATGCCGAGGCCCGCGTGGCTTTTCGCTCCCATGGCGGCCTGGTCGATCGTCGTGCTTGCCGCCGTCGTCCTTCACGGCCTGAGCACACCCACGCACACCGACGACGGCTATCGGGTCCGTGCGTACGCTCCGGTTCTCGTCGCGGCGGGAACCTGGAACGGACCGGCGCGCGACCTGATCGCCATGGCCGGCCCGATTCCGGCCGTTGCGCCCGCCCTCGCCTGGGTGCTGGGGGCGTCCGTCGACCCGTTCCACGTGAACGCCACCATCGTCCTGACCTTCCTCGCACTGCTGGCGCTCCTCGTGGCGCTCGCCTCCGAGCGAGGGGCGCCGGAGACCGGGTGGGGTGCGGCCTTCGCGCTGACCTCACTTCCGTTCCTCGCCTACCACGCCACCTCGACGTACTCCGACGCCTGGCTGGCCATGTACCTCGGCGCCGCCTTCGCATTCCTCGTGGCGTTCGGTCAGCGCCGGGACACCGCCGACGCGGCTCGGGCGCTCCTCCTCCTCCTTGGGGCGGCGATGGTGAAGCGCGAGGGAGAACTGGTCGCCTTCCCGGCCGTCGTCCTTCTACTTGCGCAGGTGGCGTGGGTGCGGCGGGCGGAGGGCGTGCGATCGCTCGCGCGACTGGCCCCGCTCTGCGCGGCGTACGGGGTCGTGGTCGCGGCCCGGGTCGCGGCGGTCGGCCTGCCGGGCGCCTTCCCGTTCCTCCGGGCCGCTGCCGAGCGAACCGTCGCCGCGGGAGGGGCGGCTGCAACCGCGGCGGCGGCCGCCGGACCCGTTGCGGCTCGTGGTCCCGCCCCGGAGCCTGGCGTGGGGACCATCTTCGTCGAGGCGCTCTTCAGCGACGGGAACCTCGGCCTGCTCTACTGGGTCCTGGCCGTGTCGGTGGTCCTGCTCTTTCCGAGGATCCTGAAGGACGGGCTCGCCTGGTCAGGAGCGGCGCTCGGCCTGATCTTCGCCGAGACCGCCGCGAGTGCTCTCTGGCTGTACCCGGAGTTCACCCTGGACCACGGGACGGTTCACCGCTCCCTGCTTCCGGTGTCCGCGGCGGCCGCCGTGTGGCTGTCCGCGCTCATGGTTGCCTCGTGCCGTCCGGGATCGGCGAAGCCCATTCCACCTGGCCGTCGCGGAGACGCAGCTCGTTCCGGATCGAAGGGACGACCTCGTCGCCGTGGTGGGTGACGAGCACGGTGGTCCGCCCGGCGCGGCAGAGCCGGTCGACGAGGTCCATGGCCTCGGCGCGCGCCTGCGGCTCGAGCCCGTTGAAGGGCTCGTCGAGCAGCAGCACCTCGGGGTCGGTGACGAGCGCGCGCGCAAAGAGGAGCCGGCGCATCTCTCCGTACGACAGGGCCAGGATGCTTCGCGACGCCAGGTGGGCGGCGCCGAACGCAGCGAGCCAGTCGGCGGCTGCCGCTCGCTCCGCGGCCGTGGGGTCCTCTCCGAGCCCGATGCTCCCCGAAAAACCGGAGAGCGCCACCTCGAGGCCGGTGGCGTCGCCGCGGTGGCGCGCCTGGAGGTCGGGCGCGACGAGGCCGACCCGGGCGCGGACCTCCCGAACGTCGGCACCCGGCCCCAGGTCGAGGCGCTGGATCCGGCCGCCGGGCGCGAGGTGCTCCTCGCCGAGGAGCAGGCGGAGGAACGTCGATTTCCCGGCCCCGTTGGGGCCCCGGACGGCCCAGTTCTCCCCCCTGCGCAGCGTCCAGTCGAGGCCGCGAAGCACGCGCCGGCCATCGACCAGCACGTCGCCGCGTACCTCGAAGAGCGGGGCGCCGGGCGCGCGCCGGGCAGGCGGGGGGAGGGGGGGCGGGGCGCTCCGGGCCGGCAGGGAGCGCCAGGCGGCCTCTACCTCGCCGCGGGGACCGGTGCGGACGATGCGACCTCCCTCCAGGATGGCCGCGTGGCTCGCCTCGGGGACGACCTCCTCGGGCCGGTGGGTGGCGAGCACCGTCGGCGTGCCCCGCCGCGCCAGCGCCGACACGGCGTCGAGCATCCAGGCGCGGGAGTCGGCGTCGAGTCCGTTCACGAACTCGTCGAGGAGCAGGGCGCGCGGTCCGGGGGCGAGGGCGCGAGCGAGCAGCGCGCGGCGCGCCTCTCCGGTCGAGACCTCGACCATCGTCCTGCGGCGCAGCCCGCCCAGCCCGAGGGACCCGAGCGCTGCGTCCACACGCCGCTCGCCGTCCGCGGGAAGAGGCCCGCCCGGCCACACACCATCGGTGAATCCGCTCCGGACCACGTCCTCGACCGGCACGGCCCAGTCGCGCCGGAGGTAGGCGTCCTGGGCCTCGGCGGAGACCAGCGCGATCCGGTCGCGGGCTCCGATCGGGCTCTCGGTGGGCTGGCCGTCCAGGTGGAAGAGGCGCCGGCCGCGGCTGGCCGGGTGGGGCCAGGCCTCGCCTCGAAGCAGCCGGAGGAGCGTGCTCTTCCCGGCCCCGTTTCCCCCGAAGACGGCCCAGCTCTCCCCTTCGCGGAGCGAGAAGGACACGCCCCGGAGAAGAGCGCGGCCCCAGAGCCGGACATCGACGTCGTCGAGGGTGACGAGGGGGGCGCCCAACGCGGGTGTCATGCCCGAGGCCGGGGCGGCGCGCAACCAACGGCGCGCGGCCGCCGGGAAGGGCTACAATCGGGACGTGGAGGCGCGCATCGTCGAGTTTGCCCGTCTGCTGCGGCAGAACGGGGTCCGGGTCTCGCCGGCCGAGGCGGTCGACGCGGTGCGTGCGGCGTCGCTCGCCGGCGTCGCCGACCGGGAGACCTTCCGGGCGGCGCTCCGTTCCACGATGGTCAAGCGGGGAGCCGACGCCGCCACCTTCGACCGGCTCTTCGCGCTCTACTTCTCCGGGCTGGCTCGCATCGTCGAGGCCCTCGAGCGATCGGTGCTTCGCGACCTCGAGGAGAGCGGCATCCTCGAGGGGGACGAGTTGACCATGGCCGCCATGACGCTGGCGCGCCTCGCACCGCGCCTGTCGCCGCTGGCCCGGGCTGCGCTCACCGGGGACGCGGCACTGCTCGCGCGGCTCCTGCGCGGGGCGGCCCTGACCCTCGACTTCTCGGCGCTGGAGGCATCCACCCAGCTTGGATTCTACGGGCGGCGCCTGCTCTCGGGGGCCGGCGGCGCCAGCCTGGCCGCAGATCTGGAACGCTTCCCACAGGCCCTGCGGGACGCCGGTCTCGACCCTGCGCGCCTGGAGATGGTGTCGGAGCGGGTGCGGCGCGCGCTCGCCACCGTCGAGGACGCGGCAAGGCGGTACGCGGATCTGGAGCGGGGGGCCCGCGCCGAGCGCCGTCGCGAGGGAGCGCTCGCGGAGCGCGGCTTCGCCACGCTCTCCCGCGACGAGGTCGCGCGCACCGAGCAGGCCGTGCGCCGGCTTGCCGAGCGGCTGCGCGATCGCCTGGCCCGCCGGGAGCGCTCGCGGCGGCGCGGCGCCCTGAACGTCCGCCGGACCCTGCGCCGCAACCTGGCCTGGGAAGGAATCCCGGCCCGGCTGGTCTTCCGCGCCCGGCACCGGGTCCGCCCCGACGTGGTGGTGCTCTGCGACGTCTCCGACTCGGTCCGCCACGTCTCGCGGCTGATGCTCCTCTTCGTGCACACCCTCCAGTCGCTCTTCTCCCACGTGCGCAGCTTCGTCTTCGTCTCGGACCTGGGCGAGGTCACCGACGCCTTCCGCTCGGAGCGGGACGTGGCCCGGGCCGTCGACCTGGCCACCGCCGGGCGGGCGGTGAGCCTCGCTGGAAACTCCAACTACGGCCGCGCCCTGGTCTCCTTCCACCGTCGATATCTGGGCGCCGTCACCTCCCGGACCACCTTCATCGTGATCGGCGACGGTCGCAGCAACTACCTGGCGCCCGAGTCCTGGGTCCTGAAGGAGATCCGGCGCCGGGCCCGCCGCGTCCTCTGGATCTGCCCCGAGGAGCGCTGGGCCTGGGGAAGCGGCGACAGCGAGATGCCCCTCTACGCCGCCCAGGTCGATCGGGTCGCCACCGCCACGCGCCTCTCCGACCTCGAGAAGATCGCCGAGGCGCTCCTCCCGCGCGCCGCCTCCCGGGGTTGAGGCTCGGGGTTGACGCCCCAGGGGGTTCGCCCTAGGTTCCGCCGGTGCGCAAGGTCTACGTCCACACCTTCGGCTGCCAGATGAACGAGTCGGACAGCGACCGGATGGTGGAGGCGCTGGCCGGACGGTCCTGGTCCCGCACGCCCCACCCGGAGGACGCCGACCTCATCCTCCTCAACACCTGCTCGGTGCGGGACAAGGCCGAGCAGAAGCTCCTCTCCGCGCTGGGGCGCTACCGGGAGCACAAGGCGCGCCGGGGCGCTCTCATCGCCGTCGGGGGCTGCGTGGCCCAGCAGGAGAAGGAGAGCCTGCTCCGGCGCGTGCCGTACGTCGACTTCGTCTTCGGCCCCGACCACGTCGGGCGCTTGCCAGATCTGGTGGCCCGGGCCGATCGGCAGGAGCGCTTCGTCGAGACCGGCTGGATGGACTCGGAGGAGTACGTCTTTCCCCGCGCCGACGCCGAGGCGGCCCGCGGACGCGCCAGCGCCTTCGTCACCGCGATGAAGGGCTGCGACAACGTCTGCTCCTTCTGCATCGTTCCGCGCACCCGCGGCCGCGAGGTCTCGCGTCCGTATCCGGAGGTGGCCGCCGAGGTGGGCGCCCTGGCCGCGGTGGGGGTCCGCGAGGTGACCCTCCTCGGCCAGAACGTGAACTCGTACCAGGGCGGCTGCAACTTCGCCTCGCTCCTCCGGAGGGTCGCTGCGGTTCCGGGAATCGAGCGGGTCCGGTTCACCACCAGTCACCCCCACGACCTGTCCGACGAGCTGGTGGACGTCTTCCGGGACGAGCCGAAGGTCATGCCCCACTTCCACCTCCCGGTGCAGTCCGGATCCGACGCCGTGCTCCTGCGCATGCGGCGCGACTACGGTGTGGACGAGTACCTGGAGCGCCACCGGCGGCTCTCCGAGGCCCGCCCGGGCATCGCCATCACCACCGACTTCATCGTCGGCTTCCCGGGCGAGACCGAGGAGGACTTCGAGGCGTCCCTGCGCCTGCTCCGGGCCGCTCGCTTCGAGAACTCCTTCAGCTTCGTCTTCAGCCCGCGCCCCCACACCGGCGCCGCGCTTCGCCTGGGGACCGCACCCGAGTGGCAGGCGGTGCCCCGGCAGGTGGCGATGGAGCGGCTCGAACGGCTGCACGCCGGGCAGCGATCCATCGCAGTGGCGATCCTCGCCGCCCAGCTCGGACGGGAAGTGGAGCTCCTGGTGGAGGGCGCCTCGGACGCCGGCGGACACATGGGACGCACGCCGGAGAACCGCGTCGTCCACCTCGAGTCGCACGGCCGGGACCTCCCCCCTGGGTCGCTGGTTCGGGCCCGGGTCGTGCGCGCCGGGCACAGCTCTCTCGGCGCCGAGCTGGCGGCGTGAGGCGCGTTGCATGGGCCTTCGTGCCCGCGCTGGCGTACGCGGCGATCATCTTCGCCCTTTCCTCGCAGTCCGAACCGCTCCCGTTCCTGCCGCCGGAGATCTTCCTCCAGGACAAGCTGCTGCACGCCGCCGAGTACGCGGTGCTCGGGGGTCTCCTGGTCCGCGCCCTCCACCTGGCCGGACTCCAGCCCAGCGTGGCCCTCGTCGTCGCCGTGGTCGTGGCCAGCGCCTTCGCCGCGACCGACGAGTTCCACCAGTCCTTCGTGCCAGGGCGAAACAGCGACGTGGCCGACTGGCTGGCCGACACCCTCGGGGCCACGATCGGCGCCGTGCTGGTGACCGCCGCCTTGCGGCTTCCCGGGCGCGCGGGCTAGCATCCCGCCTGGACATGGCCCTGATACGCGCGTGGGGAGGGAAGGCGCCTCGGCTCGCCGACAGCGTCTGGGTGGCGGATGGCGCGGTGATCGTCGGAGACGTCGAGATCGGCCCGGAATCGTCGGTCTGGTTCGGGGCCGTGGTGCGTGGAGACGTGAACCACATCCGCGTCGGGGCCCGCACGAACCTCCAGGACTACTCGGTCCTCCACGTGACGAGCCGAACCCACCCCACCATCGTCGGGGACGACGTGACGCTCGGTCATCGGGCGACGTTGCACGGGTGCACGGTGAAGGACCGCTGTCTGGTCGGCATCGGTGCCATCGTCATGGACGGCGCGGTCGTGGGCGAGGACGCCATGGTGGCAGCCGGTTCCCTCGTGCCACCCGGGATGGTCGTGCCCCCGGGGATGCTCGCGCTCGGGTCGCCCGCCAAGGTGAAGCGGGAACTCACCCGCGAGGAGATCGAGTACTTCCGCGAGTCCGCCGCGAACTATGCCGGCTATGCCGAGCAGTACCGGAGAGAGGGCTGGGCCGGCCGATGACCATCGTCGAGGCGCTCCAGAAGTCGTCGCTGTTTCGCGAATTCAGCGAGACCGGGCTCAAGATCTTCGCGGCCATCGCCACCGAGAAGAGCATCCCGGCCGGCGCGCCGCTCTTCGCCGAGAACATGGTGGGCGAGTCGATGTTCATCGTGAAGAGCGGCACGGTGCGGATCACGAGCCGCGATGCGGGGGACGACCGGACGCTGACCGTCCTGGGGGCCGGCGAGCACCTGGGCGAGCTGGCGCTGCTCGCGCGCAGCGTGCGCCTCGTGTCGGCAATCGCCGAGACTCCCTGCGAGCTCGTCGAGATCACCCAGCGAGACTACTACCGGCTCCAGCCGCAGAAGCCCCAGGCCTGCCTGAAGCTCGCGCTCGCCATCGCAGCCGACCTGGCCCGGAAGATGGCCGAGGGGGGCGACGTCCTGCGAACGCTTGCCGAGCCGAAGGGCTAGGGTCGGAGAGGCCACGGCGTGCTGGAGCGTCTCGTCGAATATCTGCAATCGCAGCCCCTCGGGCTGGGGTACGCCGCGGTGTTCGGGCTGCTGCTCGCCGCCGGCTTCGGCTTCCCGCTTCCCGAGGACGTGCCGCTCATCGCAGGCGGGGTGCTGGCCTGGCTGGCCTCGCCTCTCGAGAAGGCGGTGTTTCCCGGGATGCTCGCCGACCACGGCCTCCAGGGCATGGTGGCCGTTGGCCTGGCGGGAATCCTGGTGGGCGACTCGGTCATCTACTGGGCGGGGCGGGTGTTCGGCCGGAGGGTGGCGGAGGTCTGGCCGTTCCGGCGCATCATCACTCCCGGGAAGCTGGAGCGGGTGGAGCGACTGCTCCGCCAGCGCGGGAATGTCGTGGTGCTGGTGGCCCGGTTTCTTCCCGGCCTCCGGGCGCCGACCTACTTCACGGTCGGTCACTCGCGCCTGCCGTTCTGGGAGTTCCTCCTCTTCGACGGGCTGGCCGCGGTGGTCTCGGCGCCGCTCTGGGTCTGCCTGGGCTTCTGGCTGGGAGACGACATCGAGCGGGCGGCGCGGGAAGGCGCCCGCTTCGGCCACTACATCCTGGCCGGCGTCCTCCTGGCGATCGCGGTGCTGCTCGGGCGAACCTGGCTGCGCCGCCGGCGCGAGAAGCGCGCGGCGCCACCGCAGGGCTCCCGCTCTCCCCCTACCGGCCTGTGAATCGGCCCCAGAGCCCCTTCAGGCCCGCCGGGTGCTCCGGCGGCAGGGGGCCGGACGCCGGCGTGGACACGGGCGGCGACGGGATCCCCGCCGCCGCGTTCGCGGCCTCGGTCTCGACCCGCTTGCGCACCTCGTCGGGCGTGCCCTTGGTGGTGAAGACCACCTCCACCTCCCGCTCGGTGGTCATCTCCCGGGCCCGGACCGCGAGCAGGCACTCCTCGCCCAGCTCGAAGGCGACGGCGATGCGAACCGATCCCTTCGGGCCACGCGGGAGGCCGGTGAGCTGGACGGTGCCGAGGTACTGGCACTCGGCGACGGTGGCCCCTTCGCCCTCGAAGATCCAGAGGTCGAAGGTGCTCTGATCGTCCTTGGTGGTGGCGAGCTGGTACTCCTTTCGAACGGGAAGCGGCGAGTTCCTCTCGATGACCCGCTTCACGCGGCCGCCCCCTCCGGGCAGGCCGACTCCGATGGATATGGGAACGACGTCTATGAGCACGACACCCTCCGCGCTGCCGAGCGAGTGGGCGAGAAGGGCCGCGCCGATGGCCACCGCCTCGTCCGGATGAACTGCCTTGCTCGGCGCCTTCCCGAAGAACGATCGGATCCGCTCCCGTACGAGCGGCATGCGAGATTGGCCCCCGACCAGGATGACCTCGTCGACGTCGTCGGGGGAGAGCCCCTTGTCGGCGAGAACCTGGGCGCAGGTGCGAAGGGTCCGCTCGACGAGCGGCTCCACCAGCCGCTCCACGTCGGCCCGGGTCAGGGTGGTCTCGAGGGCGACGGGGTTTCCGTCGACGATGGCCAGATAGGGGAGGTGGACCGGGAAGCTGTCCTGGTCGGAGAGCGCGCACTTGGCCCGCTCGGCGGCGTCGGAGAGCCGCGACCGGGCCACCGCATCCCCGGAGAAGGGCCCGTGCGCCCGCTCGTACCCGGCGATCAGGTGCGCGACGATGCGGGCGTCGAAGTCCACCCCGCCCAGGAAGGTGTCCCCCCCGGTCGAGACGACCTGGTAGACCCGGTCGGCCAGTTCCAGCACCGAGGCGTCGAAGGTGCCGCCGCCCAGGTCGTAGACCAGCACGCGCTGGTGCACGTTTCGCCCCCAGGCGTAGGCCAGCGAGGCCGCCGTGGGCTCGTTCAGGATCCGCTCCACGTGGAGTCCAGCCAGGGCACCGGCCTGGCGGACCGCCTCCCGCTGCCGCTCGCTGTAGTAGGCCGGCACGGTGATCACCGCCCGGTCCACCTCCTCGCCGAGCCAGTTCTCGGCGACCCCCTTCACCTCCCGGATCACGAGTGCCTGCACCTGCTCGAGGGAGAGCGTGGTCGACCCGAGCCGAACCGCGCAGAGTCCGTCCTCGGCCTCGACCACCGGGTACGGGAAGTGGGGCAGCATGCCCTGCACGATCGCGGAGTCGAAGGCCCGCCCGAGAAGGCGCTTGGCGCCGTGCACGGTGTGGGTGGGATTGAAGAGCAGCTGGCTCTTGGCGCTCTGCCCCACGACGATCTGGTGACGCTGGTTCAGCGCCACCATCGAGGGGACGGTGTTGTATCCCTCGCGGGAGGGAATGATCTGTGCACGGCCGTCGCGGACCACGGCGGCGCACGAGTTGGAAGTTCCCAGGTCGATCCCGATGGCGAGCCGGGACCGGCGGGACGAGGGCGAGGGGGGCCCCGGAAGGCCGAGTTCGAGGACCACGGACGAATCTTCGGGGCGCCGACGCACCCTGGCAAGCTTCCGCACCTGCGGGCATCGTCCCCTGTTTGCGGGTAGATGCATGTAGCCCCGCAAGAAACGCTAGGAAAATCAATCGCCTTGACCAAACGCCGGCCCATCCACTATATCGCGGCATGCTCAACCGCGACGACCTCCGCGAAGCCCTGACCTTCGACGACGTCCTCCTCGTTCCCGCCGAGAGCAGCGTCCTTCCGAAACAGGTCGAGACCTCGACCCGCCTCACCCGCAACATCCACCTCCACGTGCCCATCGTGTCCGCCGCCATGGACACCGTGACCGAGGCCCGGATGGCCATCGCCATGGCCGCCGAGGGGGGCATGGGGTTCATCCACAAGAACATGTCGGTGGAGCGCCAGGCCGCCGAGGTGAACAAGGTGAAGAAGTACGAGTCGGCCATGGTGGCCGAGCCGGTGACCGTCGAGCCCGAGGTGAAGCTTTCCTCGGCGGTGGCGCTGATGCGCGAGCACGGCATCAGCGGGATCCCGGTCACCCGCCGGGGAAGGCTGGTCGGGATCCTCACCAACCGCGATCTCCGCTTCGAGCGGAACCTCGAGCAGACCGTGGAGCAGGTCATGACGACCGACCTCGTCACGGCGCGTGAAGGGGTCACGATCGACGAAGCCAAGGACCTGCTTCACCGCCACCGCATCGAGAAGCTCCCGGTCGTGAACGAGGCCTTCGAGCTGCGCGGTCTCATCACCATCAAGGACATCGAGAAGATCCAGAAGCACCCGAACGCCGCCAAGGACCGGCTGGGGCGCCTGCTCTGCGGCGCCGCGGTGGGCGTGGGCGCCGACCGGGAGGCCCGCATCGCCGCGCTCCTCAAGGTGGGGTGCGACGTCATCGTCATCGACACGGCCCACGGCCACTCGATGAGCGTCATCGAGGCGGTGCGGGACACCAAGACGAACTTCAAGGGCATCGAGCTCATCGCCGGGAACGTGGCCACCGCGGAGGCCACCGGCGCCCTCTGCCGGGCCGGCGTGGACGCCGTGAAGGTGGGGGTCGGGCCCGGGTCGATCTGCACCACGCGCGTGGTGGCCGGCGTGGGCGTCCCGCAGATCACCGCGGTGGACGACTGCGCACGCGCCGCCGACGCCCACGGGATCCCCATCATCTCCGACGGCGGCGTGAAGTACTCGGGCGACGTGGTGAAGGCGCTGGCCGCCGGAGCCGCCACGGTGATGATCGGCTCGCTGCTGGCCGGCACCGAGGAGGCGCCCGGCGAGGTGATCCTCTACCAGGGGCGAAGCTACAAGTCGTACCGGGGCATGGGCTCGATCAGCGCCATGAAGGACGGGTCGAAAGATCGCTACTTCCAGGCCGAGGTCGCCGACGCCGAGAAGCTGGTGCCCGAGGGCATCGAGGGGCGGGTGCCCTACAAGGGCACCGTGGCCATGAACGTGTTCCAGCTGGTGGGCGGACTGAAGGCCGGCATGGGCTACCTGGGGGCGGAGAACATCGGGGCGCTCCGGGGCAACGCGCGCTTCGTGCGCATCTCGGCGGCCGGCCTCAAGGAGAGCCACGTCCACGACGTGATCATCGTCCAGGAGGCCCCGAACTACCGGGTCGGCTAGCGCTCCCATGGACCTCCACGGCGAGAAGATCCTCGTTCTCGATTTCGGATCGCAGTACACGCAGCTCATCGCCCGGCGGCTGCGGGAGCTGGGCGTCTACTGCGAGATCCACCCCTGCACCATGTCCGGACAGGCCATGCGGGCCTGGAATCCGCGCGGCGTCGTGCTCTCCGGCGGTCCGGCCAGCGTGCTCGCCGAGGGGAGCCCCCGCGTCGACCGGACGGTCTGGGACCTGGGCGTTCCGGTGCTGGGCATCTGCTACGGGCTGCAGCTCATCGCCCACGAGCTGGGCGGAAAGGTCGACAAGGCCGCTCACCGCGAGTACGGGCCGGCGAGCATCGAGGCCCGGGGCGAGTCGGCTCTTTTTCGCGGCCTGCCAGGGAAGCTCGACGTCTGGATGAGCCACGGCGACCGGGTGGAATCGCTGCCCCCCGGGTTCGAGCCGGTGGCCTCGAGCGTCAACGCGCCCTTCGCCGCCGTGCAGGATGCCGGACGGCGCATCTTCGGCGTGCAGTTCCACCCCGAGGTGGCCCACACGCCGAAGGGGGCGGACCTGCTCCGCAACTTCGCCATCGGCGTGTGTGGCCTCTCCGGCTCCTGGTCGATGCGCGCCTACGTCGACGTGGCGGTGGAGCAGATCCGGGCCCAGGTCGGCGACGGCCACGTCATCTGCGCGCTCTCCGGAGGAGTCGACTCCGCGGTGGCGGCGCTGCTGGTGCACCGGGCCATCGGCGACCGGCTCCGCTGCATCTTCGTCGACAACGGCGTGCTGCGGGCCGGCGAGCGGGAGCAGGTCGAGAAGGTATTCGGCCAGATGTTCCACCTGCCGCTCCTCACCGTCGACGCCCGCTTCCGCTTTCTCGCCCGGCTGGCCGGCGTCACCGACCCGGAGCAGAAGCGAAAGATCATCGGCCGCGAGTTCATTGCCGTCTTCGAGGAGGAGGTCGAGCGGCTGGCCCGGGACGGCGAGAGGGCCCAGTTCCTCGTGCAGGGGACCCTCTACCCCGACGTCATCGAGAGCATCTCCTTCAAGGGGCCGTCGGCCACCATCAAGAGTCACCACAACGTGGGCGGCCTCCCCGAGGTCATGAAGCTCGCGCTGGTCGAGCCCCTCCGGGAGCTCTTCAAGGACGAGGTGCGCCGCCTGGGCATCGAGCTCGGCCTCCCTCGCGAGTCGGTGCAGCGCCAGCCCTTTCCGGGGCCCGGGCTCGCGATCCGGATCCTCGGCGAGGTCACCGAGGAGCGGCTCGAGCTCCTGCGCCGCGCCGACGCCGTCGTCCTGGACGAGGTCCGCAAGGCCGGGCTCTACGAGAAAGTCTGGCAGTCCTTCGCGGTGCTGCTCCCCATCCGGAGCGTGGGGGTCATGGGGGACGAGCGGACCTACGAGTCGACCTGCGCGATACGGGCCGTGGAATCCACCGACGGCATGACCGGGGACTGGGCCCGCCTTCCCTATGACCTGCTGGCGCGCCTCTCCAGCCGGATCATCAACGAGGTCCGGGGGATCAACCGGGTGGTCTACGACATCTCGTCCAAGCCGCCGGCCACCATCGAGTGGGAATGAGGAGTCGCGCCCGAAGGGGGGCCGCCCCCTCTGGGCTCTTTCCGCCTTCGACCGAGCGTGATTCTGGGAGATGGGCTTGCCGGATGGCCTTGCTCGGAGCCATAAGGAACCAATGCCTTTCCCCCGCGCATTCCAGCGCTCGCGGCTCGTTCTCGCCGCCCTCCTGCTCGCCGCCCCCGTTGCCCGGGCACAGGCGCCGGCATCGGCTCCGGCAGCCCCGGCAACAGCGCCCGCACCGATCGCCGCCCCCGCCCCGGTCGCCGCCCCCGCACCGTCCGCGCTCGCGACCCTCCTCGCCGAGGCCGACGCGGCCTTCGCCGTTCGCGACCAGCCCGGCAAGATGGACGCCGACCTGGCCGCCACCCTGAAGGCCGAGAAGATCGCGCCGAACGATTACGAGGTGCTCTGGCGCCTGGCGCGCCACAATTACTGGCTCGCCGACGACCCGGAGATCTCCAACGAGGAGAAGGCCCGGATCGGCAAGGTCACCTGGGACTACGGCGACCGCGCCACGCAGGCCAATCCGGCGCGCGTCGAGGGCTGGTTCTTCGCGTCGAGCGGCGTGGGCATGTACTCCCTCGGCATCAGCGTCGTGACTGCGCTGTTCGACGGCATGGAGTCGAAGTTTCTCGATCGCCTGAAGAAGGCGCAGGCGATCGACCCGGCCTTCTTCGAGCACGGCGCCGACGTGGCCTGGGGGCGCTACTGGGACGAGCTGCCCTGGCCGATGCACGACACCGAGAAGAGCGAGATGGCCTACCGCAAGGCGATGCGCAGCTCGCCGAAGAACCTCCGCGCCAGGGTATACCTGGCGGAGCTGAGGGCCAAGGACGACGACCCGGTGGAGGCCAAGCAACTCCTCCAGGCCGTTCTCGGCGCCAGGCCCGGAGCGTACGACGCACCCGAGGAACGGCGCGCCCAGGCACTGGCCCGCGCCGCCCTCGCCAAGATCAAGTAGAGTTCACCCAGGGAGAAAAACAATGACAGCGACCTCCAGGAACCTCGTCCAGGTGTTCGAGGCCCAGGCTTCCCGCCGGGGCGACGCGACGGCGATGACCTTCAAGCGGGCAGGGACCTGGCAGCAGGTCACCTGGAAGGAGATGGCGCGGCGCGTGCGCGATGCCGCCGACGGCCTGGCCTCGCTGGGAGTGAAGGCCGGCGACCGGGTCTCGATCGTCGCCGACACCTCCTGCGAGTGGATCATCGCCGACGTGGCCATCATGTCGGTGGGCGCCATCACGGTGCCCATCTACCAGTCGAACCCGGCCCACGAGGTGCAGTACATCCTGCACGACGCGGGCACTTCCTGGGTCTTCGTGGACCACGACCACCAGGTGGCCAAGATCCGCGAGGAGAAGGCCAAGCTGCCCGATCTTCGCGGCGTGATCGTCTTCTACGGCACCGCCGAGGGCCCGTTCGAACAGTCCCTGGCCGCCCTGGAGAAGGCCGGCGCGGCCTGGCGGGCCACGAATCCAGGCGCCCATGCGGCACGCGTCGCCGCCGTGAAGCCGGAGGACGCCGCCTCCTACCTGTACACGTCCGGGACCACCGGCAACCCCAAGGGCGTGGTGCTCACCCACGGGGCCTGGACCTACGAGGCCGAGGCCACCGCCGAGCTGAGGCTCGTCCTTCCGGACGACACCATCCTGCTCTTCCTCCCCATGGCCCACTCCTTCGCCAAGGTGGTCGAGGCGGTCTGGTTCGGCCAGGGGGCCACGGCGGCCTTCGTCGAGTCGCTGGAAAAGATCGTGGACAACGCCTCCGAGATCAAGCCGACGGTGATGCCCTCGGTCCCGCGCATCTTCGAGAAGGCCTACGATGCCGTGCTGGCCAAGGGCCTGGCCGCACCGGGCGTGAAGGGCTGGCTCTTCGGCCTGGCCATGAACGGCTTCGACGCCTGGGTCGACGGCAAGGCCAAGGGCATGGAGGTGAAGACGGTGGGCTTCCGCATCGGCGAGAAGCTCGTCTTCCCCAAGCTGGCCGCGGCGCTCTCCGAGCGCTTCGGCGGCCGGATGCGCCTCTTCCTCTCGGGTGGCGCCCCGCTCTCGGCGAAGATCAACTGGTTCTTCACCCTGCTGGGCTTCACCCTGCTCGAGGGCTACGGGCTCACCGAGACCTCGGCGGGAACCTTCGTGAATCCCATCGGCAAGAACAAGATCGGCACGGTGGGCCCGCCGGTGCCGGGCACCCAGGTCAAGATCGCCGAGGACGGCGAGGTCCTGATCAAGGGCGGCGGCGTCATGAAGGAGTACTACCGGCGCCCCGAGGCCACCGCCGAGGTGCTCAAGGACGGCTGGCTCTACACCGGAGACATCGGCGAGCTCGACGCCGACGGCTACCTCAAGATCACCGACCGAAAGAAGGACCTGATCAAGACGTCGGGGGGCAAGTACATCGCGCCGCAGAACCTCGAGAACGAGCTCAAGGGCGACCCGCTCATCTCGCAGGCCGTGGTGCACGGCGACAACCGCAAGTTCGTGACGGTCCTCATCACCTTGAGCGAGGAGAACGCCCGCAGGTGGGCCACCGAGCAGGGCATCGCCGAGGACGAGCCGCTGCACGCGAACCCCAAGATGAGGGCCCGCATCCAGCAGGCGGTGGACGCGCTCAACGCCAAGCAGGCCAGCTACTCCAGCATCAAGAAGTTCGCCATCCTCGAGCTCGACTTCACGCAGGAGCGGGGAGACCTAACCCCCACCCTCAAGGTGAAGCGAAAGGTAGTCACCGAACGTCACAAGAAGCTGCTCGACTCTTTCTACAATGAATGACCGCTGATTCACGAGTCCGCCCAGGAGGACGCCCGCCGATGGCAGCCGAGAGCGTGAAGGACGTGTTCGAGCGCCACATGCCCGAGAAGCTCCGGGGCAAGCCCGACGTGGTCGCCAAGATCAACGCCATCTACCAGTTCAACATCTCCGGCCCAGGTGGCGGTCAGTGGTCGGTGGACTGCACCCAGCCCGGCGGGGCCATCTCGGCGGGCGCCGCGGCCGGCGCGAAGTGCACGGTGGCGGCCACCGACGCCGACTTCCTGAACGTGGTGAACGGGAAGCTCAATCCCCAGATGGCCTTCATGTCCGGCAAGCTCAAGATCCAGGGCGACATGGGGCTGGCGATGAAGCTGCAGCAGATCCTCTGAGGGGTGGCGCGGCCTCCATGGGCGCGCTTCCGCTCCAGGGATTGCGGGTCCTCGACCTCTCGCGATTGCTGCCGGGGCCCTACGCCTCGCTGGTCCTGGCCGACCTCGGCGCCGACGTGGTCAAGCTCGAGGACCCGGCCGGCGGCGACTACCTGCGCTGGATGCCGCCCATGGCGGGCGAGCAGTCGGGCTGGTTCCACGCGCTGAATCGGAACAAGCGGTCACTGGCGCTCGACCTGCGCCGGCCGGAAGGCCCCGCGGTGCTCCTGCGCCTGGCGCGACGGTTCGACGTGGTGGTGGAGTCGTTCCGGCCCGGAGTGATGGACCGGCTCGGGGTCGGCTACCAGGCCCTCTCGCGGGAGAACCTCCGGATCGTCCTTTGCTCCATCTCCGGCTACGGCCAGGACGGCCCTTACCGCGACCGCGCCGGGCACGACATCGACTACGTGGCCCTGGCCGGTGTCCTCGGGGTGAATGGACCTGCGGAGCGGCCGGTCCCCCTGGGCGTGCAGGTGGCCGACGTAGCGGGTGGCTCCTGGCC
>Ga0315273_10000567_pt1 | contig 39541 bp, 55 predicted proteins | sample YL17G02_0_MG_FD_205753 | JGI IMG/M metagenome (GOLD analysis project Ga0315273, IMG submission 205753) | Sediment microbial communities from Yellowstone Lake, YNP, Wyoming, USA - YL17G02_0 | ecosystem: Environmental > Aquatic > Freshwater > Lake > Sediment | place: USA: Wyoming | collected...
TCCTTCCGAAGACGAAGAGGATTCGCCCTATGCTGGCGTGGGCGCTGGTCGTGTAGCAGAGCGAGACGCACGTTCCATCGCACTTGTACGCGATGGGGATTATCGTTCCGTCCTCGCTCGAGGCCGCGGTGTCGGCTCCGTACTTGATGGTGTTGATGAGGATGCCGCCGGCGTAGTCGCCGGACTGCTTGATGTATACGTTGTTGGAGCCGGTCGTCCATGTGAGCAGGTGGTCGATGAGGCCCGCAACGGAGGTCAGCTCTCCATCCACGAATCCATCCGCATCATAGCCGGATTCCGTGCCCATGCCGATTCCGACATCGATGGTGCCGGAAGATACAGCGGTCTCCACGAGGATGAAGCAGTCGGTTATGACCTGGCCTGAGATGAGGTCGATGTTCGTATTCACCTCGGTGGCGTTCTGCGAGAACGGAACGGCCATCGCGGGCTTTCCGTCGACGTAGCAGCCGGGAACGACTTTCCCCGCGGCTGCGGCGGAGAACATCGTGTCTCCCTGCCTCGCGACGAATCCCTTGGGCATCGCGGCCTGGACGCAGAAGCCGCCGCCCCTCAGGCACGCGGCCTTGTTGTTGACTATCTGGATGTCGGTGAGCGCGTCCTGCTGGAACTTCTCATCGGTCTGCTCGTGACCGAGCCAGCCGATTGGAACGAGATTCACGCCGTCGCATATCTTCATGGCGTTGTCGTAAGTGTCCTTCGTGACGAGCCTTGCGGGATACATGTTCGCAACGGTCTTGACCTGCTTCTGGTAGACGAAGGGCTCCCTGTCGCCGGTCGTATCCACGCACTTCGCCACATTTGCCTTATGCCCTGTGTCAGCTGCCATTTCCGATTCCTCCTGTGATTTTGATTTTCTCCTGTTTCTTGTGAACGTTACTTCTCGTTGGCCCACTTGCCGCGCTTGGCGTCCCAGCCGCCTACGGAGACTTTCTCGGGTTCTGCGCCTCCGGTGTGCTCCTGTCCCTGTCCGGGTGCGGGTGTGCCTCCGGGCTGCTGGTCCTCGTTGAACTTCAGAAGCCTCTCATAGAGGGCTTTGGGGTCGGACTGGAACTCTTTCTGAAGGAGGACGGCCTTCTCAATTTCAGTCTCGATTCCCTTTTCGTCCTTGACCTTCTCCTTGCCTTCCTTCCATCCCTTCGGGACGTGGCCCATGAAGGTCTTGAACTCGGAGTCGGCCTTGTCCTGTATGACTTTGTCCTGGAAGGCCTTGAGCTGCTTCTCCACTTCTGCCTTCTGCTCGAGCAGGGTCTTGTGTTCCGTCTCGGCCTCGGCCCGGAACGCCTTGAGTTCGTCTTCCTTCGCCTTGAGAGCGGATGCGTTCTTCTCTGCATCGGCCTTGAACTGCTTTTCCTTCTGTTCGTCCATGTCTGAAGCCTCCTGTGAAGTGGTTTTTCCATCGGGTCCGAACATCATTGATGGAGCTCCGGGTTGTGCATCGGGTCCGGTGGGAAAAACGAGAATGTGGTCTGGGGTAACATCTCCGGTTAGGCGCTCGCCGTCATCATCGGCTGCATAGGCGGGAGAGGTTGCCAGCTTGCCGGTGTCGTGGAGCTTCTGCGCCTCGGGGTCGGAGAGTGGAATGTTCGCCGTCAGTCTGGGAGTTCCGACTGTTTCGAGTTTCGCATCGGTGGGGTATCCGAGAAGCTTGCCGCCGATTTCAGCGAGCGTGGCATCGAGATTTTCCCGGGCCTTATTTATTGTCGGGTGCTTGGTTGCCAGGATGACCGGGGTTTTATTCCAGGCATCGAGGTTCTTCACGAACTTTTCCTTGTCGAGAAAAAGATTGTATCTGTTCTGTTTGTGGTCGAGCGTCTGGAGAACCGTGAAAGTCCCCTTCTGAGGTGCGTTGTCGAAAGTCAGCAGTTCGCCCTTTACTCTTGCCACGAAGTCTCAATCCGCATCTTGGGCTTATATGCATCATGCCGTTTTAATCATCTGAGAGATTTCCTATCTGAAAATAAACCCCGATTTAAAGACTTAAATAAATCGTGGTTGCCGGCTCCCAGAACTCAAACCCCTTTGGTGCCTTCCCTCGAGGGCGCCGTCGAAGGAATTGAACTGGAGATTGTCTCAGTGCATTAACCGTTTCTTCGGTAGGAACGAGGAGAACTCCATGTCCCCTCCTGCATTCCTTCTCCTTCTGTGCAATATATTGAGCGCATGATTTACAGAATGGAAGTCCTTTCATACTCTGGGGGAAGAACGCACCGTCAGGCCCGACATCCTGACCGCATCTCTGACAGCATCGATTATCTATCATTACCCCAACTCCAGAACTCTCATGTTCACGACCGGGTCCTCACCATCTCTGAGAAGGAGGTGGGGTCGATTCCTCTTCATGTATTCCGTGACATCTTCAAAGCGGTAGGTGCATTTCGTACCGAGTGGCTTATACCCGATTATTTTGAAGTCGTCGTCGGTGACATCGCTCTCATTGATGGCGGCTTTGATTTCTCCATTTTCTTCGATGATGGTGGTGGTGAGATAGCGTCCGCTCTTATAGATGGGGATTCTGGGGAGGTCCTCAAAATCCGTATTGGAGAGCTGGAGAGGGTGCCAGGGAAAGCGCCTGCATCCGCTCGGCCTGACCTGATATTCACGACATCCGCATATCCCGAGCCCCACACGGATCATTCTCTTGCATCCGGCAAGGAGCTTCTTATTGAAGCGCCTCATCGATTCCTGGTCCATCTCCCTATACTGAGAGTAATTAATATAATCTGGACGGCAACAGAATCCGCAGCGGATACAGTGCCCCTTCCTCTCCCAGACCTTATTATCGAAGCGGACTAACATTGTGGCATGCCTTCCTTTAGGAGTTGGACCTCTCCGGGGGGAACTGATTCATCTATGACAACTCTGAGCCCGTAGATTGTTTTCGCAATGAGAGGAGGGGGTTGGCGGCGCCGGATGAATCCGATGAACTCCATCCATCGTGTTGGTACATGCGAGACGATGTTCGTGTCGACTCCCAGAGCTGATATTGCGAAGTCGACCATGGTACTAGTTTGCATCTTCACGATGTCGGGCTCCGTATTGTTGTTTCGCTTGAAGACCTCAATTAAAACCGGAAACCTCTTTGTGTCCATCAAAACACCCACGTCCCTGATTGAAGCGATTCGGTCTTTGTCTTTGCGTATTGAATGGGGTTGTAGGGGACCTTGAAATGAGATGAGACAATTCCGGAGACCCTCACATCGAGGTCTATCATATATCCCCGGGGGAGCTTGACCTCCCCCCATGTGGTCCCCTCCGGGACGCGGACGCATTGCTTTTCGTCTTTGATTCCGAAGCGCGTCCCGACAGGGCAATCCTGGAGAAACTCATCCACATACACCCTAGTTACAGTGGCGTGGAGGAGGTTCTTTTCTGTATCTATGTAGTAGACCTCCTCACCCACTCTCGGGAGCCTTGGCAGATGCAAGGCCGGATTATCTCCCATGGAATCACTTCTTCGGTTCTGGAATGGAGGTGACAAGTGCGCCCTTCTCGTCCACTACCTCTATCCACTTCCCAAGGGCTCCCGGGTCCGGGACTATTTTCTGGATCTTCTCCCCGATGTGGTGCTTGTCGGGCAGTTCTATCGTCTTCATCTTCATCGTGGTCTCATTGATGAGGCTCCTTACCTGCTTGAGTATTTCCGGATTCCGGAAGTCCTCATCGGTGAATGTGTGCTGGACCACTTCGCCCTTCGCCGGGTTGGAACCGAGATGGATGGTGTCAAACTCATAGTGTGAGTTCTTCGTGACCTCATCCCTCACGATTCGCCGGATGGAGATAGCAACCGTGTGCTTCCCCTCTTCGACCAGCATTGCCGGGGTCATTTTGTCTTCGGGCACGTCCTTATAGTTCGGGTTTCTTTTTATCCTTACTATCACTGACATATTCCACTCTCCCTATTGTCCTGTTGGACTATGAATTTCTGGATGTTGCAGTCATCGCTGCGAGCTTTGCGTTCTTGGCTCTCTGGAGTTTTCTTTCGAACTCCGGGTCCGTCGACCTTCTCAGGTCCAAAGCTTCATCGAGTATCCTTTCGGATTCCTTGCAGAGGTCATTGGTCTTGAATAGGATTCCAGGCATCGGGCCCATCTGCATTATGATTCCGCTTCCATCCTTCAAGACGAGTATTGTGAATGGTACTGATTTACCACCCTTCCTGTAATATGTCCCTGTGACGAGGGTTATTGGCATTCCCCTTCTATCCGCTGCGACAGCGACTGTTTTCCCTTCGACCATCTTTCCTTTGACGCCTATTTCTTCGGACATATTAGCATCTCCTCGGCCGGCCCGTCATCCAGGACCGTAAATCGCTTCCTTTCTTTTCTGTTTTATTTTTGTGGGTGACCACCTTTTTCCGGTTTTGGAGGAGGATGGGGTCACCTGCCTTGAACGTTAATTTCTCGATTACCTTCCCTATTTTATTCAGATGAGTATATTGGAGCCAGTGTGCGTCCGTCGGTCGAAGACCTTGAAACCTGTGAGCCATACCGATGGTCTCAAGAGGGCTGATTGGGAATATCGGGTCGGACCATAACATGCTAATTGATGTCGAATAATAACTATATGGGCTGATGGTGGTGTCTGTGGTGGAGAGAGGGGTGGGACCGGGGCTCATTCGTTTTCCCCCGTTGGCGCCGCTTCCGGCGCTTGTTCTCCCCCTTCGTCGGGCGTTCCCTCTCGTACCGGGACCGCCGTGCGCACACATTGGGGGTGCTCTAATTCGTGTTCCGCGAAGTAATCCAGCGTCCAGATTTGACCGTTTACGCGGGCGCATTCTTCGCAACTGTTGGGACCTTCATCGTCGATTATCTTGACCATGGTATAGCCGCGGTCCTTCCATCTTCCCGCCTTGGCTATGTTCTGTATTCGGCCTAGCTCCGTTCGTGCGACCATGCGCGCGTGTGCGCGGTCTCCGTCGAAATGTTCCTGCAATTCTTTGGAGAGTGCGGGAATGGATTTACCCTCTTTGAGCCCGGTATCTATTATGCTTCCGACCTTCTCCCTGGTCGCGGCGCTGTAGTCTTCCATCCACGGAATCTTCTTTCCGCCGATTATGCTCGCGCCTTCTTTGTCCAACAGGTTGGTGTATTTTACGGAATAGTCGAGAGCGGATTTGTTGATTACCATCCAGTCTTTTGGACTGAGCTTGCCCTCACCTATCAGGCGCATGGCTTCCGCCTGGGATGCGATGTGTTCCTTGAGTGCCTTCTTGCCCAGGGCTAGGATATATGCCTTACGGCGGGCCTCGAGGGCTGCTTGTATCTCGGCTTGGGTTTCGGGCTTCATACCTCACCCTTTCGGCCATTCGTTTGCCGGATGGAAGCACAAATAGCAGAGCTTCTTCTTTCCGTCTTTGAAGAACCTGACCTCGGAGGGTGTGAACTCATGACCGCACCTGTCGCACCGTTCATCGACTGCGGTTGTGGTCACGCCGGTTCCCTCCCCACGCATGAATCGCAATATAGTTTAGGTCTGCCTCTGCCTATTACCTCTCCTATTGTTTCCCCGCAGATTTGACATTTACTGGTTCTGATACGGGTGGAGAGGAGGTTGGCATTCCAATGTTCATATCCTTTTGAATCTATGAGATACGCGCCGCAATGATGACAGTATCCACACTGGCACCACGGGCCTATGTTGCAGTTGCAGAGACCTATTCCTACGCAGTGGCACATTGTTTTCACTTCTCGTTGTTGAGTGCTGCTTCTATCTTTTTCTGAGCCGCCTTGTCTGCCGCGTCGAGTTCCGCCGCTAGTGCGAGTTCCGTCTCCGTTGGTTCGTGCTCTTTATCGTGCACGACCTTGAATGACTTGTTGAGGCCTTTCTCGGTCGCTTCATTGGCGGCTTCGTCGAAGGCTCTTGTTGCCTCATCGGTTCCTTGGGTGGGTGGGAAGGTGGTCGGCATCTGGCTTGGAGCTCCGAAAGAGTTCGGCGCGGACGCTATCTTGTTCTTGCGCTCCGTCTCTATCTCGGCCAGGATTTCCGGCGTCGCTTCCGGGAGCTCGAGCAATTCCCGCTTTTCGTTGAGCGTCATGGTTCCCGTTTCGTGTCCGACCTTTACTTTTTCCAGATTGATTTGCGTTCTGTCGGCTTCCGGGACCGGGAGTGTGAGTTCGACTCTGCCCCCCGCATATCCGTTCCGTCTCAAAAGTTCCTTGATTAACGGGACCCAGAGCTTTGCGATCCATTTGAGGTACGATTGAACGGTTGTCGATACTAGCCCGGCTTTTCCCGCGTCGTTGCCGCCTATCGTAGCGCCTTCCTTTTCCATCATTGCCGCTGGGTTGAAGTATCTTTTTATGAACATGTCGATCAGTATTATGCCGTCCCTTGCGGTGCTGGAACTCGGGTTCTTGAGTTCGACTATGTCCATATTATCAGTGAGCATGTAGGAGTTGTCCTTTCCCCAGTTCTGGAGGATTAGCTTTGCCAGTGCTATTTCATCCGTGCCGCCGAGTACCTTTGGCGCCGACTTGAACTTGATGAAGATGGCCGGGGCTCCGGTTCTGTTTATGTTCTGATGATACGCCTTGATGAAAAAGGAGATGAGCGTCACCATCGGGATTACCGGGATGAGGCGGGACTTTCCGGCCAGTTCCGGAGAAGTCGGGTTCTTGAGCATGACCACATCTTTGAGCAGGTGCGACTTTCCATCCGTTTGAAGCTGCCAGAACTCCGTTTCGCCTTTTGCGTTCTTGCAGATGCCTTTGAGAATCTCGGAGTAGATGTAACCCTCGACCCCCTCGGGCGGATTGATGAACGACTCCGGAGGCAGACGCTTGATGTTCGTCGGCGCGTACCAGCCGTCTTCGGTTCTGCCCCACGTCGGTTGATACAGATACGGACCCCAGTTGAAAGTATCGTTGAAGGATTGCCTTATCCGCGCATCGAGTTCGCAATCGGACATTATCCTTTCGAGCTCGCGGTTGAGCTTTGCGTCCTCTTTGTCGTTGGCGTCATAGTAGTGAATCTGGGGGTCCGCCGTGAAAAGCTTTTCCGCAAGGTCCTGTAATCCCTGGGCGACGAAGAAGTTGTCTTGCACGTCTTTTATCTTTTTGCCGTCTATCTTCGGCTTGAGATAATAGTCAGCCGTCGCGCCGATGTATTCTTCACCGTTGGTATCGCGACCTATCAGGGTTCCGCCCGCGGCCATGAAATTGAACAGTTCCGTGTCGTCCACTTGTTTTACCATTGGTCTAGCTTTTGCGGATATAATACTCCCTCCATTTCTGCTACGAGGTCCACACCATTTCCGGAACCTCTATCTCTCATTGAATATCGATTATAGCGTTGAACGTCACAGAGATGGTCCCGTATCTTGACGGGTTCGTCCAATACTCTTACTTCGCCCTGAAATTTGATTTCCTTATATTTGTATGAACGCGTCTCGGCGATTCCGTTTATGGATTCGGGAGTCCAGTAGAACTTCCGGCTCTTACAGTAGTCGATGCCGTCTTTAACTGAATTATCTGCGGGTGTCGCCGCGTAGCCTTCTCTTTGGATTTCCACAATCCGGTTCTTCTCCGCCGGGTCACAGAAAATAGGGATGCTCTTCGAGATATTGTTCGAGTTCAAGAACGCTATCAAATCCTGATTGGTCATTCCTGTTTGATATAATATCTCATGAAGATAGTCCTCTTTTTCGTATCTCCAATAAGCAGCCATAGCTGTTTGATTATTCATTCCGAAGTCGATTGAATAAGAGTGAGGTGGAGATTCCTTGATGGAGGCGGGCCACGCACTTCTCTCCATGATGCCCCAATTGGAATAGATTAATCCTTTTAGGACGCCGGGAAGACCCAATGTATAAACGCGATAGAAGTTCTCATCCTCTTTTTCGTAGCCTTCGAGTTCCCGAATATATTCGAGAGGGAGGTGGGTTAGATTGTCCTTGTACGTGCTATGCATTATTGCGGCGTCGGGATTGTCTCCCTGGACGAATTTGCGTATCGTCCAATGGAACTGGTCGATTGGATTGAAACTCATGTAGACCTGATTCAGAACGGGGCCTTTATGACGGGTGACGTTTCGTATTGTCCTGAATTCGGCTTCCGTGATTTCCGTTGTCTCTTCGACCCAGGAAACGTCCGATTCGAAGCTCTTGAACTTTTCGGCTTCGTCCATGCTGATGAAAAATATCTTGGACTTCCCTATTGTAATCGTATGGTCTACTTGGTTCTCTATGTGTGATATTTCGAGTTCCTTGATTATGCTGAGGATAAGAGGCAAGCACGTTCGTTTCAGTTCCGGCATCGTCTTGCGGACTACCAGGATGATGATGCCGGCACTGGAATATTTCAGCGCTAGTGTTACTATTCGCTGGGCCGTTGAGTGCGACTTCCCCGACCCGGACCCACCGTAACAGACCGGGAAGCGTTTGGTTGCCGCTTCGCCCCATAGGAATGGCCGGAACCTCGGCCTTACCCTGATGCGGCCGGCGGCTTCAGGCATCGTCCTCCACGATTATCCTTCGTTCCTCGCGCAACGAGCAACATTGACACGCTTCCATGGTCCCGGGCTCGGACCCGGCGCCGCCCAGGTGCGCGGCGATGACCTGGGCGCGGTCCATGCCGTCCAATGCTTTGAGTGCCGCGGTGATGACGAACGCTTTCTCTTTCGGTGAGAGCTTGCCGTTGAGTAACTTGTCGAGCTCGTCGATGTATCTGCGCCTGTCCATGTTGGTATCGTTTGATAGTTTCTCTAGTTTGATTGCAGTTTCCTTCTTCTGTATAGCTATGATAGGAGCCCCAAGTTTCAGAAGTTTCTTTCGGAGGAGATAGATGTTCCCCTCACTACAACCGTATGCTCCGGCCAATTCCTTTGCTGTCTTGTTGTCTGTTAATATAGCCACTCTGAGCTCTTGGAATCTTTCTTTTGAGAGGCGTGGCATTGATAATCTAAATTGGATGTTGAGTATTTATATTTTTTTAAAGAGATGGAGGAGGTTGGCTGTTCGTGCAATTGGTTATGTCTCGAATCTGTAACCGCATTCTGGAATGTCCTGGATGTCGGATGGATGGATTGGATATTGCCGGCAGAATGATGGCCTCTTATTGTAGATCGAACAGAGAGATTTCTCGCCCTCTTTTATTAGGTAGCGACAGATTATCGAGCTCTGGAAACCTGTCAGTCCCGCCATCGTGCAGCATTTCCCGCAGTTGTTGCATTGACCTGTTCGCTTCATTTCATGATTCCTCTTTCACATCGGGAACGATTGTATGACACGCGGGACACCGCGAGAGATTGCCCGCGAATGCCGTTCTGCAGTCTTGCCTGATGCAATGCTTGATGTCTTTTGCTGTTGACATTTATCTCCTTATTACGGGAGGGCGGATGACCGACGCCGCCCTCCGAAGCGCCTCATGATTTGTGTTCCTTGTCGTATGCTTCTTTCCACTCTTTCTTTTTCTGTCTTACTAGTTCTAGTGCCCTGTTGCACATTTCCTCCATCTTCTCGTGCTCTTGGAGGAGAGGGTTGATTCTGTCGCTGTAGAAGGCGTCCGTGATGCGCTTCAAGCGAATGTAGATGGCTCGCGCCTCTTCGACGGCTTCTTTTGTTCCGTGTTCCGCTCTCAGTTTCATGGCGCCTGCCGGGTGCTTCATCGCCGTTTTCACCGGGCCGCGCTTGTCGTCGAGGCACTCCGCGCACTTCCGCCCCGGCGTCGGGCACTCGATTGCATGGACGCCGGTCGTGTTGTACCGGGCTATGTGTGGGCAGTCCATCAGTATCCCTCCGATGCGCTGTGCTCCCTGGCCGCGTCGTGCCTCCGCTCCGCGTCCTGTCTCCGTTCCCGTTCGGCCTCTCCGTGTTCCGCTTCTTTGTCCGGCGCGTGATAGATCGCTCCCTTGTCGCACATCGAACAGTCGCTGCTCGTTGCTTTCCTCCCGCTCACCGGGCAACCCTTGCATGTAGCCATTAGTATCCCATCCCTGTTATCCATTTCCTAGTATCGTTTATTGCTCGTTCTAGTTCGATTCCGTGTCCGGTGCACAGATAGAGGCGGCCATGGAGAGGGAGGCGGCAAACGGGGCATAGTTCGTGCTCCAGATTGCGCCAGTCAACGTCCCGAGCCAGTGAGCCCCCGGGCGTGAACACGGTCGCGCAGGTTCCGCACAGGACCGCTTCCAGTTCTTGGAGCTCAAGGTTGGCTCCGGAATCGTTCGTGGGCTTCAAACTACGCCTCCCTGAGCAATCTGATTGCGTCTTCCAGGTCTACGGACGCCGAAATAGCATGCGCCTCTGCGAGCCTGTAATTGCCCTTGGACGCTGTCCTGTAGGCTAGTGATAGGTTATCATGGGCCTTCTGGAGCTTGGATACTATGTTCTTTTTCACGATCCTCACCTGATGGTCGGTGGAGGGGATGACCCTCCGAGCCACTGGGCGCCGGCCTACTTCCCCAACAGACTGCCCCAGACCATTGCCGTCCCGGTATCAGGTACGACGTCCTCATGTTCATGCATCATCGGGAAGTTCAGATTATCGCTTGCAGATCTCTTACCACATGTTTTACATATCCATCCCATATCAGTCGCCTCACCTGTTATTCGACTCCTGGGACTATTAATTCTCCGTCAGTAGTTACCTTACATTTTTGAAATCTATATAGATTTGAGGGAGGGTATATATACTAAGGTCCCGGAGGTAGTCCGTGCTTGGACTTCTCCACGCCGCAGTATTCACACTCGGTCGTGCCCATCGAGGTCCGGACCCAACGCGGCAACCCGCAGAAACCTATATCCATACCGTAGAGGAGGAGGAGCTTACGTCGTATGGCCCATTTCCGCCGGCCGGTCGAATGGTGCAATTCCTGATGGCATTTTCGGCAGAGGACTATGAGCAGGTCGGGTATCTCCGTCTCGTACGCGTCACCGATGATGTCCCGGATGTGATGCACATCGAGGCGGCGCACGGAGTCGCAGAGCCGGCACTTGCCGTCGCGGGCGAGTATTTCCTTTCTGAGTTTTTCGTTCATGGTCCACCTATGATAATTGTTCCCACCCACATCTCTTACAGTAAGTATAGTGGATACCGCCATCTTTCAGAAGGGGGGAGTTATCGTGTCCTTCGGATAGGAATTGACCGCACTCGGGACACGGTTGGCCGGACCAGAGCATCTTATCTATCCTTGCTCGGACCTCTGCCATTGTATCGGGATACGACATCTTGATAGCCTCCTTTTCAGACATCTACTCCGAACCCCTCTATGTTCGGTACATTCGCCATATATCGTTTCCTTATTATTGCCTCATAATTGGGGTTTATCTCAAACCCCAATACCATTCTGTTGGTTTTACGACCAGCGATGAGGGTTGTACCAGAACCGAGGAAGGGGTCGAGAATGATGGCATCGGTTGTGCTAAACCTTTCCAATATCCACTCGAACAGCGCAATCGGCTTCTGAGTTGGGTGCACCCTATCCTCCTTTTTCCGCATGTTCTCCTGTAGCATTCCCGCCCACCTATATTTGAAACGTCGAACGGCACGTCGCTCCGAGCCCCATGCGAGTTCACAATCCGCAAAATCGTTCTCGAAATTATCCTTGTCCCACACTATCCAGAACGATGATGGGGGGAGATAGTCGGTATAATAATTACCACCGAATATAATCTGATTCTTGCTTATGCGAAACATCTCTTTAAAAACCTCGCCGCTTATACGCGTCTTATCCCAATCATAATGCCCAAAGTCGGTACACTTTGCGAGTTTTTCCCGCGATTGGTTCTTTTCGTTTGTTTCTCCTATCCCATACGGCGGGTCCGTCAATATCAAATCCACACTCTTATCCGGTATCTTCTTCATGCCCTCTAAGCAGTCCCCAATTATGTAGGGCTTCTTTGACGGCCACCACGCTGGAATGTCCATATAGTCCCCTTTATGGAGCTATGCCCGGTTCATAATCCACATGCTTCTGTATCTCGGCCTTTGTCATCCCGAGGGCAAATAACATTTGCTCGATGTACCATTGCTTATGGTGTGCCCCATCGGTAATCAAGGCATCTTCCCCCAACCGCTTTGCCGCCCCTACGTCTATTGGCATTTCCCATCCCCTCGCTAATCTGACTTATGTTCGCAAATGAACTTGCCGCACTTTTTACAGGGCACAGCGGGCTCAAAGCTTTTCAGTTCGGCCTTTAATTTCATTATCATTTCTGACGCTTCCAATCGAATGCGCCCACAGGTATTATCCAAGCAATCGTGGTCCAGCTTATCCCCGCATTCCCCGCACCCGTCAAATAGGATTAGGTCTTTCATATTTACCTTCCGATGTGTCAGAGCGTCTAAATATTCTTCGCTGAGTTTTGGATGTTCGACCATATTCCCCTCAATTCTCCTTTTCGACCCGGCACACCAATCTACCATTCACGATGTCATGATTGAGGTACTCTACCCGCGCTCCTGGGGGGAGTCGTCTGGGGGGGATTACCGGCTCCCTGCTCCGTCCACATTTCTCACATCGATATGCTTTGGATTTCATGATTTCTCGCCTCCCCTCTAAACGGCCCTCGACCTTTTGATGCATTCTGCGATATGCTTTAGCCGCTCGTCCAAGGTCATTGTCTCTCCGAGCGTCGTCTTGCACTCGGGGCAGAGAGGGACGTATTTAGTATCCTCTCCCACAGGCTCATAACATGGCGGGCCTGTGGGAGGTTGCCAGGTATAATGAGACTTGCATTCATTCCGCATTTTGCATATAGTACATTCCCTCGCTTCGCCCATATTTTTCCCCTCTAAACTGACTTCTTCTCATAGAAGTCTAAAGTCCTCTCTCTACAGCACGAATCACATGGCGAACCGCGTCCGGGGAAATGTCCCTTGGACGTGTTCTCGCAACCCTTACATTTCAGTGGATTATCTCTCACCATCTACATCATCTCCGTTTGCTCGGTCTTATCAGACATCGCTCTCCTTGACCATCTCGATTATCATCCCGGCGGCGTCTGCGAGTTTCTTCGATAGCTCGAAGTTATAGGCCGTCGGAGTCTTGCGATTGAATTTGTCGTCATCGAGGCATACGATTCTCTTTACCCCTGCCGCTATCAATTCAATCATGCAGTCCTTGCAGGGGAGCCCGCAGAAGGCATAGAGGGTGCTGCCATTCGTCTTTATGCCAGCTCGGGCGGCGGCGAGAAGGGGGCGGCGTTCGGCATGGACAGCGATGCATAGGTCCATCCGTTCCCCGCTTCCAGCGCCCACGGCCTTGCGCGGGCAACATCCGGACAGGGTAAGGCAACTCACATCCCCCGGGCCTCCGTTCCATCCTCGGATGATATGGTCATCCCTCGTGACCAATAATACCCCGATGGGGTGAGAGAGACAGGTGGACATTCGAGATAGGGGCCTCGCCATCATCATGTAAGTTTTATCCGCTTCGTTCATTCAAAATCCTCCCATCATCTTCTGTATGTCCGTCACGTCTATTCTGACGCTGAGGCGTTATCCTCTTCGTCCCCTTCATCATCATCCGGGTCCGGTGGGTGATGTTCGTTCCCAACCGTGGCCTCGTATTCTGCGCTCCCTGGTTGCGGTAGCTCCTGCTTGTTCTTCCCCCTGCAACCTGTAGTGCATCCGACGCAGCTATTCGCCTTCTTCTTCCCCTTCTCCAGTGGGAATAACGTGCACGGTCCGAGTACGATAGGTGGCCTTCCAACGGCATCTGCGTATCCAGTAATGCTCGGGTCTACGGGGGGCATCTCGGCGGGGGGAGAGGTGGCAGGCGAGAATATACGTGGCGGTGGATATTCGATGACCCAACGGAGAGCATCTAAATATCCAGTGAGATATTGTTTTGGTTCGGGGCAATCCGTCCCTCTCAGTAGTTCCCTAATCGCTCCCTGTTTCCTCAATATTTCCTGTAACCACATTTCCATTTCATCCATGTTATTCACCTTCACCAAAGATTCTGACGTTCACTCGCATCCTCCGGGGAAGGCGCACGCCTCGCCGGTGCTTGGAGCCATGAATCCTTTGCCCCCCCTATCCTTTGCCGCCTTCTTCCCCGCTATTTGGCCCGGGAAAAGGGGTCGCCATTCGTCGTGTTCTTTCTCAGACATACGGATGTAAACCTCCCTAATAAGTGAGCCCATACGTACCCCCGGAGTGTTGCCCAGCGCGGGAAGTTCGATAAGCGATGCCGTTACCACCCCACAGAACATATAAGCGGTCTCTGAACCGAGGACCATCTTTTGCATCTCGCAGAATGCGCGCTTCTCCTCCGGTATCGGTGAGCCGTCGTCGTTGCATAGCATAGTATAGGAGAAACCCGTTTCCCATTTCTGACGGTTCATCCTCGCCTTCATCAAGCACTCAAACTCTTCCTTTGTCTTTGGCATTTCCATCGTCATCACCTACATACGTCCATTTTCACCCAGATTGTGCCTTGGCTCTGAGTTGTTCCGCCAAATGCTCCGTCTCCTCAATGACCATCTCAATGGTCCAATGAATCTCTGTCTCAGGATTGTTAAATCCGAGAGGCATCCCCGGTATGAAATCGCCCGCATGGGCAGTATCGAATCCCACCCATAATCCCCCCTCCGTATCCCTTTGGGCGAAGGTCAGCCCGCCGTGAACACGGACATCAATCTCATCATATCCATTCTTTGCATCTGGATGGTCTTTGGGGAGAAGGACATAGCCGTTGATGTTCCCCATTCGCGGGTTCTTGCGGATGGCGCATTTAAAGCCGTGGGCCTCGAATATCTTAAGGGTCATATCTTTGGGGGGCCATTCCATCGGTGCGGCCATCATGTCCTTATACTTCTTTCCTATTGTCTCTGCGCGCTCCGCCAATCCCTTGTCATCTTCCATACCTATTCCTCCATGTTTGTCTATTTTGCATCATTTTAGGCGGTGATAGACCATCATCGCCATGTTCGCAATGTCCAGCAGTTCCTTCTTTTCGATTGTGATGTAGTTCTGTCGGGCGGCTCCCCATTCCATTATTTCCCTATCGAGAAGGGTTCGCAGTGTCGCCAGTGGCATCGCTTTCCACGAGTCACCCTTCTCCTCATCATTCGCCAGGAGTACGCGCTCCATTGCATTGGCAAAGTCCTTAACCTCATCCCTTAGTATTGGCGGTTTTGCTGATACCATACTCATCACCACGTCCGTTTCTTTTCAGATTATCTCGCGGCATCTTGAGGCTCTTTCGTACCGGCCTCGTTGTGAATGTCGCGGTGGTTTCTGTCTCTACCTCAAAGTCCTTCCCGCACTGGGCACAGTTATGAATCCCATCATCAAACTCGAAGTAGTTGTCATGCATATTCCCACAGTGGGGGCACGTCGGTAGTCGCTGATTCTCAAATTCAACCATGCTTATCACCCATGTTTTTCCGTTTCTTTCCGCTATCTGATATTCACTCGCACCCTCCGGGGTACGCACACGAAGTCCCCTCATCTCCACAGGGCGAGCCCCCCTCATCTGTATATATCAAGTCTGCGCCCACCAGCTTTGAGAATAACTTGTCCATCTCGTTTCGCTCGCTCTGCGTCGGGAAGAATAGACGCACTTCCCTGACAAAATTCACTCCATTGACTTCCGGCCAATGGCGTTCTAGCATAGCCCATAGCAAGGGGGTCATCTGTTCTACGGGTCCGCACTCCATCCAAGTCTTATCGCCCCCGAGCGCAAGCTTCTGGATTTCGCAAATGGCTTTCATGTCCCTCTTCCTGAGAGGGGTTCCATCCTTATCGACGGATATATAGTACCGAAGCCCACCGCTCCAGCCGTACTCCTCCTTCCTGCGTCTCATCTCACACTCGAACTCTTCCTTCGTCTTTGGCATTTCCATCTTCATCCCTCCATAGTGTTTGTCACTTTTTCTTTAACTTATCTCTTCCTTCCCGAGCGTTATTTCTATCGGCACTGTTTTTCCTCTGAGACTGCAATAATATTTATTTTTTGATTCTCCGGAGCGCCTTACGGTTGTCCATAGTACTGGTTTTCGTGGGGGTGAGAACCGGGTTAAAAGCAACAGAACGATGAGAGGTCCGTCGGGGAGCTCGTAGTATCCCCCTTCTCCGTCCTCAAATTCCGTGTCGTATACTAGGAAGCGTTCGCTCAATTCCGCCTTTATCGTATTGAGGACCTCGAGCAAGATCGTATCCCCGTCGTTGAGACCCGGCGGGAACTTGCGATATTCATGGGAGAATTTCACCACTATGCCACCTTCCATTTGTGTACTGCTATTTTCGATAGCGGGTCTTTTACTTTTCCGGCGTCCACCAACAGACCTTTCTTTCTGAGCGAGTTGGTGCGTCCCGTTATTCTGTTTATTTTCCAGCCCAGCGCGTCGGACAGTTCCCTGTTCGTTAAGGGTCCGAGGTCCTGGAGTACGCGAAGCACTTCCTCTTCGTTGGCCTGCAATTTTGCAGCCTTGGAATAGTACGCATCCAGGCTCGAGTTCATCATCCGCGTCTTGGTCATCATTTCTTTTCCCCGGCCGCTATCATCGCTTCCCACTGCTCCTGTCTTCCCGAGAGATACGCCCTTATCGAGAGCGCACGGTCTATCCGCTTCATGGCCTGTTCGGGCTCTCCGGCGTTGAAATACACCTTGAGCGCCCCGCCCTTTCCTGCGGTCCCGATCTCACATGAGTCCTTTCGTTCTTCCATTTCCAATACGGCTTTTATCAAGTCTACCTGTTCCATGACTACACCTTCTTTATTTTGAACCTGGTTATATTGTCTTCTAGTTCGTCGTTATCTAGTGCGTCCATTAATATTTCGTTCGCTTCTTCTTTTGTTATTTTTAATTCGGTTTGAAGGGAGGATAGCAGGTCATTAAGGTGGACGCCGGAAGGATTGTCGCACGGCCTCGCGACTATTTCTTTGAGCTTCTCGATCTGTTCCTGCGTCATGGTCCCGCCCCGTTTTTCCAGTATGCCGTATGTTTCGCCTTCCGGTCCCAGTGATGGTGCATTCCGGCGTGACCTAGTATGTCCTCGCATTGTGTCTCCGATGTGCAGATCGAGCACCGTTCCGGGCACCGCCGGATTATGCCTTTTATGTGTTGGTGACAGGTCGGGCACCTTCCGGGCATGTGACTTTTCGGTCTCATTGTTTCGCCTTCCCGCAGTGTGGACATTTGCCATTCTCGTATTGATCCTTCACATCATCCCGCCTGGTTCAATGCCCAGGGTGAGTACTCACGCGCACGGCCTCCGGGCTCATAGACCATTTGCAGTTTCTTTGTCATTCGTTCTCCTCCGGGTTTCTTTCTTCTTTTTCTGTTTCGGTGGATATGGAGGTTGGCCTGTGCGTACCGCTTGTCCTGCGTTTCACCATGCATTTGACTTCGTGCCCTGGTATGCACTCACACGATACTTCGCAGCCGCAAGAGGGACACATCCAGTTGCATGCGAGGTCGGGTTCGTTCAGGGCCATCTCCTTGAATTTCTCCAATAATAGACCGGGATACGCTTTTTCAATTGCCCTGACATTTACGGATTGCATAGCTAAGTTGAAAGCTTTCCTTACATCTTCTATTGTAGCTATTATTTTCGAGGGTGGAAGAGGGGGCATCGGGCGCATGGAGCAGTTGCCCTTCGTGCAACCGTCCTTCGTATCGGTGTAGAGAGGCCACCCGCAGCGCTCGCACACCCCATCGCCCTGGTATGTGTCCTTCGGTTCCGTCAGCCGCTTGACTGCGCGCTCTGCGTCCACGGCCCGCATGAGTAGCATGGCGTTCATATCAGCGCGGCGCTCGCACTCGGCCTCGAGCGAGACGATGCGCGCCCTGAGAGGGGGGATTGCCTCGAGCGCTTTCGTCCCCCATTCGACGGCCTGGTTCCGGTGGTCCTCGAGCTCGATTATGCGAACATGGTCCTCGATTGAACCGTTATGATATTCACGAACCTTATCCTCGAGCGAGGCGATGCGCGCGGCATATCGGATATTCTCGTCTTTGATGCCTTCCCAATATTTTGCGTTGTACTTAGCTTCTGACGCCGCGAGCTTCGCCTCCATTTCGCCAAACTTGCAGCGGCATTCCTTACAGTCCTTTTCGGTCATTTCCCTCTCTCCCTTTTTCTTTTCTTGTCTCTACCGCATGTAGACGCTTCTATCGGTTTACCGTCCTCCCCTCTCTGTACGCAGATTATTGTATTATTGATACCTAGTTTAGTCGCGGTGGGGAGGAGGATGCATTCCGGACAGAGCCCTTGCATTATCTCGCCGGCAGTTGTTTCAGTGCGGAGATTACCACGCTGGCTTCGTCCGCGTTGAGTTCTTCCGGTTGTGACTTCTTGGATTTCTCCAATGTCAACTTAAGGCAATTCTGTCCCGGTGTTCCCTTCTGCGTTACTAGGTCCTTTATGAAGTTGACCTGCGCCAGACTTGCAGGTCGATTCTTTTCCGCGTCCTGGATTTTGCCAGTCCGGCAATCACGCTTGAACGATTCGAAGAGTTCGATTATGTTCTCTTCCTGATACCCGCGCCCGAGAACCTTCAGGACTTCCACCCGGAAGAATGCGTAGTCCCGGATGAGCGTTATCATTAACTCGTTGTTCTTGTCGCACTCTTCCTTTTTCTCTTCTGGCTTTTCCTCAACCTTTTTCTGTTCCATGTTCCTCACCGATTTACCATCGACGATGACCTATTTATAGTTTTTAGGGACGTGAGTGAAAAGGTGAAAGTGCGTGGCTGTTCGTGATATTGATTATTACCCTTTACCACATACCCTCCAATTCGGCAGATATTGTGGTCTCGTTTAGATTTGGGTCTTCTTTGCTCGACCCCGTCTTCACAACTACTCTGACATTTAATTCGAACTTAGAGGGGATTGAGCCATCCGGTCTCCCATATGGGTCGTGATAGGTAAGTCTGTCATGGATGGCTACAGCTAGTCTTTCCTCGATTGCGAGCTTTTTCAATCCCCGCATTATCGTCTTCCCGATTTCAGATATAGCCCAATCATCTTCGGCCATGTTCAACCCCCCTGCGAGTAATCCACTTGGACATCTGTTAGATTTTTGAATATCACTAGGACAGCCACCGCACAATCGTTACATAAACAGGAGCCCTCTTTTTTTGGATGATTGCATCTGTAAGATACTTGTCCATCGCCACAGTTCACTATACATATTATTCCGCTGGATTCTGATTCCTCAACCTTTTTCTGTTCCATGTTCCTCACCGTTTATCTTATCGACGGGCCAGTATATATACTCGGGGGGGAGGTGAGTGAAAGTGGATTTTAGCCTCACCGCACCTTACCAGACCAGACCTCACCTTACATCACCTTGCCGTGCCATGCGTTCACGACCGTTGCGGCACCGACATTATTTTAGCACCACAATATTCTTTGAGCGACCAGAATTACAGATGTCGAGTAACTTTCTCGCTATTTCTTTCCTATCCGCGAGGGTGCATCTTTGTCCCCAATCACCTATAATATGTGCCCTTGGCCGCAGTTTATTCTTCCACATGGTTTTAATCTCCGACCTGCCGATAGTGTCTTTATTCTGAGCCCATATTGCTATCAGGGTTTTGAGTACTAGCGCAGAATAGAACGGGTTATCGGCTGTGGGTGTTCCGAGGACTTCTTGTATGTCCGTGCAGGCTTGGATAATTTCGTCCGCTTCACTGACATCCATCCCATATAGTCTCTCTTTCAGGTATTGTACATTTGCATATGACCCGGATTGACAGTGAGGTGGTGACTTTCTATCAAACCAGGCTGAAAAGAGAACCTTGAGATTTATTGCTGTTTTGCATGAGTTATATGCAAAGGCCACCTCTTTCTGGGAGAGCAGTCTTTTCAATACCGGAATTGTGTCTGCATACATCTTGAAAAGGTCCTTGGCCCTCTGCGCCTTTTGCTTTGTGAAATAGCTCCACATTTCCTTAAGCAATATCTTGTCACCTGTTTTAGGGAATGCTGTAAGATGGATGGCGATCTTGGATTCTGGATGGGCTTCCAAATATTCCTTACTGGCTATGAATCTGTGCTGACCGTCGATGATGAGATATTTTGCATCAGATATTGCCATCACCACGATATGATACAGGGTTAATATCCCAGACTCTAACATCTTACGTATACTCTTTACCTGGTCATGCGATATGTCCCGGCCTTCACTCATCCCCACGTAATTCTTTATTGTATTTCGGTCCCATACCGCTTTCCGTTCCACACCTAGCTTCAGCCAATTTGTTATATCTTCACCCATACAAATACCTCCATCATAGCGTTTCGATAATATGTGATAGTGATTCGATAATTCCATTCAGCTCTTCTTTTAACATCTTTCTTTGATCTGCATTATTCTTTCCGAGTTTCCGGACATACATCAGTGCGTCATTGGCGTTTGTTCGCAGATTATCAATCGCCGCTTTGATGTTGAACATATACGCGTCCCTTTGAGGGCTCTTTGATTTCCCAATATCGTCCGATGGGATTCTATTCATCATCGCTTCGTGCTTAGCGCAAACGTCTTTGTGTCGGGAGTGATGCGCACCCACGACCTTCTCGGCTGCTTTCTCTAACTTCTTCGCCGTGATACGGCCGGGCTCCTTCTTCGCTTCGGCGATGACGGCCTTCCGCTTCTCGGGAGGGACCTTGGCGAGGACGTGGTCCTTGTCGCATCCTGCCGTTGTGAACTGCAAGGAATCCTTGCTATTTTCTATATTTAATAGCTTCCCCATTTCCTGTCGATAGATGGCGACAGTCCTATGAGAGAGCCCTGTCTTCTCCGCTATCCTCTTGTTAATCTCACCCTTCGGCAAATCCGGAAGTGATTCCTCCAGGAACTTGACCAATTCCCAGATAGCCTTCCTCTGCGACAGCTTGCATTCCTCCAGTTCGTTCGACATTTTGACCACCTTACATATATCGACACTCATTCCATGCATTCGCCTTTGACCGGCTCTTTCCTCATCTCGGTTTGGACTTTTCCTTCCATACGCGAGTTTAATTTATCCAAACCGGCCGGGCTTTCGTAATTGTTAAGGAAAAGAACCCTCATCAATTCAAAGAATGTTTGTAAGCGATCTTTATTTTCTATCGGTCTTATCGAAATGATTGTTTCTTTAAGGTCCCTGAAAGCCTTGGTGATGATTTCCTTTTCCGACAATGGACAGCCTTTTTCCATCATCTTGATTGCTTCGGACATGCTCTTGAGTTTATGGACCTCTTTAATACGCGTCAGGACTGAATACGCGTATCGGTCAAGATTGACCTGATGGTGCGGCATCGGCTCACCGGTTGTTTTTCCGTAAGGTTCTGAGTTCGCGAATGAGACGATTTATTCCATCATCCCAAGTTTCTCCCTTGGAAATTTCCTCTTCCAGAAGGTCTTTAGTCGATGGCTTTATCGGTATCATCTTCGTGGCCTTTTCGTCTTCGTCCATGTTGCCCTCATAATCCTAATAGCCTTTGGGATATTTATAGCCTTTTATACCCTCAAATACAGAATTGAATACAGAATGAATACAAATCTGAATACAGGAATACAGAATTGAATATATATATTCGGAATATATTTGCCCGAAAAAGGAAGATGGGGGGTTGGACCGTAATTGATTCCCGATTGATTGAATACAGAACTAAATACACTGTATTTCATTCTAAATATATTTAGAACTGAATATATTCAATTCCGTATTCACTTGACTATATTGGTTACTAGATAACAATAACAATGCTATTGTTAACTACGCAACTAGTGGTGGTGGGGTGGTGATGGGGTGGTGGACGGATAAGGAGGGGGTATCTTTTTTAGACTTGTATTCGAAATATATTTTGAATATATTCAGAATCAAATACAAGTGGCCGAAAGGAACGGAGAATCGGTGAGGAACCCGTCCCAATCAGCAACCCTAGATAGTTTCCTGCGTATTTGATATATCGCACAGGAGCCTCAGAAACGGTTCAGGCTGTAAAAGTGTGGTATTCCACCCTTCTCCTCCCCCGAACCCAGCCACGGTGCCAATATTGGCCCAGGAACGAAAATAACGGCATATCGTCTTAAGCCCTCCCCAAATTCAGCAAAACATTTATATTCACAGGTTCATATAATATTCAGCACGGCGGTACTTCCCGTCGGGGAGGGGATACCCGGCCTAGGTGTGTATCCACCTCCCATCCCAAAAAAAGCCTCCACCTCAAGCAGAAGCGGAGGTATGGGGGAAACGAGCGATTATGAGGCTTTGTGGGTTACCTCGATGACCAGGCGATTGGTCTTGAACTTGTCGACCTTCTCATCTATATCGATGGAGCTCACCGTTCTCTGGAGGTCTATCGTGGTCCTGAGCGAGCCGCCGGTCAATTTCGTGTAGAGCTTGATGTATCTGACCTGCTTCGCCGAGTACCCGTTCTGCCTCTCGAACTCGGCGTGATAGGTGTTCGCATTGAGGTTAGCGTTATTCGCGAACCGCGTACAGAGCACACGGTGCATGTTGCTCAGGTCCGTTCCATCCTCATCCTCGAGCTCCATATATAGAGCAGCGTCGGTGACCACGGTTGCGTCATAGGTCTCGAGGAATACATTCTCCGCGCTGCCCGTCGGAGCGACAAAGGCGTCTATCTTTTCCATCGTCCCCATCGAGCGGGATAATTTATTTAGTATCAATGTGTCGATGTTATTGACGTATATCTCCGTGGAGTTCTTTCTGAGAATGAGCCGCGTGACCTTCATTTTCACGGCGGAGATGCCCAGCGGACTCCAGTACATCTTGAGTATCTTTCCAGACCCATAAGAATCGGATGTGGTATCCGTGTCCCACAACCCTAGATGCTGACCTGATAGTTGTATGGCGCCCTCCCAGACGTCTCTTGTGACTGCGTCCATGAGGCGGATAGCCTCGGCGTCCAATTGCGTCAGGTCCCTGATATTTTCGTCGGTCACCTTCAGCGTTTCCGTCAGGCCGGATAAAGCCGTCCAGAACGAGGTCGACTTCGCCTTGTCATGTCTCATAGTAATGAGAGGCTCGCCGGTCTGGGATTGGCCTATCAGCATCACCGCGGCGTATTTCAGCTTCGTGGTCTTTTTTATTTCCGGGTCTCCTATTATGACCCACTCGTCGGAGTTGCTCGGCCGGTCCGCGGGTAATGATATTGTCACCGCTTCGGAATCGTCCGTAACATTGAGCCGCTTTCCGACCTTGAGGCGCTGTATCGAGCTGCCATCCTCGTAGTGCCCCATGACATGCTGCTTCCCGGACCAGGTTCCGCCCGTCTCGTAGGGGTCCATGCACTCCCTCAGGCACTCGGCGATGGTCTTGCCCTTCGTGTAATAGGTCTTGAAAGTGCGATCGAGATTGGTTGAGACATCCCCGAGAAGTCCGGTATTCTGCTTTATGAGTTTCAGAACGATTTCCTCGAGAGTTCTGGTTCCATAATAATATGAGAACATGGCACGATAATTCGCACCAAATTCCGTGCTCGCGGTGATGGCGGCGGAAACTCCATAGAGGTCCATGTCCTTGGCGGCGTCATCGAAATAATATGTGTCCGGTGTCTGCTCGGTGAACCCCAGTTGATAGACTATTATCTGGAGTTGCTCACCGGTTACCTTGGACCAAGCGCTCCCGTTGTAGCTAGCGTAATCCCCCAGCACCGTCGCGGAGGTATACTCGCTGTCTACCATGACCGAGGCCCCGCCCCCGGGCGCCGTATTGCACTTCACGACTACCCAGTACCGCGAACCCTTCGCGAGTGGCGTATCCGCCATCATCGGCGCCGAACCGGCGACCTTGAGGTCGAACAGGTAAGAGACGCCCGCGCCGTCCGTAATCGTGATGTTGTTGTTGGTGTAAATCACCACGCCCGATGGCTGACCGTCGTTGTCGGTCTCTATCGTGAGGGTGATTTTATTGGGGTTGTAGCTCGAGGCGTTGATATACAGCACGAGGTAGACCAGCGCGCTTCCGTCCGCCACGAACGGTTGCGCGACCTTTTTTGTGGTATCGTCTGCGAGTTCGTATTCTGATGTCCCGATCCCATTCCCGAAATGCCGGGTGATTTCCTGATCCGACCATCCGACGAACGACATTGGGACCTGTATGTCCGAGTCGTTGGGGACGGTGGCGTTATAGGGCCATCCCGCGGTGAAGTCGCAAATGACCGAATCCCTGTAGCTCTTGTAGTAGACGAAAGATTTCTTGACGTACTCGAGGCGCTTGGAAAAGTCATAGGCAATTATCGTCAGTTCCCCGGATCCGTTCTGAACCAGGTCCGTAATCACTCCTTTGAAATGATAATCGACGGTGGAAGTGCCCCTGCGGAAAAGGCCGAACTTCAGATAGTCTCCGAGCCGAAGCGCTCCGGTGACGGAGCCAGACCATTGCGCGCAGGATGAGTTGAGGAGGTTGATGGTCGATGTGTAATTTCTGTTGTCGAGCCGGATGGTAGCCTTCTTTGGGTAGTTCTCGTTGAACTCGAACTCGTAATCTATGAGTTTGGAATTGGTGTCCTCATCATAGGTAATGGTCCCGGCCGTGCCTCTCCGATATAATATTACCCTCGAAAGGAGAGGATACGAATCCGGATTCACCATCCTATATATCCTCCCTCAGAGTAATCGAGAAGTCGATGTATTGACCACCGCGGGGCCGGAACCTGTATGTTTCTATCCTGCATTTCGGCATGTGAACCCAGTGCGAGAAAAAGGCCAGTCGCTGGTCGGACGCGTCCATATTGAGCAACATCTGCCACATCTGGGACGCAAGGGTGCAGCATCCGGTAATCGTGACGGCCCCCGCTCCGTGGTAGCCGGGATAGACGCGGCCGTAGGGGCGACCGCGTATCTTGTGCTCCTCGAGTATGACATCCCGGGTTATTGGTGCGAGGGGGAGGCATATCGGGTCGTCAACGGCGCCGCCGTTGAAGGTGATATTATATGTGTCGTTGCCGAGGAAGAACTTGCTCCCCCGCATTTCCACATAATCGAAGTTCATGACCCTCGCGTCGAGACCGGCGTAGTCCTCGGCGGACATCTGCCATGGATAGGTAGGTGTCGTGCTTGCGCTCTTGAGTATTCTTGGAGACGACGCGGTTCCGTTCGTGGTAACCGAGCCGGTCTGATCACTCTGTATCGAGAAGCCCGCACCGACCCCGTCCGTGAATGTGAAGTCCGCGTTGATAATCAGGCTCCCGCCCGCTATCTCTATTCCCAGCGCCTGCGCCGCGGCCGTAATCGTGATTGTGACGCCGGTTGGAATCGAGCCTGTGTCGTTGTTGCCGGGGGGCGACCCTCCATTCCATTTCGTCCCATCGTTCCAGTTCCCGGTTGCGAGAGCGACCACGGTTCCCATATTAGCCCCCCATGGATTCAAGCGCGTCGCGGGCTACGGTCCTGGACTCGTACCCCGGAGCCCCGCCTCCGGAAAACGAAATGTTCTGGGTGACATTGGGGCCCGAGGACATGTTATTCTGTTTTCCCGAAGCATCCGCGGCGCCGGTCATATATCCGACCGCTGCACCGGCGATGCCCACACCCGCCATCACGACACCGATAGTCGCGGGGTTCTTCAGCACGGCCCGGAACGCCTCCACACCAGCGAGCGAGGCCGTCGCGTTCCTCAACATCGTTACGATACCGACGACGCCTTTGAGGGCCTGGGCGATTCCCACGAACAACTGTATTCCGCCAACGAGCTGGTAGAGACCTTTATTGTTCTCACGATTGACGATGCCGAGTTCCTCCATTCCGCTCACGGTCGCGGTGATGCCCTGCCGGAATCCGGAAAGCGCCTGCATCGACTTGATATAATTCGTGTTGGTTTTTATTATCTCCTCGTTCGTCTCGCCCATTTTCTTATTGAGGCCGTCTGTGGAGTCCTTGGCCTGGGTGGTAACTGGGGTGATGTTGTCGACCATGTCGAAAGTGTATTGAACCGTTCTCTCGAGGCCCTCATCTCCCATTCAATCACCAAGCCTGATTTTCTTTCATCGTTTGCGACACTCGACGCCGCCCCTCGGCGTTTTTCCAATCGGCCTTGACCCGGATATTTTGCTCCACGGAGGCTTGTCCGGCCATATATCCGACCCCAAACGCCGCGGCGACGATTACCGCGGCCGAGGCCGCGATGGCGATTCCGACGTAGTTCTGGGCCACGACAGCGACGCCGGTCTCCACGGCAGCCGCCGTGGTCTGCCTTACGAGGTCCATCGAAACAGCCTGATGAACGGACTGATAAATTTCATAGAGGCCCATTGCGAGCTGCATCGCTCCCGCGGCGCCCATGACTGCTTTGAAGGTCTGGTCGTTTATCTTTCCCATGTCTTTGAGAATGCCGGCTATCCATTTTATCTTGTTCGCTCCCCTGAGCATCGTATTCCCGGCCTGCTTGATTCCCATGGCGCGGACCCCGAGGTCGTCATTCTCGTTCTTGTGATTATTGTAGGCGTTCTGGAGATGCACGACGTTCATGTTTATCGCCGTGACGGTTTCGGGGCTGAGGCGTTCAAGTTCCATCATTGCGCTCCTTTCATCGCGGCTCTGATTTCCTCGATGTCTCTCTTCCCGGCCTTTATCATGGCGTCCGCCTGCGCGAGCGTTGCGTTCTCAGCGGTGAGGTCGTTGGCAATCGGGATGTTTGCGCGCCTGCAGGCTATGAGGAACTGTATGTTGGATTCTTTCGGGGGGATCGGCTGGGTGAGGATTATCAAGAGGTCCTGGACCTTTTTCCACTCTTCGGGGGGTAGCGCGGTTGCTATTACGTCGACGTCCTCGATGGTGTTGCATTTGGGATCCGCAAAGCACGGCACCCAATACGCTTCGTTATAGGGCTCCAGCGCTTTCATCACCCTCAGAAAATCAGGCAACATCTCAGGCGGTATTCCGTCCGGCTGCTCCGAGATTTCACAGAAATACGCAGCGGACTTCATCAGGTCCCCGTAGCCAGCGACTTCCCTTATCAGGCGTTCATAGACCCTCTGCATCTCCAGCCTGGTCAGGTGCTTGAGGGTTATCGACATGCTGGGGAAGTTCAACTTGAATCTCTGCCTGTGCTGGGTTATCAAGTCCGAGTTATCTATCTGTTCCGCCATATTACCTCACGCTATCGCGAGCGTCTTGAACCTGATTCGTATCGGCTCCCTATTTACCTTCTGCTCATATTTGGCATACGAAGGCTCAAACTCTCCGTTCGAGAGGGTGACGGTTTCGTTGTCGATGACTATCGTCAGGGCCGTGACAACGGACCCGGCGCGCATCGCGTCCTGATATGTCTGGTCTTTCGAGATTGCATTGCACTCGAAGATTATATCCCTCTCATTTTCATGGATGCCTATCGCGGTCGGGTAGTGCACGGAGTCGTCTCCGACCTTGTCCCCGTCTTCCCTCTCGAGGTGCTGCTCTATCGTGAGTTTTGCATTCTCGGCGTAGAGGTTCGCCAGTCCGCCCGCGGCGATATTTATCTGGGGGTTGGACGCCATGAAGAGGATAGCGCCCGCGGGGGTCGACGCGTCCGCTGCGATAGTCACATTCTGGAGGCCTGTTATGGCCTTGGCATTCGCGGTCTGGTGCCACTGGGCCCAGATGTCCGCCTCGAACTCTATCACTTTTCCGACCTTCTCCCATGATATGGTCAACTTGTTTATCTTGCATCCGGAGTATATCTGGTAGACGTGGGTTGTTCCGTTGTAGAGGTCGCACGTGAATGTGAATGAGCTTAGGTGGTCCAAAAGACCGGTCGTTGCACCCATCCCGTATTTCGCCCAGAAGTCCTTCCACTCGGCCGCCACTCTTGAATAGGCCTTGTAGGTGCACGCTTTCTTGTACGGGCCGTGTGTGTGCGCCCCGTAACTTCTCGAGCCCGGAAGGTTGAGAAATTGTATTCCGTCGTCGGATGTGTTGTAGAGCGCGGTGGTGTCTCCCGCGTACGCGAGGGCGCCCGTGGGTATCGTTCCGAAGACGGATTCCAGAACATAATTCCCTGTCTTCAATTCTCCTGCAGTGTACGCGTCGGTCATGGTGTTCACCTACTCTATTTCTTTTATCACGATAAAGCTTGTGGAAAATAAGCACCGGTTCTTTTCATCCGTTCCGAGAGGTGCGACCGAGCCCTGGCCGTCAATGCGATGATAGAGACGGGTTTCCATTGTGGTGTTCGTGAGTTTGTGAAGGAGTTTAAGTATGGCATTTGCCAAATCCCGCCCTGTCGCATAGACCGTGTTCCTCACGAGGATGGTGATTCCGACCTGTTCGAAATCCGAAACCGGGTCCAGACCGAGCCCTGCGCTTTGCTGGACGCAGATGGAGTTGTCCGGGGAATCGGGATGGTTGCCATAGAACAGATTGGTTCCGACCGTACCTTTGGACTGGTCCTCGAGGTACTCTGCGATGTCTGCATCGGCCGGCAATTACTCACCCCAGTTGGCATATTCCTGTTCCTGAGCCGTGGTCGCTAATAGCTTGGCATCGATGCGGTCTGCGAGGAGAATGGGGAAATCATCGATATGTCTGAGAACGGGGTCCTCGAGGAACTTGGCCTTGGTCGGGGGCTTGTGATAGTTCCCGGTGACTTCGTGCACGGCGGCGGCGTAATCCGTGCCGTAGCCAAAAGCGACCGAGAGCCCTCTTGAGTTGACCTTCGGGTCCTCCACGGTCGCGGAGCGGCGCAGGGTCCCGGTATCGTGCGGACACTCCAAGACGGATTCCGTCATGATGGTTTCTTCGATGACCTCGACCATTGCGTTTCCGGCCATGAGAAGAAGGTTGGTCCTGAGCGTCTCCATGTCCCCGGCAATCTCGCTGAGGTCGTCTATCTTTTTCGTGACCATTAGGTATAGACCTCCTTCAGCCAGATTGTCGTATCCGGAGCCGGCTTGCTTGCGACCTTCAGGACCAGGGCGGTTTCTCCGGTGGATAACGTGACCTTGTCTGTCTCATCGATGTCCACGCTGCCATCTACAGTTATTTTCGTCGATGCTATCAGGACCTCTCCTTTTGCGCTCTTTATCCTGATGTTCACGGTTTCGACGTTTCCGTAGATGGTTCTGGCGTCCCTGTATGTGGGCAATCCGTCGTCTCCGACGCCTAATTTATGATACAGGCTGAAAGTGGAAATGAGGTGGTTCGCGGCCAGTCCTCTTGGAGCGTTGCAGTCGGGAGTGGAGGATGTCTCCGTGCAATAGGCCGAATCCCCACTTGCGTTCGTGGCCTTGACCCGGTAATAGTAGAGCGTCCCGTTCGTTCCATTGTGGCAATAGGTCACGGTCGGGGCCGTGACTGTTGCGAGGAGGGTCGTGGGGCCCGTGGCGGTCCCGTAGTAGACCTTGTAGCCTGTGACCGAACTGGCGCCCTCATAGACAGGCTTGGTCCATGATAGAACGACATGGCGGTCTCCGTAGGCGTCCACGGTCAACGCTGTTGGCGGGTCGGGGACATCGACCGCACTGGTATCCTCCACGTCATCATACCAGGCATTCAGGGCGCCGCCCGAGCCCAATGCGCCCAGCATGACCCAAGCCACATCACCCCCGCTATTATAATCATATAGAGTTGGAGATGTCGGGTATCTCGTCCCATTGACTTTCACATAAAATTTATGGGTGTCATTGTTGTAGATGACATCTACGCGGTACTGGGTATTTTCGACTATCGTTACGAGGTCTGTATATGTTCCCGGGCTCGTATCATACAGGGCCAGTTTTTTAACTCCGCTTCCGTTTTTGTACGTGACGATTTCTATCTCGGCGTTCCCGGAACTGTCCGCCAGATATGCATCTCCGAGTTTGGTGGTATCTACCGTATCGACGCAGATGTAGAATGTAAATCTCCTTTCCCCTGTTGCGGCCAGAAGGGAGGTGTGTTTCATGTATGCATATTCGCCCGCATTTGCGGCGCATTTTACCGAGTTGGGGCTGGAATGGTATTGAGCCGCGTTGACTAGAACCGTACTGGTCCCGGATTTAACTACACTCCAAGGTGAAGCCGGCGCGTCGCCCACTCTTTGCGAATCGAAGTTGTAGACGGTCATTAATCCGTATCACCGTTGTCTGTGTCTTCGTTGCCCGTATCTGTCGCTTTATCGTGGTACTCTTTTATTTTGGACTGGTCTAGATTGCCGTCTGGCATCTCGTGGTCTTCACGGACTATCGTTTCATCGATAGCGGTATCTGATGTGTCCCAGATTCCGCCGGACTTGGTCAGGAATAGGTCTATCTTTTTCTGCGCCATATCCCGGAGGTCCTCGACCTTCATGCCGGAGGACATCAGGTTCTTGAAAGTGATTCCGCCAATGGAGTCGACGTAAGTTCCATCGAATATCCCGCGCTCGAGCAGCGCGGCCATGACCGTGAACTTCACCGCGGCCTTAAGCAGCTTCGACGTGGTATCGGCGCTTCCGCCGCGGGCGACTACTTCATCGTCGACCTCGTCTTCCGCGTCGTCGATTATCGCGTTGATGTCCGCGGTCGATACCTTGGAGTTGGTGAAGACTACGACTTCCGCCGCGGTGATGTAGGAGCCCATGTTATTCCTCTTTCTTTTCTTCCTTCGGTTCTTCCTTCTTTTCTTCCGGCTTCTTCTCATCGAGAGGGAAAGGGAGAAGGGGGATTTCCTTCCCCATCTGATATTGCCCCATGGCCTTTCCGAGTATCGTCTCCCCTCCGAAGCCGGCTATGAACGCCATTCCAATATAGGCGACATGGTAGATGAGGTCGCCGCCCGAGTTCTGGACCCAGAGTAGCACGGATGCGCCGGCGCCGACCAGGGCTGCCTTGAGGGCGCCCTGCTTGGTCATGTTCTCATCCTTCTGTTTCTTCATCCAGGCGTAGTTCACGACCGCTCCAAATCCGCCTGCGACCAACCCTACAATCAATAATGCCAACTGTCGATATTCTTCCATTTCAGATTCCTCCGAAGCGAGTGAGACACGCAGCCGCCACTGTTCCCCCAGTCATTATGAGGGCGATGACGATGCCTGCGATGATTTTCCAGGTGAGCTTCCCGCGACCGTGGACCTGGTCGAAGGTCTTCTCCCCCTTCGTGCATGGGCATCTATCCGTCCTTGTCTTCATTGCGAGTTTCAATGCGTCCATCCTCTTATCAAGGGAATTGAAACGGAGATTGCCGGCCTTGATTCGTTCGTCGTTCCAGTAGACTTTGACGAATATGGCCTCAACGGTCTTTTCGATGTCGATTGAGCCGCCTGACGAACGATATGAATTGAGGGCTTCCAATGCCTCGGCCTTCTCTTTTTCGGTCGTCATATCCCGGACCACCTCATCGCCCCATATCCCGCTTTTGGAATTGCCTGTGGCCTCGCAATTGGGAGCGGTGTGTTGCCTTCGTCGTAGATTGCCGCATTGTTCCCGAGCATGATTAAACCGTATCCTGACATGACGTTGCTGTGCCTGAGCTCGGACACCGTGCCTATCTGGATGGTTCCATTGTTGACCGTGATTCCGCTTCTCACTATCTTCCCGTTGATATTTATTATGGTCGAGGCTCCGATGGTGGAGGTTGAGAACACGCTATTGGCCGTAAACGTGATTGTAGAGGCGTAATCGTCTCCGGTGTAGAACGACCCGGACGTGTTAGCTATGTCGTATGTACATGCCTTGCTTGATGCCGCTGAGCCGAAATAGACGGAACTGGTAACCCCGGGTGCTACGTCTCCTTCCCAATTACCCGCTGTGCTGGCTAACGCGTCCGCTCCTCCTCCGTCCCAGACGTAATAACCTGTTATTCCGAAGTCCCAATTATGGTCATTCCCTAAATCTGTTGAGAACGCCGCTTCGCATTCTAGTCCGCCACTTGCGTCGCAGTCATGTACTGCTACGTTGGCGAAGTCCTGAGTGCACCCAACAGATAATGTTAGGTTCCAGTGACTGGTATGTATAGTGGAGGAGAGGGTGAGAAGTTGTCCTGTGGCTCCGTTCAAATGCGCGTAGGTCCCAATCGTTTGGGTCTTTGTCGCTTCGAACTGATATTCACATGCGGCTGTAACGGTGATGGTCAACGTTGCCCATGAATTATCTCCGAGTATCGAATAAGGAGACGTTTGGCCGGTGAAATCTACGATAGATGTGTTCTTGTTAAATGTCCCTGAATTGCTCCATGCCACATTACCGGCTGTCTCACCTGTAATTGTAATCGTACTCGTTCCACCGTTAAAGGTTCCGCCTGTGGATATTGTCAAATCTTTTAGCGTTCCTGCCCAACTTGTATTTCCACCGAGGGTTCCAGCGGTTGTAACGTCTCCCGTCGCGGTGAATGCGTAAGTAGATGGGGTGAGGGAGGTTGAGGCACTCACGGTTAATGCCGTGCATTGTTCGGCTTGGTCTAGAGTGAGTACGGAATTAAACGGTGTGGAGTAAGAGGTTGCATTGGAGATAGTCAGGTTATCAGTATTGGCTACCTCGTAAGCCGCGTCGGGAGCAGAGGCTGACATGATTCCCCTGAAAACAGTTGCGTTGGCTACGCCTTGGTCTATTTTCGACATCATCCAACCCGATGTTGCTTGTTCGCTTACTGTCGAATAAGTACATCCGCTGAACTGGCCCTGTGACGCGGTTCTCAGATTAATATCCTCTTGGAGATATGTGTTGGTTCTCGAACCCGTGAATGTGGAATTGGTGACAGTGAGTATCGAGCCTACGGGTAGTCTTATTCCGCCGTGAGCGGCTCCGGCTTGAGTGACTGTTATATTATCTATTGTTGCCGTGCATCCAGTCGTTACGTCCCCGAAATCGAATGCACTTATGTTTGAAGCTGTACTGGTCGCGAGGATGGTTGTGTAGGTAACATTCAATGTCGCTCCGTTATAGATTTGGATTCTCGAAATATTAACGGTGTGTCCCCAGATTACATTATGGCTCGCCGTCCCTGTCGAAGTGAAGATTCCGTATATTGATATTTTATTGGTGGCCACCCCCTCGATTTGGGTATCGGCGATTATGCACGTAAGGGTATCTGTTGCCGAAATTACAAGAGAGTCGGTTTTGATATTGCCAGCGATTGTGATTGTTATCCCTGTGCCGGGGGTTGTCATTTGGGCGGAATATAGATTTAGATAAATCATATTGAGCGAAACCGTTGCCCAGTTAAATGCCAATCCGGATGAGCTGGTTAGAATGCTCGTTGTCCTGCTCGTACCTACTAGGCTTCCGCCGTTTACGTTAACCGTGCCCGTTGCTCCGCCGTCTATTGTTACGGATGCCGCGACTGTCTTGGTCCCGGTTCCGAGATTGATAGTTCCTCCCGAGTTGGTTATCCCAGCGTTTATCGTTCCGGTCCATGCGGTGTTGCTTCCGAATGTTCCCGTATTGGTAAGTACTCCTCCGTTTTGGAAGGTTCCTGTTGTCATGGATACGATTCCGGCATTCGTTATTATCCCGGTGGTGGAGAAGGCTTGGGCTACTAGTGCTAAAGTTGTGGAGGCGGAGGTAGCCAACGTTGCGCAGGCTTCGGTTTGATTTAATGTGAAAACCGAATCAAAGCTGGTCGAATACGCGTTTGCGTTCTTAATCGAGAAGTTGTCAGTTGCGAGCATCTGATAAGAAGCATCCATGCTATTAGCGTTCGCAATCCCGTAAAAGACATGCGCGTTCGCAACTCCCTGGTCCGCTATACTGGAGAGCCAACCGCTCGTAGCCTGCATTCCTATTTTATTATTGGTCGTGGTGCAGGAGGATAGCTCACCGGCACATCCGGTGTTTACCGTGAGGTCCATTCCATTATTCCATGTTGCCCCGTTCGTTCCTGTGAAGGTCGTTCCTGTAATTATCTGAGCGGTCGCGTTGTTGAACTGGAAGGAACGATACCCGGTCCAAGTACCTCCGGTTATGGCGGATGTGCCCGACAGAATTACGTCCTTCGCTGAATTGCAGGTAACGATATTTGCGGCCATTGTTATCGTGTCTGTCAGAGCTATTGTTACTCCGTCAACCCCTATATTCCCCGCTACTGTAAGGTTCTTTGAAGTACCCGGGAAGACAATATCGAATTGAACATCTACTAGATTGAGAGAGCAAGTATTCCACGTCCACGTCCCCGTACTGGCTATTATACTGGTTGTTGCACTGGCTCCGTTCCATACTGTGGATGCGCCTAATGTGGTGGTTCCCGCGTTGGTATAACTTTTGGAGGCGGATTGGGTTACAGTTACAGATGCGGAGGTGGTGAGGGTGTCATTTGCAGTTGTGGTCCATGCCCCGATTGAGCAATTGCCTGTTAGGTTTACCGTGCATCCTCCGCCGCCGGTAGCTCCGGTTATCGCGGAGTAATTAATCCACTTGATATTCCATATTCCAGCGGTGTTGTCCCAATTCCAATCTGTGCCCGTTGCGACAATGAGTTTATCCGTGGCCGTTCCGAAAACCGAGGCCGCATTGACCGTATTCCCGTATGCTTGGAATATCCCATTGTTCGTGATTGCTCCGGCTACGCTGACCGTCCCGACCGTGAGGGTGATGTTTCCGTTGGTTTGAAGAGTATTGGTGGCATTGGTCGTGATTGTGCTCTTTACCGTCAGGGCTTCCGCATTCGAGACTACGCAGGATGCTCCACCATTTAGGGTAAGGTTTGTAATGGATGCACCGTTCATTTGTAGGGATTGCACTCCATTCAAATCGCAGGTAAGGGTTGCTCCGTTATCAGTGTAGGTTGCGTTGTTATCGAAGATTGCGCCTGAGAATGTAAGGGTCGCTCCGGTTGGACTTGAAATGGTTCCGCCTACGTCGTTCGTTACGTTCGCATTGAAATCTCCGGTCCACGCCGTATTCCTGCCCAACACGCCCCCGCTGTTTACCGTGACTGCGCCGTTGAAGGTGATGGTCGCGGTTGAAACATTACTCAACCCGTTAGCGTCTGATATTGAAGTCGCTCCAGTCACGGTTAGATTTTGAACTGTGCCGTAGACGTTGTGCAAACCCCCAAGCGTTATGGTAAGGTTGTTGTCTATCGTTAACCCCGTAGTAATGATGTAAACATATCTCGCCGTCGTAGTCTTATTGATAACTACATTGTACAAGTTGCCCGTTCCCGATATACCAAGGTCTTGTTCGCTCCCACTTCCAGTAAAATTAACAGTACCGGAATCTGCGTTTAGAGTGCTCCCCGCCTGAGTTCTTAGGGTGATATAAGACGACGCCCCCGCGAATGTGGAGCTTCCCGTCGCATTCGGTAAGTTGAGAGTTCCGCCGCTTGTCACATCTATATTGGCAGCACCCCCAACAGAGCAAGTCCACGCAGTATTCCCGCCCAGAACACCTAAATTATTTATCGTGACAGCGCCGTTGAAGGTGCATACACTTGTGTTCGGGGTTAAGGTTCCGGTGATTGAGTTTGCTCCCGCGCACGTGTACGCGTAATTCGTTCCGGTGTCGATGGTAGCGCCCGTATTGATTGTGACTGCCTTGAATTGTATCGAGGCGTTTCCGAGTGTCGTGGTCCCCGCAAGGTCGAATACTATGGTTCCAGAACTGTGTGTAAGTACAGTGGGGGAGGTAAAGGTTGCACCCGAGTAAGTCCATGAACCGCTGACGTTCGGCGCGATTAAGGTTCCAGCACTTGCTATGAGATTGCCGTCCATGTTCAACGTGTAAGCGGTGGCTGCAGTTCCCATCGAGGCTCCGGCTCCAATCGTTGTAGTGCCATCGATATGAAGGGTTCCGGCTCCTGTTGTCAACCCCCCTGAAACTCCTGCTCCAACAATTAGATTGCCAGTAATATTAGAAGTTCCTGTTCCATTCGCATACGTTCCGCCATCATTGATTGTTATAGCCGCGGCGGTGTGGGTAACGGCATTGAGAGTAAGAGTATCGGTAACAGAACAAGTAGTCGTTCCGAGCGCGTAGGTAGAGCAATCAAACGCACCGGCTGTAATCGCCAGAGCAGAACAAGTAAAAGCCGCTCCTAGTGTAATAGTTTTCGTAGTTGCGTTGATTGTTAGTTTGGGGAGATTGGTCTGGTCACTACTGAAAGTGCCAGTATCTGTACAGACAAAGCCTTCCGTGCCTGCGTACGTGCCACTTCCGCCAAAATCAACCGCTACGTTTCCAGCAACATTGATACTATTGCTGATTGTAAGGTTTCCTGTATATCCCGTTGTGAGGGTGAACGATAAGAGGGATGCTGTTGCTTCGTCTACGGTGCATCCGAATACTGACGTTGCGTCAAGAACTATATCTTCTCCAGCGGCGGGCTTGTGGGCTAGGGACCAATTGTTATCGAGGCCCCACGTTGACGCTCCCGCGGCAGACCATGTATTAGTCGCACACGCCTTTGCATTCAGGGCCGACCTTAGCCCCTCTACGCCGTGTTCATGTATCCAGTCACGGTCGTAGACCCCGTTGCCTACTTCGTAGCCGCTTGTGTCCTCTCTTGGGCCTTCCCAGCTATCCGAGTAGAGTATGGTGGTGATTTCAGGGGGAGAGAGCCCGCATGTCTCCATGCGCCGGATAATATCCCGTACCTCAAGCCCAAGTTCCTCCGCTATATCTTCGGGAGTGTAGCCACCCTCGATTAGCTCCTCGATTAGAGCCACGAAGTCCACTTGGGAGAGGTCAAACATGTGTTCACGCTTCGTCTGTCTTTTCCTTCTTGAAGTCGGTGAAGTATGCGAGAGGTATCTGGTTCTTGCCTTCCAGTTCCTTTCGTCTGGCCTCGGACTGCTTCCGTCCCGCGCCTATTCCGAAGTGCTTCTGGAGCTGAGTAAGGATATTATAGACCGCCTTCTCCTGCTCCACGCCCGCGCTGCCGTACTTGTAGAACCTCGGGGTAGTCCTGACCTTGCAGGTCACGACATCGTCCTTGACCTCGAAGCCGAACACCGCCTTGAATGCCTGCTCGTTGTTCTCATCTTTGAAGTTGAGCAGTTTCTCGGTGATGCCCCAGCGTTCTCCGGCGTAGTCGAAGCCCTCCATGGGCTTGTCGGCCAACTTCATCGCCAGTTCCCAGTTGTTTTCGTTTCCCATATTATTTCCGTCCTATTAGTTTGAGGCCCTGTTTCTGAGCCTCCTTTTCCAATTCTGGTATCTTTATCCTCTTTCCAACCAAACGGTTTCGGAGACGCCGCTCATCGAAGCGGTCTGATATTCCATCCCGCATTATCCGCTTGATTTCCGTATGGTCCGGTTCGAACCACTGTCTCTGTTTTCCTTTGCCACCTCCTTTCATGGGCAACTCCACTTGCACCTCTATCCTATCCTTTCGGAATGGGTGCGCCCGCACGTCCGTGACGAGTGCCCTGATTTCACGACGTACGAGGAATGGCTTCATTTTCCGACCATCTTTATGAACGTCGCAAGGTGTTCGCTCGCGGCGGTCAACTGTCCTTTTAGACTTTGCCGATTCTTAACCCCCAGATTCTTAGTATCTGAAATTGCCAAATCATCTTTATCAACCTGAGAGATTAGAACCTCAATATCGGCTAGTAACGCTTTAGCCGAATCCTGACGTTCCAGTATTGCTATTTTAGTGAGGATGAAAACCACCTCACTTGATTCCGCTTGCGGTCGCGTAACAGAATTCGGTCGTTACCATCGCGGCGGTTGCAGTCGTAAGACGGAACTTGATATGAGTGAGTCCTTTGACGTTCACTGGTTTCGTCTGGTTCGTGCTCTTCGCCTGCGTCACGTGGGAGGTAACCAGTGGGAGAGTGGTCGTATCGTAGTTGAGCCCGCCATCGACGCTGCCTAGTATCGTGAGGGTAAAGGTTGCTGCTCCCGCGGCTACTGAGCCCGGGCGGAGGGTGATTGCCACTGTCTCCAGTCCCTCGACGTCCATTGCGGTATCGGTATCCGGTGCCGCGAGGGTGAGAGTCGAGTTGGTTCCGGTCCAGGTGTAGTCTTCTCTCCGTGCATCAGCTTCGGCTTCCTCGTACATCACATGGAGATTGCACTCATTCACGATTACGAAGGTTGTGTCGGTGCTCAGAGCGACGGCCCACGGCTTGTCGACGGTTATTACCGTTGCGCTGTTGTCTATTATCTTCCGGACCTGACCTGCTCCGGTTCCTCCGGTGCATATTACCCATGAGCCTATGAGGTCATCCGCGGTCCATCCGGCCGCGGTCTTGGTTCCGGTGGTGGAGGTTGAGGAAGCGAAGGTTCCCGAGCCGGTGCCCAACGTCGGGGTCATTGTCGCGGGCGCCGGACCTGTCGCTGCTGCGATTATGTAGAGGAATCTTCCCTTGACGTAGAACAGATTGGGGGCGAGCTTCGAGTAATTCTTGTTCGCGTCCCTTACTGCGACGTACAATAAGGGTTGCTTCGGGAGCTTGCTGAGCCTGTATGCCTGTGCAGCGATGCCCGTCATTGGAAAATAATCGTCCTCAACGGGGTTCGATGATTGCGGATATACCAGTCCTGGTGAGTTCTCTCTGCCTTGGTCTATGTTCGTGCCTGACATGTCTGTTCCTCCGGTATAGTATAGAGAGGAAAGGGGGCGTATAGCCCCCTTATGCACTTCCCAGCCCGATTACAGGCCGGTCAGGGTGCAGATGGAATCGGTCTGCTTGATTCTGGGGACTATCTCCTCGAAGACGAGGAACTCCGGGTCATCGACGCCGTTGTATTCCGGATTCCGTGGAACGGTCTGGACATCCCTGGCTATTACCAGGTCGATGCATTCTCCATTTGGGTCCACAGGGGTGAGCATCCCGGTGTTCGCCGTGATGTCCGCAGACTTCAGTATCGCCGCCTGTCCGGTCCCGCCCGCATTGAGGATCTTGAGCACTGCGTCGTACTCGCTCACTCCAGTTGTGGAGAACGAGTTCACGACTTCGTGGAAGTTCCCGGGAGCGAGGGTCAGGTTGAAGCTCCAGTCCGCAGCGCTGTCTGTCTCCAGGACAGCCATCGCCAGGTTGAGCTTGATTATCATGTTCCCGTAGGTGCTCGTTACCGAGCTCGTGCCTTCCGTGTTGCCGGCCGATTCGTAAAGTCCGTTGATGTCAGCCGTGACACCGTCCTGGGCCCAGTACCGGATGAGGAGGTCATCCTCGAGCTTGGCGAGGGTGTGATATGCGCTGTCTCTTGCAGCGCTCTCGAAGTCCTTGCCCTTGGCGGCATAGGCATCGATGGTGCGCCTCGGGACCGTGAACTTCTGGGCGAGCGTGGGGACCTTGAGGGTCGACGCAGCGACCTTGATGTTGTCCGCAGGGATGGTCTTCGGCTTCAGACCGAAGGAGATGCCGGCGGGGCCCATCTCGGTTATCTTGTCGTAGTTGAGCTCGGTCTCTCCAGACTCCAGAACGGTCGTCTTTGCGAAGAGCCTGCGTCCCATTATCCGCTGCCGGAATGGGGGGACCATCTGCTTGTCGAACTGCTTTGCCGCATCCTCGTACACTGTCATCGTCTATTCCTCCTAGTATCTTTTGACTGGTTCTCCTTGATTTGTTGAGCTTGAGCGGTCCTACAGCTTTGAGAGGACCCAGATGTTCGCTGCCGCCGATGTCGTGTCCACGGTTTCTTCGGCGGTTCCGACCTCTATGATTCCCGGGTTCCTTCCGAAGACGAAGAGGATTCGCCCTATGCTGGCGTGGGCGCTGGTCGTGTAGCAGAGCGAGACGCACGTTCCATCGCACTTGTACGCGATGGGGATTATCGTTCCGTCCTCGCTCGAGGCCGC